>ERZ1699656.62-NODE-62-length-19537-cov-86.713136_pt1 | contig 19537 bp, 17 predicted proteins | sample MGYA00581514_ERZ1699656 | MGnify/ENA primary metagenome ERZ1699656 (study PRJEB42348, sample SAMEA6618691) | metagenome | isolation source: Polyester-degrading enrichment culture growing on monomer 1,4-butanediol, B | collected 2019-04-14 ...
AACTCGTTTTCTTCAATACTTTCAAACAGTTGCATCGCTTCGGAAGACCGCCGTGAGTGGCTTGTCCCTCAGAAGTGGTGCGCATTCTACAGGCGTCAGGAAAACTGTCAACGAGGTTTTTGAATTAATTTCTAGCGGTTTCGGTTTCCACGTAGTGAGCTGATCAGCAATCGATCACTTTGATCAATCCTTAGACCCAAATCAGCCCCTGGCAAAGGGAATCAACCCTCGAACGCCGTTCCATTTCCAGCGCAATGCCAGCAAACCCACGATGACCAGGCCGTAAGCGACCATTTCGCCAACATCGCTTCTTGCCTGCCAAATAAAATGGACCCAGGCAGCGATGGCGATCAGGTAGATCAGCTTGTGCAGCGGCTTCCAGCTTTTACCCAGCCGCTTCACCATCCCCCTGGTTGAGGTCACAGCCAGAGGCACGAGCATAAGGAAGGAAAGTGCGCCCGCAACAATATAGGGCCGCTTGGTGAACGTAGCCCAAAGATCACTCCACCCGAGTATGAATTGCAGAAACGCCAACACATGCAGTACAGCATAAAAGAATGCAAACAGGCCGAGCATTCGGCGAACCCGGATCCAGCCTGCCCAACCAGACCAGCGCTTAAGCGGAGTCATCGCCAAAGTGACGATTAACAACTGGAACGCCGCAAGGCCGAGTGACTCCGTCACCTCCTGGCCCGGGTCAGGCCCCAGAGACTGCGTTGCAATGTTGATGGCCAATATCAGCAGTGGAACGCAGGCAAGAAAGGCCGCAAGAAGGCGAAAAGCCAAGACAAAGGCCGGTCGATCCACTATTCGCGGACGATTCATCAATAGAACTTGCTCAGGTCCATACCCTTGTACAGGTCGGCCACCTGCCCCCCATAACCATTGAACTTGACCGTCTCCATCCAGTTAGGCGAAAGCAAACCAGAAGGCAATCTACGTTCACGCTTCTGACTCCACCTTGGATGATCCACCTCCGGGTTAACGTTGGCATAGAATCCGTACTCCTGGGGCGCGAGCATTTCCCAGGTGGTTTTCGGGCGCTCCTCCTGAAAACGTACCTTGACGATCGATTTGATGCTCTTGAATCCGTATTTCCAGGGAACAACCAGCCGGATAGGGGCGCCGTTCTGATTGGGCATGGTTTTGCCATACAGCCCGACCGCCAGGAAGCTTAACTCGTTCATGGCCTCATCCATCCTCAAGCCCTCCTGGTAGGGCCAGTCGATGGTGCTGAACAATGAGCGCTGACCCCGCATCTGATCCGGATCATACAGGGTCTCGAAATAGACGTATTTGGCTCGGGAATTGGGTTCAAGCCGTTTGATAACGTCGGCAAGTGGGATGCCAATCCAGGGAATAACCATGGACCAGGCCTCGACACAACGCAGGCGATACACCCGCTCCTGGTATTCATGAGGTTTTAGCAGGTCTTCCAAGGCATATTTACCGGGCCGCCCACATTCACCTTCAACCACTATGGACCAGGGATCAACGCTCATTTCGTCGGCGTACTTGGCCGGATCGCCTTTTCCGGTGCCAAATTCGTAGAAGTTGTTATAGCGGGTCACATCCTCGAACGGTGTTTTCTCTTCATCGGTAGAAAAGCCGGGCATTGCAACGTAATCCAGCGCCTCCCCAGGCACCGGCAGCTTCGCAGCGGATAAAAGACCCGGCACTGAAAGGCCCGCGGCGACGGCCGCAGCTCCAGACATGAATTTCCTTCGATTGAGAAAAACAGCTTCGGGGGTAACTTCTGAGTGGGGCAACACCCAGGATGGGCGATTCTTGATAAACATGGAAAGTCTCCGTCAGGGCGTCAGCCAGCTAAGGCGTTGACCGGAGACTGTGGTGAAAATTCCCGGGCCTCGATGAGAAGGCCCGGGCAGCAAGAACTCAGTCAGCGGCGCCTGAAGCTTTTCGGGGCTTACCACGAAACAGCGCACGAACAGGGCCGGACAACGCGTATATCAGAAATCCGGTAAAGAGTACGGTAGCCGGATCCAGCGCGATCACTACAAACACCAGGACCACAAGCAGAATCGCAGCAAAAGGCACCCGACCACGCAGATCCAGATCCTTGAAACTGCGATAGAGAATATTGCTGACCATCAGCACGCCCGTACCGGCAACCACCACCATGGTAAGCAACGTGAGCCAGGCAGCTGGTTCAAAGAGATGGAAGCACCAGACCAGGCCAGCAACGCACGCCGCGGCTGCGGGGCTGGGCAACCCAACAAAGAACTTCTTGTCAACTGAACCAATCTGAGTGTTGAAGCGGGCCAGACGAAGTGCAGCGCCAGCCACGTAGATAAAAGTAACGGCCCAACCGACCTTATCAAAGGCGTTCAGCGACCAGAAGAAGGCAACAAGGCCAGGGGCAACACCAAAGGCCACCATGTCGGCCAGGCTGTCGTACTCTTCTCCGAATTTGCTCTGGGTGTTGGTCATCCGGGCAACACGGCCATCCAGTCCATCCAGAATCATGGATACAAAAATGGCAATCGCGGCGTTATCAAACACGCCGTTTGCGGCAGAGACTATGGCGTAGAAACCTGAAAACAGCGAAGCCGTTGTCAGCGCATTGGGGAGCAGATAGATACCTTTTCGCCGAACCGGTGCACCCTCAACCAGCTCTTCTTCAACCACTTCCCCGGCCTCGACTTCGTAGTCCGGGTTCTGCTTGCCGTCGGCGGTTTTTCTTTCTTCAGTCATTTCCATTACTCCGGAAAGCGTTTGGGCGGAGTATATACGAAAAACGCGGCCTCACGGGCCGCGTTTTTCAAAACCAGGCGGAATTCCGCTTAGTTTTTGTCCTTATCCACGATCTTGTTCGCGGAGATCCACGGCATCATACCGCGCAGCTTCTCACCAACCACTTCGATATCGTGGGCAGCGTTCTGGCGGCGACGTGCAGTCATGGACGGGTAGTTCAGAGCGCCTTCAGAAATGAACATCTTGGCATACTCGCCGCTCTGGATACGCTTCAGGGCGTTGCGCATGGCTTCGCGAGACTGCTCGTTGATGATTTCCGGACCAGTCACGTACTCACCATACTCCGCATTGTTGGAGATGGAGTAGTTCATGTTGGCAATGCCGCCCTCGTACATCAGGTCTACGATCAGCTTCAGCTCGTGCAGACATTCGAAATAGGCCATTTCCGGTGCGTACCCGGCTTCAACCAGAGTTTCAAAACCGGCCTTGACCAGCTCCACCGTGCCGCCACACAGAACGGCTTGCTCACCGAACAGATCGGTTTCAGTCTCGTCTTTAAAGCTGGTTTCGATGATGCCAGTACGACCACCACCGATACCGCTGGCATAGGAGAGGGCCAGATTCTTGGCATTGCCGGAGGCATCCTGGAAGATGGCGATCAAATCGGGAATACCGCCGCCGTTGGCGAATTCAGTGCGAACCGTGTGACCCGGCGCCTTTGGAGCAACCATGATTACGTCCAGATCCTTGCGCGGAACGATCTGGTTGTAGTGGATCGCAAAGCCGTGGGCGAATGCCAGAGTGGCGCCTTGCTGCAGATTCGGCTCGATTTCAGCCTTGTACAGCTGAGCCTGGTACTCGTCCGGGGTCAGAACCATTACAACGTCAGCCGCGGCAACCGCAGACGGCACGTCGCTGGTCTTCAGGCCATAGGCTTCGGCTTTGGCGATGGAGGAGGAACCCGGGCGCAGACCCACGGTTACGTCAACGCCAGACTCTTTCAGGTTGCACGCGTGCGCGTGGCCCTGGGAACCGAAGCCGATGATGGCAACTTTCTTGCCCTGGATGATGGAAAGATCACAATCCTTATCGTAATAAACCTGCATGAGAAACCTCTGTTATTTGTGATGACCCCGAGGGGCCATAATGTTCAAAACGTGTTTGAAATTCTTAAAGGCTGAGCACCTTCTCGCCTCGGGCGATACCGGATACACCGCTGCGGACTACTTCCAGAACGCCCGACGTGCCAACGGCCTGAATAAAGCCGTCCAGCTTTTCGCTGTCACCTGCCAGCTGGACCGTGTAGACCGAACTGGTCACATCTACAATCTGGCCGCGGAAAATGTCTACCGTACGCTTGATCTCGGCACGCTGGGAACCAGTGGCCTTCAGTTTGACCAGCATCAGCTCACGCTCGATGTGGGCACCTTCGGTCAGATCCACCAGCTTGACGACTTCGATCAGCTTGTTCAGTTGCTTGGTGATCTGTTCGATCACCTTGTCAGAACCCGTCGTGGTCACGGTAAGACGGGACAAAGTCTCGTCTTCGGTTGGCGCCACGGTGAGCGTTTCGATGTTGTAGTTGCGCTGGGAAAACAGACCAACAACCCGTGACAGGGCGCCGGGCTCGTTTTCAAGCAAAACAGAAATGATTCGACGCATGATCAGACCCTCTCCGTCTTGCTGAGCCACATATCCTTCATGGAGCCCCGGGCAACCTGCATCGGATACACGTGCTCAAAGCGATCCACGTAGATATCCACGAACACCAGATCGTCCTTCATTGCCAGCACTTCTTTCAGCTTGGTTTCCAGATCTTCTTTCTTCTCAATCCGGACACCCTTGTGCCCATAGGCTTCCGCCAGCTTGATGAAATCTGGGAGTGATTCCATGTAGGACTCGGCATGACGGGACTCGTAGTTCATGTCCTGCCACTGCTTGACCATACCCAGTGCCTGGTTGTTCAGGTTGATGATCTTCACCGGCAGATTGTACTGCTTGCAGGTGGACAGCTCCTGAATGTTCATCTGGATACTACCCTCACCGGTAATGCACAGCACTTCATCGTCCGGATGGGTCAGCTTGACCCCCATGGCCGCTGGCAAACCAAAGCCCATGGTGCCGAGACCACCGGAATTGATCCAGCGGTTGGGCTTGTCGAACTTGTAATACTGGGCCGCAAACATCTGGTGCTGACCCACATCGGAAGTCACGAAGGCTTCGCCGTTAGTCAGGCGACACAGCATCTCGATCACTTCCTGGGGTTTGATCACATCCGGACTGGTCTCATAACGCATACCGTGGAATGCCCGCCATTCGCCGATCTGCTTCCACCAGGAAGCGATGGCATCCGCATCGGGCTTTTCCTTGGCTTCCTTGACCAGCGACAACATTTCCTTCAGCACGGCGTCGACCGGGCCAACGATCGGCACATCCGCATCCACCGTCTTGGAAATCGAAGCCGGGTCGATGTCGATATGGATGATGCGCGCGCCCGGACAGAACTTCTCGGTGGCGTTGGTCACCCGGTCATCAAAGCGGGCTCCTACGCAGAGAATCAGATCCGAGTGGTGCATGGCCATATTCGCTTCATAGGTGCCGTGCATGCCGAGCCAACCAAGATGCTGCTTGTCGCTGGCCGGGTAACAGCCAATCCCCATCAGGGTATTGGTGATCGGATACCCCAGCATCCGGACAAGCTCGGTCAGCTGATCCGATGCCTTGCCCAGAATCACCCCACCGCCTGCGTAGATAACCGGGCGCTTGGCCGCCAGCATCATGTCGACGGCTTTCTTGATCTGACCGGCATGGCCGCGAATAGCGGGGTTGTAGGATCGCAGTTTGACCTTCTTGGGGTATGCGTATTCGTACCGCTCGTTCGGCGTGGTCATATCCTTGGGGATATCCACGACCACAGGGCCGGGACGGCCGGTGGCAGCAATGTAATAGGCCTTGCGGATGATTTCCGGGATTTCCTCGGGGTGCCGGACGCTGAGGTTGTGCTTCACCACGGGTCGGGAGACACCCATCATATCGGTTTCCTGGAACGCGTCCTCACCGATGAGAGTGGATGCAACCTGGCCGCACAGAACCACCATGGGGATGGAATCCATGAATGCAGTGGCAATGCCGGTAATAGTGTTGGTGGCTCCAGGACCCGAGGTCACCAGTACGGTACCTGGTTTTCCGGTTGCGCGGGCATAACCGTCGGCCATATGGACCGCCGCCTGCTCGTGCCTGACCAGAATGTGCTTGACTTTGTCCTGCCTGAACAGCGCGTCATAAATATGAAGGGCTGCACCACCCGGATAGCCGTATACGTATTCGATGCCTTCGTCTTGAAGGGACCGGATCAACATATCGGCGCCAGACAATAACTCCACGATTTTCTACCCTCTTCTACGAGTGAATGAGCCGGGGCTGATCCCGGTTGCCTGGATTCACGGTGTCCATGCTTCTTGTGAAAGCGGAACCGGCTGCTCCTCCACACCTTGTTAAGAGGTTGTCTCCTGGCCAGCCGCCCTCCTGAGGGTTGCGGAGAACGGCCAATCAACGGGTTGCACGTAAGCAACAACCATCCCGCGACGGATGCGCGGCGCGTTCAGTGTGGTAATTGATGGGGGATACTCGCTCGGGATTGCCTGCCGTATTGACCCCAGTCTTCAGGCAATCGGTAATTCTGACAGCGCGAAACTCCCTGTCAATAGCCGTCGCAGGTTTCTGTGCCTATACTGGCCGAAGGTCTGCCAATCTTGCTACAAATCCATACAAAGATTTGAACCAGACAGAAGAAAATCCGCAGTACCAGTGGCATGATATGGAATAATGAATTGAAAAAACGGGCCCGGTCTATCCAGGTTGTCTGCCTGCCCGGGAGCAGTGAACATACGCGAGTAGAGCCATGAACAGAAAAATCCTGACGCTGACCTTATTACTGGCTGTTGTACCCGGGGTAGCCATAAGCGCCTCTGTCTATAAATGGACCGATGAAAACGGAGTTACCCACTTTGGGGACCGGCAGCCGACTGGCTCAAAGGCCGAACGGGTCAATGTGCGCTCAGGCACTTCTTCAAACGCATCCGGCAATCCACAAAGCCCTCAGGAGCGCCTTCAAAATCTGGAGGAACGCCAATCGGAGGAAGCGGAGCAGCGCCAGGAGTCCGCAGTTGAGCAAGCGCGCAGAAAACAGCGGGAGGCAAACTGCGCAACCGCGCGCTCCAATCTTGAGCTTATAGAACGCAACGCCCGCATTCGGATTGAAGAGAATGGTGAGCAGCGCTACCTGAGCCAAGAAGAGATTGCTGAGAAAAAAGCTGAAGCTTTGAGAATCGCTGAAGAAAATTGCGGGCCAGTTGAGAATAGCGACCAACAATAGCTCTATTAAGAAAGGGCCAGCAGACTTTTTGCTGGCCCTTTCTCGTGCTCAAGCTTTTTGGAAGCTCAGATGATGATCCTTCACCGTTCCCCGAATAATATCCCCCGGAACAAACTCTCCCTGTAGCAGTCGCTGGGCCAGCGGGTTTTCGATCATTCGCTGAATCGCCCGCTTCAAAGGCCGCGCACCGTAGACCGGGTCATAACCGACTTCTGCCAGTAGCTCCATCGCGGCGTCATCCAACTCGAGCCTCATATCCTGCTCTTTCAGGCGCTTGCTCAGCGATTCGATCTGAATGCGAGCAATACCCTGGATCTGGCTCTCCGCCAGCGGATGGAACACCACTACTTCATCCACGCGGTTGATAAACTCGGGGCGGAAATGGGTACCGACGACTTCCATCACCGCATTCTTCATCACCTCGTAGTTTTCTTCACCCGCCTTCTGCTGGATGATGTCCGAGCCAAGGTTTGAGGTCATCACAATAACCGTATTCCGGAAATCGACGGTTCTGCCCTGCCCGTCCGTCAGGCGGCCATCCTCGAGTACCTGCAGAAGGATGTTGAACACATCCGGATGGGCCTTCTCCACCTCATCCAGCAGCAACACAGAGTACGGCCGGCGACGAACCGCTTCGGTCAGGTAGCCACCCTCCTCATAGCCGACATAGCCCGGAGGCGCACCAATCAGGCGAGCGACTGAATGCTTCTCCATGAATTCTGACATGTCGATACGCACCATGGCTTCCTCGGTATCGAACAGAAAGGACGCCAGGGCCTTACACAGCTCGGTCTTGCCCACACCCGTCGGGCCAAGGAACAGAAAGGAACCATTGGGGCGATTGGGGTCTGACAAGCCCGCACGGGAACGACGTACCGCGTTGGATACGGCCTCGACCGCTTCATCCTGGCCGATCACCCGGTCATGCAGAGCTTCCTCCATGCGCATTAGCTTATCGCGCTCGCCTTCGAGCATCTTGGACACAGGAATACCGGTCCACTTGGAAACGATCTCGGCAATCTCTTCGTCGGTTACCCGGTTCCGGAGCAGCCTCATTTCCATCATCTCGGCCTGGCTGGCCATATCCAGCTGGCGCTCGAGCTCGGGAATCTGGCCGTACTGGAGCTCGGACATTTTGCCAAGATCACCAGCGCGACGGGCGTTCTCCAGATCAATCCGGGCCTGTTCCAGCCGGCTCTTGATCTTCTGGGACCCATGCAACGCGGCCTTTTCGGTATTCCAGACCTCTTCCAGATCGGCGTACTCACGCTCGACACCGGTGATCACATCGGACAGCTCCGACAGGCGTTTTTTCGAAGCGGCATCGGTCTCTTTCTTGAGCGCCTCACGCTCGATTTTCAACTGAATCAGACGACGTTCGAGACGATCCAGGGCCTCGGGCTTGGAATCCATTTCCATCCGGATCTGGGAGGCGGCCTCGTCCACCAGGTCAATGGCCTTATCCGGCAACTGCCGGTCGGTGATGTACCGGTGAGACAGCTTGGCGGCAGCAATGATGGCGCCGTCTGTTACCTCAACCCCGTGATGCACTTCATAACGCTCTTTCAGTCCCCGCAGGATGGCGATCGTATCTTCTTCGCCGGGCTCACTGACCAGAACTTTCTGGAAGCGGCGCTCCAAGGCTGCATCTTTCTCGATATTTTCACGGTATTCATCAAGGGTGGTCGCCCCCACACAATGCAGCTCGCCTCGAGCCAGGGCGGGCTTGAGCATATTCCCAGCATCCATGGAACCTTCGGCCTTGCCGGCACCGACCATGGTATGGATCTCGTCGATAAACAGGATGATCTGACCTTCCTGCTTGGACAGCTCGTTCAGAACGGCTTTCAGGCGCTCTTCGAACTCTCCGCGAAATTTGGCGCCGGCAATGAGGGCACCCATGTCGAGTGACAAGACTTTCTTGTCCTTGAGGCCATCGGGCACTTCGCCGTTCACGATGCGTTGGGCCAAGCCTTCGACGATCGCCGTTTTACCAACGCCGGGCTCACCGATGAGCACCGGGTTGTTTTTCCGCCGACGCTGCAACACCTGGATGGTACGGCGGATTTCATCATCGCGACCGATCACGGGGTCAAGCTTGCCGGCCTCGGCTCGCTCGGTAAGGTCGATCGTGTACTTGGACAGGGCCTGGCGGTTTTCTTCGGCGCTGGCATCATTGACGGCTTCCCCGCCGCGGACGTCATCAATGGCCTTTTCAAGAGCCGCTTTATCAACGCCCTGCTCCCGAAGCACCCTGCCGAGGGTGCCCCGGTCTTCCAGGGCGGCCAGCAGCATCAGCTCGCTGGAGATGTACTGGTCTTTGCGCTTCTGTGCGAGTTTGTCGGCAATGTTGAACAGGCGGCCCATGTCATTGGACATGGAGACGTCGCCGGCTGATCCCTGTACTTCCGGCAGGTTCTCGATTTCCCGGGCAATCGCCTGGCGGATGCGTCCGGGCTCTGCGCCGGCCTGTTTGAGCAGTGGTTTGATGGCGCTGCCTTCCTGGTCGAGCAGTGCCTGCAGCAGGTGAACCGGCTCAATGAAGTTGTGATCTTTTCCGACCGCTATAGATTGTGCGTCCGCGAGGGCGGTCTGCAGCTTGCTGGTCAGCTTGTCGATTCTCATGTGTACTTTCCCCAAATTTCTGCGAATACCAAGGTGCCATCGGTGGCGGATATTCGATTGCTTTGACAGTTAATGTAGGGGCAAGTAGGGGGACTTCAAGCGGGGGCTCGGTGTATTCGTCAGAAAATTGACGGCCGTCAGTTTGAGATTGAGGGCTGGGTGCAGGTCTGGTGCAGGGCTGCATTCCAGAACACGCCGTAGATACATCCATGTAGGCTTGGCTGCAGCATCCATGCTGCAGACAGTTCTGGAATGCAGCCCTGCACCAGCCCCCAAACCTTTCAGGAAAATCTCAAGCTAGCCAATGCAAGTTAGGTATTCAGTCTACAAGCCAAACCAGCGTCGCCATCCGGCCTGTCTGGCCATCCCTACGGTAAGAAAAAAACCGATTCGAATCGCGAACGGTACAGAGGCCACCGCCAGCCACGCTTGAAACACCGAGATGATTTAGCCGCAAAGTGGCAAGGGCATAGATATCTGCCATGAAATGACCCGGCCGAGCGCCTTCGGCTATGAAGGCCTGGACCGCTTTGGGATCATGGTCAAGGAAGGCGTCACGCACTTCCGGGCCAACCTCGAAGCTGTCCGGACCGATGGCCGGGCCGAGCCAGGCTTGCAGGGTTTTGGGAGCCACAGCCATGACGTTCACCAGATTCTCGATAACGCCACCACACAGGCTTCGCCATCCGCAGTGGGCGGCGCCGACGACGGTTCCTTCGCTGTCGGAAAGAACAACGGGCAGGCAGTCGGCGGTGAGGATGGCGCAGGCGATGCCTGGATGACGGGTGTAGCTGGCGTCGGCCTTGGCGATTTGTCCGACGTTATCCGGGGTCAGTTCGACGACATCAGTACCGTGCACCTGATTGAGCCAACCGATCCGCTCGCTTGTCAGGCCTGCGGATTCGGCGAGTCTCAGTCGATTCTGTTGCACATTATCGGGGTTGTCTTCAACGTGGCTACCAAGGTTAAGACTGTCCCAGGGTCGCCCGCTAACGCCGCCGGCGCGGGTTGTGCTGAGGGCCCCCACTCTGTCGGGCGCGGACCAGTCAGGCTTCAGGGCGTCACCTTCAATAGTCACGCGCTTCCAGCTCCCGGGCGTGTTTGCGCAGGGCCTCGATCAAGGCAACCATGTCTTCAGGCAGGTGCACCTCCCAGGTCAGGATTTCACCGGTTTCCGGGTGTTCCAGGGTCAGTTGCCTAGCGTGTAGAGCCTGGCGATGGAACGCAGAGAGGGCCTCTCGAAGCTCTTCTGTGGTTCCCTTGGGCAGCCTCAGCCGGCCACCATAGAGAGGGTCCCCGACCAGCGGGTGTTTTACATAGGCCATATGAACCCGGATCTGGTGGGTTCGACCGCTTTCCAGTTTGCAGCGGACGTGGGTGTGGGCGGCAAAGCGCTCCACCAGGCGATAGTGGGTGACCGCCGGCTTTCCGGAGGCGACGACCGCCATTTTCTTACGTTCCCGCGGGTGTCGGCCAATGGGTGCGTCAACCGTTGCACCTCCGGTGAGGGTACCAACGACGACGGCTTCATACTCGCGGCCCATGGTCCGGGTTTGTAACTGATCAACCAAGGATGTGTGCGCAATCAGGCTTCGAGCGACAACCATGATGCCGGAGGTGTCTTTGTCGAGCCGGTGAACGATGCCCGCTCTGGGCAGATTCTCGACTTCCGGTGCGTGATTCAACAGAGCGTTTACCAGGGTCCCATCGGCGTGCCCGGCAGCCGGGTGCACCACAAGGCCCGCCGGCTTGTTGATGACCAACAAGTGCTCGTCCTCATAGACGATATCGAGGGATATTTCCTCGGCCTGCCAGCTCACCTGAGCTTCCGGCTCGGCATCCAGCGCCAGGCGATCGTCCAGCATCACTTTGTCGCGAGGCTTTCGCGCCTTACCATTCACCGTCAAAGCACCACTTTTGATCCAGGACTGCAGGCGGGAACGGGAGTGTTCGGGCATCAGTTCTGCCGCCGCCTGATCCAGGCGCCGGTCACTCAATTCCGGCGGCACAACAAAGCTGGCAAGGATTCGTTTTTCAGATGACATTAAGCCCCCAGGGCCTGTGTGTGTTACGTTTCGGTCAGGTTTTTTGAAACAACGGGGATTGCTCTGCACATGGAGTCACTTCCCCGCTACAATGACTGCCCTTGAATTAATCGACATTATACGGGATTCCGGAATGAGATCAGGTCTTCGTTTACTGCTACTTTCCACGCTGGTTGTTCTGGTCAGTGCCTGCGCCTCCAACAAGCAGGAAGAAGTGCTTCCGGAGAAGACCTACTATGAAAACGCCCGACAGGCCATGAGCTCTGGCAATTTCAATGAGGCCGAGCAAAACCTGGATTCTCTGGAAACCTACTATCCCTTTGGCCGGTATGCAGAACAGGCCCAGCTTGATCTGATCTATGCTCGTTACCAGAACCTGGACCTTGAAGGCTCCCGCGCGGCCGCCGATCGGTTTCTGCGTCTCAACCCTCAAAGCGACCACGCAGACTACGCGCTCTACATGCGCGGCCTGGCTTCCTATAATCTGGACATCGGGCTCGCGGCGCGCTACTTCCCGATCGACGTAGCGGCCCGGGATCCGGGCGAGCAGTTACAGTCATTCCGGGACTTTTCCGAGCTGCTGAACCGCTATCCGGACAGTCAGTACGTCGCGGATGCCCGCCAGCGAATGATCGCGGTACGCAATCGCATGGCCGAGCTGGAGCTCTACGCAGCGCGTTACTACGTCAAACGTCAGGCCTACGTAGCTGCCAACAACCGGGCGCGGTACATCATCGAGAATTACCCGACGGCCACTGTAACCGAAGAGGCACTGATTATCCTTGCAGAAACCTTTCGCTTCCTGGAACTGAAAAAAGGGTCACAGGACGCGATCGCCATGCTCCGCACCAATTTCCCGGAAAGTGAAGCGTTCAATGACGCCGGTGAGTTTGAGGTAGACCTGCTGGAAGGGGAAAACCGCTCACTGACTAACGTTGTCACCTTTGGTTTGATGGGCGACGAATAAGAGCTGAAATCGGGGTCAATTGAAATGTTCAACTGACCCCGATCCCTATTGGCTACTTTCCGCTCTTCCAGCCGTTAGTGATCGGATACCGCCGGTCCTTACCAAACCCTCGCTCGGTAATCCGAACACCAATTGGCGCCTGCCGACGCTTGTATTCGTTGACATCCACCAGACGTATCACCCGTTCAACGTCAACCCTATCGAAGCCTTCAGCAACGATCGCATCAGCGCTGAAATCCCTCTCGACATACAGATTCAGAATCTGATCAAGCACGTCGTAACCGGGCAGGCTGTCCTCATCTTTCTGATCTGGCGCGAGCTCTGCCGACGGCGGGCGGGTGATTACACGCTCAGGGATCACTTCTCCCTCCGAAAGCGTATTGCGGTACTTGGCCAAGCGGAATACCAGGGTTTTGGGCACGTCCTTGAGGACGTCAAAGCCGCCAGCCATATCCCCGTACAGGGTTGAGTAACCCACCGCCATCTCGCTCTTGTTCCCGGTGGTCAGCACCAGCGACCCGAACTTGTTGGACAGGGACATCAGCAAAACACCGCGCAGACGCGCCTGCAGGTTTTCCTCAGTTGTGTCGGGCTTGGTGCCCTCGAAAGGCACTGCCAAAGATTCCATGAAGGCGTCGTACATCGGCTCAATCGAGAACACATCGTACTGCACACCCAGCCTAACCGCCTCGGCCTCAGCATCCTCAAGGCTCATACTTGAGGTGTAGCGGAACGGCATCATCACCGCGCGGACCCGATCCTTGCCCAGAGCATCCACTGCCACAGCCAGAGTCACTGCCGAGTCGATGCCTCCTGATAGCCCCAGAACCACGGATTTGAATCCGTTCTTGTTGACGTAATCCCGAACACCGGTCACCAAGGCGCTGTAGACATTGGCCTCAAGCGAAGGCTCTTCCGGCAAGGGCTGGGATACTGGCTGACAATGGTGCTCGCATAGGAAGTCGACCGGATAAAGGCCTTCGCCAAACTGCGGAGCTTCTGCAGTGAGCACACCGGAATGGTCGAACACCATGGAGCCACCGTCAAAAACCAGCTCGTCCTGGCCGCCCACCAGGTTCACGTACACGATACTGACCAGATTCTCCCGGGACTTCCGCTCCAGCAATGCCTTCCTGCGCGCCTGTTTGTCGATGTCATAGGGCGAGGCATTCAGGTTCAGGATAAGGCGGGCGCCTGCAGCAGCGCAGTCCTCCACCGGCCCTTCTTTCCAGAGATCTTCACACACAGTAATTCCCACCGGAACGCCCCGGATATCCAGAGTCAGGACATCCCGGCCCTCGGCGAAGTAACGCTTCTCATCGAACACCTGATAGTTGGGTGGGAAGCGCTTGAAGTACCGACCGGTGATTTCGCCTCCATCAATAACCACCGCCGCGTTGTACAGCAGCGCGCCATGGCGAAGAGGAGCACCGATAACAATCACCGGATCCAGCTTTTCCGCCTGCAGCCTTTCCAACGCTTCGTTGACCCGGACTTCCAGGCTCGGGCGTAACAGCAGATCCTCCGGCGGATAGCCGGTCAGGCAAAGCTCGGGAAAAACCACAATGTCCGCCTGATGCTCGGACGATGCCCGGCGGGCAGCCTCAAGGATAAGCTCGGTGTTGCCGGGTATATCGCCCACCAGAAAATCCAGTTGGGCCATCACCACCCGCAGTTTTCTGGCTGACGCCCCGGTCGCTGCCTGGTTTCCGGACACGGACATAAATCGGCTCCTGTAACTCATTGCCATGAAAAGGCTATTATAACCCCGCATAGGCGTGGATTTCTTCCGATCAACAGCGGATCCCTGTAACTCATGGCAGCAGATACACCAGCACAGTCGGCCGAAACGCTCGGCAAGCCCCCTTCAACACCATCCGGCGTACAGCAAGCGAAGCTGTTCAGAATCTACAACCACTACCGCCTGGTGGTGAGCCTGATGCTGGTGGCTCTGTTGTTCGTGGATCCTGTCAACTTCGACATGCGCTTCCGGTTTCTGGATTACTATCAGGCAGGGGTCTCCGCTTACCTGGGCCTGAATGCCTTCATTGCCCTGCTTCTGGTGGCCGGCTTTCACCCTAGTCAGCGTCATATAACGCTTTCGATCCTGCTGGATATTCTCATCATGCATGGCCTGCTGCTCGCCAGCACAGGCATTACCAACGGCCTGGCCAATCTGGTGATAGTATCCGTGGCAGCGGGCAACATCCTGACTCCAAGCCGCATGGGCACCTTCTACGCGGCTCTGGCCGCAATCTGCTCCCTGGGAATCTCGGGCTGGGCAGTGTTGGCTCTTGGGGAGTCCGCCGACGACATTGTCAGGGCCGGCTCCCTCGGCATCCTTTATTTTGCAGCGGCTTTCGTCCTGCAAAGTATCTCCCTCCGCATGATGCGGAGCGAAGCTCTGGCCAGCAGCCGTGCCCGCAGCATTGCCGAATTGGAGCAAATCAACCAGCAGATTATCCAGCGCATGCGTACCGGCATACTCGTACTGGACCGTTTCGGCCAGATCCGCGTTGCCAACGCTGCTGCCGAAGAACTTCTATACGGGGCACCCAAAACCTCCTTACCGATTAACCAGCGGGCAAACGTGTTACCCAAACCCCTCAAGCAGGGTCTGGATGCATGGCTCAAGGACCCTACACAGCGGATTGAGCCGTTCCAGCCCTCACCAACCTCGCCGCTTTTGCAGGTCAACTTTACCCAACTGGACCAGGAGCGAGGCGACCAGATCCTCGTATTTATCGAGGACATGAGCAAAGTTACCCAACAGGCCCAGCAGATGAAACTGGCATCGCTGGGCCGACTCACGGCCGGCATCGCCCATGAAATCCGTAATCCGTTGGGGGCAATCAGCCACGCGGCTCAACTCATGGAGGAATCCCCCAACCTCGAACCCGGTGACCGTCAGATGCTCGAAATCATCCGACGCCATTCTCGGCGGGTGAATGGCATCATTGAGAATGTACTGGATCTCTCCCGGCGCCGGGCCGCAAATGCCGACCTGATCGAGGTGGCTCCCTGGCTGCAGGAATTTCGGGAAGACTTCCTGCAAACGCAGGACGAGGACTGCACCACGGCCAATATCGTTCTGAAGATCGATCCGCAACTGCCTCCTGCTCGCTTCGACAAAAGCCAGATTGAACAGGTGATGGTGAATCTTTGCGACAACGGTTTACGCTACAGTGAACAGCATTCGGGACAGCGAAAGATCGGCATCCACGCCGGGGCAACTGAAGATGGTGAACGGGCCTATATTGATGTGCGCGATATGGGTCCTGGCGTTGCGCCGGAACACAGAAACTCGGTGTTCGAACCGTTTTTCACCACTGACAAGACCGGAACCGGGCTCGGGCTTTATCTGGCTCGGGAACTGTGCGAGGCTAATCAGGCGCACCTTTCTCTGGTAGAAGATAACAAGCCCGGCTGCTGCTTTCGCATTACATTTGCTCACCCGGGGCGAATGATCTGAACCGGCGCAAGAGGGTATTGAGCGCTTGAACAACGACATGGAACCGACGATAAAAAGATGACCACATACACAGCGCTGATCGTTGATGATGAACCGGACATCCGGGATTTACTTGAGATCACCCTTACACGGATGGGGATAACCACGCTCACGGCACCTGACCTCACCAGCGCCCGAAAATTGCTGGAACAAAACACCACCCATCTTTGCCTGACCGACATGAACCTGCCAGACGGTAACGGCATCGAACTCGTACAGTGGATTCAGAAGCATTCTCCCGCCACGCCTGTTGCTGTGATTACCGCCTACGGCAACATGGATACCGCGATCGAGTCTCTCAAAGCCGGGGCTTTTGATTTCGTATCCAAGCCGGTGGAACTGCCCCGTTTAAGGGAGTTGGTCAATAGCGCCCTCAAATTAGCCGAGCCAAAGGCAGACACAGAAGATACAGCCGACGAGCCAGGCCTGTTACTGGGTAAATCGCCAGAGATACGCAAACTCCGTAACCAGACCCGAAAACTGGCCAGAAGCCAGGCGCCCGTTTTTATCAGCGGCGAGTCCGGCAGCGGCAAGGAACTGGTTGCCAGAATGATCCATCTGCAAGGCCCCCGCCGCGAGGGACCATTCATCGCTGTTAACTGCGGCGCAATTCCCTCAGAGCTGATGGAAAGCGAATTTTTTGGCCACAAAAAAGGCAGCTTTACCGGGGCCGTGGAGAATAAAGACGGCTTATTCCGTTCGGCCAACGGCGGCACCTTATTCCTTGATGAGGTGGCAGACCTGCCCCTCGCCATGCAGGTAAAGCTGCTCCGGGCTATCCAGGAAAAGGCAGTTCGTCCGGTTGGCGATACCAAAGAGGTGCCCGTGGATATCCGGGTACTGAGCGCCACCCATAAGAACCTGCCGGAACTTGTTCAGGAAGGCAGCTTCCGCCAGGATCTTTTCTACCGGATTAACGTAATCGAACTGGCGGTACCTCCTTTGAGAGAGCGACCGGATGATATTCCGCTACTCTCAAGTCACATTCTAGGGCGGATCGCAAAAGAGTATGAGTGCGACCCTGCAGCGCTAACGCCGGAGGCAATCGAGCGGCTCAGAGGCTATGACTTCCCCGGAAACGTTCGGGAGCTGGAAAATGTATTGGAGCGGGCTTTCACCCTGTGCGACGCTGACCAAATTGACGCCGATGACCTTCATCTCGGGAATGGCGTACAGCATGCGGCCTCTGCAACCCAGATCATTGCCGAGGGCCAGGCTGGCGAGGGCGAAGGAGTCGCCGTGCCGGATGGCGAAATCGATCTGGAGGGATACCTGGAGACGATTGAACGACAAGCCATAGAAAAGGCTCTTGAGGCCACGCGGTGGAACAAGACTGCCGCGGCGAAACGTCTGGGAATTAGCTTTAGAGCACTAAGATATCGATTGAAGAAGTTGGGGATGGAATAGTAAAAGGTTACAATCTGGGTTCTTGGAAGCTTACCAGTTCCAATAATGTAAACGAGATTTCAGGATGAAATCTTTCTCTCGGAGATTCAAGGATGAATGTCAGACTTCAGACGGGCTTCACGCTCGTCGAGCTATTGATCGCGGTAGTTATTTTTTCACTACTCATTACTCTTTCTATTCCCTCCTACACCAATCTTGTTAACTCCAGTAAGCGCGATGCGGAGGTAAATGATCTGCTCGCTTTTATGGTAATGGCCCGTCACGAGTCCATTATGAGCGGTGAAATCGTCACTTTATGCCCACTGAATACTAAAAAGGAATGTGGACGGGACTGGAACCAGGAGTTACACCTGTTCAAGGACCCCGAAAATAACCGGGCTTTGAGCAATGATCGGCAGGTTATCCGCACCCTGCCGGCAACCTCAACGGGGGAGCGAGTCGTGCGGTCGCTCTCGAGGAGCTATTTCCAGTACCGGCCCAATGGCATGATATTGAGTGACCTGGGAAACATCACATGGTGCCCAGAGAATAAGGACCCCAAAGCGGCCGGGCATATCATTGTCAGCAGAGGAGGCAGGGTTCGGCTGGCAACCGACCAGGATGGCGACCAGATTCCGAACCGTGCCAATGGCAAAAATGTTGACTGTTAGCCAAGGTCACCAACAGTCTGCTTCCGCAGCACCACGAGCACCGCTGTTGTCCAGGGTTAGCGTTCCGCAACGGTCCCCGGTTTGGGGGCCGGTCGGTTGCGCCTGCAAAGCAAAGGCGTTCTGCGTTACGTTACCGTTGAAGCTGATGTTGTAAAAGGTAGTCCCCGTCCTTGGGGAGACCGTGAAGGGAAGCGCAGGCTGATTACCTCCCTCAAGATAAGAGTAATCCTGGGAGTACTGGCGCTCCATCCATTGCGCCAGCTCCAGAAGGTCTGCCTGAGCATTGGTCCGTCGGGTCTGACGGACATTCTATTGGTACGAAGGATAGGCAATCGCTGCGATGATGCCGATGATCGCCACAACGATCATCAGCTCAATTAGCGTAAACCCTGCTGCCCGGTTCCTTATCATCATATTATTATCCTGAACTGGTTTTTACTGAGTAAGCTCTCGCCAACCTTTCCGACCAAGGGCCAGACCGAATGGGGGTAGTGCGTCCAACTGCGCGCCGCATCCAGCGCAATCGTAGGCAAGGTATTCATCCCAAACCTTCAATTGCGAGGGAACCCCTTCGACTTTGTAGCCCATTGCGTTGTAGGTTGAATCTTCGAAGGCACCGATGCTTTCGCCATCATCCAGCCCCACAAGACCTTCCTGAATGTCGAATGCCATGATCCAGCCATCACCACCACCCAAGCATGGATCTTCACTGGGGATCAACGTACTGACGTAGACATAATCACCACGAATGACACCATTGGTGACGATGCGTTCACCACTGACAGGCAGATCAGCGTACCAGCCAGACTTTGTTTCATAGTCGACAGCAGTACCTTCGGCAAACCTGATTATCTGGCTGACGCCATCTACCTGCCCGGTACCAACCCGCAAATCGCGCTCGACCAGGTCAGCCTGAGTCACAGTCTGCTTGTTATCGCCAGTCTCAAGAACACCGTAGAAAGATTGCTCTTCCGTGGAACCGGTGTCACTTCTCTCCAGGTACTTACCTGTGCCAAACAGGATCATCAGGTTCGGATCCTTACCTGAAGAAGTCGAAGGGCCAACTGTCGGGGCACCGGTGATCGGTTTGTTGACTGTGACGTAGGGACGGGCAGAGCTCCCCGACTTGTACGCAGAATCCCAACCGCCATTTCCTCCAACAGCAACCCACATATTTCCGTCGAGGTCACCTGCGTATACCCGGTCCGCAATGTAGTCACTGGTATTGTCGATAACCGTGAG
>ERZ1699656.63-NODE-63-length-19389-cov-63.211769_pt1 | contig 19389 bp, 14 predicted proteins | sample MGYA00581514_ERZ1699656 | MGnify/ENA primary metagenome ERZ1699656 (study PRJEB42348, sample SAMEA6618691) | metagenome | isolation source: Polyester-degrading enrichment culture growing on monomer 1,4-butanediol, B | collected 2019-04-14 ...
GACGAGTCTCCGGAACGTCAGGATAGCGGCGATGGTCAGCTCACGACGGTTCAGGTGGAAACCCTGGCGGCTCGGCTTCATGAGCCGGGGCTGATGCTGCAGGGCCAGTTGGAGCCCTGGAATTCGGTCACGCTGAGTGCCCAGGTGCCCGGCCGGGTGGAATCCCTGGCGGTGGGTCTGGGTGAGCAGGTTCGGCAGGGGCAGACGCTGCTGAGGATATCGGATGAGGGCCGAAGTGCTGCGGTTTCGCGCTGGCAGTCGCGGGTTCGGGAGCTTGAAGCGGACCTTCTGGCCGCCCGCAGGCTGCGTGCCAACAACCTTGCTTCGGAGTCGCAGATCCTGAGTCTGGAAAGTGAGCTTGCGGGGGCGGAAGCGGAACTGACCAGTGCCCGTCAGGCGGTCAGTCACCTCACCCCCAAGGCACCATTTGACGGCACGATCAACAGCAAATCGGTGGATATAGGCGATCTGGTGCAGGTGGGGTCACCACTGTTTGAGCTGGTGCGGGTGGATAGACTGAAGGCCACCGCGCGGATCCCCCAGCAATCAGTGGGTGATGTGGCGCCCGGCCAGGCGGTTCGTGTGGATTTGCTGGATGGCAGTCGTCTTTCTGGCGTTGTGACCTTTGTCGCCAGCGCCGCCTCCCCGGAAACCCGGAGTTTTGCTGTTGAAATCGCCGTTGAGAATCCGGATCGCAAGCGGGTTGCGGGTGGCAGTGCCAGCCTGCGGGTGGCGTTGCCGGAGGTGAAGGCCATGTTTATCTCGCCTGCTTACCTGTCCCTCGGTGACGATGGTCGCCCCGGTGTGAAGTACGTGAACGGCGAGAATCGCGTGGAGTTCGGTGAAGTGAAGCTGTTGAGCGTGTCCACCGAAGGCGCCTGGGTTACCGGTTTGCCGGATGAGATCCGGCTGATTACCCGCGGTGGCGGATTTGTCAGCATCGGCGAGCAGGTGGTGCCCGTTGATGCCGCCGAAAACAGGGGGTAGGGCAGATGCGCAGCCTGATCTTCGCCGCCATTGACCGCAGCCGGACCACCCTGCTCACGCTGCTGTTCCTGATTCTGGGCGGTATCGCCGCGTTCCAGACCATTCCCAAGGAAGCCAACCCCGACGTCACCATTCCGATGATCTATGTGTCCATGACCCTGGACGGTATCAGCCCTGAGGATGCCGAGCGTCTGTTGGTCCGCCCGATGGAGCAGGAGCTGCGTTCTCTGGAGGGTATCAAGGAAATGCGGGGAACGGCCTCGGAGGGCCATGCGTCGGTCATGCTGGAGTTCGATGCCGGGTTTGATCCGGACAAGGCGTTGCAGGATGTGCGGGAGAAGGTGGATACCGCCCGTACCAAACTGCCCCAGGAAGCGGATGAGCCCAGGGTGAACGAGATCAACGTGTCCCTGTTTCCGGTCCTGTCCGTGGGTCTCTCCGGCCCATTGTCGGAGCGCGAGCTGATCACCATTGCCCGCCGGTTCCAGGATGCCATCGAGTCCATTCCGGAAGTGCTCGAAGTGGAGATTGGTGGTGATCGCGAGGACCTGCTGGAAATTGTGGTCGATCCCCAGGTGCTGGAGAGCTACGGCATCGACTTCGATCAACTGGCTTCCCTGGTAACGCGCAACAACCAGCTGGTCGCTGCAGGCTCTCTGGATACCGGAAATGGCCGCATGGCGCTGAAGGTGCCCGGAGTGATCGAGACCATTGAGGATGTTATGTCCATGCCGGTCAAGGTGGACGGCGATACGGTAGTCACCTTTGGCGATGTCGCCATGCTCCAGCGCACCTTCAAGGACCCCACCGGCTTTGCCCGTATCAACGGCGAGCCGGCGCTGGTGCTGGAAGTGTCCAAACGCTCCGGTGCCAACATCATCGAGACCATTGCCCAGGTCCGTCAGTTGATCGAAGAGGCCAAGCCGCAGTTGCCGGATTCGCTGGAAATTCGCTACATCATGGATCAATCCGAGGAAGTGCGGGATATCCTCAGTGACCTGCTGAATAACGTACTCACCGCCATTGTGCTGGTCCTGATCGTGGTGATTGCCGCCATGGGGCCCCGTTCAGCGGTGATGGTGGGGCTGACCATCCCGGGCGCGTTCCTCACGGGTATCCTGGTGATCTGGAGTATGGGGCTCACACTTAATATCGTGGTGCTGTTCAGCCTGATCCTGGTGGCGGGCATGCTGGTGGATGGCGCCATTGTGGTGTCCGAGCTGGCGGATCGGAACCTCTCGGAAGGGCAGACCGTCAAGCACGCCTGGGCCGAGGCGGCGAGCCGCATGGCCTGGCCCATCATTGCGTCGACCGCAACCACCTTGGCCGTGTTTGTGCCGTTGCTGTTCTGGCCTGGTGTGGTTGGGGAGTTCATGAAATTCCTGCCGCTGACAGTCATCATCTGCCTCATCGCTTCCCTGGCTATGGCGCTGGTGTTCCTGCCCGTGCTGGGCAGCACCAGTGGCGGCCGCCGCGCGCGCCAGGGAAATTCACAGGGGCGCCTGATGCAGGGCTACCGTCAGCTGCTGGCACTGCTGCTTAAGTCACCAGGGCTGACGCTGATAGGCGTGCTTTGTGTGATCGCCGTGATCTATGCGGCCTATGCCCGCTTCAACCACGGGGTGGAGTTTTTCCCCAGTGTGGAACCGGATTCCGCCCAGGTGCAGGTGAGGGCGCGAGGCGATCTCTCGGTGTGGGAACGGGATGCCATCGTGCGGGAGGTGGAGCAGCGACTGCGTGGCATGCCCGAGGTGAAGGCCCTTTACGCCCGCTCGATGGTCCAGACCAGCTCACAGTTGGCGCCGGATGTTATCGGCGTTCTGCAGTTCCAGTTTACTGACTGGTTCACACGGCGTCCGGCCAGCGCGATTCTCGAGGACTTCCGGGAATTGACCTCCGATATTCCTGGCATTGAACTGGAATTCCGCAAGCAGGAGGGTGGTCCTGCAGAAGGCAAGCCGATAGAGCTGCAGGTGAGCAGCCGGGAGGCGAACAGTCTCAATGGCTACGTGGACGAAATCAAAGATCGAATGCGCGAACTCGGTGGCTTCGTGGACATTGAAGACGACCGGAGCCTGCCCGGTATCGAGTGGCGACTGCAGGTAGACCGGGAAGCCGCCGCCCGGTTTGGCACCGATGTCCTGGGTATCGGAAGTGCCGTGCGCCTGGTTACCAACGGTTTGAAACTGGCGACCTATCGCCCGGAAGACGTGCGGGACGAAGTGGACATTGTGGTGCGCGTGCCCAACAACTGGCGGGAACTGGACCACCTGCAACGCCAGACCATCCATACCTCCCGGGGCCAGGTGCCGCTTTCCGAATTCGTGGATCTTCGCCCGGGTGACAAGACAAACAGCATTGTCCGGGTGGACGGCCAGCGCACGGTGACCATCAAATCCGATCTGGCTCCGGGCCGTCGTGTGGACGAGCTGCTGCGGGCCCTGCAGGCGGAGATGCCAGAACCACCCGAGGGTGTTTCGGTGAAGTTTGCCGGCGAGAACGAGGATCAGCAACAGGCCTCCAACTTCCTGGCGACCGCCTTCCTGGTGGCTATCGGGTTGATGCTGCTGATACTGGTGACCCAGTTCAATTCGATGTACCAGACCTTCCTGATTCTGTCGGCGATCGTACTGTCGACGGCGGGCGTGCTGTTGGGCCTGCTGTTCACGGGCCAGTCGTTTGGCATTGTGATGGTGGGAATGGGCACGATTGCACTGGCGGGCATCGTAGTAAACAACAACATCATTCTGATCGATACCTATAACCAGATGCGCAAGGACGGCATGGAGGCCTATGAGGCCGCCCTGGAAACCGGTTGCCTGCGTCTGCGGCCGGTTCTGCTTACCGCGATCACCACCGTGCTGGGGCTCATGCCCATGGTTCTGGGCGTCAACGTGGATTTGATTACGCCGTCCCTCGGTCTGGGCGCGCCTTCTACCCAGTGGTGGACCCAGCTTTCCAGTGCCATCGCCGGCGGACTGGCATTTGCAACGGTGCTGACGCTGTTGCTCACGCCGTCGTTGCTGGTATTGGGCAACCGGGCTGGCCAGGCTTTCGGAAGGCTGACCAGCCGGTTTCGCAGCGCCTAGTGCCTGATCCGGTTCGCCAACTCCCGCGCTTTGGTGGCCATGGCCTCAAGTTCAGGAACGGTACGCAGGTTGTTTTCCGCGGCCCGGTGCATGGCTTCTGACGTTTCGGCTACATCTGTGACATTGCGGTTAATGTCTTCACAGACGCTGGTCTGCTCTTCGGCTGCCGTGGCTACCTGGGTTGTCGCATCATTGATGCTGCCCATCCGCCGGTTGATTTCCCCCAGGGTGGCGCGCACGGCTTCCACCGCCTCGCTGCTTTCCTGAGCCACAACGCCTGACGCCTGCATGAACTCGGTGGCGTCTCTTGAAGCGCCACTGATGGCGCCAATGATCTGGTCTATCTCGACAGTCGCTTCCTGGGTTTTCGCCGCCAGATTGCGCACCTCATCGGCAACCACGGCAAAGCCACGACCGGCGTCGCCTGCCCGGGCCGCTTCGATGGCGGCGTTCAGCGCCAGCAGGTTGGTCTGGTCCGCAATCTCCCGGATGACCTGCATGACGTCGCCCACTTTTTTACCATCGCTGGCGAGCTGATTGACGGTTTCGGCGGAGCTTCGAATCTGATCCGTAAGCCGCCGCATGCTGTCTACTGCCGTGTTTATCTGCGAGTCGGCAGTGGCGGTTTCGTCAGATGTCTGACTGACTTCGGTAGCCACGGAAGCCGCGTGACTGGCGACATCTTCGGCCGTCGCCGACATCTCGTTCATGGCCGTGGCGATCTGCTCAATGCGCTGGTGGGCCAGGTCGGACTGGCTGACAACACTGTCGGCGTTCTTGCGGATCAACTCTCCGGTCTCGTTCAGTTGCCTGGCGTTCTCGCTCAGCTGATTTCCGGTATCGCTGAGGAAACGGTGCAGGCTTCGTGCGGCATCGGCCAGTTGTCCCAATTCGTCGGCGCGTTGCATGGTGACCGGATCGGAAAGGTCACCGTCTCCCAGGCGAGCAATCTGTGACGTAAGCTTCTGGGCTGGACGAACCACGCCCGACAGCAGGATCAGAATCAGGGCGATGGTGCCCAGGACGATCGCGGCGATCAACAGACCTGCAACCAGCCAGCTACGTTCTGTAACGACGGTATTGAGGGTATCGGCCCTTACAAGACTGTCTTCCCGGACCGCCGCCGCGGCATCGACGATCAGTCTGGCGGGTTCCCGGTCAATTCCTTGTACCGCCGCATCGCCCGCGTTCGGATCGAATCCGGACCGGGTGAATGCTTCAAACCCCTGACGGTAGGCTCTTCCCATCGTCTGGTGTGCCCGTTTGAAATCAGACATCAGAGATTTTGCTTCGGGCTCCTGGATGCGGGGAATAAGCTCATCAAGCTGGCTCTGGATAGACGCCTCGCGCTCCTGGAATCGGCCCCAGTATTTATCCAGTTGATCAGGGTCTGACCCGCGGATCAGGACGTTTTTCCATTCCTGGACCTGGGTCTTGAACTCTGATAGCACGTCCTGGGCTTCCAGGGCATTGACCATCCTGGTGCCCACGAGTTCGTTGAAGTCGTCTTTGACTTTCAGGGAGAAATTCAGGTAAATCACCGCCACGGCGGCGACAATCAGGTTTGCCGTAAGGACGACAAGAAGGACCCGGTTGAGAATGCTCTTGGTATACCAGTTCATTGATACTTACCGATCAGGATGTAGGTGACAGACCATTTGTCGTGGCAGTTTCTAGTACATGTTTATTGATATGTCGGCATCGCAACTAAAACCATGAGACTTTATATCAATTTGTTTATGAACTTTTTATGACAGGCTTCTGATGGCGAATCCGCTGAGTGTTCTCTATCGGGATGAGTATCTTCTGATTGTCCACAAGCCAGCTGGCTTGCTGGTGCATCGAAGCCCCATCGACAGACACGAAACCGAGTTTGCCCTGCAATATGCCAGGGCGCTCAATGGTGGCGAGCATGTCTACCCGGTACATCGACTGGACCGGCCCACCTCGGGCATCCTGGCGTTTGCCAGGGACAGCGACACCGCTCGCACGCTGGGTTTGGCAATGATGGCCGGGGATGTGGCGAAAACCTATCTGGCCATGGTGCGTGGCTGGCCGCCGGAACAAGGGGAGATTGATTATCCCCTGAGGGAAGAGCCAGAAGACCGGCGGCTGAAAGGGATGGAGCAGCCGGTCCGCAATGCGCTTACCCATTACCGCACCTTGGCGACCACCGAGATACCGGTGGAAATCGAGAAATATCCGACCAGTCGCTACGCCGTGGTCGAACTGTCCCCGAAAACAGGCCGGAAGCATCAGTTGCGAAGGCACATGAAGCATATCAACCACCCAATGATTGGCGATGCAAATCACGGCCGGGGCCGACACAACCGTTATTTTGCCGAGCGTTTCGGTGAGGGGCGTCTGATGCTGGCGGCCACAATGATGGCCTTTCGCCATCCCGTTTCGGGTGAACCCCTGACGGTCAGTGCCGCGCCTGAGGCGAGCTTCCTTGAGGTGTTATCAATATTTCCCGGGTTTGATGTGCACAATCATCTGGAACAGTAGCGGCTGATGAAGTCGGAATAGGGCAGCGGTTTGCTGTAACGGTAGCCCTGGAGGTAGTCGCAGCCTTTCTCGAACAACCAGGCTTCATGGGCTTCGCTTTCTACCCCTTCGGCGACCACCGAAAGCCCCAGCCCCCTGGCCAACCCGATGATCGACAGGGTGATTGCGCAATCGTTGTCGTCATCAGGGAGGTTGTTGATAAACGATCGGTCGATCTTGATGCGGGAGAAGGGCAGGGTTTTTAGCCGCGACAGCGATGAATAACCGGTGCCGAAATCATCAATGGCAAGCTCCGCGCCCGCCTCGACCAGCTGCTCCAGAATCCGACCTATCCCACTGAAATCGCCCTGGATCGAATCCTCGGTCACTTCAAACTGAAGGGCACTGACTGGCATATCCTGGTTCTTGCAGATTTCCCTCACCAACTCCGGTAATTCCGGCACCAGCACCTGCTCGGCGGAGAGATTGACGGATATGGTGGGTAAGGGAGTGTTCTGGTCTTTCGCCTGACGCCAGTGGGCGCAGACGTTCTTGAGTACACAGGCGCCGAGTTCGTACATCAGCCCGGCACTGCGCGCTACGTCGAGAAACTCGATCGGTGACAGCCAGCCCCGCTGTGGATGCTTCCAGCGAACCAGCGCCTCGGCACTTTCCAGCTGTGTTCCCGTGCGGTCCATGATTGGCTGGTAGAATACATCGAGTCCGTTGGTTTTGAGCGTTTCCCGCAATTCGCTTTCCAGCGCAAATCGCGAGCGTGCTGTCATCTGGATTTCCGAGTCGAACAGCGTGGATCGGTCCCGGCCCTGCCTTTTGGCATGATACATGGCCGCTTCAGCGCCGCGGAGAAGCTCCTCGGGTTCACGACAGTCGCCCGGGAAATGACAGATACCCACGCTGGCACTCACGTTCAGGTCCTGGTCGGACACCCGGATTGGCTGGCGGATCCGGGTCTGGATCTCCTGGGTGACTTCATCAAGAAACCCGGGCAGGGTGTAGTTGCGGATGACGAGAGCAAATTCGTCGCCACCAATTCGGGCCAGGAAGTCCTTACCCGCCAACTGGATGTCTTTCAGGCGCATACCGATGTCGGCGATCACCTGATCGCCCGCCTGGGGGCCCAGTCCATCGTTAATGGTTTTCAAACGGTCGACATCTATCCAGAGCAGCGCCAGGCTGCCGGTACCCCGACGTTTGATCTTGCGCACCAGGTGGCTCAACCGGTCGCGCAGCGAATCTATGTTGGCGAGGCCGGTGAGAGAATCGTACCGGCTGACGTAATCGAGGGCGCGCTTGGACCTCAGCCACGCTTCGTGGGTGTTCATGAGGCTTATAGTGTCAGCAATGGCAGCGACCAGCGATATATCCGGGACCGACCATTCCCGGGGGGTGTCCGATTCCAGGCAGACAACACCGCTGAGCTGTTCTCCATCGAAAATCGGCGCGTCCAGCATGGAATGGATGTTCTGAACAGTCAGATAATCCTGGTCGAATGAACGGGTGCGGATATCGTTGCGGGCATCATCCACTGCAATGACCCGTTCTTCTGTAATGGCTTGGAAGTATTCGGGATGGTCCGAGCGGTAAAGGTTGAATTCGGCGCCATTCTGCGCCAGGCAACAGTTGCTGTCGGGCTGCTCCTGGTCGTGCAGCCATTCGCAGGTGATGCGGTCCCGTTCTGGAGGAAACAGCCATACACTTGCCCGTTTTACACCCAGCAAGCGGGTGCACAGCTCCATGAGGGCTGCCAGCTTCCGGGGCCGGGGCATTTCGATAAACCTGATGTTATGGCTCAGTTCCATCAGTGACCTGTGATGGGTCACCAGGACTTCACTGTCACGCATGGCAGGGCTCAATATGGTGTGCCTTTACTGGAAATACGAACGGTCCTCGGTGTCGGTTCGGCCCAGAGGTCAGGTTGTTTCTGAGCTTCCTAAAGAATATGGCAGCTGTTGTTATGGGTGTCCACTTTTACAGGGTATCGGCCAGAGAGTCCCTGGCGTTACGGTCTTCGTTGGTTAAATCTTGCTGTTTGAGCTCGTAGAGCTGTGGCCACGGATGGTTAGCCTCCAGCGTGTAGGCGATATCAAGAAGCGTAGATTCGCCCCCATGACGGCCCATAAATTGAACGGATACCGGCAGATGATCGGGGGTTCGCCCCGCGGGTATGGAGATTGCCGGTGCGCCCGTGGCGTTGGCCAGTGGGGTGAAGCTGACATACTGGCGCAGCCGCTCGAACAGGGTATCGAAAGGTACGTCGGGGCTCAGGTGACCAAGGGTGGGCGTTGTGTGGCCGAGCACCGGCGTGAGCACGGCATCGAAACCTGCCATGGCATGGGCGTAGTCGTGCCAGGAGCGCCTGAGCCGCCAGAGTGCGGCGGGGAGGCGCCAGAACTGTCGTCTGAACATTCTGTCCAGCCCGTTGGTTAGCCCATCCGTTCTGCGTTTGTCGAAGTCCGGGTGAAGTATTTTCCGGCCGTTGGTCCTCACACCGAAAGCAAGCAGGGCCCAGTAGAGAGCAAAATCTTCAGGAAAGGCGCTGTGCACGGGTACGGGGACAGGTTCAATCCGGTGCCCGAGCCTTTCCAGTCTGAGAGCGGTTTCTTCGACGGTCTGGCGAGTGATGTTGTCGGTTTTATGGCCATTGATGGAGTCCAGCACCAGGCCTATCCTCAGGGGCCGACCTGAAGGCCCTTGAATGTTACCCACTGCTGGCAGCTTCGGGTTCCGGTAATAGCTTTGTGCCTGGTCGAGAAAATTGGCCGTATCCCGCACCGAACGGGTCACCACGCCTTCGCTGATTATGTTGATGGGCAGGGAAGCGGCCGCCTCGTTATCGATCAATCGTCCTCGTGTGGGTTTGAGGCCGACCAGGCCGCAGCAAGCGGCCGGAATGCGGATGGAGCCTCCGCCGTCATTGGCATGGGAAATGGGCACCACGCCGGCGGCCACCAGGGCTGCTGAACCGCCGGATGACGCGCCAGATGAATAGGCGAGATTCCAGGGGTTTCTTGTGGCCGGACCGTGGGCAGGCTCGGTGGAGGCGTTGAAGCCGAATTCGGGCAGCGTGCTTTTGCCAAGGCACAGGAAACCCTGGGCAAGCAGTTGTCGGGCAAATGGGCTGGTATCGGAAGCCGGTATTTCAGGCACGGCCAGAGAGCCCTGGCGTGTGGCCAGTCCCGTCACGTTGGTGTTGTCTTTGATAAAGGTTGGAACGCCCCGGAACAAGCTCTGGGCACCCGCCTTGCCCTCTGCGTCGCATCTTGAGGCGGTTTGTAGTGCCTCGTCGTAGTTCGCCAAAGCCACGCCATGGATCAGCGGGTCGGCTGCCTGGGCCCGGGCGATGGCAGCGCGGGTGAGTTCCGCGACCGAAATCTCCCGGTTGCGGATTCTCTCTGCCAGGGTTGTTGCGTCATCGCGCCCCATCACGTCGTTGCAGAATGTATGGCAAGACTGAGGGATTTCGGGGGCACTCATAACAGAATTCTCCGGAAAATGACTGGTCCACTCTAATGCATTTAAAAACGTGATGATATGTCATTTTAGGTAGGGTTGCCCCCCAGCGCCCTGACTCCCACCCCAAACCCTTTTCACAGACGCCTACAGATAATAAGCTGTCGGCCTTAACCCGTTGTAAGCGATCCTGATGGAAGTTATTGAACCCCTCGTACGCCACTTTCTTGGCATTTTCTTTCTGATGATCGGTCTGCAGTTTGCTGGCCGGAGCCTCGGCTTGTATCAGCGTATGCACTTTTCGCACATTAACTATGGTGAGCGAGGGACTGCGCCCTGGTGGCATCGACAGATTTTCAATGTCTTTCGTGCGCTCATTCTGGGTATTTGCGTGGTGCGCATTTTTGCAGATGTTGACGGCTGGCTGGGCGTTTTCGACCCGCTCTACGTCTGGCCCGTTTTGCTGGCCGGCATGCTGCTGCTTATCGGCTCATATACGGCCGTAAACTATCTGCAGGCCTACATGCACGAAGACTGGCGCTCCGGGATTGATCCGCGCAAGGATCAGCGCAAACTGCTGACAAGCGGTCCGTTTGGCCGCTCGCGGAACCCTCTGTTTATGGCTGTGATGGCGGGACAGCTCGGGTTTTTCCTGGCGCTACCCAGTGTGTTTTCCCTGGTGTGTCTGGTGGCTGGCGTACTGGTGATTACCCGCCAGGCCCGGGAGGAGGAGAAGGCGCTGGCGGACAAGTTCGGCGAAGATTACGAGCGTTATCGGGTGCGCGTGCCTCGTTGGTTCTGACCCGATAACCGGGAATGGCGCTACGCGGATTTTTTCCGCGCCTCCTTGATCACATCGTAGGCATGACTGATTTCGCGGGTGCGTTCCTCCGCCATCTCCCGCATGCTCTCCGGCAATCCCCGGCCCGCGAGTTTATCCGGGTGGTTCTCGCTCATCAGCTTCCGGTAGGCCTTCTTGAGTTCTTCATCACTGGCCGACGAGGACACCCCCAGAACCTTGTAGGCATCGCTGATCTGATCCGCTGACGAAGGTTGGCCGGCGCCGGCCCGGTGGGTGTGGGCGCCTCGAAGCATGGCTTCAAGTTGGTCCACCTGGCTCTCTGGCAATCCCAGGCCACGGGCTATGCGCACCAGCATTTCGTGTTCGGCCGGGTGTATCTTGCCGTCCGCAGCCACCGCCGATACCTGAACCTGCAGAAACATCTGCAGGAAGGCCGGCTGCCGCCCGCTGGCCTGGAGAAAGCGGTTCAGCTCGGCATCCAGATCAAAGTCCGGCTCCTTGCCCCGGTTGAAGGCGGCTTTGGCCTTTTCCTTCTGGTCTTCATTCAGGCGGAAGCGCACGAACATAGCTTCGGCCATCTGGATTTCATCCCTTGATATAACGCCGTCCGCCTTGCACAGGGCGCCCATTACCGCGAAGACGGATTCAATAAAGCCGGACTGGATGCTCTGGAGCTTGCCAATCAGCCGGCGTTTGAGAAGGTTCAAGAGAAAGGCGCCAATCGCCGCACCGATCAGAAAACCGGGGAATTTGCCAAAGGCGTAGCCAATCAGGCCGCCAATTATGATTGCAAACAGCATTAAGATGTCCTTAACAGGGATGAATCAGCCCATAGAATATACGTGTTTTTCAGGCCGGCTTCATGAACAGGCTTTCATCGACCTTTCAAAAGAACTCGTAAATTATTAGGTTGAGCCTTTTAAGAGGGGGAGCGTCATCTATGAACCATGACCTGTTTGATGACCTGGCACCGGATCGGGCGACTGAGCATCTTATGGACGGCGCGTTGGTTATACGACAATTCGCGCTCCCGAATGCCGAATCGCTCATGGAAGGTATTGAAAAGGTCACCTCAGAAGCGCCATTCAGGCACATGAAAACCCCGGGCGGCCATTCGATGTCTGCCGCCATGAGCTGCTGCGGGAATCTTGGCTGGGTCACCGATCGCCAAGGTTACCGGTATCAGTCCGAAGATCCCGAATCCGGCAGACCATGGCCTGCCATGCCGGCTGTTTTTCGAGAACTTGCCAGAAGCGCTGCAGACACCGCCGGTTTCGAGGGGTTTGAGCCGGATGCCTGCCTGATTAACCGGTATCAGCCGGGGGCAAAAATGGGGCTGCACCAGGACAAGGATGAAGAGGATTTCAGCCAGCCGATTGTGTCGGTTTCCCTCGGTTTACCCATTGTTTTCCAGTTCGGCGGTCTGAAGCGCAGCGAACGCCCGATGCGGGTGCCCCTTGGCCATGGTGATGTCGTGGTCTGGGGTGGCCCTGCCCGGATGCGCTATCACGGTGTGCTGACACTCAAGGCCGGAGAGCATCCGCTGACAGGCGGTTACCGTTACAACCTCACGTTCCGGCGGGCCAGGTAAAAAATTATTGCAGCCAGGCGACCAGCAGTCCGGCTGCCAGCGAGAACACCATGGGGATGCCGACCAGGAAACCTGTCTGACGGTTGCCGACAAACCCAGCCAGCCCCGACTTCACCAGGTTGTTGGTGGCTGCGGCGATCACAATACCGATTACGGCTGTGCCTGCTGCCAGACTGTTATTGGACATGCGGGTCAGGGAGAGGGTGATGGCATCGACGTCGGCAATACCGGAGGTGGCCGCGAGAAAATAGATGCCGGCGTCACCCAGCCAGGTGCCCAGATACTCGCCCAGCAGGAGGATGCCCGTCAGTAACCCACCAAAAACCAGAGCCGAAGTCAGGTCCAGCGGGTTCTGGTTGAGTGCCGGCTGGCTGACACGAAGCTGTCGTTCGTTTTTTCGCCAGATGAAGAACGCTGGGCCGTACAACAGGGCGGTCATCACAACGACCGGCCAGACAAGGCTGGGTAGTAGATCCGGATTGATCACCAGGCAATACACAAGAATGCGCGGGAACATGGTGCCGCAGGCGATGAGTATGCCGGTGGCGAACTGGGCATTGAGCTGCGGATTTTTCGAGGCCTGGCGGGCAAAGTGCAGGGTGAGGGCGGTGGACGAGCTCAGTCCTGCGAACAGGCTGGTAAACAGGATTCCCTTGCGCGTGCCCGCCACCCGTATGGCGAAATAGCCCACAAAGGAAATGGAAGCGATCATCACCACCATCCACCAGATTTCCCGGGGGTTCAGTACTCCGCCGGGCCCCATCTTTTCATTCGGCAGCAACGGCAGCATGACCACGGAAATCAGCAGCAGTTTCAGTGCGGCATCCAGTTCGTGTTCCTTCAGCTTGTTCACCCAGCCGTGAATTTCTTCCTTGTTATCCAGAATGATTGCAGTCACGACCGCTGCGGCAGTGGCGATCACCGGGTCCACTGCTACTGCAACCGCACCGAAGCAAAACGTCAGCACCATACCGACCATGCCAGTGATGCTGAAGTTGCGGATGTGCTCAAGCCGCTCGCTGTAGGCCACAATGGCCATGGCCACAACGCTGACCAATAGCACCGGAAACGCCCACTCGGTAATTTCTTCCGCCAACACGGCCGAGATGCCACCAAGCAGACCGACCATGGCAAAGGTGCGGATACCGGCAATGCGTTCGCCCGATTTCTGTTCCCGGGCATCCCATCCTCGCTCCAGCCCGATGATGGCACCCAGCAAAAGCGCAACAGCGAGATTCAGCGTGGTCTGGTTTCCGGCCAGAAATTGGGAGGCAACGTCGTCCATGGGTTGGAGCAAACTCTTGTTAATCAATGAATGTTCTGATGATAGCAGTACAGCGGGTCGGTCGTTAGACCTCTAAGAAGATACCGCTAGCGACCTTACTTTCCGGTAAGGGGGCTGATAAGCTTCGCGACCTTTGAATTCCTAGCAAGCTGGAAATCCGAAATCATGGTGAATTCCCTTAAAGCCAACTGGCTTTCAAACATTCGTGGCGATGTACTCGCCGGTATCGTTGTGGCCCTTGCGTTGATACCGGAAGCCATTGCTTTCTCGATCATCGCTGGTGTCGATCCGAAGGTGGGGCTTTATGCCTCCTTTTGTATTGCCGTAATCATTGCTTTCGTTGGCGGGCGCCCCGGCATGATTTCCGCCGCCACGGCAGCCATGGCGGTTCTGATGGTAACGCTGGTCAAAGAGCACGGTTTACAGTATCTGCTGGCCGCTACCCTGCTTACCGGTGTGCTGCAGGTGATTGCAGGTTATCTCAAGCTCGGCAGTCTGATGCGCTTCGTGTCACGCTCGGTGGTCACCGGTTTCGTGAACGCTCTTGCCATCCTGATCTTCATGGCCCAGTTGCCTGAGCTGACGAACGTAACCTGGCACGTTTACGCAATGACCGCTGCCGGCCTGGGTATCATCTACCTGTTCCCACTGGTGCCTGTGGTTGGCAAGGTCCTGCCTTCCCCGCTGGTTTGCATCGTGGTGCTCACCGCTGTGGCCGTGGTGACCGGTCTGGATATCCGGACCGTTGGCGATATGGGTGATCTTCCGGATACGCTCCCCGTTTTTCTGTGGCCGGATGTGCCGCTGAATCTGGAAACCCTGATGATTATCTTGCCGTATTCGATTCCGTTGGCCATCGTGGGGCTGCTGGAATCCATGATGACAGCCACTATTGTGGACGATCTGACAGACACCACCAGTGACCGCAACCGGGAGTGCAAGGGGCAGGGCATCGCCAACATCGGCTCTGGCCTGATCGGTGGTATGGCCGGTTGTGCCATGATCGGCCAGTCCATCATCAACGTGAAGTCTGGCGGCCGGACCCGGCTTTCCACACTCACCGCTGGTGTCTTCCTGCTCATCATGGTGCTGCTGCTCGACAATGTCCTGGTCCAGATCCCCATGGCGGCTCTGGTTGCGGTCATGATCATGGTCTCGATCGGTACTTTCTCCTGGGATTCCATCCGCAACCTTCGCAAGCATCCTCTCTCCACCAACATCGTGATGCTGGTGACGGTTGTTGTCGTGGTTGCCACCCATAACCTGGCCTTTGGCGTACTGGCCGGCGTCCTGCTGGCGGCTTTGTTCTTTGCCAACAAAGTGGGCCATTACATGCTGGTGACCTCCGAGCTGGATGAAACCACCGATACCCGTACTTACCGGGTTGTGGGCCAGGTGTTCTTCAGCTCCTCGGAAAAGTTCATGGAATCCTTTGATTTCAAGGAAGCAGTCGATAATGTGGTGATCGACCTGAGTCGCGCGCATTTCTGGGATATCACCGCCGTGGGTGCTCTGGATAAGGCTGTGATCAAGTTCCGCCGGGAAGGCTCGGAGGTTGAAGTCATCGGGCTGAATGAAGCCAGCGCAACGATAGTTGACCGCTTTGGCGTGCACGACAAGCCGGACGCCGTCGACCAGTTGATGGGGCACTGATATGACACAGACCAGGGAATCCAACACCGATTCCGGCCAGAATAAAAATCACAAGGACCAAGAAGGCGAGGTTGAGATGCTACGAGTAGTTGCCTGTATCGATGGCTCCCAGGCTGCCCCCGCAGTTTGCGATTACGCTGCCTGGGCCAGCAAGCACATGGAAACCCCCATGATGTTGCTGCACGTCCTTGATGAAGAGCGTTACCCGGCAGAGCCGGATCTGGCAGGCAATATTGGTCTGGGCAGTCGTGAACAGCTCCTCGAGGATCTGGCAGAGCTGGACCGCAAACGCGCCAAGCTGGCCCTGGAACATGGCCATCACATGCTGGATGAGGCGCAAAAGCGCGTCACCGAAGCCGGCATCGGTGAGGTGATCCAGCGCCAGCGCCACGGTGATCTTACTGAATCTCTGCTGGCGCTGGAGAACCAGACTCGCCTGCTGGTGATGGGGCTGCACGGCGAGAGCAGCTCCGACCGTGACACCCACGTTGGCAGCCAACTGGAGACGGTGATTCGTAGTATGCATCGCCCGATTCTTCTGGTGCCCGACGAGTACACTGAGCCCCGAAGCGCCATGCTTGCCTTTGATGGCAGCGCCACGGCGTTCAAGGGCGTGGAATTGCTGGCTGGCAGCCCGGTCCTGAAGGGCATGCCGCTGCACCTTGTGATGGTGGGTCCGGATACCAACGACCGTTGGGAGCAGCTCAGGAAAGCCGAGAAAATGCTGGCAGGGCTGGAATCCGAGATTACGTTGGCCATCCGGGCTGGAGACGTAGAACCGGCGTTGCACGCCTATCAGGAAGAGCAGGATATCGACATCCTGGTGATGGGCGCCTATGGCCACTCCCGCATCCGTCAGTTTCTGGTGGGCAGTACCACCACCCGGATGCTCGAAACTGCCAGAAAGCCGCTGGTAGTCCTTCGCTAGGCGACTTCACGGGCTATGTCGGCCAGATAGGCCATCGCTGCGCGGTGGCCTTGCTGATAGCCCAGATCCAGCTTGTTCAGGTCTGTGGTCAGTCGACTCACGGGAAAATCCTCTGGCGGTGCGATAATCCGTAGATGGCAGTCGTCCGGCGGATTTTGAATGAACTCCAATGTCTCGTTATATCGTTCGCCGCGCCGGATCAGAGCCTCGGCCAGTCCAGGTTGCTCCCGGAACATCCGTTTGGTGAGCGCCGGAAACGCCAGTGGCTTCTTCTCATAGCCCAGTGGTCGGGAGAGTACCACCGTGATGTCCCGGGCACCACGGCGATAGGCCTCGGCAACCGGAATGGAATCGGCAATGCCGCCATCGCTCATGGGTTCGTCCTCCACGATCGGGTAATCACGGTAGGCCAGGGGAATGGAGCAGGAGGCTGTGAGTACATCGTGGATGTTCTTGTCATCGACGTAGAAATATCGGGCTTCGCCGGTCACTACCGACGTGGTTGCTACCCAGAGCCTGGTGGTGCCAGACAGGTAGCGTTCCAGGTCGAGCGGCACGTCCTCGTAGGATCGGTGCCAGAGCCAGTGAACATCGCAGAGATGCCCGCCCTGAAAGAAACGGCCCCAGTTGATGAACTCCGGGCGGCACGCGTGGTCGGTAATCACCTTATGGTTGCGGCCGTGATGGCCGCAGAGGTAGCCGATGAGGTTGGTTGAACCGGCGGAGGCACCCCAGGCTTCGGTGAACGGCTGATAGCGCTGCTCCAGAAACGCATCAAGCACACCGGCGGCGAAGATGCCGCGCATGGCGCCACCCTCCACCACAAGGGCATTGCTGGTTGCGGTGTCATCGTGGCTGTGGAGCATCCTTTCCCCCTATTGGTCGTAGTGTCTGGTTATGCCAATACATGGACTCAGGTTACCAGTTCTACGCCAGCTTTGGGCAATCGGATATCCGTTCAGGCGCTGTTACCGGCTGCCACGCCCGAGGCCCAGGCCCATTGGAAGTTATGGCCGCCAAGATGGCCGGTCACATCCACGACCTCGCCAATGAAATACAGGTTTGGCCGTTCCAGCACTGCCATGGTCTTGGAGGAGAGCTGGCGGGTATCAACGCCCCCCAGGGTTACTTCTGCGGTTCGGTAGCCCTCGGTTCCAGCTGGCTTGATCGACCATTGGCCCAGAGTGTCGGCAACCTGTTCGATATCGCTGTTCTTGTAGCCCTGCAGAGGGCCGGTCCAGCCCTGCAGTTCGTTGAAGGCCTGGGCAAACCGTTTTGGCAGGTGCTGGGTCAGGTAGTTTGCAATGGTCGATTGCGGGCGGGTTTTCCGCAGGCCCAGAAGGTCGTCCCTGATGTTGCAGGCTGGCAGCAGGTTGATAGCCAGGCTGTCCCCCGGTTCCCAGAAACTTGAGATCTGGAGCATCGCCGGGCCACTGAGCCCCCGATGAGTAACCAGCATGGGTTCCCGGAAGTGCTGGTCATGGCATTGCACGTCCACCGGGCAACTGATACCAGACAAAGGGGCAAGCTGTTCTTTCAACTCCGGCTGCAGGGTAAAGGGCACCAGGCCTGCCCGGGTGGGCAGTACCTTCAGGCCAAACTGCTCGGCCACCCGGTAACCAAACGCCGTGGCGCCCATGGTGGGAATGGACAGGCCGCCGGTGGCTATCACCAGGGATTCGCAGGTGAGATCGCCGGAGCCGACGCGCAGGCGATAGCCGTTGTCGGTTTCCGCTATGCGGTCGACCGCAGTCTTCATCCTCACTTCCGCGCCGGCCCACTCACATTCGGTCAGCAGCATGTTGAGGATGTCCTTGGCGCTGTCTTTGCAGAACAGCTGGCCTGGGGCTTTTTCCTCGTGCTCAATGCCGTGTCGATCCACCAGTTCCAGGAAGTCCTGAGGTGTGTAGCGCTTGAGCGCGGAGATGCAGTAGTGCGGGTTGTCCGACAGGAAGTTGGCGGGTGTGCTGTTCAGGTTGGTGAAGTTGCAGCGCCCGCCTCCGGACATGAGGATTTTCTTGCCCGGCTTGTTGGCGTGGTCCAGCACCAGCACCCGGCGGCCGCGATAGCCGGCAGTTGCCGCACACATCAGGCCCGCCGCGCCGGCGCCGATAATGATTACGTCGTACTGTGATGCTGAATCTGTCGCCATGTTGCCCGCCACTGCAAAGAAAACGGCGGGCAGTATACCAGTCTCAGGGCAGGTAGACGGAGCCTTCCATGTAGAAGGCAGCCTGCCCGGCGATATCGACCCGGTCGCCTTTCAGTTCGCAGCGTAGCACACCGCCACGGGCCGAAATCTGACGGGCGTCCAGCCTTGTTTTGCCCAGTTTCTCAGCCCAGTAGGGTACCAGTACGCTGTGAATGGAACCGGTCACCGGGTCCTCATCAATGCCGGCGCCCGGAGCGAAATATCGGCTGACAAAATCGCAGTCGGTGCCCGGTGCGGTAATGATCAGCCCCTGGTTACCCAGTTGCTTTAATTTGCGCATGTCGGGCTGGGCAGCACGCACGGCCGCTTCGTCCTTCAGAACCACCATGTAGTTGGTGTCGTTGGGAACAAAAAAAGCGGTATCAGGTGCGCCTTCCAGAGCTTCCCGAATCAGCGTTGGCGTGGTTTGCTCCTCGAAGGCCAGATTCGGGAAATCCAGGACCAGCCAGCCGTCATCGGACTGCCTGACGGACAGCCGGCCGCTTTTGGAGTCAAAGCGGATTCGCTCTTCATCCCAGCCAAGCTTGTTGAAGATCACCCAGGCGCTGGCCAGAGTGGCGTGGCCACACAGCGGCACCTCTGTGCCCGGCGTAAACCAGCGGATATGGAAATCGGCTTCTTCGTCCTCGGGAAGCCGCACGAAAAAAGCCGTCTCGGAGAGATTGTTCTCCATGGCGAGCGAGAGCATGACATTGTCCGGCAGCCATTGCTCCAGGGGCATGACCGCGGCCGGGTTGCCACCGAATACCTTGCTGGTAAAGGCATCCACCTGATAGAGGGGGTGTGTCATGGTCTCATCTCCTTGGGTTGTTTGGCCTCACCTGGAAGCACCTTGGATGTTGAGCTTATTGTAGGAAATGAACTGACTGACATAACAGATTCAG
>ERZ1699656.70-NODE-70-length-18499-cov-319.608795_pt1 | contig 18499 bp, 20 predicted proteins | sample MGYA00581514_ERZ1699656 | MGnify/ENA primary metagenome ERZ1699656 (study PRJEB42348, sample SAMEA6618691) | metagenome | isolation source: Polyester-degrading enrichment culture growing on monomer 1,4-butanediol, B | collected 2019-04-14 ...
CTGATATATATAGGAAAAATTAAGTTGGCACGGTGCTGGCTTAGTGACCTGCAAACGAAGTATCCGAATCAGGAGGTCCGATCCGACGGACCGATCGGGGAGTCAGGTTATGAGTCAGGCACAGTTTGTTCTTCAGTCCGGCGCGGACAGCGCGAAAGCCAACGCGGCGGCGGATGTAAACGACAAGGTTACGGCCCTGTTCCCGGAGCAGGACGACGCGGCGGTGGATTCCGCCCTGGAACTGTTCAACCGTATGTCGCGACAGATTACCGACTCCTACCGAACCCTTGAGTCCCGGGTGAACCAGCTTTCCGGCGAGTTGAACCAGGAATCGCTCCAGCGTCAGCAGGAGTTGGAGGAGAAAGAGCGATTGGCAGACCGTCTGTCGACCTTGTTGAACGCACTGCCTGCGGGCGTGGTGGTGCTGGACAGCCAGGGCGTGGTGACGCAGACCAATCCCGCCGCCATTGCGCTTCTCGGGGAACCCCTGGACGGCACCCGGTGGGTGGATGTCATCCATCGCTGTTTTGCCCCCCGGCGGGACGATGGCCACGAAGTCTCCCTGAAAGATGGTCGCAGGGTCAGCATTGAGATCCGGACCATGGAAAACCAGCCCGGCCAGCTGATCCTTCTGACCGACCTCACTGAAACCCGACATCTCCAGGCGCAGCTGGCACACGCCCAGCGGCTGTCTGCCATGGGCAAGATGGTGGCATCCCTTGCACACCAGATCCGTACGCCTCTGTCTGCGGCAATTCTCTATGGTGGCCACCTGAGCCAGGACGACCTCGATGAAGAAATGCGTCAGCGCTGTGCTTCGCGTTTGATGTCTCGACTGACTCACCTGGAGCAGCAGGTGCGGGATATGCTCATCTTCGCCCGGGGCGAAACCCGCCTGGCAGAGGAGCTGTCTGCCGGCAAGCTGGTCTCGGCTCTGGCTTCCGCAGTGGAGGGGCTGAAGCCGGCTCCCGGCGCAGAAGTGACTCTCGAGAACGAAATTTCCTGCGACTGCCGTCTCATGTGTAACCGGGACGCCCTTGTCGGCGCCTGCACCAATCTTGTGAATAACAGTCTTGAGGCCGGAGCGACCCAGGTTGCAGTTCGGGTAACCGAGGAGAACAGCGAGCTGGTTATTCGCGTTGTGGACAACGGACCGGGGTTCGAGCACTCGGACGCGGCCCGGTTAACCGAAGCCTTTTACACAACCAAGTCCCATGGTACGGGGCTCGGCCTTGCGGTGGTGCAAGCCGTCATCAAGGCGCATCAGGGGCGGTTTTCCATTGAATCGCCAGAGCAGGGCGGCGCCATCGCTACCTTGCGCCTGCCGCAATTACGTAACAGAAACTGATCGGAGGCAACCATGGCAAAGGCCCAGATTCTGATTGTTGAGGACGACCATGACCTGCGGGAAGCGCTGGTAACCACCCTTGAACTGGCAAAATTCCGGGTGCGGGAAGCGTCAAATGCCAACGAGGCACTTCAGCGACTGGCAGAGTCCCCGGTTGATATGGTGGTCAGCGATGTCAATATGCCGGGCCTGTCTGGGCATGAGTTGCTGTCCGAGGTCCAGCGGCTGTATCCGGGCTTGCCAATGATGCTGATCACGGCCTATGGCCAGATCAGCGATGCGGTCTCGGCCATGCAAGCCGGCGCTATCGATTACCTTGTGAAGCCCTTCGAGCCACGGTTCCTGGTCGACGCTGTCAGTAAAATTGTGGGTGGCGGCCGCGAAAAAGCCAGCGATGAGCCGGTGGCCGAGGATCCGATCAGCAAGCGCATGTTCCAGCTGGCGACCAAAGTGGCCGGCAGCGACTCGACCGTCATGATCTCCGGGGAAAGTGGAACTGGCAAGGAAGTGCTCGCCCGGTATATCCATCAGCAGTCCCCACGGGCGGATCAGCCCTTCGTGGCCATAAACTGTGCCGCCATCCCCGAGAACATGCTGGAAGCCATTCTGTTTGGTCATGAGAAAGGTGCCTTTACCGGGGCTGTTGCCTCGTCGCCCGGTAAATTCGAGCAGGCCAACGGTGGCACTATCCTTCTGGACGAAATTTCTGAGATGGATCTGGGGCTTCAGTCCAAGCTGTTGCGGGTTCTGCAGGAGCGCGAAGTGGAGCGGGTTGGAGGTCGCAAGACCATCAGTCTCAATGTCCGGGTGGTGGCGACCACCAACCGCGATCTCGCAGATTACGTGCGCGAAGGCAAGTTCCGGGAGGATCTCTATTACCGCCTGACGGTTTTCCCGATGCACTGGCAGCCGCTCAGGGAGCGTCCGCTGGACATCATGCCACTCGCCACGTCACTGCTTAAAAAGCACTGCCGAAAAATGAAGCTGACAGGAATTGCCTTCGCCCAGGACGCAAAGAGCGCGCTTATGAATCATCAGTGGCCTGGGAATGTCCGGGAGCTGGACAACGCAATCCAGCGAGCCCTGGTGCTGCACCAGGGCAATGTTATTCACGCCGGGGACCTGTGTCTGGAGCTGGGCATTACCGGGCGACCGGACCTTCGCAGCCTGGAGCCGGTTTCGTATCCTGAACCTGTCGCCAACCCGGCGGTTGACGCGGAGATGTCAGAGCCCGCCGTTTCTGCCATCAATCAGCCGCCTCATGGGCAGGCTGGAGAGCCGGAAGGCGCGGTTTCGCTCGGAGATGATCTGAGGCAGCAGGAATTCCGTATTATTATACAGACACTTCGGAAAGAGCGTGGACGTCGCAACCGGGCCGCCGAGCAGCTGGGCATCAGTCCCAGGACGCTGAGGTACAAATTGGCCCAGATGCGCGACGCCGGTATCGATCTGGATGCCGAAATGGCCTTGGTCTGACCCCCTGCAAAACGAACTCCTTCATTGGCACCCGTCAGGGTGCCATTTTTTTATCTGTCGTCAAAAGTCCGTCAGTGCCTTCTCCTGTAGGACGGGTGATCTCCATAAGTATCTGATATTAAATATAGAAAGTTACTTGGCCTGCCAATTGCTTATTCGGGAATAACAGGATCCCAAGAGCAAATCCGTCCCGGGGAGGGCGGTGCCAGGAGAGAGTTATGGTCCAGCGTGCCGACATTAACAGTGTTTTGTCCGATATCCGGTCCCTGCGTTCCCAGATGATGCAGAACCAGCGAATCGAACAGGATCAATCGGTTCGTAGCCGCATAGACGGTCCCCGCCAGGTTCAGGAAACCCAGGAAACGCCCAGCTTTAATGACATGCTGAGCAATGCCGTGAACACCGTGAACGACCTCCAGAAAACCGCGGGGGATCTTCGAACCGCATACGACATGGGCGATCCGAATGTCGACATCACCCGCGTGATGATTGCCGCCCAGAAATCCTCTGTCTCCTTCGAAGCGCTGACCCAGGTACGTAACCGGGTGGTTCGGGCCTACGAAGACATTATGAACATGCCGATCTGATAACGGAGCAGAGTCATGGCCAGCGTACCTGCAGAATCCAACGCCTCCAATATGCCGGCAGCTCGCGAGGGCGACGCACCAGAGAGCCGAAGCGACCTGTTCATGGGTTTCAACCGGCTCAATCTGCTGCGTCAGATCGGTTTAATGGTGGGGCTTGCCGCCAGCGTAGCGCTGGGATTGGCGGTCGTGCTCTGGGCCCAGGAACCGAACTATCAGCCGGTAGTTGGCGACCTTTCCTCCTACAACCCTCAGGACGTTACCAGCATCCTCGACAGCAGCGGTATCGACTACAAGATGGATCCGCGTACCGGCGCATTGCTGGTGCCGTCCGAGCAGGTTTACGACGCTCGCCTGAAACTGGCGGCGGAGGGTGTTACCGATCGTCAAACCATGGGCTACGAGTTGCTGGATCAGGAACGCGGTCTTGGCACCTCCCAGTTCATGGAAACCATTTCATACCGCCGCGGGCTTGAGGGGGAGCTTGCCCGAACAGTCGCCAGTATGCGCGGCGTGCGGAATGCCCGGGTGCACCTGGCAATTCCGGAGCGCTCGGTCTTTGTCCGTGATGCTCGCGATCCGTCGGCTTCGGTATTCCTCGAAGTGTTTGCCGGCCGCCGGCCGGAACAGGAGCAGATCAACGCCATTGTGAATCTGGTTGCCGGCAGCGTTCCCATGATGAGCAAGGAACATGTCACCGTCGTCGACCAGAACGGCAATCTGCTGACCGGCAAGGAGAGTCAGAGCACCGCCGACCAGATGGCGGATCAATATGAATACACCGCCAAGGTCGAGGAGCGTCTGACCCGCCGTGTGGCGTCATTGATTGCACCAATTGTAGGAGACGGCCGTTACCGCGCTGAAGTTTCGGCAGATTTGGACTTTTCCTCGGTGGAGCAAGCGGAAGAACTGTTCAACCCCGAACAGCAGGCGGTGCGCAGCGAGCGGGAACTCACCGAACAGCGTGCAGCTGGTGCCCAGGGCGGCATCCCCGGAGCGCTGGCGAATCAGCCCCCGGCCGATGCCACTGTTCCGGAACAGGCCGTCGGTGCTGATGGCGAAGAGGCTGCGCCCCAGCCGGTGAACGTGCGTCGAGAGTCAACGCGGAACTACGAAATGGATCGCACTGTCAGCTACAGACGCCAGGAACTGGGACGAGTGAAGCGCGTCACTGTTGCTCTGGCGGTGGATGATATGAAAGTGGTTGATCCCCAGACCGGCGAAGTCAGCTACGAACCCTGGCCGGAGCAGGAACTGCAGCGTCTGAGCATGCTGGTGCGGGATGCGGTGGGGTACTCCGCCGCCCGCGGAGACAGCGTTACGGTGATGAATACCGCGTTTGCACCGGAAGAAGCGGTCGAGTTTGAGGCCCCGGCCTTCTGGGAGCAGCCCTGGTTCTGGGACCTGATGAAGCAGGTGCTGGCAGGTCTGGTCATTCTGGTGCTGGTGCTTGGCTTGTTGCGCCCCACACTCAAGAGCCTGTCGGGTGGTGGCCAGCGCGAGCGCGGTCTGGATTCTGGCAGCGGTGGCGGTTACGGTGGTCTTGACGATATCGAGGGCGGAGATGAGTTACGCAAGGCCATGTCTGCTCAGGATGATCTGCTTTTGCCGGGTGCCACAGACGGCTATGATAGGCAGCTGAACGCATTGAAAGGTCTGATTGCCGAGGATCCTGCGAGGGTCGCACAGGTAATGCGCCAGTGGGTGAATGTCGATGACTGAGCAAACCAATCAACAGGGTGGCGGTGAGCCGAAGAAGCCACAGCGGAAGATTCCGCGTGTGGAACAGGCTGCGATTCTGCTGATGTCACTGGGCGAAGCGGACGCTGCCGAGATCCTCAAGCACATGGGGCCGAAGGAAGTTCAGCGTGTGGGCGTGGCCATGGCCCAGATGAAGGACGTCAGCAAGGACGAAGTTACCTATGTGATGAATCAATTCGTTGACGCCGTGGGCGGCCAGACCGGTCTGGGTGTTGGCAATGATGAGTACATCCGCACGATGCTGACCCAGGCGCTGGGAGACGACAAGGCATCGAGCCTGATCGATCGTATACTCATTGGAGGCAACACCACGGGCCTTGATACCCTCAAATGGATGGAGCCCCGTGCGGTGGGTGACATCATCCGCTACGAGCATCCGCAGATTCAGGCCATTGTCATTTCCTATCTGGATCCGGATCAGGCGGCCGAAATTCTTGGTACCCTCGACGAAAAAGTGCGCCTTGACGTCATGATGCGGGTGGCGTCTCTCGAGAGTATCCAGCCCCAGGCGTTACAGGAGCTCAACGATATTCTGGAGAAGCAGTTCTCAGGCGGTGCCGCTTCACAGACCAGCCGTATCGGTGGTGTCAAACGCGCGGCCGACATTATGAACTTCATGGATCGCAGCATTGAAGGCAATCTGATGGATTCCATCAAGGATATGGATCCGGATCTTGCCAGCACCATTGAGGATCTGATGTTTGTGTTCGACAACCTCAAGGAAGTGGACGATCGCGGTATTCAGGCGTTGTTGCGGGAAGTATCCTCGGAAGTGCTGGTGGTGGCCCTCAAGGGTGCCGACGAAGAGGTCCAGGAGAAGATCTTCAAGAACATGTCCAAACGTGCTGCGGAGTTGCTGCAGGATGATCTTGAGGCCAAGGGGCCGGTCAAGGTCAGCGAAGTCGAGTCGGCCCAGAAGGACATTATTACCATTGCCCGCCGTATGGCCGAGGCCGGTGAAATCTCCCTCGGCGGGGCCGGCGAAGAAATGATGTAATGAAAGATTCCAGCCGAGACGTCAATCGTATTCCCAAGGAGCAGCTGACCGCCTATGAGCGCTGGGAGTTGCCCTTACTCGATGCCCGTGGCAATGAAGTGCCCCGGGAGGAGGAGCGCGAGGTCAAACCCCTGACGGCAGCGGACATCGATGAGATTCGTCAGGCCGCCCGTGAAGACGGTTTTAAAGAGGGGCGGGATCAGGGTTACGAGGACGGTCTGAGGGCCGGGAAGGAAGAAGGGCACCGGGAAGGACTGGAAACCGGCCTGGCAGAGGGCAGGGAACAGGGCCAAACCCAGGGGTACGATGACACCCGCAAGGAGATCGACGCCAAGCTCGACCGGCTTGAGCATTTGCTGGGTGAGCTGCTGCAGCCAATCAAGCGGCACGAAGACGAGCTGGAAACCTCTCTGGTGAACCTGACTACGGTTCTGGCGAGGGCCGTGGTCTACCGCGAACTGACCATCGACTCCTCCCAGATCCGGCATGTCGTTCGCCGTGCCATGGAAGCCTTGCCCTCCACTGCCGACAATATCCGGATCCATATAAATCCCGAAGACTGTGAGATGGTCCGCGAGGTGACCGCGCGTCTGGATGCCTCTGCTTCAGTCATTGAAGACGCCAGCATTCTACCTGGTGGTTGCAAGGTAGAGACCCGTCACAGCCTTGTGGACTTCACCGTCGAAAAACGCTTCCAGCGGTCGGTTCAGAGCATGCTGGACCAGCAGATGAACGACAGCGAGGGCGGAGAAACCGAAGAGCTGGATTCGATGATGGAAGACCTGACCGGTTTCCACCGGGACGTCCTGGATTCTCAGGATTCCGGGGATTCCTCGGGTGGTTCGAAGCCGGCGCAAGATGAAGGTGACGGTGATGACCTCGAACCTCGCTGACCGTCTGAACCGTTTTCAGGGCTTTTTGGGCAACGAACCGGAACCGGAACTCTCGGGCCGGTTGACCCGAATGGTAGGTCTGACACTGGAATGTGTCGGCTGCCCCATGGTTGTCGGTGACCGCTGCGTGATCTTCGGCCAGAACACCGGCAATGTTGAAGCAGAGGTGGTGGGTTTCGAGGATGACCGGGTTTACCTGATGCCGCTCACTGCCATTGAAGGGCTCAAGCCCGGCGCCAGGGTCGTGCCGCTCTCCGCCGCCAGTCGAGTTCCGGTCGGGCCCCAGTTGCTCGGTCGGGTTGTGGATGGCAGCGGCGAGCCTCTGGACGGAAAAGGGCCCTTGCAGGCCGAAGCCCGCGTTGCGCTCACCGGCGATATCATCAACCCCCTGAATCGTGCGCCGGTGCGGCAGTCCATGGATGTGGGTATTCGGGCGATTAACGCGTTGATGACCGTCGGCCAGGGTCAGCGTCTGGGTCTGTTTGCCGGTAGCGGCGTGGGCAAGAGTATGCTCCTGGGCATGATGACCCGCTTTACCGATGCCGACATTACGGTCGTGGGCCTGATTGGTGAACGGGGCCGCGAGGTCAAGGAATTTATCGAGGATATCCTGGGTGACGAGGGGCTTTCACGCTCGGTGGTGGTGGCCGCACCCGCCGATGACTCCCCCCTGATGCGGCTGCGCGCCGCCATGCTGACCACCCGGATTGCCGAGTACTACCGCGATCAGGGCAAGCGGGTGCTCCTGCTCATGGATTCCCTGACCCGTTACGCCCAGGCCCAGCGGGAGATCGCGCTTGCTGTCGGCGAGCCGCCGGCGACCAAAGGCTATCCACCCTCGGTGTTTGCCAAGCTGCCCCAGTTGGTGGAACGAACCGGCAACGGTCGCCCTGGGGGCGGCTCGATTACCGCCTTCTACACCGTGCTTACCGAGGGTGACGACCAGCAGGATCCGATCGCCGATGCCGCCCGTGCGATTCTGGACGGCCACATTGTATTGTCCCGTCGGCTCGCCGAAGAGGGCCATTACCCGGCCATTGATGTGGAAGCGTCCATCAGTCGGGTGATGCCCCAAGTTACCGAGACCGAGCATTTTTCCAGAGCCCAGCGTTTCAAACAGGTGTACTCCCGGTATCAGCAGGCCCGGGACCTGATTTCCGTGGGCGCCTACGTGAAGGGCTCCGACCCGGAGACCGATTTCGCCATCACTCATATTGGCAATATGCGCCAGTTTTTGCAGCAGGGTCTCAACGAGAGCGCTCCCTTGAAAGACAGCATTGAACAGTTGCTGGCGGTGGTGCCGGAACGTCGTTCCCCCGAGCGGCGCAAGTCGGCCGTTCCCAATCCGGCTGCCGGCGCCAGCGGCGGTGATGCCTGATGCTGCGATCCCGGCGGCTGGAGGTGGTTCTTTCCCTGGAAGAACGCAAGGAACAGGAGGCACTGGAGCGAATGGGTGAGGCCCGAAAACTGGTCGAACAGCAGCGCGAACAGGTGCAAAACCTGAATCGTTACCAGCAGGAGTACCGGGACCAGATCCGCAACAGCCAGCAGGGCGTGGTGCAGGTGTCCCGTCTACAGGCCTGGCAGGCCTTTATTGCGCAGCTGGACCAGGTGATACGGCAGCAGCAGAAGCAGCTGGACCAGGCTGAACAGGTCTTTGAGACACGCAAACAGGAGTGGCAGCAGGCCTGGGAGCGGCGTCGCGGCATGGAAAAGTACATAGAAACCTGTCGGCAACAGGAGCAGAGAGAGCAGGATCTTCGCGAACAAAAGCTCTCGGATGAGGCGGCCGGGCGGGCCTTTTCTCGGCGTCGACGCTGAATCTTGCTCCACATCAAGCAAAAACGGATGCAAAGTCAGTCCACTCAGCTATCCTTACCCGAAGAAGGATCGGTGAAAACCGCCGGTTAAACGCTGCTCTTGATACCTTGGGAGGTTGAGGAATGCCGATTCAGACCCGCCGTGATGATGACGGCCAGACCCTTGTTATCAGTATTGAGGGCCGGTTTGATTTCAGCACCCACCAGGCGTTCCGGGATGCCTATGAGCACGGTGACCCGGCTGTCCGAAACTACATTGTGGACCTGTCGGACACCACCTATCTGGACAGCTCGGCCCTTGGTATGTTGTTGCTGCTCAGGGATTACGCCGGGGGCGACAGTGCCCGCATCGTCATTGAAAACTGTAATAACGATGTGCGGCGAATTCTCTCCATCTCCAATTTCGAGCAATTGTTCAACATCCGCTGATGCTCGCGGACTGCCGGAGTAGTCATGGATGATTCCGCTGCAGAACATAGCAGTCCTCTGAGAATACTCATCGCTGACGATTCGGACAGCGACCGCCTCATCCTGAAAACACTCCTGAAGCGCCTCGGGCACGAGGTTCTGGACGTCGCCAATGGGCTGGATGCCGTCTCGCTATTTCAGCGCGAGGCACCGGATCTGGTTCTGCTTGATGCCCTTATGCCGATCATGGATGGCATGGAAGCTGCCCGTCAGATCAAGGTTCTGGCCGGTGAGCGGCTGGTCCCCCTCATCTTTCTGACTTCCCTGTCTGAAGCGGGCGCCCTGGCCCGTTGCCTGGAGGCCGGTGGTGATGACTTTCTGGGCAAGCCCTACAACCGGATTATCATCGAAGCCAAGATCAAGGCGTTCAATCGGATGCGGCTGATGCACCAGACCCTGTCGGACCAGCGCGATCTGATCCGTGAGCGCAATCGCCAGCTCACCGAGGAACAGGAGATCGCCAAGCGGGTGTTCGATAATGTGGCCCACTCGGGTTGCCTCGACGCCGCCAGCATTCGCTATCACGCCTCCCCTCAGTCCATCTTCAACGGCGATGTGCTGTTTGCTTCGCCCCGGCCCGCGGGCGGAATGTTGATTTTTATGGGGGATTTCACCGGCCACGGTCTGCCGGCGGCGATTGGGGCCATGCCGGTTGCCGAGATCTTCTACGGCATGACCAACAAGGGCTTTAATGGTGAGGACGTACTGCGCGAGATTAACCAGAAGCTCAAACGAATTCTGCCCACCGGAATGTTCTGTTGTGGCGCCATGATAGAGGCGGACTTCAAGCTTAATCAGATTCAGATCTGGAACGGAGGGCTCCCGGATGGCTGGCTGATCCGGCCCTCAGGCGAGCATCTGGCATTACCATCACGGCATTTGCCCCTCGGTATCCTGTCACCGGATCAGTTCAATGCCGATTTCGAGAGGGTCGGAGCTGCACCGGGTGACCGGGTGTTGATGATGACCGACGGCTTTCTGGAGTCCGCCGACAGCGAGGGCAACGTTTTTGGCGAGCAGGGTGTGACTGGAACCCTTGATCAGTTGGAAGCGCATGACCACCCTTTTGACGCCATGATGGCCGCGGTTCACCGGTTTACCGGCAACTTTGAGGATGGCGACGACCTGACGCTCTGCTGTCTGGAAATGATGGACGAGGCAGGGCTGGCGCCGCTGCCAGATCGTGCCTCACCGTCTGCGCTTGCAGGGCCGGCAGAGTGGCGCTGCACCTATGAAATCCGGGAAAGGACCCTCGGAGAATTCAGCCCCTTGCCTTTGTTGCTTCATATCTGCATGGAAGTGCCGGGTCTTCGACGGAAAAGCGGCGAAATCTACACCTTGTTGGCGGAACTCTACAACAATGCACTGGAACACGGCGTTCTGGAGCTGCCCTCAGACTGGAAGCACTCGCCCGAGGGGTTTGGCCGTTACTATGCCGAGCGCAACCGGAGGTTGGCCAACGTAGAGGGTCACTACATCCGGATTACGCTGCATCATTCCTTGAAACCGGATGGCGGCAGGCTTCGTGTTGTTTGCGAGGACAGTGGTCAGGGGTTTGATTTCCGGAATCATCCCAGTGTGGCTTCCGGTATCTCCCCACCAAAAGGGGGGCGTTATGCAGGGCGGGGCCTGCTGCTGTTGAAACGTCTGGCTGAAACCATCAGGTTTCATGAACAGGGCAATCATGTTGAAATTGTTTATGATTGGCAGTTCGCCCGTACAGCGGAGGATCGAGATGACTGATAAACCACACCTGGACGAGGAGGCGCTGGCTGAACTTCGGGACGTCATGGAGGATGAATTCGAAGTCCTGATACAGACCTATCTGGCAGATTCCCGGGACAGAATCCGGGCGCTGCGGGAAGCCCTCGAGGCAGAGGATAGCGACGCCTTCGCGAAGACAGCCCACAGTTTCAAGGGCAGTTGCATCAATATCGGTGCACCCAGGCTTGGCGAAATTTGTCTCAAGGCCGAGATGGCTGGAAAAGAGTCCAGGCTGGGCGATGCGCCGGATCTATTGAATGATATCGATCAGGAATTCGCGCAGGTGATTCATGGCCTTGATGGATTGATGGCCCGGTAATTTTCGTCAACAGGAGGTCTTCCCCCAGAAAGCGCCCATGTGCTCTGGCATCACAATTGCTAAGTCTTTCGCAGAGAGTTGATTAACCGCCCAAGCACCGGCGAAGTCCGGCAAGGTGAGGGCGACAATGCGATAAAAGCGGCAAGAGGTTGCCATGGCCCAGATGGTTCTCCCCCAAACTCCCTCGCCCGGGACTCAAAAGGATTCCGGCCCGTCGAAATCCGGAGCCAGCCGGGATCCGGCTGACAGAAAAAACGATTTTGAATCTGTCTCTCAGGCAGAGCAGAAGCGTTTGGACCGCCAGAGAGCGGATCGCAACGCCGATGCAAAGTCTGCTGATGAAACCCGGTCTGCCCGTGACGATGCGTCGGATACAAAACCCGATGCCAATGCCAGCGCAAAGTCTGGCGAGAAGCCTGATGCGGCCTCCGGAAGCGACTCCCGGGAATCCAGTGACGTCCCCGTTGCCAGTGATGAAGCCGGAGCAGAGCCCACCGCACTGCCACTGACCTTTGCCGAGTTACAGTCATTACTGGGGCCGCAGGCTGGCCGTTCCGGTGAAGCCGTCGTTTCGGTGAGCGGCACTGGAACCGGCGCCAGTGCGTCAGCTGGCGGGACGGGACAGGCTGCGGCGGTTGCCGGCATGTTTAATGGCGTTCTCTCGTCCGTGTCCGGTCAGGGGGGGCAAACCTCGGCCGGTGCCGTCACTGGCGATGCCACATTGACAGATGTTATGAAAGCGTCGGTACTCACCGATTCTGTTCGAAATCCGGATTCGGGCTCGCTGATGGGGTCTGGCCGATTCCAGTCGGCCATGGATCTTGTCTCCCAGCAGGTGGCCAATAACGCGAATGGCGCCGCCAAGCTGGCAGGCGAGAACGCTGCGCCCCTGCGAGGTTATGCCACGTCGATCGACGTGCCGGTGGGCCACGCTGAATGGGGCGACAAACTGGTCGGCAAGCTCAGCTGGCTGACCGCCCGCAATATGTCGGTTGCTGAAATCCACCTGACTCCGCCAGACATGGGGCCGATGGAGGTCAAGGTTAGGGTGCAGAACGAGCAGGCGAACATTACTGTCCATTCTGCGAATCCGGTGGTCCGGGATCAGTTGGAACTTCACTCCCATCGGCTCCGGGACATGCTGGGTGAGCAGGGGTTGTCACTGGCTGGCTTTGATGTGTCTGACTCGCCCAGGCAGCAGACCGGCGAACAGGGAACCGGAGGCGGTGACGGCTCCGAGGCAGATTCGACGTCCCTCGTCGCTGGCGATCATGAAGATGACAATGCCAATACCGGTAGCCTTGATCTGAGCTGGAAAGGCGAAGTGGACATCTTCGCCTGACACTCCTGAAAATTCCCCCCAATCTCTTTTGCCCATCCTTCCTGGCAACGCTAAACTGCTGTTCTGAACGGGAAGGTTGGGTGTTCTGGCCCGTCCTTTGCATATTATCCTGAAAAGTCACGGAAAACGCTCCGTCTGACGGATTTCTGGCAAATCGAAGACTATGGCTGAAAATAACGAATCTGAAGCGGCGCCTGCCAAGAAAGGAAAACTGAAGCTGATCATCATGCTGGTCGTGGTGGTCATTCTGGCGATTGTACTGTCCGTGGTGGGCACCCTCTGGTTTCTCGGTGATGGCTTGCCGGGTATGGGTGGCGACGACGGTGAGTCGGAAGAGGTTGCAGAGGAAACCTTCATTCCCAGTAGCTATCACCAGATCGACAAAGCCATCGTTACCACGGTTCAGGCGGAGGGTCGCCAGCGCTACGCCCAGGTTTATCTGGCGCTCGAGTCAACGGATCAGCAGGCGCTGGAAGCTGCCAAATTGCATATGCCCTTGATTCGAAGCCAGTTGGTCACGGTTCTTGGAAGCAGCGACTTCAATGAATTGCAGACGCCCGAGGGGCGGAGCGGCCTGGCCGACCGGATGCTGACTACGGTGAATCAGGTGCTGGAGCAGGAAGGCGAGCCCGCGATCAAACGGGTGTTATTCAGAAATTTCGTCGTGCAATAGCGCACGGGCCAAGGTACTTCAGGGGCAGGACTACGTATGCAGGACTTGTTGTCACAGGATGAAATCGATGCCCTCCTCCACGGGGTGGACGACGGTGACATTGACACCTATGAAGAGACTGACGATACCGGCATAAAATCCTACGACCTTGCCAGTCAGGACCGCATTGTCCGGGGCCGGATGCCGACCCTGGAAATGATCAACGAGCGCTTTGCCCGCTATACCCGGATCAGCCTCTTCAACCTGATGCGTCGTAACGCCGATGTCTCGACTGGCGGCGTTCAGATCATGAAGTTTGGCGAATACATTCACACCCTCTACGTGCCCACCAGTCTCAACCTGTGCAAGGTTCGCCCGTTGCGCGGCACGTCGCTCTTCGTGCTGGATGCCAAGCTGGTCTTCAAACTGGTGGACAATTTCTTCGGTGGGGAAGGGCGCCACGCCAAGATCGAGGGCCGCGAGTTCACTCCGACCGAGACCCGCATTGTCCAGATGGTTCTGGATCAGGTGTTTCATGACATGAAGGAAGCCTGGCATGCGGTCCTCAAGGTGGACTTCGAGTACCTGAGCTCCGAGGTCAACCCGGCCATGGCGAACATTGTCAGCCCCAGTGAGGTGGTCGTCGTCAGCACGTTCCATATTGAGCTCGACGGTGGCGGTGGCGAGCTGCACTTTGCCTTGCCCTATTCCATGATCGAGCCCATTCGTGATGTGCTGGATGCCGGGGTCCAGAGTGATATCGACGATGTGGATGAGCGCTGGGTGAATGCGCTTCAGGAAGACATCAAAGAGGTAAACGTACCGATCAACACCACGGTCTGTCGCCGTCGGATCTCGTTGCGGGACATTGCCAAGATGAAAGCCGGCGACATCATCCCGGTTGAGATTCCCGAGCATTTGACGGTCACCGCCAACGGAATCCCGGTCTACAAGGCGATTCTGGGAACCCGTGACGGGAAACTGGCGCTTCGAATTCACGAACGGGCATCTGTGCCCAAGGTAAAGAAACAACTGAAGGTGGGACGCAATGGCTGACGACGACAAGAAAGACGAGCAGGAACTCAGCGAAGACGAAAAGCTGGCTGCCGAGTGGGAAGCCGCCATGGAAGAGTCCGGTGACGAAGGCGAACGTGAGGACGAGTGGGCCGCTGCCATGGCCGAGGCCGGCGAGACCGGTGGCGACGAAGACGACGTTCAGACTGCGCCCATGGAAGAATTTGATGCCGGAAGCGAACCTGCCCAGGGTGGTGGCTCGGCTCCGGATATCGACGTTATCCTCGACATACCGGTCACTATCTCCATGGAAGTCGGCAACACCCAGATCCCGATACGGAACCTGCTACAGCTGAACCAGGGGTCGGTTATCGAGCTGGACCGGCTGGCGGGTGAACCTCTGGACGTATTGGTCAACGGTACGCTGATTGCCCATGGCGAGGTGGTCATGGTGAATGAAAAGTTCGGCATCCGTCTCACCGATGTGATCAGCCCGGGCGAACGCATCAAGCGGTTGCAGAAGTAACATGTGGGCCAGACTGACTGCGGCACTGGCGCTGCTGGTAATCCATCCGGTTGTTGCCCAGGAAACGGCAAAGACAGCCGCGCCCGACTCTCCGGTGCGAGCCCCGGATACGCTCGGTACCATCGTCAGCCTCGGGCTGGGTCTGGTGGCCGTTGTGGCAGTCATCTATGGCTGCGCCTGGATCATCCGGCGGATGAACGGCATGACCGGCATGAACAACAACGCCATCAAGGTGGTTTCGGTGATGGCTATAGGAGCCCGGGAGCGTATTGCCCTGATTGAAGTGGGCGGCCAGCAGATCCTGTTGGGCATTACGCCATCGGCGATCCGAACCCTCCATGTGTTTGATGAGCCGGTTGTCGAGGCCGGCAGCGCCGGTTCCAGCGATTTTGCCCGCCGCCTGCAGGGCATGATCGGCAAATCCTGGACCTCCCCGACAAGGAACGATTAGCCCCATGCTTGCCGCAACCATCAAGCGACTGCTGCCTTCCCTGATTTTATTGGCAGGCTTTTTCTGGGCACCTCTGGCGTTCGCCCAGGAACCCTCCGGCATCCCCGGTATACCGGCGTTTACCGTGACCCCGGGAGAAGGCGAGGGCGCGCAGGAATACTCGGTCACCCTGCAGATCCTGGCGCTGATGACCGCGCTGACGTTCCTGCCGGCCATGCTCATGATGATGACTTCGTTTACCCGCATCATCGTTGTGTTTGCCATCCTGCGCCAGGCCATCGGCCTGCAGTCCACGCCCTCGAACCAGATTCTCCTGGGACTGGCCCTGTTCCTCAGCATCTTCATCATGAAACCGGTGCTGGAAGAGGCCAATCGGGTGGCATTACAACCCTATATGCAGGAAGAGGTGACGTCCCTGGAGGCAGTGGAACTGGCCAGCCAGCCGTTCCGGAAATTCATGCTGGAGCAGACCCGGGAGAGTGACCTGGCCCTGTTCATGCGAATCTCGGACGTACAATACGATACCCCCGAGGACGTGTCCTTCTGGATACTGATGCCGGCATTCGTGACCAGTGAGCTCAAAACCGCGTTCCAGATCGGGTTTATCCTGTTTATCCCGTTCCTGATTATCGACATGGTGGTGGCCAGTGTTCTCATGGCAATGGGTATGATGATGCTGTCGCCGATCATCATCTCCCTGCCGTTCAAGATCATGCTGTTTGTGCTGGTGGACGGTTGGGCCCTGATCATGGGCACCCTCGCCGCCAGCTACGGAATATAGGAGGCGCCATGACTCCGGAAACCGTTATCGACATCCTGCGCGAAGCCCTCTGGATGATTGTTCTCCTTGCTTCGATAATCATCGGACCGGGTCTGGTGATTGGCCTTGTGGTCAGTACCTTTCAGGCGGCAACGCAGATCAACGAACAGACCCTGAGCTTCCTGCCCCGCCTGCTGGTCACACTGATCGTTATCATCGTGTGGGGCCCCTGGATGCTGACGCAGCTGCTGGACCACGCCAACCGGCTGTTCGGTAACATTCCCTACCTGATCGGCTGACGGATGATACCGGCGGAAATCAGCGCGGACGTTATCGGCCAATGGGTCGGTCAGCACATCTGGCCCCTGTTCCGCCTGGCCAGCTTCCTGATGGTGATCCCTATATTCGGTACCCAGCTGGTGCCCGCGAGGATCCGTCTGGGGCTGGCTCTGCTAATGACCATCCTGATTGCACCCCTGATCCCGCCTGTACCTCAGGTGGAGGCCCTGAGCGCCGATGCGGTGGTGATCACCCTTCAGCAGATCCTCATTGGTGTCGGCATGGGCTTCGCACTCACGGCGCTCTGGCAACTCTTCGTCATCGCCGGCCAGATGATCGCCATGCAGATGGGCCTGGGCTTCGCTTCCATGGTAGATCCGGCCAACGGCGTTAACGTGCCCGTACTGTCCCAGATCTATACCATCACCATCACTCTGCTGTTCCTGGCCATGAACGGTCACCTGGTGGCCTTCGAAGTCTTCATAGAAAGCTTCCGGACCCTGCCCATCGGCATGGAGGGACTGGGCCAGACCGGCGTCTGGGAACTGGCCCATCGGATCAGCTGGATGTTCGCCTCCGCCATGCTCCTGGCGCTGCCGGCTGTTACCGCCGTGCTGATCGTCAACATCTCCTTCGGCGTCATGACCCGCGCTGCTCCCCAGATGAACATCTTTGCTCTCGGTTTTCCGATTGGCCTGATTTTTGGATTGTTTGCCATATGGGTGCTGCACGCCAATTTTTTGCCGCACTTTGATCAGTACACCCGGGAGACCTTTGAATTCATGCGGGGACTGCAAGGGCAGCCGTAGAGACGTATGGCCGAAGAAGACGATAACAGTCAGGAAAAAACGGAAGAGGCCACCCCCCGACGGCTCGAAAAAGCCAAGGAGGAGGGCCAGACTGCGCGTTCCAAAGAGCTGGCCACCATGGCCGTGCTCCTTGCCGGCGCCGGCGGCATGCTCATTTTTGGCGCCAGCCTGGGGGCCTCGCTGGAAGCCATCATGCGCGACAGCTTCGTGATCGAGCGGTCCGCCATCTTTGACATGCGGCACATGAGCGTCCAGCTCATCGAATCTTCCAAGGAAGCCGCCTGGGCCCTCTCGCCGATTCTGGTACTACTTCTTATTGCCGCCATCTTCGGCTCAATCGGAATTGGCGGTCTGCTGATCAGCGGCAAGGCCGTGGCCCCGAAACTCAATCGTATGGACCCCATCAAGGGCCTGGGGCGCATGTTCTCAATGCGCTCTCTGATCGAGCTGGTCAAGGCCATCGCAAAAGTCGGCCTTGTCATGGCTTTGGCCATCCTCATCCTGGACCTGCGCACCGAAGACCTGTTGTCCATCGCGGAGGAGCCGGTGGTGCCGGCCATGGAACACGTGCTCTGGACCATTGCCTGGAGCTTCTTCCTCCTGGCTTGCGCCACCATCATCATCGCGGCGATCGACGTACCCTTCCAGATCTACGATCACCAGAAAAAACTGCGCATGACCAAGCAGGAAGTGAAGGACGAGTACAAGGACACCGAGGGTAAACCCGAGGTCAAAGGCAAGATCCGACAGCTCCAACGCGAAATGGCCCAACGCCGCATGATGCAGGATGTGCCGACCGCAGACGTAGTAATCACCAACCCGACCCACTATGCCGTCGCCTTGAAGTACGATCAGAAGGCTATGGCGGCGCCGATTGTGGTGGCCAAGGGGGCCGATGAGGTGGCCTTTAAGATCATGGAAATTGCCCGCGAGAACAAAGTCGAGATCCTGAGAACACCGCCGCTGACCCGGGCGGTGTACCACAACACCGACATCGGCGAGGAGATTCCTGATGGCCTCTATATGGCTATTGCTCAGGTGCTCGCTTATGTCTTCCAGCTACGGCAGTTCCGCAAGGGGCGTGGGCCCAAGCCCGGTATGCCTGATTTCCCGATTCCCTCTGATTTGCGGCGGGACGCCTAGATTGGAGTTCGATTTCGGTAAGTAGCCTGCGAGTTTCTGTGCTGGCGGTTTGTCGGGTGGGCCTCCCAAAAACCGCTACGAGCACATCCATGT
>ERZ1699656.72-NODE-72-length-18076-cov-122.268248_pt1 | contig 18076 bp, 21 predicted proteins | sample MGYA00581514_ERZ1699656 | MGnify/ENA primary metagenome ERZ1699656 (study PRJEB42348, sample SAMEA6618691) | metagenome | isolation source: Polyester-degrading enrichment culture growing on monomer 1,4-butanediol, B | collected 2019-04-14 ...
TTTGCTGCGAGAAGTTGTGATGAGGCATGAAGCTGGATTATTTGATCGAAAGGAGAAAAACAAATGAAGAAGTGGTTGTGTTTAGGATTGGTTGGCGGATTGATTCTTCCTTTGGCAGCGCATTCGGAAGAAGTATTGATTTCAGATGTTGAAAGCCCAGAGTTCACGGAAATTCGATCCGAGACCGATGGCGCATGGCATATTCTGGCCGACTTCTCGCAATTGGAGTTCCCCTTGGCAGCACAATGGAAAGCGGGATCTGGCACAGAACTGCTTATAGAAATTAACAATCAACAATATGTCATCTCACGCGCTGACGTTGAACTCGCTGGCGAGGAGATCGTCACGAGTGCTTGCGATACGGTACCTCTGGCTATTGCCAATAACTCAACTTCTGTCAGCGTCAAGGGGGCAGGTGAAGCATGCGACTGATTCTCAGGGCACTCTTTGCTGCAGGCCTTCTTCTGAGTATTGGGGGGTGTGCTACCAATATGTCCCGGCCAATCCAGGGGACGGAATATACCGCGTATAAGCCTGACCTTCAGACAATAGCGGAAATGGATCGCTCGCTGGTTGGCGATCAGGCCCTACTGTCTTATGTCCGAGGGATTTTGGACAAACTCAATGCTCAACTGCCGAAACCCTGTGAGTGCGACATTGTGGTCGACACGCAATCTGGTTATGAAGCGTACACGCTGTCTTCCAGAACAATTGTGGTCTCAGCTGGGCTGATTGCTCAAGCAGAAACAGAAGATGAGTTAGCGGCGATCATAGCTCATGAGCTTTCTCACGTTGTGAACGAAGATCAGGAGGGGACAGAGCTTCGTGAGGGTCTGGCATTCCTTGCTCGTGCTGGGGATTTGGCCACAGGGGGAGGTGGCAGTCTGCTTTTTGGGGACGCCATCGAGGCGGCCGCACAGGGGCTGATATACAACCGCTGGGATAAAGAGGAAGAGCTCAGGGCTGACAGGTTTGCAGTTAACCTATTGGCAAAGGCAGGGTATTCCCAAAATGGCCTCAAAATGGCGATTCGCCGGCTTTCAGCGTATTCACAAGATGTATTGGCCAGCAAATCTCACGGCCCGAAGTGTGTCGACGGTGGATTTGAGAAAAAGAACATCAACGTGACAGCTTGCGCCAGTGCGCTCACCGGTGCCGACGATACGGTTTATCTGAACGGGAAAGATCGGTTGAAAGCGGCAATCAGTGAAATGTGGAAACTCGATCGCGAACTTAGACGCCTTCCGGTGGTTGCAGAAACGAGGAGGTTCGAGAGTGTCGAGTATCTGTATGCTATGAATAGCCTAGTCTCGACGGATAAAGATGCTTTGATCGAAGGGCTGAGGCACGTCGAATCACTTCCCATACCCAAAAGCCTGGAGTCAAATGATGTGATCGCAAATCGTTTGTTTATGTCCAGTGTATTGGTAGGCGACGAGGAAAAAGCGACCGAATACTTATTCAAGAGTTTTGATTCTGACCACCGAACTGTCGCGACGTATCGAAATCTATTGTGGATCGCTGACAAACGCCAGGATAGGGATCTTGTGGAAAAAGTAATGGGAGAAATGAGGAAGGATATTGGTTGGTCCAGTCGTCTTCTTCCATACGAGGCTTACCTTGCCAAGCGGTATGGGCTAAACATCTATGAAATCGAAACCACTCTTCGGTGCGCAAGTAACCTTGCAAAGGATACAGGTATTTATCAAAAGTGTGCTGAACTGACTAAAAAGTCGAAAACAGTTGCTGGCATAGATTGGTGGCCATGAAGACTGTCCGTTTCCGTGTTGGCTGCATGGTCTCCTGAGTAATATTCCGTTTATTCGTTCAACCGAACCTGACGAAGGCATTGCAATAATGCATGCCTTCCTTTAAATTAAATCGTGCACAAGGTAATCGTGAGCGAGTTAAATGTCAGAACATCAGTCTTCAAAACGATCGGTCCCCGGAAATGATCTGTTAACACTGGATCGGCAAATGTGTTTTGCCCTGTATTCTGCGTCGTTGGCTATGACCAAGCTGTACAAGCCACTGTTGTCAGAGCTTGGGCTGACGTATCCCCAATACCTTGTCATGTTGGTTCTGTGGGAGACGGACGGCATTCGGGTGTCCGGTCTGAAAGATCGTCTGTTTCTGGACTACGGCACTCTGACCCCGCTCGTGAAACGGTTGGAGAAGCAGGGCTTGCTGGTTCGGCAGCGTTCGCCCGAGGACGAGCGTCAGGTCATTGTTCGCCTTACTCCGCAGGGCCGGAATCTTCAGCAGGCAGCAGCGAGGATTCCGGAGCGTGTCGCCGGCGCCTCGGGTTGCTCATTGTCGGAGCTGGACGGTTTGAAGACGGAGCTCTGTGCACTCAGGAGCCGTTTGCACAGTCACCTGGAAAGTCATCTGGAGGAGAGTGCCTGAGCTGGCAGTCTCATCTGAAAGCAAAGCAGAAGAGGAAAGCGTTATGTCTATCGAACAAGTGCTATACCGTGCCCACGCAGAAGCAACCGGTGGTCGTGACGGCCGGGCCATTTCTTCAGACGGCATTCTTGATGTCGAGCTGGCAACCCCGAAAGAAATGGGTGGTGCCGGCGGCAAGGGCACGAATCCGGAGCAGCTGTTTGCCGCAGGTTACTCTGCCTGCTTCATTGGCGCGATGAAGTTTGTTGCCGGCCGTGACAAGCTGAAGATGCCGGAAGATGCGTCCATTGAAGGAGTGGTTGGCATTGGCCAGATTCCCAATGGATTTGGCATTGAGGTGGAACTGCGTATCAGTCTGCCCGGTATGGACGATGCCGAAGCGAAGCAGCTGATCGATGAAGCGCACAAGGTCTGCCCTTACTCCAATGCGACCCGTGGCAACATCGATGTGACTCTCAACCGGGTGGACTGATCCCCGGTTTCGATCCGGTCTCTGGATCTACCAATCGAGCCTGAGGCTGCCCAGCAGGGCATCGCCCAGACTCAGATCAATGGTGCCCGTGTTCAGATCTTCGTATTGGACACGGGCATTAAAGCTGGCACCGATTCCAACAGTCAGGGTTGGCCATGGTCCTCCGCCCCTGTGTATCCGGTAAGCCAGTTCTGTTCTCCACTCGCGTAAATACAGCGCACCTTCTACCTCTCTGGCCTTGTCCAACGTCGCCCAACGATCCCCGTCGCGCTCCACCCGGAATGTCCATAGCTCCCGTGGGCTTTGCCACTGGATCAGTACCGGCAGGTCGAGCAGCCAATGCCCGCTTTCATTGCTTTGTTTCCAGCGAATTCGGGGAAGCCAGCGGAAGGATCCGAACCGATGGTCGCCGCCGATCCCGATGCTCAATGGGCTTGTTTCATCCATTGCCCGGAATAGTGCGATGCGGCCGTTCAACACGTCACTGTGAAAGTCCCGGTACTTGAACATGTTGGAGGTTCCGGCAACGCCGGCCCGTGCTTCCACGCGGTAAAGCCGATGCTGCCAATCGCCACCGAAGGTCAACCGATGGAGGTGCCCGTTGTGGGCCGGTTCGCCTGTGCGGATTCTCAGTGGCTGGTAATCGTAATCGATGCCGAAGGTGCTCGCAGAGTTCTGCTGTTGCCAGCCCAGGCCGCGCTGCGAGCGGGTCACCTCGCTGGCAGATGGCAGATCCTCTGGCCAATCGTAAGCTTGCCACTGGCGATAGAGCAGATAAAAAGAGTTTGAGGCCTGCGCCTTGCAGGGTATTGCGAGGATGGCAACAAGGAACGGCGCCAGAAGGCAAAAACGGAGTCTGGCCAGGTTCCTGATTCGGAACCAACGCTCTGCATCCACGATGCCCCGCCTCTTGCCAAACCTGTGAATTGAGCAATCTATGCCCTACTATTTTAGCGTCAGATTCTGCAATCGCTGCGATTTTCAGGAGCCCATGGCCGATAAAGATTTACGAATCCGATCCGACAAACAGGCGATCGATCAGTTTATTAACGAGGTTCGCTCGCTGCCTAAACAGGGTGGCGGCCAGGGGCGTCTGATTTTCGCGCTGGACGCAACCGCAAGCCGGGAGGCAACCTGGGATCAGGCTTGCCATCTCCAGAGCGAACTGTTTATGGCAACCCGGGATCTGGGCGGTCTGTCCATTCAGCTTTGCTACTATCGTGGCTTCGGTGAATTCAAGGCTACGGGTTTTGTGACCGAGACGGGGCAACTGCTGAACCTGATGAACGGCGTGTCCTGCCTCGGTGGCCGAACCCAGATCAGCCGGGTGTTGGCCCATGCGGTGAAAGAGACTCGCACAAACCCCGTCAAGGCGGTGGTGTTTATCGGCGATTGCTGCGAGGAGCCGATTGACGAGCTCTGCCATACCGCCGGGGAATTGGGCATGCTGCGCACGCCGGTATTTATGTTTCATGAAGGCAGTGACGCCCACGCCAGGGCGGTTTTCCAGCAGGTGAGCAAGCTCTCCGGCGGCGCATACGTGCCCTTTGATCGGAGCAGCCCGCAGGTTCTGAAGGATCTTATGGCGGCGGTCGCGGTCTATGCTTCCGGGGGAGCCAAGGCTCTGCAGGACTTTTCCAGCCGCAGTTCCCCGGAAGTGAAGCGCCTGACGAAACAGATCCGATAGTGCTTCTGGAAATCCATTTGAGGGCCGGTGAGCCCGGGGTATCTGAGTGCCGTTAACTCTTGTTGCCATCGTGGTCGCGGTTGTTGCCTGGATGTGGTTGCGCAATCAGCCAGCCAGCCAACGTAATGCCGCCATTCTCAAACTCGCTTTGTTGGTCGGTATCGGGATCGTGGTCGTTCTCGCCGCAACCGGTCGCCTGCATTTTGTGTTCGCGGGGTTGGCGTTTCTTTTTCCGCTCTTGCGTCGATTGCTGCCCTCACTATTGCGCGGTGGACTGGGTGGTATGGCTGGCGGAGGTCAAGCCAAATCCGGCAATCAATCTCACGTGTCCAGTGACATCCTGGAGATGACCCTGGACCACGATTCCGGAAACATGAGTGGCAGAATCATAAAAGGGCCCATGGAGGGCCGTGATTTGTCAGATTTGAGCGAGAGCGAGTTCCTGGAACTGCTGCGCTATTGCCGGGCGCAGGACGAAGACTCGGCCCGGCTCTTGGAAAGTTATCTGGACCGCCGGTTCGGTGATTCCTGGCGACAGGATGATGAGACTGCCTCCGAAGGCACGGAGTCAAGCGGAAATGGCAATGCTGGAGGTCCTCTGGCCGAAAGCGAAGCGCTGGATATCCTGGGGCTGGAGCCCGGCGCGAGCCGCGAAGAGATTATCAAGGCCCATCGACGGATGATGCAGAAGCTGCATCCGGATCATGGTGGCAGCAATTATCTGGCGGCGCGCATCAATGAGGCCAAGGAGTGTTTGCTGGGCTGAAGGGCGGCCCGGTTCGCAGGCGTTTTGCCAGAGTCGGTTGCCTGTTCTGACGGTTAGCGATATTGTTCAAAAACTGAACTTCTCTGGGCCCGGGGGAGAGTGCCGCAGTTGAAGACATCAACGTTGGTCTCGTGGATCTTGCTTTTTATATTTGGTTTGCCCCAGTCCGGGCTCGCCGAGTCAATAAAGAGGCTGAAAGTACTCGCGCCCGAAATCCCGGGCGCAGCCGAGCCAAATCTCGAAGGGCGTGATATAGAGCTGGTTCTGGCGACGTTCGAGGAGTGCGGCTTCAGTGCCCAATTCGTTATGCAGCCCTACGAGCGGCATGCGCGTACTTACCGGGAACGTCAGGACTTCGATGCCATCATGACTGTGCCTCTGCACTGGCGTCTTCCCGGGTACTCCACATCTGCCTACATCTGGTATCAGAACGGAGCCTTCTATAATCATTCGCGTGTCGGGCCGATTGAGCGTATCAAGGATCTGGCCGGGCTTAACGTGGTGACTTTCCGTCAGGGTGTTGATGTTCTGGGGATCAGCAACAATGTCCCGGAATTCGCCTCTCTTACAGAGATTGCCGATCAGACTATTCACTCGCGGCTACTCTTCATGGGGCGGGTCGATGCGATTCTGGCTGATGGATTTGTGGTAGCTGAGGTCAATCGAAGAATATTTCTCGAGAAGCGTCGTGGTGAGAATTGGCCCTCTCAGTCTGATACCTTCCGATTTGCACCTATATTCAACCCTGCGCCGCACAAAATGGTTTTTCGGAACCCTGACCTTGCCGCTGCATTCGACCAATGCTTCGATGATCTGCGGCAATCAGAGGTGATCGCTGACATCAATCAGAAATACATCGACAAATACCAGCATGTATTGCGTTTCAGGTATCTGGCACGGTAACTGCCGATCTGTTTGGCTTTCCCGAGAAGCCCCTGGGGGCCTCACCGCAAACTTTCTCCGCAAACTTGTTATCTCATGTTCTCGATTGCTCAGCCATTTCACTGGCTGACTTTTTCGGCTACCCGGGATTTTTGCTTGCCGGATGCCGTTTTTTTGCGCGGTGATGGTTGTCGCTTCCTGACTGCTGGCGTGGGAGGTGCCGGCTCATTCCGCAAATAGGAACCTGGAGCCGGCTCGATGACTGGCAGATTTCTCTCTCCCGGAGTGCGGGCTTGCACTTCGCCGCCACCGAATTGTTCCGCCCACGCCACCCAATCGGGCCACCAGGAACCTTCAAACTGCTCGGCACCTTCCAACCATTCATCCGGGTTTGCTGGGTTGTCTTCGTTCAGGCGATAACCGTACTTTTTCTTCTCGGGTGGATTGATGATTCCGGCAATATGTCCCGAACCGCCGAGTACAAAACGCAGTGGCCCGCCCAGGTTGCGCGCGCCTTTGTAGCAGGAAACCCACGGCGCGATGTGGTCTTCAATGGCGGATGCGAAATAGCTTGGAATCTTCACCTTTCTCAAGTCGATTGGCGTGCCCGCCAGGGCAATGCCGCCGGGCTCACGCAGCCGATTGTTCAGATACATATTGCGCAGGTAAAAACTGTGCATGGCCGCAGGCATGCGCGTGGCATCCGAGTTCCAGTAAAGGAGATCAAAGGGCGCAGCGTCACGACCCAGGAGGTAGTTGTTGACGAAGAACGACCATATCAGACTGTTGGCCCGAAGCATGTTGAAGGCCGTTGCCATGGAGGCGCCTTCAAGATAGCCCTGTTTGTTCATAGCCTTTTCTATTTTCGCAATAGAATCCTCGTCGATGAAGACTTCGAGATCGCCAACATCTGAGAAATCCATCATGCTGTTGAGAAACGTCGCGCTTTTGACCCGGTCGTCGCCACGAGCGGCCAGCCAACCGAGCGTGCAACCCAGCAGGGTGCCGCCGATGCAGTAACCCACGGTGTTGACTACGCGCTCACCCGTTGCCTGCTCAATAGCATCCATGGCGGCGACCGGACCTTCGAGCATGTAGTCTTCAAAGGTCTTGTGCGCCAGCTCTGGGCCGGGATTGACCCAGGAAACCACAAACACAGTGTGTCCCTTCTCTACCCAATAGCGGATGAAGGATTTTTTCTCGCCAAGATCGAGGATGTAGTACTTGTTGATCCAGGGCGGAATCACCAACAGAGGTCGACGATGTACAGTTTCGGTGGTAGGCCGGTATTGGATGAGTTGCATCAGATCGTTCTGTAACACCACGTCGCCGGGTGTGTTGGCCAGATTGTCGCCCACCTCAAAGGCGTCCGGGTCGGACATGCGAAACGGCATCGGGCCCTTTCCCTCGTCCAGATCACGTAACAGGTTCGCCAGTCCACGCAGCAGGTTTTTACCGCGTGTCTTGACAGTAGTTCGCAACACTTCCGGATTGCTCAGAACGAAGTTGCTGGGGGCGAGGGCGTCGGTCATCTGGCTGGTGAAAAAGCGGACTTTCCGTCTCTCGTGATCGTCCATGTCCCGGACATCATCAATGGTGTCCATTACCCAGCGTGTTGTTAATAGATAGGCCTGCTTGAGGGCGTTGAAGGCGATGACGTCGTTCCAGGCCTGGTCACGGAACCGACCGTCGCCAGGCTCTGGTTCTGCTACGGTCAAAGGTTTCTTGCCAATACCGCTGGCGAGAAGGCCGGACCAGAACAGACTGGTGTCCTTGAACAGTCGCATCTGCGCGAACAGAAGTGTGTCGGGTTGGGTTGCAAGCTTGCCAGTCAGGGTAACGAAGGGCCTGGCCATGCTACTCACGCTGGCGGGGTTCGGCGGGCCACCGCGTAATCGGCGCATGACAGAGCGCTTGAGCAGACGGCCACCATGAATACCTACTCGTGCCAGAGAGCGGCTTACCACATTGGGTTCGAAGTCAGGCGTTGTTTGCTTTTTTATTGGTTTATCAGCCATTTTCTCGCCTTCTGCTTTGTTCGTGTCACATGTAGACGCCGCCGTTCACATTGATCTGCTGGCCAGTGATGTAATCCCCCTCTGCGGCCAGGAAAACCACGGCGCGGGCAATTTCCTCCGGTTTGCCGAAACGCCCCATCGGAACCCGGGCAATGATCTGCTCCCGGATATTCTCCGGAACCTGGGCGAGCATTTCGGTTTCGGTGAAGCCCGGGGCAATGGCATTGACGGTGATGTTGTATTTGGCCATTTCGAGCGCGAGGGTCTTGGTAAAGGCGATAATGCCGCCCTTGCTGGCTGCGTAATTGGCCTGCCCGAAGTTGCCGGCCTGCCCGACGAACGATGTGATGTTGATGATACGGCCGTACTTCTGGTCCATCATTATTTTCAACACTTCCGAGCAGGTGGCGTAGACGCTGCCCAGGTTGGTATCCAGGACGTCGTTCCAGTCATCGTCAGTAAGCTTCTTCATGGACTTGTCTTTGGTGATGCCGGCGTTGTTCACCAGAATGTCTATGCGGCCCCACTGATCATGAACCTGACGGACCAGGCTGCGCGCTTCCGGCATCTTGGAAAGGTCTGCTTTGAAGGACAGTGCCCGGACGCCAGTTGCCTCGATTTCCCTGGCAACTTCGTCGCCTTCGGACTGGCGGGAGCGGTAGTTGATGGCGACGTCAGCGCCGCGTTGAGCAAGTTGCAGTGCGATGTGACGACCGATGCCTCGTGAGGCTCCGGTTACCAGGGCGACCTTGCCCTTGAGGTCCTGCATGACATCCTCCCTGGAGCGGTGGCCCGCTCTGATTGTTATTCCTTATTATTCATCACCTCATTTAAGCTAGCAGAGCACCTGAGTGGCGACAAGAAAATGTGACGCCTGTCACGCTTGGCTAATGAATGTCTTGAGGCGAGGCGCAATGGATTCGCGCCATTGACTGCCGTTGAAGACGCCGTAGTGGCCAACCCCTTCCTGGAGGTGGTGCAGGCGCCTGGCATCGGGAATACTCACGCAGAGGTCGTGAGCGGCCCGCGTTTGTCCGGGGCTGGAAATGTCGTCCTTCTCGCCTTCGATCGTCATCAGCGCCGTCTTCTCGATAGCGGCGGGGTTCACCTTCCTGCCCCGGTGCGTGAAGCAACCGCGGGCAAGGTGGAATTCCTGAAAGACGCGCTTGATCGTGTCCAGGTAAAAGGTGGCCGGTAGATCCATAACTGCGAGGTACTCGTCGTAGAACTCACGATGACGTCTGATCTTGTCGACTTCCCTGTCTCGCATGGACTTGAACAGGCCCCGGTAGGCGTCAACGTGCCGGTCGAAGTTCATGCTCACGAATCCGGACAGTTGCAGAAATCCTGGATAAACCTTACGCATGGCGCCCGGATAGGGAGCGGGTACCGGATGGACCAGATTGCGTCGGAACCAGGCAAGATTATGTTTGGTGGCCAGTTCGCAGGGTGCGGTGGGATCAATACGTCCGTCGATGGGGCCGCTCATGAGGGCAAGTGAGCGGGGTGTTGCCGGGTTTTTATCTTCGGCCATGAGGGCGGTGGCCGCAAGCACCGGCACAACGGGTTGGCAAACCGCTAATACATGGGTGTCTGGCCCAAGCTGTTCAATAAAATCGATAACGTAGTCGATATAGTCGTCCAGCCCAAAATCTCCAGCGGACAATGGGACCCGGCAGGCATCGCGCCAGTCGGTAATGTAGACGTCGTGGTCTGGCAGCATTTCCTTGACGGTACCCCGGAGCAGCGAGGCAAAGTGTCCGGACAAGGGGGCGACGATCAGGAGTTTCGGGTCATCAGGCCGCGATACGCTGCGCTGGAAGTGCTTCAGCTGGGCAAAGGGTTTTCGCTGGACAATGACTTCACTGACGTCTACTTCCTCGCCGTCGCAAACCGTTGAATGAAGATTGAACGCCGGTTTCGGGTAGCGTCGGGTCAAATCGCCAAATACACCATAGGCTGAGGCAATACTGCGAGCGCCCGGCAAGCGGGACAGGGGGCTGAGAGGATGCCTGAGCAATTTGCTCTGTGTGTCTGTCATCATGCGCAAGGGCATCAGCGCTGCGCGGCTCATTTCATGGGCAAAATACATCATGGCACTGTCCTGCTGGAGTTATGGAGGCCGGAAGTCAACGCAAAGCTCAGTAGCCATCGATTTCCGCGCTCGATCTTCGATACCCGATGCTGATACAGGTCCGGGCGAAAGAGGTACACTCTTCCAAGAAGGTTGAAGATGTTCTTCTCGCAAATGAATTCGCCGCCCGCCTTGGGCTTGGCCAGAACGCAATTAAGTTTGTAAAGCCGGCCCTCGGAAACCATGTCCACGTGCGGCCCTACCTTGTGCCCTTCTGGATATCGGACCAGGTATATATTCAGGCGTCTGGAATGAAAGAGAATCCGGGTTTTTACTTTTTCAGGCATGGTAGTGGCATACGCTCTCGCAGAATCACTATGGGCAGTTTGCGCGCTGTGCGGTCCATTGGTCAATTACGGCCGGGAACTGGCTCGTAGAGAGATGAGGATTTGAACGTATGACCAGAGCATCAGGTGGTAGCAAGCTTTTGCGATGGTTTTTGCTGCTAAGCGCTGGCGCTATCGTGCTGGTCCTGTTGGTGGTGCTGATGTTCCGGTTCGTAAATCCACCCACCTCGGCCTTCATGCTGGGGTATCAGGTTCAAAGCGCGAACAGATCCCTCGCTCACGAATGGGTGCCCATAAATGAGATCTCTGCCTGGATGCCGCTGGCGGTGGTTGCCAGCGAGGATCAACGCTTCCCGCATCACGCGGGCGTGGATTTTGAGGCTATACGCCAAGCCCTCTCGGAGTACAGGGCGGGCGAGGGGCTTCGAGGGGCCAGCACCATCACCCAGCAAACGGCTAAAAACCTGTTCCTGTGGAACGGGCGCAGTTTCGTCCGCAAGGCTGTTGAGGCAGGTTTGGCCGTTGTCATAGACGGCCTCTGGCCCAAGCAGCGCATACTGGAAGTTTACCTGAACGTTGCTGAGTTCGGACCCGGTATCTATGGGGTCGAAGCGGCAAGTCAGGCCTACTTCGATAAGCCTGCCCGTCACCTCACTGAGTACCAGGCAGCGCTGCTCGCGGCCGTGCTTCCAAATCCGAAGGTTTTGCGTGTCAACGCACCGTCCACTTATGTGCGGGAGCGAGTGGTCTGGATTCAGGGGCAGATCGCACAGCTTGGTGTTGGATATCTGCAGGATCTCTAGTCTTGCAAGAGGAGCAGGTTTATTGGCGTGACCCCTGGCGCAGACTCGTTGATACTGCAGATATTGCAGGACCACTTACTGTTAAAGGATTGTACCAATGTCTCTCTTCCCCGATGACAACGGCGAGAACGACCTGTTCATGTCGCGAACCGACCCGGACAACCCGCTGGGCACCCATGCCCCCTACAGTTTCGAGTTGGAAGGCAAGATCTGGCCAACCGTGGAACACTATTTCCAAGGCATGAAATTCACTGATGACAACCGCCAGGAAAAGGTGCGCAACGCCGATACGCCGGCCAAGGCAGGTAAGCTTGGGCGCAAACGCCACAAGAGCCTGCGGCGGGACTGGAAGCAGGTGCGCGAAACCGTTATGACCAGAGGGATCTACGTTCGCTGCCGGACCCACCCTGAGTTGGCGGAGGCTTTACTGGATACCGGCGACACGAAAATCGTTGAGAACAGCAACTTCGATTATTTTTGGGGTTGTGGCCGGGATCGGCGGGGTGAAAACCGGTACGGGAAGGTGTTGATGAAAGTGCGGGCGAAGCTGCGTGAAGAGCAAGAATCTGCGAGCTGATCCCTGTAGATCGGTTCGCCTTTTGCAATTCTGCATGTAGCTAATTTAGACGTGTTTTCTTGCGAAGAGGGTCAGTTGGGATAAAGTATAGGTGTGGGGGCTCGACCTTTCGCACCAATCCAACAAAGAGCCTTGCAGGGACGATTTGGCTTTTCTAACCCATCAAGCACGGACGGTAACAGAGACTCAGGCCTTGAACGTTTCTCGTCAACCAGTCTTATTTCCGCTTGTTGTGGGCCTGCTCTACTATCTGGGTGCCTGGATTGGAGTTCACTACGTTGCTCTGGATAGCGGCATAGTAGTGCTCTGGCCACCGAACTCTGTATTGCTCGCGGCGCTGCTGGTTCAGCCGAGGAGCCGTTGGTGGTCACTGTTTCTCGTTGTTTTGGCCGCAGAAATTGCAGCCGATATCTCGGTATTTTCTCTGTTCCACGCGCTGCTGTTCGGCGCCATCAACATCGCCGAGTGCGTGCTGGCGGCCAGCCTGATTCGGTGGTTTCTCGATCGAAGTCTCGATTGGAGTGAGCCCAAGGACCTGAGTCTCTTCCTGGTTACCGTCTTTCTCATAGCGTCGCCGCTCGCCGCACTGGGTGGCGCATCGATCTATTCTTTCCTGCTTGAAAGAGACACTCCATTTCTCACGTTGTGGCGGCTTTGGTGGGTAGGGGATGCGACAGGGTTGATCATCTTGACGCCTTTTCTGCACATGATTTTGAGTTCGGGCCTTTTGAAGCAAGTGGTTAACAGCAACTGGCATGTACGTATGGAACTTGTCGCCGCCTGGATAGCCGGCCTCTTAGTCTGTTACCTGATCTTCGTGTTCGACTTGTCCTCAGAAAATTACCTGGCACTGTCCCCATTGGCAGTGGCTGTAGTTCCGGCATGGGTTGCTGTCCGTTTTGGACCGCTCGCGGGTTTCCCCCTGGCTACAGCTGTGGCGCTTTTCGTAGCTCTCGCCACTGCTTCGGGAGTTGGCCCTTTTGTTAGTGAGAAACAGGATCTCAGCGCTTTATTCGCTCAAGAGTTCATTATCGTTTTCACCGTGTTGCTACTATACGTGGCCGCGTTCGTGGACCAGAACCGCCGAAAGTCTGGCGAGCTCAAAAAAGCTCTGGTAAGGGTCCAGCACCTGAACCAGGCCCTGGAGGAGAGAGTCCGGCAACGCACGCAGGAATTATTTGATGCTAATCAACAACTACAGACCCTTGCACTGACTGATGAACTCACTGGTATCCCTAATCGAAGGCGAATGAGAGTGCTGGGAGAGGAAGAGGCGAGGCGTAGCGAACGATCCGGCCGTCCCTTTAGCGTCATGCTGATGGATATCGATCATTTTAAACGGGTCAACGACCAGTATGGACATGCCGTTGGCGACGAATGCCTAAAGGCGTTTGTCAGGGCGATTGCCCCTTCTCTGCGATCTATTGATCGCTTTGGGCGCTGGGGTGGGGAAGAGTTCATGATTATCGCGCCGGATTCCGATCATGTGGATCTTCTGAGACTCAGTGAAAAAGTGCTCGAATGCACGCGGGAAATCGTGGTCGACGTCGATGATCAGAAAGTAGGCATTACGGTATCGATCGGTGTTGCCGAGTGGCACCATGCGAGCTTTGCCAAGCTGGTATCGGAAGCTGACGATGCACTCTATCGAGCCAAAGAGGAAGGCCGGGATCGGGTGGAGCTTAACCTGCGCGGTCTACGCGTAACTGATTAGGCTAAGCGCGAAGATTTTTGACAGATCGTCCGACCGTGCTATGACTTTTTAAGTAGTCAGTCGGTGATTCACCTACCGATTTTTGAGAAGAGTTGGCGAGTTATGAATCCTTTGCTTCACTCCAGCTTAAGACAAATCAAGATCAATGGGTATGGAGTTGGTTTAGGGGCCCTTGAAGATCTCGCGGCGGAGCTCAATTGCGTCGGATTTGGTTCTTTAACTGGCATGGTTAATGCCAAAGCGCTTTCGAGTCTGAGTCAGGAAGCTTTGGAGCGCCGACGGGAAGCGAAATTGGTTTCCGGAGAGGTTCCTTGTTTCCACCATGCCCATCTCTCGAAGTTGGGAAACTGTGGAGTCAGTTTTTTAACGAGCTGTCTGATGGAGGGGCTTCTCAGCAGCCTGTTTCGGGAGCCGTTGGTACTGGCCACCGATGCCAGTTGCTATACCTACTATGGCCCCGGTGATTGTCTAGGCCCCCACCTTGATGACCCAGATCAATGTCTCATCACAGTTATTCTTTACGTTGATGTAAAGAGTCCGTGTCAAAGGAGATCGGACACCGGACTGCAGCTACGTATTCGGGGTGGGAGTGGCGAGAAGCCCGGCGCAGTCCGGGCCGTTTTAACCACTGTGCGTGGAATGATCGTTGTTGGATTGGGATCCGAGCATTGGCATGAGCGACCACAGCTTCAAACCGGGGAGCACGTGACAGCTCTGACTGCCTGCTTCTCACGTAGGGTCTGACTTGATGATTTCAGAAGCGATTAGGGGGCAAGCGCCAGGATGGTGCCATTTTTAATCGGCTTGCATGAGACGTAAGTGCCTTTTATCCAACGGTCCTCGCCATTGTACTTGGGAGTGAATGGAGTTCTTGCGTGGAGGCATCGCTTGTTGTTCAGCACTAACAAGGAATTTGGGTGGTTTTCGATAGTTATTGCGGTGTGCTTTAAGGCTTGGTTCAGGAACTCAAGCGCATCCTTTGATCTGTCGTCGGTACCAGATACTGTTTCGTCGTCGTAGGTAATTGAAAGCTGTTCATCTTCGAAAAAGAGAATGGGTTTCAGTATTGTTCTGGCCGGATTTTGGCTGACTGTGTGAAGAAAGTGTGGCTCGAATAATTCATCCGTAACCCATTTCGGAAGCTTTCTGACAATATTCTTCACGTCTGCAATGAGGTTAATCGAATTCGGGTCGCTGCGAATGCAGAATAAGAGTGTGTAGTCGGGAATTAATTTGGTGTGGGCGGAACCATCGGAGTGAAATCCTAGCATCTTGCGGGAGTTTATAAAGGAGCTTGATTGTTCATATCCTCTCACAGGGTATATGTCATAGATGAGATGCTGACAATTTTCCCGGTAACCGAACATCCGCCCCAGAGATTGTGCAACAGAGCCGATGACCCCCTCTGCTTGATAAGGAGGTATTTTTTCAGGTGGAGGGTAAGTGTGTGGGGTTGGAGGTACTGTTTCTGTTAATGGTATGTCTGTAAATTGATAATGGTTGTATTCTCCGGTTGTCAGCTTTTGAATAACGTTTTTTGTTTCTGAAGCTAAGTGATTGCAACATAGCTTACTTTGGAAAAGGAACTGCTCGGCATTACCGCAGTACGGCGATGGGATGCGGGATAGTTGCTTTTGGCCATGAGAGGCGAAAAACACTGGCGTTACTCTCCGTTCTGTTCTGATAACGATTCTTGGTCGAGGTGATCAATCAGAGCATTCGTAAATGCTTTGACTTGAACCCGGCACTCAGGGGTTTCCGTTGCATCGAATTTTCCAAAGCGCTTGTATTTAATTAGGTTATATCCGCCTGGGCACACTGAATAGTAGGGGCAGGATTTGGCACAGGCTGCGTGACTTAATTCGAAGTCGTCGTGTATTTTTTGCAACTTTTCGGACATGACGATTTCATCGAGGCTATCAGTATTAAGGTTGCCAACAACGAGACCTTTCCCGTCGCCATAAATGTTTGGACACTCGTCCTGTGTGACCCCAGCGTAGAACGTTGAGATATCCCCATTTCTTTCAATGTTGAAGGCTCGCAGTGGTTGGCTCATAAACTCTGCCGGTGTTTTGAGTCCTGATTCGGGGGCGCTGGTGAGACGTTCATAAAAATAGGACAAGTTCTTGATGTTGAGAAGCCGTTCTGCGGCCGGGGTCGATTCCAGACGGTTGAGCAGGTTTTTAAGAAAGTCATAAAATTCGTGCTCGGAATCAGCGTACGAGAGCTCTCCGTCATCCGGAAAATCGTCAAGTAGGTTGAAGCGAAACTCTGAGATATGGTCTCGGTAGGAATTAAAAAAATCGTAGACCTCATCAGAATGAACGAGCGCGCGAGGGGAAATAACAGCAATGAGTCCAAACTGTATATCGTGTTCGACGAGAAGTCTGATGCCGGAAAGCGTTCTATTAAAGGTGCCTCTCTCCCCCCAGTCCCGGCGATAGGCATCGTGCAGTGTTTGAGGCCCGTCGCAACTCACCCCAAGAGTTACTGTGTCCTCATGTTGTTTGAAGAAGTCACACCAACTCTGATTAATGAGGGTGCCGTTAGTCTGAAAATCATGCAACACCTGAAAATTGGGGCCGCGCGTATCTAGAGCAATTTCTGCGATACGATTTATGACTGTTTCGTAGTAGTCGGCGCCAAGCACTAGTGGTTCACCCGAATGCCAGTTTACGATCAGGCGGTTTTGCACATACCGACTCGAGAGAATTTTCAGGAAATACTCAGAAATTTTATCCAGAGGTATGCGGCTGTTGTCCCGACGAGTCTCTTCTGAGAGATAGCAGTATTTACAGTTAAGATTGCAGAACGAAGTACCTTGAACAACCACGAGTTCAATTGGGGCAATCCAGGAGGGAACATCGACCGGCACTGTCATTGCGAATATTCCTCGGCGCTCTTTCGCAAAGGGTCGTCAGTCTAGGCGGCTCTCTCGGATCTGGACCGAACCGAGAGAGTGGTCCCGACAATCCAATATTACGATGGGCTATTACGCCCTCATCATTGGACCCCACTGAACCTTGCATGTGGTTTTGTCTGAGAAGCTGTTTCGGAGTTCGAGTACACGAAACCTTCTCAATTGCCCCTCACCATATGCTTTGTTCAGGCTAGCTGTAATGCTCTGGATTTGCTCGCGGTCGGTATGAATTTGCTGGCTCATGTCGTTGCTCCATCATCGTCAGGTTGATTTTGGTGCACACATCAAGCTCACAGCGAAATACAGCCTTTGATTTCATGCTTAGTGCATACTTTTTTGTAGCAATGGATAGTTGGTATTTCAAGTATATGCCCACAAAATATCCAGTTCCGGTTTTGTGGGAGATTCACTCCATTGTAAATCCGAGAGCAGGTTGGCCTTGGTCGGTCAATCGCTCTGCTTCAGGCCCATTTCCCAGAAATCTATTTCAAGCCGGGTGGCATCGCTGAAAATCCGGGTCAATTCTCTGAAACGGGCAGGGGAGACCTCGGCCAAACGCTCATTGAGCCAGCCAATTTCAGCCTGCATGGCCTCCTGAAACTCCTCGCTTTCATACATCGCAATCCAGGCGTCATAGGGATTGCTGTCGCCACGGATAGTCTCCGCCCGGCTGTTAAGCCAGTTGGCGATCTCACCGTAGCCCACCATGCACGGCGATAGGGCGACGTGCAGGTCCAAAAGGTCGCCACGGTTACCAGTATCCAGAACGTAGCGTGTGTAGGCCAAAGTGGCCCGGGCTTCCGGCAATGCCGCCAGCTCCTGCTCGGAGATGCCCCACTCCTTGCAGTAGTTGACGTGGAGATCCAGCTCCACATCCAGGATGGCCTGCAAACCCTCTTTCGCTTGGCGGAGGTCCGATAATGTCGGGCTTTTATAAGCGGCCAGAGCGAATGCTCGGGCAAACTGGATCAGAAACAGGTAGTCCTGCTTCAGGTAATGCTGGAACGCCTCAGGCGCCAAAGTGGCATTACCCAGTTGCTGCACAAAGCTGTGCTCAACGTAGGCTTGCCATTCTTTCTGGCAGGTCTTTTTCAGATCTTCGAACTGATAAGGCATGCTTTCTCCTCGAAACAGTGTCGGCTCAGTAACAGGAATTGGGTGATGAGTCCGGATTGATCTCGCCGGCAACCTCCTCCGGATCAATGCCGTGACTGGTCAGCACTTCACGTACGAAGTTCACCTGGGCGAGGATTCTGTCCGCGTCATCCCCGTATTCAAACCGGTTGATCTCGACCGGCTGGGGCATGAAGGTAAAGGCGGTTTTCAGAGCGGTGAGTGTATCTTCGTCGACCATTGGCATACTCCTCATGCGGTTTGAGTGACTGATGAGGAGTATACGCAAGTCTTCCA
>ERZ1699656.74-NODE-74-length-17597-cov-44.335288_pt1 | contig 17597 bp, 16 predicted proteins | sample MGYA00581514_ERZ1699656 | MGnify/ENA primary metagenome ERZ1699656 (study PRJEB42348, sample SAMEA6618691) | metagenome | isolation source: Polyester-degrading enrichment culture growing on monomer 1,4-butanediol, B | collected 2019-04-14 ...
ACACGAGATCCGCCCCCTTTTCCTGAATGGCCAACTTGGACCGCCATGAACGACGCTGCGCCAGAGCTACCCATCACGCCCAATCCTGCTGAGAGCGGGCTTTCCAGCCAGCAGGCCAGTGCCCGGCTGGAGGAGTTCGGTTACAACCGGCTGCCTGCCCCTCCAATGCCAGGTGTTCTGGAGTTGTTTGGCAGGCAGTTCCTCAGCCCTTTCATTTACATCCTCCTGATCGCTTCCGGGGTTTCATTTGCCCTCGGCCAGACCCCGAGCGGGGTTTTTATTCTGATTGTTCTGCTGATAAACGCGATCATCGGCACCGTGCAGGAGTTTTCGGCTCAGAAGGCGGCGGCTGCGCTGAAGCAAATGATGAAAGGGACAGCCCACGTGCTTCGGGACAGCCAGATTGTCACCGTTGACGTAGAGGAAATCGTCCCGGGCGATATTGTTTTGCTTTCCTCCGGCGACAAGGTACCCGCGGATCTTCAGTTACTCAGCGCCAGCAGCCTGGCAGTGGATGAGTCCATGTTGACGGGGGAATCCCTGGCGGTTGCCAAGAATGTCGATACCACAAGCAATGACAGCACCCCGCTGACTGAGCGCGCTGACCAGTGCTTTGCTGGCAGCATCATCACCCATGGGCGCGGACGCGGCCGGGTGATCGCTACCGCCTCGGCGACCCAGCTTGGCAAGATTGCCCAGGGCGTTACCGGCAAAACCTCGGCCGAGCCGCCGCTGATGATCCGGATCCGCAAATTCACCTATCAGGTCGCCTTCGGCATTCTGGCGGCTATTGCCGCCCTGGCAGGCCTGATGATCCTGGATGGCGGTTATTCCATCGAAGAGATGATCCTCATGACCATCGGCCTGGCGGTTTCGGTGATCCCCGAGGGCCTGCCTGCCGCACTCACCGTTGCCCTGGCCATTGGCATGTCCCGAATGGCAAAACGCAATGTCATCATTCGCAAGCTTGTCGCCGTGGAGGCCCTCGGATCCTGCACTCTCATCTGCTCCGACAAGACCGGCACACTGACCGTTAACGAGCTCACCATTCGCAGGGTGATGCTGCCTGACGGGCGGCAGTTCGAGGTTACTGGCGAGGGCGTGGCACCGGGAGGGGAAATCACAGGGCATGCCGGCACCGAGATGGATGCGACAGGCCAGGAAACACTCAGGGAACTCTGTGTCGCAGGCGTCCTCGCCAATGAAAGCCACCTGGACTACAGCGGCGGCGAGTGGGTTTCCCAGGGAGATATCGTAGACATCGCCTTTCTGGTGATGGCCAAGAAGCTGGGTATGTCCATCACGGACCTGCGAACCCGGCAGGAACAGGTGGCCCTGATCCCTTACGAGTCGGAAAAGGCCTACAGCGGCGTGGTCAACCGGGTTGGTGATCAAACCGTGATTTACGCCAAGGGCAGCCCTGAAAAAATGCTGGCCATGTGTGACCGGATGACCACCGCGGACGGCTCCATAGCCATCGACAAGCCGGCCCTCGAGCGCCAATTCACCGAACTGGCCTCCCGGGGCTACCGGATTATTGCCCTTGCGAAGAGAACCTCCGCCCACGGCGACCATGAAATGGCCGGGATGGTCTTTCTCGGCATGGTTGCCATGATTGATCCACTTCGCCATGAAGCCTTCGACGCCATCGAAAAGTGTCGTACCGGCGGTATTGAGGTCGCCATGGTCACCGGAGACCACCCGGCGACCGCCAAATCGATCGCCCAGGAACTGGGCCTGTGTGACGCAGACGCAACCGTCGTAACAGGTCCGATGCTGGATGAAGCCAGCGCTCGAGGCCAGGAGGCCGTCGATCAGCTCATTCGCCCCGCCCGGGTATTCGCCCGCATAGAACCCACCCGAAAAGCCCAGATCGTGGACAGCTTTATGCGGGATGGCCATTTTGTGGCGGTCACCGGCGATGGCGTGAACGATGCCCCCGCCATGCGGCAGGCCCATGCCGGAATCGCCATGGGTAAGCGAGGCACCGATGTGGCCAAGGAAACGGCCGACCTGATCGTCACCGACGATAATTTTTCATCGATTGTCGCCGGAATCGAGCAGGGCCGGGTGGTATACAACAACATCCGCAAGGTCATCGGGCTGCTGGTTGCTACCGGTTTCTCCGCAATCCTGCTCTTTTTCCTCTGTGTCATGGCCGGTCTGCCAATGCCGATGATCGCGGTACAGCTCCTGTGGCTGAATCTGGTTGCCAACGGCTTCCAGGACGTGGCCCTCGCCTTCGAACCGAAGGAAGGCGGCGAACTGTCCGTGAAACCGCGCTCTCCCCACGAGCCCGTGTTCGATAAACACATTATTGAGCACGTTCTGGTGGTGGGCTCATGGATGGGCCTTGTTGCCTTCCTCAATTTCCAGTGGACACTCGCCCAGGGCCAAACCATTGAGGAAGCCCGCAACCTCACGCTGATGCTGATGGTGCTGTTCGGCAACATTCACGCGCTCAGCAGCCGCTCGGAATTCCGCTCGCTGTTCCGCATTCCTCTGCTCCGCAACCCGTTCCTGATGCTGGCGGTTCCCCTGGCCCAGCTGGCCCACATTGGTGCCATGTATGTGCCGGGGCTCTCCGATGTCCTGCAGATTCAACCGATATCCCTGGCGGAATGGCTGCAGTTGCTCGCACTTGCCATGAGTCTTGTCATTGTCGAGGAACTGCACAAGGTATTGATCAGGAAGCGGCGACAGTGAATCTGTGGTGAGATCCCGATAAGCTTGGAACAGGTTTTCTTCAGGACACTGAACACATGATCGATTTTCGCAGCGACACGGTCACCCGCCCTACCCCTGAAATGCGCGAGGCCATGGCCAGCGCCGAGGTGGGCGACGACGTTTACGGCGACGACCCCACCGTGAACAGCCTTCAGGCCTATGCCGCCGAACGGCTGGGCTTCGAGTCGTCGCTGTTCACCGCCACCGGCACCCAAGCCAACCTGCTGGCCATCATGAGCCACTGTGGCCGGGGCGATGAATACCTCTGTGGTCAGTCGGCTCACAACTACCGCTACGAAGGCGGTGGCGCCGCCGTGCTGGGCAGCGTGCAACCGCAACCCATCGAGAACGAGCCGGACGGTAGCATCAGCCTTGGCAAAGCCAAAGCCGCCATCAAGCCCGACGATTTCCATTTCGCCCCTACCCGCCTGCTCTCACTGGAAAACACCATCGGTGGCAAAGTGTTGTCGTTGGACTATCAGCGCGAGGCCCGCGCCTTTTGCGACGAACACGGTTTGCTGCTGCACCTTGATGGCGCCCGGGTGTTCAACGCAGCCGTGAGATCCAACTGCGACGTTACCGACATCACCAGGTGCTACAATTCAGTGAGTGTGTGCCTTTCAAAAGGGCTGGGTGCACCTGTCGGTTCGCTGCTGCTGGGTTCGAAAACTTTTATCGAGCGGGCAACACGGCTGCGTAAAATGGTCGGTGGCGGCATGCGCCAGGCCGGCATACTGGCAGCGGCCGGGCGCATCGCCCTGGAGAAAGGGCCACTTCGGCTGATTGAAGATCACGAGAACGCCGAGTACCTGAGCACCGGCCTCACCGACATTTCGCAGCTGGAAATAAACCCCGCCAGCACTCAGACCAACATCGTCTACGCTCGCTGCAGGTCCGGCAGAGCCGCGCAGCTGCGAGACTACCTGGCTGACCAGGGCATCCTGATCACGGCGGGAGACCCCATTCGCTTCGTGACGCACCTGGACGTCAACCGCCAGAATGTCGACCGGTTGCTGGACGCTATTCGCCGGTTCTACCAGGGTTGAAGGGGGCTCCATGGCAACACCAAAACGCATCTACCTCGCCGGACCGGAGGTCTTCTTCCCCTCCGAAGAACACCAGGCCATCGTGGCCGAGAAAAAGCGCCTTCTGCTGGAATGCGGTTTGGAGGGCGTAGACCCGCTGGACACCGAACTGGCCGCCTCCGACAGCGAGTCGAAATTCAGGCTCGGCCATCGGATCTACCGGGCCAACCGCGAACTGATGGACAGCTGCGATGCCGTCATCGCCAACCTCACCCCGTTCCGTGGCATCAGTGCCGACCCGGGTACGGTCTTCGAAGTCGGCTACATGATCGGACAGGGCAAGCCCGCCTTCGGGTTTACCCTGGATAATCGGTACTACCGGGAACGGGCAGGCGGCACCGACCTGGACGATCTGGGCCACAGCATCGAAGACTTCGAGATGAGCGACAACCTGATGATTGAGGGCGGCATCTACAGCTCCGGTGGCCAGCTCTTCGTGGCAGACCAGCCAGGCGAGCATTCCTTCTTCTCAGCGGACCTGTTCCGTCGATGCGCGGAGGCGCTGGCGAGCACCTGAGACTATTGGTTTTGCGAAGCAAATGACTGCGCGCATTGCTCGGCGATATCACGATACTGGCCCCGGAAATACAGCAATGGCCGGGAGCCGGTGGTTTCCTTTACATTCAACGCCTTTACCTCACCAATCACGATCAGGTGATCCCCTGCCGCGTGTTCGGCGTCGATTTCGCAATCCAGCCAGCGCAGGCTGCCGGGGATGATCGGGTTGCCCAGCGGCGATGCCTGCCACTGAACGTCCTTCCATTTGTCGGCGCCCTGGCGGGCAAACAGATTGGAAATTGCTTCCTGCTCGGCGGAGAGGATATTGACGGCGAATCGACCGGCCCGGCGAATCCGCGGATAGCTGAAGGAGCTGGTCTTCACGCTGAATGACACCAGCGGCGGGTTCATCGACACGCTGTAGAACGACTGGCACGTAAAACCAACCGGTTCGCCCTCATCGAGAGATGAAATCACCGTGATACCCGAGGCGTAGTGCCCGAGCGCTTCGCGAAAGCGCGCGGGTTCGATAACGCTGCTGGTAGACGATAGGGTCATCAAATCCGCACTCATTGGAGACTTCCCGTCACCGAAAGCTCGCGCCTGACAATATCAGCGCCGGCACTCAGCGCTCGCAGCTTGCCGCTGGCCACACGGCGGGACAGAGGCGTCATGCCACAGTTGGTGCAGGGATAGAGCTTGTCGGCATCAACAAACCGGAGCGCCTTTCGGAGCGTCTCGGCCACCTCTTCCGGCGTTTCGATGGTATTGGTGGCGACATCAATCGCACCCACCATCACTTTCTTGCCCCGGATCAGCTCAATCAGCTCCATCGGCACGTGCGAATTCTGGCATTCCAGTGAAATCAGATCGATATTGGAGGTTTGCAGCCTGGGGAAAATCTCTTCGTACTGTCGCCACTCGGACCCAAGCGTTTTTTTCCAGTCGGTGTTGGCCTTGATGCCGTAGCCATAGCAGATGTGTACGGCGGTCTCACAGTTAAGCCCTTCAATGGCCTTTTCCAGGGCAGCGATGCCCCAGTCATTCACCTCATCGAAAAACACGTTAAAGGCGGGTTCATCAAACTGGATGATATCCACACCGGCCGCTTCCAGCTCCCTGGCTTCCTGGTTGAGTATCTTGGCGAACTCCCAGGCCAGCTTTTCGCGGCTTTTGTAATGGGCATCGTACAGCGTGTCGATCATCGTCATGGGACCAGGCAGTGCCCATTTGATCGGTTGATCGGTCTGCTCTCGCAAGAACCGGGCGTCGTCCACAAACACCGGCTTCTGGCGACTCACAGCACCGACCACCGTGGGCACGCTGGCATCGTAGCGATCACGAATTCGAACGGTCTCGCGCCTCTCGAAATCAACGCCGTCGAGGTGTTCGATGAAGGTGGTCACGAAGTGCTGACGCGTCTGCTCGCCATCACTGACGATATCAACGCCAGCCAGTTGCTGGTCCTGCAATGACACCCGCAAGGCGTCCTGCTTGCCCTCAACGAGTTCCTCACCCTGCAGCTTCCAGGGTGACCAGAGTGTCTCGGGCTGAGCAAGCCAGGCCGGCTTTGGCAGACTGCCGGCGGTTGAAGTAGGTAACAGTTTTTTCACGATGGGTAACCTATGGGTTCTTGATGATCAAAGCGCGTAGTCAGGCAAGTAGTTCGCGGACCACTGCTCAAGGAGGGTTCGGTAAGGTTTGATGAGGCGCTCCTCGGCATATTTACCCTGCTCAACCGCCAGTTGGCTGCGCTCATCGCGATCGTATACAACGTCTGTGGGTGAGTGATCCCGATTTTTCAGATCCGGTTGGTAACACTCGCCTGCTGCTGAATGGGCGTTGTAGATCTCCGGTCGATAGATTCGCTGAAAGGTTTCCATGGCGGCGATGGTGCTGGCCAGCTCAAGATTGCTGTAGTCGTTCAGCAGATCACCGAAGAAATAAAACGCCAGAGGCGCGACGCTGCCGGCGGGCATGAAATACCGAACCTCCAGCCCCATCTTCCGGAAATACAACTCGGTTAAGGAGGAGTCGTTGGGCTGGTATTCAACACCCAGCACAGGGTGCTGATTGCCGGTGCGATGATAGGTTTTGCTGTCTGAAACGCTGAGGCAGATGACCGGCGGCTTGCCGAAATTCTGCGTGTAAGCTTTTGAATGCACGAAATGCTGAAAGAGCTTTCCATGCAGATCGCCAAAATCCTCGGGCACGCTGAATCCGGATTGATGCCGGTTGTGCTCCAGCAGCCGCACACTGAAGTCATAATCGCGCAGGTAGGAGGAGAAATTATTGCCGACGACGCCTTCAATGCGCTTGCCGGTTTTGCGATCAACGATGCTCGTTTGCAGCACTTCTATCGCCGGGAAGGTGTCGCTCTGGTGTTCAACACCCACGATCATGTCAACGGAAACGATATCAAGCTGGACTGAATAGCGGTTGCCTTCGGGGTTATCCCAGTGCGCCAGAGCGTTGAAACGATCATCAATCATCGTCAACGCGTTGTGCAAATTCTCCCGGCGCTTCTCTCCCCTGGCCAGATTGGCAAAGTTGGTGGTAATGCGCGTGTTCTGCGATGGACGGTAGTTTTCATCGAAACGAAGACGCTTGATGGCGAATGTGAACTCGTTGTTCATGACGACCCGGTATCCTGATTCCTGAGATAAAACCTGAATTCATTGGCTGCCCCTCACCGTCGCCGTTCAGTCGGCTGCGGTTGAGACTGGAATCCATACTAGGCGCACGAACCAATGATTAAAATTGATTTAATCTCATCAAGCCATGAACATCAGTCATATTTAGGCTTTCAGATCTTCGGGTTTGAGCAATGCCGAGCCTGCAAAATACGCAGCTCGACATCCTCACGCACAATGAAGTGCTGGTTTCTTGAATCCTGGTTCTTACATCGAGGTTTTATCCCCGTCGGACATTTCATCTTTTTTCATGGTGTCTTTGTCCATATGCTCCCTCTTCATTCCCTCATCCATCATGCCGTCGGTCTTCATCCCGTCATGCATGGTATCGGTCTTCATCGAGTCCTTGGCCATGCCGTCATTTTTCATGTCGTCTTGCATCATGGTCTCGTCCATACCCTTGCTGTCCTTATCCATGTCGTCTGCGTGGGCCGGTGCCATCAAGGCCAGGGTGGTACCAAATGCCAAAAGAGTGGCTGTCAGCTTTTTCATTGTGCATTCTCCTTGCTGGAAACAATTTGTGTTCGACACTGCCCGGCTCCTGAGTCGGAGCCGGCGGCGTCAGAATGCAGGATAAAAAGGAACGCTTACGCGGCCGTCACGGCCCGGTCAAAAGTCGGTAAAGAAGAGATCACAAAACCTTCACGGGGAGAACCAATCCACCTCGCTCGTGTCTACAGACCGACGAGAAACCGATATGAAAAGACAGCTGCTACTCATCACCTTTGCATTATTCGTTTCTGCAAGCGCATGGGCTTCCGAACCTGCTGTGTACACGGGCCTGCTTAGCAACACAGGAGCGGGCGGCTACGACACCGTCAGCTATTTCCAAACGGGAAAGCCAACCAAAGGCTCGCGCGAATACAGTACTGAGCATCTAGGCGTAACCTGGCGATTTTCGAGCGCAGAAAACCTGGCACGCTTTGAGGCCAACCCTGAACGCTACGCACCGGTTTATGGTGGGTACTGTGCCTGGGCGGTCGCACAGGGCTATCTTGCCAAGGGGGATCCAGAGCACTGGGCCATACGGGACGGCCGTTTGTATTTGAACTACAACCAGTCTGTTCAGGATCGCTGGCTGAAGGATACCGAGGGGTTCATTCGGCAGGCAGACGCAAACTGGCCGAAAGTTCTGGAATGATGGCGAAGCGACGTGGCGGATTTCTGCCAGCGGTCTGCCTCCCCACGAATTTCGTAGTACCCAACAAGCACTTTTGAATGGGCATGGGCTGTCTGATGAACTACAAACACGCAAATGTAAAATTTAAAGGCGACACCGCCATCCTGCTCTGCAGTGGCTGTGGCATCAAGATCGCAGAAGGCACCAGCCACGAGGACCGCGAGCATTACTGCACGATGTGCATGAGCGGTAACTGCAAAGCAAGATTTAAAACGGATGACTAGACGAAATTGTTACGGCCTTGGCCGCGTTATCGATATCTTCTGATCAACTTGTGCAGCTCTGACTGGAATTCAGGATTCTGCATGACCGCGTTGACCTCGTTGATCACATCCATCGCGGAGGGGTGCTGCCGCGAAACACCAATGTGAAAAGGGATCCGGGAGTTCGGAATGAAATCAACCTTCCGAACCTTCAGCTTCTCCGAATAGCCAAGTTGCTGCGCGATGTATCGGGCGTCTTCAGCGGGCTGCACCATGAAATCACCCGCCTTCCGAAACATAAGAAGATGCATCATCGCTTCTATGTCCCGACCCGGCTCGCGTTCCAGATAACCGGGAATATTGTCCTCTTCCCATCGGGAGCCTCTCTCGACGATCACCGTCAGATGGGACAAATCAGCAAAGCTGGTAGCCGACTCGATCGGGTCAATGTTGGGGTTGTCAGCTGAATAGACCAGGTAGCCAAAGTCCTGAGTAAAGAGTGGCTTGTCTGAAAAGACAGCGTATTCCTTTCGCTCCTTCGACGGATACGTAAGAAGACCATCGGCAAGGCCCAGTCGCACGTTGTACTGCGCCCTGGCCCAGGGCAGCACAACATGTTCCGTGGTATAGCCGGGGATAAAACTGAAGGTCAGCTGCATCAAATCCGGGAGCAGCCCGAGAGTCTTCCCGTTGAGTGAGAAACTGTAAGGCGGTGATTTGTCGCTGTACGCGAATGTCAGATTGCTACTTGCTAACGAGACACCAGGCAAAGAAAGGAAAACAATCATAACCACGCCGCAAAGCTCGACCGACAATCTTTCCAAACGATGTTTTTTCACTAAGGTTACCTCTGGGGACATCTGCCCCTAAAGCCGCTCAATGGCCTTCAGCAACGAACTGAAGGCTTTCGAAAAACTACGCTCAGCCATTCGATCCATCATCCTTCCAACCAGGGGCACTTGCACAGCACCCTCGGAAATCCAGATCACGCGCGTCTGTTCACCCTCGGGCTTCAAAACAATCTCCCCCTTTGTGTGCTGCACGCGGAACGGGCTGGATTTCTCAATGCGATAGTCCATACGGTTTGGCCTCTCAAACCGCGTAATTCTCTCAGTCAGTTCAAGCTTGCCGGCGCCGATAATCCGGAGTGCACCGGTGCCATTTTTCTCGTCGTTTCCCTCTTCAACCAGCACAGACTTGCTAACCCCGGGGAACCGATCATAGCGGGCATGGTCTGCGATGGCGGCAAAAACTGTGTCGATATCCTTTCCAAGCACCCGCTCGACGTGAATACGAAACATAGCTACACCTCAAAAAAACGTGCTGATCAAGAAAATTTACGCCGATTCGCGCGCCAACGCGCCCTCTTCCGGCTGATATTTTTCCTCGGAACGGGCAATCACAGAAGTGCCTACCAGATCCCCGGTGACGTTCATGGCAGTTGCACCCATCCCAACGAGGGCATCAATAGATACCAGCAACGCTACAGTCTCAATGGGCAGGCCCACCTGCGCAAACACCGTAGCAATCATCACGATCCCCGCGCCCGGTACGCCTGCGGTACCAATGGACGCGAGGGTACCGATCAGAACGATTTCCAGCATGGTAATGAGGTCCAGGGGCACTCCGACCACGTTGGCAGCAAATGCGGCTGAAATCGCAATCCGAATACCCGCCCCATCCATGTTGATAGTGGCACCCAGTGGCAAACTGAAACCGTAGATACTGCGCGGAACGCCAAGACGGCGTGCGGCGTTCAGGGTCAGGGGCAGCGTGCCCGAACTGCTCTGGGTAGCAAAAGCCGTGGCAACCGGAACGCGGGCCTCGCGAACAAACTCCGCCAGACTTACGCCATTGAGGCGCATCAGCACCCCGTACACCAGGAGCTGCACTGCCAGGGCGATGTACAACACCATCACCATATCCCCCAGGGCCAGGATGGTGTTCATACCCTGCTTGCCCGCGGTACTGGCCACAATAGCGAACACCCCAATTGGCACGTATTGTAGTACTCCGGCCATCACTTTCATGGTGACCTCATTCAGGCCCGAGACCACGGCATACACACGTTCGGCGGCTTGCCCCTGCGCCCTGGATTCCCGCAGCTTGAGCAACGCGATGCCAAACACCACCGCCGTGAAAATAATTCCCAGCAGGTTCGGCTCGGCGAAGGCACCCACAATATTGGTTGGCACGATGTTCAGCAGCACCTGAACAAAACCCGGGTTATTCGGAACGTTGACAGTCTCGGACGACGTCAACTCCAGCCCACTGCCAGGGGTCAACACCGAAGCCACTACCAATCCCACCGTGATGGCCAGGGCTGAGGTAAGCACATAGAAACCAAGCAGTTTGCGGCCTACACGCCCCATGCTGCCCAGGTTAGCCTGGTTGATGCCCACCACCAACGTGAACAATACAATCGGTACAATCAAAAACTTCAGCAAGCGAAGCAGCAGCTCCCCTAAAGGGTCCAGCCATTCGGCCACCGCAGACCCACCCACCAGTCCGACAACCAGGCCGAGCACAAGCGCGATACCAATGCGAAGCACCAACGAAGTATCCAGATAGGCATTCAGCAAAGCTTTCATGGAGGCTCCCATTCTTTGACTGCTAATTATGAGCATACGCTCAAATACATTTAAGGCCGGGATTCTGCTCAGCAACAACGCATGGGTAAACCGGTATTGCCACGTACGTTATTAACAAAAGCTGTGGATAACCTTGTTGGGAAACTCTGGTAAAACAGCTGAAAGTCCCGTGCCGCAGGGGCTAGGGGAACTTGCTGTAAAAATGGGCTAGACAGGGCTGGTATATGGATATGAGGGATTCGTCTCAGCATGGGGTGGCGGCAAGCCTTGATGTGTTTCGGTTTTCCGAAGTTTTTTTATCGGGAATCGCCCCAACCTATTAGGTTGCAAACCAAATAAACAATCAGAGGGAATCTTGATGACACCGATTATCGAACAGTTTCTTGAAGTTTCGAGCACCTACCTACTATCCACCTGCACCAGTGATAGCTGCCAAGACCCTACGGAGTAGCCATCTTTATTCGCGCATCTACCCGATCCTCCTCATCTTGGCTCTGGGAAGAGATCAGAATCAGTTGCCGAATGAAGCTTGCAATTCTTGGATCATAAATATCGTTGTGATCCCGAATCAGTTCGCCATCCACCCGTATATTCAAATAAGGATTTCGTCCGGCCGAGGAATCCGTGCGCTCTAGCACTGCACCTTCAAACGGGATGCGGCTACCTGGCCTGTCTGCTTCCCAGCCCTTGCTGGCTTCAACGAACGTCTGAACTGCAGTGGATGCGCTGAAAGCGCCCAGCGCGTCGTCCGCAAGGGTCTCCTCCGCACTAAGGTAATGGGTCAGATAGGGATCGAAGTGGCCCAATGCCGTCACATTAGCAGAGCCCTGATCGATAACTTCGCTCTCCCCGGTAACGGGATTGAGACGCTGGGCGTCCCGCTCGGTTTCAAACAGCGTAGAAAACCAGCGGCCGAGGGGGAAAGCCATGCCGGTGGCATCGTCATCCTCAGAGGTGAGTACCGCCAATACTGGCAATTGGCTCTCAAAGTACCGCCGCCGCTCATTTGCCATATCACTAAGCGTTGCATAGCGTGCAGCCTCGAAAGCCGGGTTAATCAGGACAACAAGATCCGCGAAGCCGACTGTATCGCTCACCACCGCGTCCGGGCCATGAGTCTGTACAAATCCGTTTTCTAAAATCTCGCTCATCGCAGAAAAGACCAGCGCTCCACCAAAGCTGTGCCCTACCACGACAAAACGGGTACGGTGGGATTTACCATCGGCAACCGCCTGAGCCCGCTTTGTTTTCTGCACAAGCTCAAGGCGGTTGAGTAATTCAGTAGCGCCGCCGCGCCCTACTTTATGGGCGGTATTCTTGCGTTCCCAGAATGTCAGCTCCTTTAACCCGGGCAGACTCACGGAGCCGCCACGCCAACCCAGATAAATGCCTACCACTTCCCTCGACGGCACATCGGTCCTCGCGCTCATGGCTGACTCCAGCGCACTCAATCGACGCAGAGACTCTCGAAAACTGGATATATTACTATCTCCAGCCTGGGCACTGTGCTTCCAGCCATGCACGAACACCACCATCAATAGATCGCGATCGGCGGCCAAGGTATTAACCTGGCCGATCACTTCCCTCAATTGCTCGCGATCCCAGAGCTGCCCCTGATCGTCAAACTCGACAAAGCCCAAATGGTACTTCTCATCAATGGCGTTGGGCGACTGAAATACCTGAAGCGAATGCAGAGCGCACTCTTCAAGGGGATTGGCGGAAATACACAAACCAGATTCGGTACGGTAGCGCTGATGGGAAATACAGGCCGACAGTGAAATAACTATTGCTATAACGAGGGCGAAACGGGTGCCTTTGAAGCGATCTTTCATGACAAATTCCTTTTCGATTTGCTTGGGCAGAACCTCCTGTTACAGCCACTACTCTGCACTTATTCGACTAGCTAAATCCTGCAAGCCGCCTCCCGGCCGCCTTAAGATAAGGCAAGCATAGTCCAGCAGGCTGCGAAAGCCAGCATCCCGCAATCCGCGGCGCGGGGTTCGTTCTTGCTGTCCGACGACAACCCAACAATAAGGGTGTATATTTTTTGAACAACCCCAGATCGAGATATTTCCGGAGTTATCGATCTGTGCCGCCATCGACACGCTAAAAGGATGTGGCGAAATGAATAGACTCAAAGAAAAAATTTCATCCGGGATGAGGTCACTCAAAGACCAGACTGAAAACGGGACTAGCAACAAAAGCACTTTGCAGAGGCAGCTCCCCCAGAGCATAAATGCGCCCTGCTCTTTTTACCTCATGGTGGTTTTCGGCTTATCCCTCTTCCCGGGACTGACTTGGGCTCAGCCCGATCTCATGATCGGGCTAGAGGCGCCGGATAACGCCAACGCCGGAGAAGACATCGGCACTTCCCTCACCTTGACTGCCATAAACCGCGGGGATCATGTGGCAAAGGGGACCCGATCATCCGACAACGGGTACATGATCGACATTTTCATAACCCGTAAAATCATGCCCACTGGCTATGCCCGCTACAACGAACACTACTTCGATGGCGTCCTGCTCAAGGGTGGTCGCGTCAGCAATACCGATAACTTGCCTCCACGGCAACGCGCGCGTTATCGCACCTCGGCAATACTGCCAACTGACATCCCACCGGGCCGGTACCAGCTTTGCGCCCGTATAGACCCGGGAGACAAAGTCCGAGAGGCCATCGAAGACAACAACACTCATTGCCAGACACTTTCCGTTAACTTGTCCCTCATGCTCATTCAAGCCCTGCCGAGATTCGAGGTGCTCCTGCCCGAGCACCGGGACCAGGAACTTCGCATCCTGGAGCGTGAAGAGGTCAATCTAGGCCCGCCTTCTGTCACCCCGGAGACCCCAGTCGGCACATCTGACGCTACGCGAACCATTCTTGAAGATGGCTCAATCGTCTTGACATGGCAGGACGGGTCAAAGCGGCGCCTGAGACCGGACGGCCTGGTTGAATACGTTAGTCCGGATGGCACCATAATGTCTCCCATAGCTATCCAGGTTCAGGGCGCCGATCTCCCGGAGCTGCCCGAGGCGTTGGATGACTGGGGCAGCGGCCTCGCAAACGACCTGCTGGCCATCCTCAGAAACATCCTGACCGATGCTGAGTTCGAGGCCTACCAGCAAACCGAGGCCGACAAAGGCTATTACGAGCGTATCAACTGGCGCCTGCGCAGCATTCAGTTCCTGACAGCCCTGGAGGACAACATATAATGCGATTTTGGCATGCATTATTCGTAAGTGCCTTGTTGATGGGGCCGATGTCGCTGTCCTGGAGCGAGGAACATGAAAACAGCTCTGAACTGGCGGACACTTCACGGATCGATGCCATGAAGTCTGCCCTTGAAGCCGAGGACAATGAGAGCGGTCTCCAACCGCTGCAGGCCCCGGTAATCATCTCTGGCAATTTGATGGACGCGGAAGGTCAAGCCGCCATGAAGTCCGCCCTCAAGGCCTATTACGACTACCGTACGGAAGGATACGACCACCGACAACGCGTATTCGAGTGGCAATTGTTGTCGTCGCGGATCATCTTTGTCGTCGTCATTGTCCTGGTAGGAGCTGGCATCTATTTTTCGTGGCTGCAGTTTCGGGCGGACCTGAAAGCGACCGACAAGGACGGGAACCGGGGCCTCTCCACGTTGGAAGCGTCGACCTCCGGAATCAAGGTTAGCTCACCAGTATTGGGTGTGATCATCCTGGTGATTTCTCTGCTGTTCTTCTACCTGTATCTGCAGTACGTCTACCCGATTGAGGAAATCCTCTAAATCAGCGGAGGGATTACCGGTCGACAAAGCGCTCAGTTTTTAGATAAATACCGCTCCACATCCCGGCGGAGTTTCTCCGGCTCCGGTTCCGGATTACGTTCAAATATGTTTGGCGCATATTTTTTATCATTAAACTCAAATGTATTGGCTTCTCCCCCCTCGTTCACATTGGCAATATTTGCGACATATTCTGAATACTGTTGGGGGCTACATTCGGAAACATCAACCGAATAGGCATGAAGCAATGATTCATACATTTCATTTTTTGATTGAAAATTCCTTATCGCCGAGCCATCTATCGGGTGCCCTAAAATGCGCCAGTCCATCACATCGGAACCATCCTGCGTTGGTAAAATATTTTCTTCAGCCGTAGTGGCAAGCTTAACCAACGCATTCGCAGCGGTTGCAGAGCCCTTTTTGGAGCGTATGCAATGGACGTAAAAGGATGGGGTAATTATGTCCTGTGTAGAAGGGCCGAATCGGTTCGGGCTTTCAGTGCGCAATCGAAATGGCATTTCACGCAGAACGATAGACAAATGACCTTGTTCGGCCTGATCCAAATAATAGCTTAATTCATCATGCAAGAAGTCCAGGCAATGATTGCATGCCAGAGAGTAGTTAATGACGACCTTCGGAGCAGAAGGATTGCTGGAGACCAGTGTCTGATAATTTATAACGCCGTTTTCTTTCTCCCATAACGCTTGCGCTCCTTCTACCCCTCTACTGGCTGCGCCTTTCAACCACTTCAATGCTTGCTCTTTATTCTTATCAGTGCCCAGTCCACGATTGTATGCGTAGTACATATCTAACATAGCCGGCCCATAGCCATTGAGCGCTGACTGGGCAACCATCAGAAATGACGCCTTATCACTTTTTTGTACTCCTATTCCGAGTCGATACAACGCACCGAGTTCACGCTGCCAGAAGGGATCTTCAGTCTCAGCCAGGTTTGAAATCCAAAAGGCCATGCCAACTCTGCTGACAACATCTGTTTGATAAGACTCCTTGTAGATCTCAACGAGCTTAACCATCGCAGGCTTGAACGCCTTTTCACCTGATTTTTTTAACAACTCCAGGCCACGCCGGGTGTTTTTTTCAACACCCAGGCCGTAATAATTCAGCAACCCGAGATAATAATTTGCTTTAGGCCCTGGTTCGTCCTCTAAGGAAAGTAGGCGGAAGGCTTCAGAGTAGTTTTTCTCACCTATCGCTTTTTCTGCTTCATCCATACCAGCATATGAGGAACTGCTGCATGCGTAGGAAAGAATAAAAACGATGAGACAAATGGCTTTGTATAATCTGTGAGTAGGTTGTCGAGTACCAAGAAGGTCAAATTTCATGATCTTTTCCCTGAATAAGACATCAGTCCGGTTGATGTTGCTTTCTAAAATCATTGTCGAGGCTGGTGTTATGCCAGGCTATCCTGACTGGATTCTGAGAAACATTCACCTCGGAGTTTGGGCATCTGCGATCACGCCGATTCGTAGAAAATGAATCTGTCCCGATATTGCGCTCTCACTATTTCGCCGGCAATTCCTTGATGTAAACGTCTTGCTGTGGAAACGGAATGGTGATGCCTTCTTGCTTGAATCGGCGCCAGATCGCCAGGTTGATGTCCGAGCTTACGCTTCCGAAACCTGCTTGCGGGTCAGCGACCCAGACCCGGGCCTCCAGATGAATGCCGTGGTCGCCGAACATTGTTAACCGGCATACCGGCTCCGGATCCGCGATCACTCGCGGGTGCTCGCGGGCGATATCAAGAATAATGGCCATCGCACGCTCCACGTCATCACTGTAGCTCACCGACACCGGGATCTTCAGGCGTACATTTGGATCGGAATAAGACCAGTTGATCACCTCAGTGGTAATCAGGTTTTCGTTGGGAATGAGCGTATCCACACCATCGCGGTTGCGAACTACCACGTAACGGGCATGCAGCGCGACCACCCAGCCGAACTTCTCACCAATGCTGATCACATCACCGGGGCGAATCGAGCGGTCGAACACAAGAATAAACCCGCTGATGAAGTTGCTGGCAATCCGCTGCAGGCCGAAGCCAATTCCCACCCCCAGCGCACCGCCAAACACCGCGAGCGCCGTAAGATCTATGCCGACGAGATTAAGAACAGACAGAGCCGCAATGGTGATCAGCACCAGCTTGGCGACTTTGGAGAACCCCACGGCCGCACCGGCGCTCAGATACGGCAACTGAGTCAGTCGCCGATCGATAATACCCGAGAGCCAAATGGCAACAACCAGCACGAGGCCCATCAGCAGGATTAGCTTGACGACCGCCAACAGGGATATGCGCAGCTCACCCACGGAGAAGGCCAGGCTATCCATGGCCTCAAGCAACCCGGGGAGCAAGCCCACGAGATGCAGGCCCACCACCAGCCAGATGAGGGTACTGATGACATTCTCCGAAGCCTTGACCAGGGGGCCGCTTCGCATGCCCTTGCGCAACATATACACCAGGGTGCGGATCACGGCGAACGAGATCAGCAGCGGGACCGCCAGATCCAGGGCCCAGTAGGCCTGGTTAAGCGCGGCAAGCAACACGCGCCCCAGCAGAACCAACACCAACATCGAGACGGGAAAGGCAAGGCGCTGGAGGGCACGTTGCGTCAGGTGGCGCACGCCCTGGGAGTCCGCAGCGGTGCGCCGGGCAACAAGGCGATGCAGATAGAACGCAGCCGCCCCCGCAAGCACCAGAACTGCTGCCTGCGGAAGGACATCCAGCAAACGTATTTCCTGTATGGCAACCAGCAAATCGCGCCAGCTTTGCACCATCGCCAACTCCCTGGTAACGAGAACTCAGAGACCAGCCGCCTTTGGCAGCGTTCAGCCTCTCCTCAG
>ERZ1699656.75-NODE-75-length-17493-cov-25.657904_pt1 | contig 17493 bp, 16 predicted proteins | sample MGYA00581514_ERZ1699656 | MGnify/ENA primary metagenome ERZ1699656 (study PRJEB42348, sample SAMEA6618691) | metagenome | isolation source: Polyester-degrading enrichment culture growing on monomer 1,4-butanediol, B | collected 2019-04-14 ...
CCGCAAGCCTGACAACAACAGCAAAAGCCTAGGAGCAGCGGCATGGAACGATTCGTTCACCGAGTGGCCGTGGTAACCGGTGCGGGCAGCGGCATCGGAAGGGCCACATCGTTGAGGCTCGCCCGAGAGGGTGCCCGGGTGATGATGGTCGACACTGTCGATGCTGGCCTTGTGGAAACCGAAAACATGATGCCGGAAGGGGCGGAATGCCTGCGGCGCCTGGTGGATGTCTCTGACGAGGCGCAGGTGCAGGCCCTGGTGACGGAAACCGTTGAGGTTTTCGGTCGGATCGACGTGCTCTGCAACATCGCCGGTATTGCCAGCACAGGAGAAGGCCACCCTTCCATCACGGCCAATGACCGCGGCGAGTGGGACAAGGTGCTGGCGGTTAATCTGGTGGGCACCATGCTCCTGATCAAACATGTGGCGCCACACATGCAGGCGCGCAAACTCGGTGCCATCGTCAACACGGCCTCGGTAGCCGGAATTCGCTCCGGTGCCGGTGGAAATGCCTACAGCGCCTCCAAAGCTGGCGTCATCAACCTCACCATGACCAGCGCCTGCGATCTTGGCGCGGACAATGTCCGGGTCAACGCTGTGTGCCCCGGCCTTGTCGAAACCGGCATGACCCGTGCGGTGTTCGATTACGCCCGCGCCAACGATAAGTCCCACAAGCTGGGTGCCCGCTGTGAGTTGCGCCGGTACGGAGACCCCGAGGAAATCGCCGCCGCCATCCTTTTCCTGGCCAGCGATGACGCAAGCTACATCACCGGACAGGCGTTGCCAGTAGATGGCGGCAACACGGCATCCCTGAACCTGCCAGGAATGAAAGTGTAATGAATGAGGAACAGCCCCCTTACATCGACGGCACCGATCTGCCCGGATTTCACAGCCTGCTGGGCTATCGCCAAGCTTCCTGGGAAGAGAGCGAGGCGGTCATCGAACTGGAGCTTCAGCCCCGGCATCTCAATCTCGGTGGCGTGATCCATGGAGGCGTATTGACCTCGCTTCTGGATATTGCGCTGGCCCAGGCAGGTACTTACTGTCCTTACCCTGGCCGGATGCGCAAGGCCATTACGCTGTCGCTGACCACCACGTTCACCGGGCAGTGCTCGGAGGGAACCATTCGGGTGACTGGTCGCAAGCGGGCCGGTGGCAGACGGATTTTCAACAGCACCGGTGAGGTGCATGACGACAAGGGCAACCTGTTGGCCATTGCCGAAGGCACCTTTCGCATCCGCTCTGGCAGCGACAAGCCAGAGGGTGTGCCCATCTGACGGCCGGATGGCCGTAGAACCAATACCAATAAGAGGAAGCGGACATGTTCGATCTGTCTGATAAAGCCAAAGCGCTCCAGGCGCAGCTCAGTGCCTTCATGGATGAGCACATTTATCCCAACGAACACGTGCACCACGAGCAGATTGCGCAGGCAGCGAACCGCTGGGCCCCGGTTCCGATCATTGAAGAGCTGAAGGAGAAAGCCAGGGCCCAGGGCCTCTGGAACCTTTTTCTCCCCGAAAGCGACTACGGTGCCGGGCTGAGCAATTACGAATACGCCCACCTGTGCGAAATCATGGGCCGCTCGGAGATGGCGCCGGAAGTGTTCAACTGTTCTGCGCCCGATACCGGCAACATGGAAACCATTGCCCGCTTTGGCAACGCCGAACAGCAGGAACAGTGGCTGAAACCTCTATTGGCCGGGGAGATCCGTTCCTGTTTCTCCATGACCGAGCCGGACGTGGCCTCCTCCGATGCCACCAACATTGCTTGCGAGATTCGTCGCGAAGGCGATGAGTATGTGATCAACGGCAAGAAGTGGTGGTCTTCGGGCGCCATGACCACCACCTCGAAAATTGCCATCGTTATGGGCAAGACCGAGCCTACCGCCGAGAAACACAAACAGCAGTCGATGATTCTGGTGCCACTGGATGCGCCGGGAGTAAAGATGATCCGACCGCTGACCGTGTTCGGTTATGACCACGCGCCCCATGGCCACGCCGAGATTCACTACGACAACGTGCGGGTACCGGCCAGTAACATCCTGCTGGGCGAAGGTCGGGGCTTTGAGATTGCCCAGGGGCGCCTCGGGCCGGGCCGTATTCACCACTGCATGCGCACTATTGGTGTTGCCGAACGGGCCTTGGAGCTGATGTGCCGGCGTGCCGGCGAACGCGAGGCGTTCGGCAAGCCACTGTCGAGTTTCGATTCCATCCGCAAGGACATCGCCCGCAGCCGTATCGAGATTGAGCAGGCGCGCCTGATGACTCTCAAAGCCGCCCACATGATGGATACCGTGGGCAACAAGGTGGCACGCCAGGAGATTGCCATGATCAAGGTGATCGCACCGAGCATGGCGCTAAAGGTGCTTGATCGGGCGATCCAGGTTCACGGCGGTGCCGGTGTCAGCCAGGACACCTTCCTGGCCTCGGCCTGGGCCAAGGTGCGGACCCTGCGACTGGCGGACGGTCCGGATGAGGTGCACCTGGACTCCGTGGCCAAGATGGAACTCCGTCAGTATCGCTAATCCACCGGCATGAGGATCAAACCATGACCAATTCTTTGTTTGATATGACTGGCAAGGTCGCTGTCATTACCGGCTCTACCAAAGGCATTGGCCGCGCTATCGCCGAGGAAATGGCCCGTCTTGGTGCCCGGGTGGTTATTTCCAGCCGCAAGGCGGACGTCTGCGAGCAGGTGGCTGAAGAGCTGAAAGCGCAGGGCTTCGAAGCCATGGCCGTGCCCTGTCACGTGGGCCGGAAAGAAGACCTGCAGAACCTGGTCGACCGGACCAACGAAGCCTGGGGCCCGATCGACGTGCTGGTGTGCAACGCGGCCACCAACCCCGTTTATGGCACCACCGCTGAGATGACCGACGAGGCTTGGGACAAGATCATGGATACCAACGTCAAAGGCACTTTCTGGCTCACCAACATGGTCCTGCCCCAGATGGCGGAGAAGGGTGAGGGTGCAGTGGTTTTGCTGTCCAGCATCGCCGGCATTCGGGGTAACACCACCATTGGAACCTACGGGGTGTCGAAAGCCGCTGAGGCGGCCCTGGCGCGCAATTTGGCCGTGGAATGGGGGCCTAAGGGCATTCGAGTTAACAGCATCGCCCCGGGGCTGATCAAGACCGACTTCGCGAAGGCCCTTTGGGAGGACCCGGTCCGTGTGAAGCGCGCGGAAGACAAAACGCCGCTGCGTCGGATCGGGGACCCCGTGGATATCGCCGGTCTGGCCGTGTTCCTGTCCACCAAAGCAAGCGCGTACATCACCGGCCAGGTCATCGTTGCCGACGGTGGCGAAACCATTTGCTAACGGAACTTATTGAGACGCTATGACGACAGCACCAGAGCTGGTGGACGTTCTGCCGGCACACAGGTTTGACGAGGAGCGGCTGCTGGAATGGCTTCAGGCAGAGCTGCCGGAGGTGGGTGAGCGCCTGGACGTTCGGCAGTTTCAGGGTGGGCAGTCCAACCCGACGTTCCTGCTGGACACCGATGGTGGGCAATACGTCTTGCGCAAGAAGCCGCCTGGAAAGACGCTGCCCTCAGCTCATATGGTGGAGCGCGAATACCGGGTGATGAAGGCCTTGGCAGACCACACTGAGGTGCCGGTCCCCAGAGTACGGGTGCTGTGTGAAGACAGCACGGTCATCGGAACCCCGTTCTATGTCATGGACTTTATGGAAGGCCGGATCATCAGTCATTCGGCACTGCCGGACCTGCAGCGGGGGGACCGGCTGCCGGCCCACCAATCGGCTATTGATACGCTGGCCGCCCTGCATTCGGTGGATGTGAGCGCGATCGGTCTTGGCGATTACGGCCGCCCAGAAGGTTATGTGGCGCGACAGGTGGCGCGCTGGAGTAAGCAGTATCTGGCTTCGAAGACAGACGATCTGCCCGCCATGGACAAGCTCATGGCCTGGTTGCCGGAGAATCTTCCCGCCACGGAGGAAACCGCCATCGCCCACGGCGATTTCCGGTTTGGCAATCTCATGCTGGCGCCGGAAAAGCCCGAGATCATTGCGATCCTCGACTGGGAGCTGTCCACGCTGGGCCATCCATTGGCGGATCTGGCCTACTACTGCCTGCCGTATTACCTACCCTCGGACATGGAAGGCATGCGGGGTTTGCAGGGGCAGGACCTGGACACGTTAGGCATTCCCGATGAACAGGAGACCATCGCCCGCTATTGCGTGCAGACCGGCCGCAACGGTATCGATGACTGGCACGTGTTCCTGGCGTTTTCCCTGTTTCGGCTGGCTGCGATCCTGCAGGGGGTCTACAAGCGGGCGCTGGACGGTAACGCCGCCAATGCCAACGCGCTGAATGTCGGCAGGCGGGCCAGCCTGTTGGCGGACATCGGCTGGCAGATTGCCAGCGAGCACCAATGAATAATAGCTGGCTGCACCTGTGGCCGACTGACTGAACCCTGGAGAGCAACACGCATGTTCACACGCCATTTCAAGGTCTGGCCCCGAGAACTGCCCAAGACCATGACCCTGCCGGAAACCAGTGTTTTCAGGAACCTGGAAATATCTGCGCTCCGCTACCCGGACCATAACGCGATCATCTTCTACGATGCGCCCCTTACCTACCGACGTCTTCTGTCGGAAGTGGAAACCATGGCGGGCTACCTGCAGTCACAGGGCGTCGGGAAGGGGGATCGGGTGCTGCTCTACATGCAGAACTCGCCGCAGTACGTGATCGCCTACTACGCCATCCTGAGGGCAGACGCCGTGGTGATTCCGGTCAATCCGATGAACCGTGCCGCCGAGCTCGAGCACTTCATCGCCGACACGGGAGCCTCGATCTGCCTGGCCGGCCAGGAGCTGGCGGACTTCATCATTCCTCTGTTGCCGGAAACGGATCTGAAGCAGGTTGTGGTGGCCTCCTACAGCAGCTACATCAAACCGGATACCGATCTCGATCTTCCGGCGGAAGTTGCGGCCCCGGTCTGGTCCCGGGGTGTACGGGGTGTGGTGACCTGGGAGGCTGCCCTGGCGGCCGGGTACGAGCCGTCAGCCCACACGGCTGGACCTGCCGATCTGGCCGTCATCCCCTACAGCTCGGGTACGACCGGTGCGCCCAAGGGCTGTATGCATACCCATCGCTCGGTCATGGCAACGGCGATGCACCGTGCCTTCTGGAACCTGAGCACACCGGATACGGTGCAACTGTCCACACTGCCGTTCTTTCATGTAACCGGCATGACCGGCTCCATGAACAGTCCCATTTACAGCGGTTCGACGTCGGTGATCATGACACGCTGGGACCGCACCACGGCGGCCCGGCTGATCGAGCGCTACCGGGTCACGGGCTGGACCAACATCGTGACCATGGCGGTGGACTTCCTGTCGAATCCGGACATCGGCCAGTACGACCTCAGCAGCCTGAATACCATCGGCGGTGGAGGCGCCGCCATGCCGGCGGCGGTGGCGGAAAAGCTGAAAACCATGACTGGGCTGGATTATATCGAGGGCTACGGCCTGTCCGAGACCATGGCCGCTACGCACATTAACCCGGTCAAGCAACCCAAGGCCCAGTGCCTGGGTATCCCTGTTTTCGATGTGGACAGCCGGATCATCGATGTGGATACCCTGGAGGAAAAGGGCCCCGGTGAAACCGGTGAAATCGTCTCGTCTGGCCCTCAGGTCACCATCGGGTACTGGAACCGGCCGGCGGAAACGGAAGCCGCGTTCGTGGAGATCGACGGCAAGCGCTTCTTCCGTACCGGGGACCTCGGCTATTACGACGAGGATGGTTATTTTTTCATGGTGGATCGGGTCAAGCGGATGATCAACGCGTCCGGCTTCAAGGTCTGGCCCTCCGAGGTGGAAGGTCTGATGTACCGGCACCCGGCCATCCACGAAGTCTGCATCATCTCTGCACCGGATCCGAAACGGGGTGAAACGGTCAAGGCCTGCATTGTCCTGACACCCGAGGCGGAGGGAAAAACCTCTGCAGAAGACATCATCAACTGGTGCCGTGAGCAGATGGCGGCCTACAAGATACCGACCATTGTGGAATTTGTGGAGGCACTGCCGAAATCCCCTACTGGCAAGCTGATGTGGCGGGCCCTGCAGGAAGAGGAATGGAAGCAGGATGGCTGAACAGGCGGAGAGTCGAGCCTCGTTCGGGCTCCCGCCGATCCGGGCCCGTCAGGCAACATACATCATCAGAGTCTCTGCCACACAGGCAGGCCTGTCTTCACCCCGGATCTCAATCGTGGTCTTGTAGGTGGCTAGCTGTCGCTGATCATCCACCTGATCAACAGAGAGTAGTTCCAAGCGGGTACGAATGTCCGAGCCGACTTTCACCGCCGATGGGAAGCGCAGCCGGTTCAATCCGTAATTGATGGTGGCGGACGGCCCGATCACTCGTATTGCCTGGGGGTTCAGTTTCGAGATGAGCGAGACCGTGAGATACCCATGGGCGATGGGGCTTTTCCAGGGTGATTCGCGCCTGGCCCGCTCAACATCAACGTGAATCCATTGATGATCACCGGTCACATCGGCAAAGGCATCGACCATCTCCTGGGTGATGGTGAGCCAGGGGCTGTGGCTCTCCAGTTGCCCCGCCAGACCTGCCAGTTCCGTAAGATGTATCTCTTTCATGAGCGCTCCCTGGCGATCACCGTTGTTCGCCTCCGGATTAAAAAAGGGGTGGTCTGGCGACCACCCCTCAAAAAGGCCTCAAAATGACAAGGCCCCAGGTTCACTGATGAGGGGGTTCTAGCTTGCCTGTAAAAGGGTGGCGTAAGCCTCCAGATGGAAGTCGTCATCGCCGAGCTGATGATTGATCATCACCAGGCGCTTGGCGTAGTGGGCGAAGTTGTATTCCCAGGTCATCCCGATGCCGCCGTGGGACTGGATGCCCTGTTCGGAGATGAACTGGCCGCTGCGGCCGATCACGTTCTTGGCGGCGGCCAGGATTCGACGGCGCTCGTCGCTCTGGGGCTCGTCGGCGACGCTAGCTGCCAGGATGGCCATGGAGCGGGCCTGTTCCAGCTCGGACATCATGTCCACCATCCGGTGCTGAAGCACCTGGAATTTGCCGATGGGCACGCCGAACTGCTTGCGCTGTTTCAGGTATTCCAGAGTCAAGTCACAGGCCACTTCCATGGCGCCTACGGCTTCACCGCACAGGGCGGAAATGGCGCGTCCGGTCTGGTATTCAATCACTTCGGCAGCCTTGCCTTGCTCGCCGAGCAGGGCTTCGGGACCCAGCTGAACACTATTCAGAAACAGGTCGCAGCCTTTGGAGCCATCAATCGTCGGATAAGTCCGGCGTTCGAGGCCTTCGGTGTCAGCCGGAATCAGGAACAGGCTGATGCCATCTGCATCGCGGCTGTCACCGGAAGTTCGGGCAGATACCACCAGCACGTCGGCACAATGCCCGCCGATCACGACCGCCTTGCGACCATTCAGCAGGTAACCGTCACCGGACTTCTCGGCGCGGGTTTCCACATCGTTCAGGTTGTAAAAGCTCTGGGCCTCCTGAAGTCCAACAGCAGCGCGAAGCTCACCGCTGGCAATGCCGCCAAGCCACCGTTCCTGTTGTTCGCTGTTGCCGGCCTGGCTGATCAGCCCGCCGCCCAGAACCACCGATTGTAGATAGGGCTCAACGCAAAGGCCGCGGCCCAACTCGGTCATCACGCTCTGTACTTCAACACCGGTTCCGCCAAAGCCCCCCAGCTCTTCCGGGAAGGGCACGGCGGTCAGGCCCAGCTCACCCAGCTGTTTCCAGAAATCGGCGCTGAAGCCCAGCTCCGATTCGCTGAACTCAAGGCGCTTTTCAAAACTGTATTCACCGCGTACCAGGCGGGCCACGGTGTCCTGCAGCATCTGCTGCTCTTCATTCAGTCGGAAATCCATGGTCGCCTCCTTAAAGCCCGAGAATCATTTTCGACACGATGTTCTTCTGGATCTCATTGGACCCGCCGAAAATCGACAGCTTGCGGTTGTTAAAGTACTGGGGAGTAATCGGGGCGGCGTTTTCGTCCGACAGGAAGTCGCCCTCGTAATCCAGGTCCAGTTCCTCTTCCACGAAGGGAATGGCGTAGGGGCCAATGGCCCGGCGAGCCAGATCGTTAATGGTCTGGCGAATCTCGGTGCCGCGGACTTTCAGCATGGAGCTTTCCGCTCCCGGCATGCCGCCGCCCTCCACGGACGCGATGATCCGCAGGTTGCTGATTCCCGCAGCCATCAGGTCAATCTCAACCTGGGCAATGCGCTGGCTGAATGAAGGATCCTCAATCAGCGGGCGACCATTTTTGATCCGGCGGGTTGCCAGCTCCTTCAGGTGCTGCAGCGCAGCCTTGGAAATGCCAATGCCGGCCAGGCCGGTTCGCTCGTATGTGAGCAGGTACTTGGCGTAGGTCCAGCCCTTGTCTTCCTCGCCCACCAGGTTTTCTACAGGAACCTTCACGTCCTCGAAGAACACTTCGTTGACTTCGTGCTCGCCGTCCAGAGTGATGATCGGGCGCACGGTAATGCCCGGGGTGTTCATGTCGATCAGCAGGAAGGAGATGCCCTCCTGGGCCTTCACTTCGGTGTTTGTGCGAACGAGGCAGAAAATCATGTTTGCGTGCTGGCCCAGGGTGGTCCAGGTTTTCTGGCCATTCACAATGTAGTGGTCGCCCTCGCGCACGGCCCGGGTCTTGAGTGAGGCCAGGTCCGAACCGGCGCCCGGCTCGGAGTAGCCCTGACACCACCAGTCTTCGCCGCTGAGGATTCTTGGCAGGTACCTCTGCTTCTGCTCTTCGGTTCCAAACTTGATAATCACCGGCGCCACCATGTTGACGCCGAAAGGCACGGAACGGGGCGCCCCATAACGAGAGGATTCCTCATCCCAGATGTGCTTCTGAACCGGGCTCCAATTTACACCGCCGTATTCTTCCGGCCAGTGAGTGGCGTACCAGCCCTGCTCGCTGAGTATTTTCTGCCAGCGCTGGTGGTCTTCCTTGGACAGCCGGCGGAACCCTTTTACCTTGGCGGAGATATCCCCCGGCAGCTTTTCATCCAGGAACGCGCGGACCTCATCACGGAAGGCGAGCTCCTCGGTAGTGTAATTCAAGTTCATGAATAGCCTCTCTTGCTTCAAAGCGAAAACATATACCGCGTGGCAGAATATCTACATATTCGGAGATAAGAGCGGTACATGTCAATATAAATGCAAAAGTGTGTACCGCTAGGCGAAACATGGTATTCGGTGAGGAAGTAAAATCCAGGGCTTACCGAAAAGTCTTTCGCTGTCCATGCACTCTGAACCCCGTATTACATTGCGGAGTTTTAACCCGGAGTTGAGCTTGCATCCGGCCTGAAAGGCTATATGTTTGTATGAGCAAGTGCCTTTCCGCTATCAGCGCAGACACCAATTATGGCGAGTTGTTCCGTTAACAGAAGCACCCTGAAGTTCAGCCTGCTGGCATTGCTGGTGACAGGCCTGCTTGTGGTGTTTCTCAATGGAACGTCGCATCCGGCACTGGATCCCCAGCTGGACGATCACTTTGCCCCCACGCTGATTTCAGTGGATGGGACAAGCGACCCTTCGTCGCCAGATGCATCTTTCTCGATCACCTCGCCCCTTCTGTTCCCTGCAGGGGACTTCCGGGCCGTCTACTCGGCCAGCCTCGACTTTATCCAGCCACCGTTCCGGCTGCTGAGCTATCCGGCGCTACCTCAGGGCCCTCCCAGTCTCGTTTAACTCTGACCATTGCGGATTTGTCCCTGCAGACGCAGGGGTCTCCAACCTGAATTCAGATTTACGAGGTTTGTCATGAACAGTGTATTCAACGCATTGCCAGTTCAGGATCTGGCGCGGACCGGCGCGCTGCCTACCGCAAAACCCCAGTCCCACATCGGAAGCGACGATTCGGCCGTTCACCTGCTGAGGGATTTCGCTGAGCATAGATTGTCCGTCTTGAGTTCCGATATGTCCGTGTCCGAGGCGAGGCTGTGGATGAGGCTCGCCGACACGTCCTTTAAAGTAGTGGAAAACCAGGCGGGCGATTGCCTGGGGATTCTGGCCATCGAGGATGTGAATGGAGAGAAGGCCATGAGTGTCGCCAATCGACAAGGCGTCCCCCTGAAGGACGTTCGAGTGCGGGATATCATGCGCCCGATAAGTGAGTTGCCGGCTATTCATTATCGGGATTTGCGCGCGGCAACCGTGGGAGATCTGGTGAGCACATTCCGTGAAGTCCATGAGGGGTATCTGCTTGTGCTGGATGACGACAGGCGTCAGCCTTCACGTTCCTTTCTGCGCGGGCTGGTTTGTGCAGAGGAGCTGTTGCAGCGACTGGATCTCGCCATCGACCTGGATCACCGGGCAACCAAGTTCTATGAGATTGTCCATGTGGTGAAAGGCGGCTTCTGACCTGGTTGATGTCTCCGGCGCAAATGAGGCGCCGGAGACACGTTGTTTTCAGCAATAGCATCGGAAAAATCGATGTTTCTGGCCCAGAAAACCGTATTGAACCGATGCGGTAATCACGTGACACTCTCTACGACTTTAGTCACACCAAAGGACGCCCATGCAGGACGCCCAACAAAAATGCCGGATGCGAGTTCTAAGCCTCTTGATGATTCTGGCATTGGGCCTGATTTCACTGCCTGCCTATGCCTCTGACGCCAACCCTGCTCCCCTGTTCTGTGAGTCGGGTTTCTGCCCGCTATTGTCGGATGTGACAAGTGACGGAGGACTGGAGGGCGGGCTCTGCGATGGCAACCGCTCACAGGGTTTCAGTCTTCACCAGAACGGCATTCTTTCAGGTATCAAAGGCTTCTCGGGACTGGTCCATTGCGCCAGTTTTCCGGTCTTGCCGCAGGCGCCACCTGCCACCTGAGCCCCCAAGTCCAGAGGGCGTGCCTGCCCTTAGCAACCACCTTCGACTCAAATGACTTCCATCACCTGGAGGATTTTCCATGGCTATACGGAAGCTGCTGATCGCCAATCGCGGAGAGATTGCGGTCAGGATTGCCCGGGCCTGCAGTGAACTGGGTATACGCTCAGTTGCCATTCATTCGGAGGCCGACGAGTACTCCCTGCACGTCAAGAAAGCCGACGAAGCCTATCAGATCAGCAAGGACCCTCTGTCGGGTTACCTGAACCCCCACCATATTGTGAATATGGCAGTGGAAACCGGCTGCGATGCCCTGCATCCCGGTTACGGATTTCTGTCCGAGAATGCCGAGCTTGCAGCTATCTGCGAGCAGCGGGGCATCACCTTTGTGGGGCCTTCTGCGAACGCGATTTCATCCATGGGTGACAAGACTCAGGCGCGCCAGACCGCCGTTGCTGCGGGCGTGCCGGTGACTCCCGGATCGGAAGGCAATCTTGAAGATGTGGAAGATGCCGTAGCCCAGGCCGAGGAGATCGGCTACCCGGTGATGCTGAAGGCCACCTCCGGCGGGGGCGGCCGGGGTATCCGCCGCTGCGACAACGAAAAGGAGCTTCGGCAGAACTACCAGCGGGTAATCTCCGAGGCCACCAAAGCGTTTGGTAGTGCCGAGGTGTTTCTCGAGAAATGCATCATCGAGCCCCGTCACATCGAGGTACAGATTCTGGCCGATACCCACGGCAACGTTGTCCACCTGTACGAGCGGGATTGCTCCATTCAGCGCCGCAACCAGAAACTGATTGAGCTGGCGCCGTCGCCGCAACTGGAGGAAAGCCAGCGCGAATACATCGGTGATCTGGCCAAGCGGGTAGCGAAGCAGTGCGGGTATGTGAATGCCGGCACCGTTGAGTTCCTGCTGGACCATGACGGCAGTTTCTACTTCATGGAAATGAACACCCGGGTCCAGGTGGAACACACCATCACCGAGGAAATCACCGGGGTGGATATCATCAAGGCCCAGATCCGGATCGCGGCCGGAGAACCGCTGGGCCTCAGGCAGGAAGACATCTCCTACCGGGGATTCGCGGCCCAGTTCCGTATCAACGCCGAGGATCCGAAGAACGGCTTTCTGCCGAGTTTTGGCCGCATCAGCCGCTACTATTCAGCCGGCGGCCCGGGCGTGCGTACCGATGCCAATATGTACACCGGTTACGAGATTCCTCCTTATTACGACTCCATGTGCGCCAAGCTGATTGTCTGGGCCATGGATTGGGACGAGCTGATTGCCCGCTCCCGACGTGCCCTCGGGGATATGGGCATCTATGGCGTCCAGACCACCATTCCTTATTACAAACAGATTCTCGAGCATCCGGATTTCCAGGCCGCCGACTTCAATACCGGCTTTGTTGAACGCAACCCCCAGTTGCTTGAGTACAGCAGCAAAACCCGCCCGGAATCCATCGCCACAGCCATTGCCGCCGCCATCGCGGCGCAGGCGGGCCTGTAAAAGAACATCGGAGAGATCCCAATGACCAAGCGCAAGATTCATATTACCGACGTTATTCTCAGGGACGCCCACCAGTCTCTGATAGCCACCCGCATGCGTACCGAAGACATGCTCCCGGCCTGCGAGTGGCTGGACCAGGCTGGTTACTGGTCCCTGGAGTGCTGGGGCGGCGCCACGTTCGACGCCTGTGTACGTTTTCTGAAGGAAGATCCCTGGGAGCGCCTGCGGACTTTGAGAAAGGCCCTGCCCAACACCCGCCTGCAGATGTTGCTGCGCGGCCAGAACCTGCTGGGATATCGCCATTATGGTGACGACGTGGTCGAGGCGTTCGTGGCCAAGGCCGCCGAAAATGGCATGGATGTGTTCCGCGTTTTTGATGCCCTGAACGATGTGCGCAATCTGGAGACCAGCATCAAGGCGGTCAAGAAGGCCGGAAAGCACGCCCAGGGCACCATCTGCTACACCGTCAGCCCGGTGCACAGCACCGATGCCTATCTGGATCAGGCCAAGGCCATGGCCGACATGGGTGCGGACAGTATCGCGATCAAGGACATGGCAGGGCTCCTGACGCCGGCGGTAACCGCCGAGCTGGTCGGAAAACTGAAGCAGACCCTGGATTTACCGGTATTCCTGCACTCCCACGCTACTTCGGGCATGGCGCCCATGTGCCAGTGGGCGGCCATGGAAGCCGGCGTTGACCATATCGATACCGCGCTGTCGGCCTTTGCCGGCGGCACCAGCCATCCGCCCACGGAATCCCTGGTGGCGGCACTGCACGATGCCGGCCTGGAAACCGGCCTGAACCTGGAGCTTCTGGACAAGGCCACACGTCACTTCCGGGAAGTTCGCAAGAAGTATCACCAGTTCGAGAGCGCCTATAACGGTGTTGATACCTCGGTGCTCCTGTCCCAGGTGCCCGGAGGCATGATGTCCAACCTGGCCAACCAGCTGAAAGAGCAGGGCGCGCTGGATAGCATCCAGGACGTCTTCGAGGAAATTCCCCGGGTGCGCAAGGATCTTGGCTACCCGCCGCTGGTGACCCCGACCTCGCAGATTGTGGGCACTCAGGCGGTGATCAACGTGCTGGCCGGGAAGCGTTACGAGTCCATCACCAACGAGGTGAAGAAATACCTCCAGGGCTGGTATGGTCAGGCGCCGGCGCCGGTCGACAAATCGCTCCAGCAGCGCGCCGTGGGCAAGGAAGAGCTGATCGAAGAGCGCCCTGCCAACCTGATTCCCCGGGAGCTGGACGAGCTGCGCAAACAGGTGGGCGATCTGGCCACCAGCGAAGAGGATGTGCTCACCTACGCGATGTTCCCGGATCAGGCCAAGGCGTATCTTGAGCAACGGCGTAACGGCACGCTGCAGCCGGAACCCCTGGAACCGATCCCCACCGGTTCATCAGGCGGTGCTGTCTCCAGCAAATTCAAGATCACGGTTCATGGCGAGAGCTACGATATCCACGTCACCGGCGCCAACCCCTCCGGAGAGAATGAGCGTCGTTTCTACATGACCGTCGATGGGGTGCCGGAGGAAATCCACCTGGCTTCACTGGGAGAAGACGGCGAGGGTGCGCGGTCCAGTGGTGGCCGGGCAGCCGCCACCAAGGAAGGTCATGTGACAACCAGCATGCCTGGCAACATCGTGGATGTGCTGGTGAAGGAGGGCGACGAGGTTCAGGCTGGCGACCCGGTGCTGATCATCGAGGCCATGAAGATGGAGACTGAAGTCAAGGCGACCACGGCCGGAAAGATTACCGGTGTGTTCATTGCCAAGGGTGATCGCGTGGTGCCCGGCGAGGTTTTGGTGGAGATCGCATAGTAGTCGTGCGATTACAGCCGGACGGACACGCCAAGAGTGGCCGTCCGGCGATCGTAATCGTACCGGGCAATGTTGCTGTTGTTCTGCGCCTGCTCGAGTTTCAGTCGCACGGAAACAGTGTTGGTTGCCTGATACTCGCCCTCCAGTCCCAGAGTGAGTCGGTTGTCTTCCCGACGCACAATGAATAATCCCTCCGGCACTTCCAGGCGGTGGGGTGTGCGGTAGTAATTGAATCTATAGCTGGCTGATGTGCCGAGTTCGAGTTTCGGTGTAACTGAGTAGCCAAGCCCCACGGTGAGAGTCTGCCCCAGTGGTGAAACGCTGAAGTATTCCGCGCCGGTATCCAGGTTTTCCCGATCATCGTAGTCAACTCGATAACGGAACTCGCCCCGCCAACGCTCATGCCGGGCCTTGTATCGGCTGTCAATCCGGTAATGCTGTCCGTCGTAGGCCTTGAACTGGTTGCCAGCAAACACCTGCTCAGCATGGAGTGTGATGGAACAGCTGGCGGACTCCGAACCAATGGCACATTGCCCGGTACTGAGCGCACTGATCAATCGGGCACGCCTCTCCCTGGAGGAATTGCCCTGCCAAAGCTGATCCGCGCCAAGGCCCAGTTTGAACGTGTACAGGTTGCCGGAATGCTTCCACGCGGTTTCAGCACGGGCAAGATGACTGTTGAAGTCGGTCTCTTCCAGATACTCGCGTCCATAAAGCAGGAGCTTGGCCTGGAGCGCATTGTTGCCTTTACGGATCGGGTACCCCGAAATAGCGTTCACCGATTCCAGAAAACTACCGTCAAGGGTACTTGGAGCAGAATCGGGAAACAGCGCGACGTTTTCCTGAAAGCCCGCATACAGTGACATCAATGCCTGCCAGCGGGCTGGTGGTGGTGCCGCGCCGATTTTTTCCAACTGTCCGAGCGCCAGTTTTGTCAGATTGTCTTCTGTGCTTTCATTGGCGACTGCCACGAAGGCCTCGCGGGCCCGTGATTCCTGATTCGTGGCGAGGGCGATCAGCCCGAGATTGTAGAGGGCAAGAGCTCGCTGTTTCGTCGACAGGAGCTTGCTGAACATTCGCTCGGCTGAGTCATACTCACCGAGGCGGTAGTAGAGAACGCCAAGATTGTAAGTCAACGCGCGGGAGTCCAGCTGTGTGGCGGCGGCCTCCAAATGCTTGCGCGCCTGTTCAAGTTCGTTCTTTTGAAAGGCGGCAATACCGGCTTTGAACTGTGCCCGGGCATTAGCGAGTGAGTCAGCCTGCAAGGGCGCCGATGCGACCATGAAAAGCGCTACGAAAATCGGCAAGAGTCGACGAGACGGCAAAACGCGTTTCCCTAACCTGGAGAGCTTACAGAGAATCCGGTTCTGTACTCAGGACCAGAACCCGACACCGCGTAAAATGCAGTGCTGGAAGCTTAACCCAGATCAGGTAGGGAAATCATCAAACCACAGCACGACGCTCCCCGTAAAAAAATGCTTTCACGTTTGAGTGCGTCCCAATGTTGCCTATTCGGTCGAACTTTCTAGCGTGGAGGATGGGTTGTCCAACAGGTCGACGTCGGTATCCGGGATCCCGATATCTGGCAGTTCCGTATTTGGAAGGTCGGGCTCCGGTAAGTCTGTGTCCGGGAGATCTGGCTCTGGTAGGCCCGTGTCGGGAAGATCGCCAGCCGGTGAATCCAAAAGGTTTTCGCCCGGCGGTTCCGTGTCCAATGCGTCCCGCGTTTCTCTGGCCTGCGAGGAAAGGGTCTCAATAAGCTCTTGTGACTCCGCCGAGAGCTCTCCGGCGTCCAGATCATCGAGTTGAGCTGCTCGATCGAGTTCTTCGAGTGACTCTGGAATCTGCATTTCCTGTACAAAAGATGAGTCTAGCTCTTCTTCGTCGACGACCATTCTCATGGTAACGTCGTAATCAGTCTCGGCGACCACAAAGGTCGGAAAACAGATGCCCACCAACAATATGGCAGGGATGAGACCCGGTGCCCGGCTTTTCAGTACTGTCATGACGATGGCTCCGTTAATTTGCCAATGTCAGTTCTAAAGGTTTTCCGTTTCTCTCCGTCCCCGAGGTGAGCTACCAGACTGCCTTGGCCGGGGAACAGTACGTTTACAGGTAAGGCCAACAGGTTATCTCCGGGTTTCAGACTCACTTTCCAGCTTACTTTATGTCTTCCTGGGAAAGGGGTCAGCTCGAGATTTGGGGGAAGTTCAAGAGTCAAAGTCACGTTTTCCACAGCGTCAGTGGACGTGAACGCCAGTCTCACGGTTTTTTGGGTTATGGCAGGAGGCTGGGAGCCCTCCGCAACCGTCTGAGCAGAAAGCACGTCTTGTTCCGGTTGATTCCACTTTCCGCCAAGAAACACGCCGACAACAAGAGCTGCTGCTACGGCACCAATCCAGGCAGGTGTCTTCCAGTGCTTCGTGGCTGACGGTGAGGAGCCGGTAAGGGCTCGACCCAGAATTCTGGATTCATAATCCGCATCCGGTTCCGGCGCGCGATCCTTGGCTGTCTGTCTGGCAACGAATTTGGCAGTGGCTAGGTTTGCAGCGCAGTCTTCGCAGGAGGCAGCATGTTCCTCCATTGCCTGCTTGGCAATGTCTGGAAGCTCGCCTCTCGCCAGCGCGTCCACGTCTTTTTTAAATTCGCTGCATTGCATTCCATTCACCTCATTGGCAGCCACGTTGTTCCGTTTCAGAAGGTTCCATTTCTTCCTGAAGTTTTGTTCGAAGAAGTGCTCTTACCCGATGAAGTCTCGATTTTACAGTACCTAGCGGTATATCGAGAACTTCGGAAATCTCCTCCAACCGCCATCCCTCGGAATCGTGCATCAGTAATAGTGTGCGCTGATCGGGTTTGAGGTCGCTTATCAAGCGCCGCAAAACTATTGCCTGCTGACCATCTTCGGTGTGAGAGAGCGGGTCCGGCGACGCCCCGGGCAGGGTGTCGAGAAATGGCGTTTGCTGGTCGGCTCGATCCAGAGCGCTGGCACTTGTTTCCCGGCCAACAGGCCGTTTACGGATGTTATCGACAAATTGGCGGTAGGTTACCCGGTGCAGCCAAGGGCGTAGCTCATCAACCCGCTCCAGCTCATCGACTTTGGGGACGAGCTTGGTAATTACATCCTGCACGAGGTCTTCCGCATCATGTTGACTGCCGGTCAAGCGATACGCAAAACCATGCAGTGCCCTGAGGTGAGGGCGAACAAGGCTCTCAAATCGTTTTGACTTTGATTGGCGGAATGGAAGCAAGGCCAAATGGACCCCCTGTTGGTCACCTTGCACTTGGCATGTGCATAAAACTTTATGGTTTTTATAGGCAGA
>ERZ1699656.76-NODE-76-length-17006-cov-36.419077_pt1 | contig 17006 bp, 18 predicted proteins | sample MGYA00581514_ERZ1699656 | MGnify/ENA primary metagenome ERZ1699656 (study PRJEB42348, sample SAMEA6618691) | metagenome | isolation source: Polyester-degrading enrichment culture growing on monomer 1,4-butanediol, B | collected 2019-04-14 ...
AATTGCTCACTTAAAGGAATAGCGATGGCCCATTCAGCTCTTAACGAGGAGCAGGCCCTGATCGAGGGCCTGAAAACCGGAAACGAGCAGTCCTACAAAGAAGCAGTGCGGACTTTTACTCCCGGTATGCTCGCCGTCGCCCGGTTTTATCTGGACCATTCCAGTGCAGAAGAGATTGTCCAGGATTGTTGGGTCACAGTTATTGATGCCGTCCAGAAGTTTGAGGGGCGGTCCGGCCTGAAAACCTGGCTACATCGAATTGTCGCCAACCGCTGCAAGAACCGGTTACGTAACAGCAAACGAGAAGTGCCCACCGATTTTTCAGACACGCTTGAACCCGAACTGGCCGATCGTTTCAACTCGAAGGGGCGCTGGGATCTGCCACCAAAACTGCAGTTTCACGACTCAGCTGACAGCCTTATGGAAAACGGCGCCCTCAGTGATTGCCTTGACAAACACCTCTCTGCTCTGCCGGAAGCCCAGCGCTCGGCCCTGATGCTCTACGAAGCCCATCAGCACAAATCCGATGATGTCTGTAACATTCTCGATGTCAGTGCCTCTAACTTGCGGGTGCTTCTGCACCGGGCCAGACAGAAAATCTTTCTCATGGTTGAAACCTTTCAGGAGACCGGCGAATGCTGATGTGCAGGGATCTCGCGGTTATCGCCAGCGATTACATTGATGGCGAACTGCCCGTTTTCCAGAAAATGTCGGTGAAAATGCACCTGTTGATGTGCAGGGACTGCCGGACCTTTATTGGCAACCTGCGCGCAAGCACTGATCTGATGAAAGCGCACTCTTCCGCGCAGGCAGATAAGGAACTTATCCGCAGAATTGATGAACGAGTGGCTGAGGCATTGAGAGAAGGGCCCCAAAACCCGGCAAGCCGAGACACGGAATAATTGAAGTCAGCTTTCTGGAACAGGAAACCGCCGACAATGGTTTTGGCGTTGCCTCTGTTCAGCTTCCAACGCAACCGCCCAGCTTTTCACATCGATAGGTATAGTGCCCAAGATCTCCAGCGTACGATCTTCAAGAACCTCTTCCAGACCTTGCGTCCACCGCTGATCAATAACCTCATCGCGATGGTAAAGAAGTGCTTCGATCTGGGGTTGGAAACAACGAACCATGGCCGTCAGCCATCGGTTAACCGGCCAACTGGGGTGAGCATGATCAATGGCAAACTGATCAAGCACGCCCACTATCGCCTCGGCAGACAGCCAGCTCTCATCAGTTACCCAGCGGTTTACCGTAAACAGGCCCTTGGGATACCCCCAGGCATCCATGGATATAGCTATCAAATGAGCCACACGATCCTCTCCAATCGGGCCCATTAACGGTTTCGGCGCGTCGGGCAGGGCGCCATTGCGAAGAAACAGATGGAAATGACCATGCTCGGCGTGATCTTCCCGGTGCGCATGGTAGTAATACTGGGACGCCGTTTCCCGATCGTAGACATCGTCCTTCGGATAGTGGTCCATCTCATAGAACGGGCCCTGCCCCTTGAGAACCTCACCGACCACATTCAGCCCTCCTTTTTCCAGGACCCGGTAACACTCCCGGATCTCTTGGATGGCCCCAAGGCTGGCTGATAACTGCTTTTCCGCCAGGCTTGCAGGCTCCGGAATTTGAAGCGTTTGCATCATGGTTTACTCCTCACCGCGCGACTCCAGAAGGCTCCTGAAGCCGCGTGGGCCAAAAGGTTCAAAGGATCATGCAGCCACATCGGTCCTAAGCCTGCCATTACTGGCCGAACAAGGATTCTTCGCGGCACACGGATTCTTACCAGCGCACGGATTTTTCGTCGCGCATGGGTTCTTGCCTGCACAGGGACCGCAGGCACCGCTTTTGCTCCCCTTCAGAGCACAAGGGTTTTCAGAGAGCTGCTTCTGAACGCTGGCCATGTACTGGGTCAACGCAGCAAGCTGCTCTCCGCTCCATTCCAATGGTTCGGTAGCCATGGGTTGCACCATGCAGATCTGGATCATTTCATCGAGGTGCACGGATTCTATGCCAAAGATGTTTTTGGCCATCGCCACCGAATGCGGGTAGGCCTTGGCAAAGGTTGCGTTGTAACCGGCGCCATCGTTGTGGCACGTCGCACAAGACAAGCCGTTGCTACTGAGGGACGTGTCGTTAAACAATTTTTTCCCCAGCGCCATCAGTTTGCAGGGATTACCCTCGTAGGGTTGATAGTTCGGCGGCCGGATGACCTTTTTGGCCGCGCAGGGGTTAGGCTTTGCCCCGCACTTGCCGCCGGCCGCGCAGGGATTACAGCCTTTGGTTGCACACGGATTCTTCGATGCACATGGGTTTTTCGTGGCACACGGATTCTTGGCTGCGCAAGGATTGCACCCGGCTTTGCAGCCAGCCCCACACTGCTGTCCTGCGTTGCATTGGTTCTTGCACGGCGCGCAGGGGCCGCAGGCGGCCGCAGCCAAGCCTCCAGCACCCAGCATGGCGGTCACCAACACGGCAGACCACCAGGCAGTGCGCTGGTGTTCGCAGGAACTGCTAATCGCCTTTCTCAATGGATGTATTGTGGACATGGTCTCTCTCCCTGTTCACAGAGTTTCTGAGGCGGGCCTGAACGGCCCGTGACCGCCGCAAGGATCGGTCTCTCGGGAGACACATGCATTCCAGAATTATTACACTAATCACTCAATTTCTTCGGCGACGAACACGCGCGTTTCCGGATGAAATGTGTACCAGGCAAACCAGAAAGCCCGGGTTGCAGGCAGCAGTCTTCCGTTCCGAGATCTCAACTCCGCCGATGGCACCTCGGGCTCGTAATGGATAAAAACGTCCAGACCTCCGATCTGGTCCTCGAGGACAGCCCCGTGTTTTTCCAATTCCGGAAAAGGCCAGGCCTTGCTTTCGCCATTATGGGTCCAGCCGAGAACCCAGGTTTTCGGGTGGTATTTCTGGCTCGTGTGAGTAACTGGAAAGAGAAGTCGTTCAGTATGGTCGTAGTCACCGTAGGGCGACATTCGATAATTTCGGTGATATCCAGTGTCAGGGGAAAGCACTCTCCCCTCGGAGCCAACACGCTCGCGCCAGGACTCCCAGAGCTCATGACGAATGGCAACGGGAGCCAGCCTCATTCCCGCCAGGGGACCGGATATCGCCCGACCTTCAATTTGTGACCATAATGACTCTGTCTGATGGTCATACATCAACAGATCGCTATTGAAGAGCAGGCCGGATACGCCAAAGGTCAGTCGTTGCCCCTCTATCACTGGATCGAAAGCGATTCCGGTGCCGCAAAGCGGGCAAAAAGTGATTACTACCGGGTTATCGGAGAGGTCATGGTTAACGATCTCATGCCAGTTGAGAATGCCGACGGGATAGGCGAAGAAAACAGCTCCTGAGTCAAAGGTCAGCATCAAATCATTCGGGCGCCAGAGCGACGCTTCGTCGGGTGGCTCGAATACGGGACGGTCAATGGAAGGAATGCCATCCTTTGGCGGACCACCGTGCAGGATTTTATCGATCGGCACCGATGCATTGCCGATTTCGAAGCCGTTTTTCTGTGCTGCCATGGAAGACTGGCCACTGAGGATAATCAAACAGAGTGCAAGCAATGCCTGGATATGCATATCTGTTCCCTCCCTTCGCCAAAATCGAGAATCTCTCAGTTCTGTTATTCATGACACCGATACTCCTGAATCGTTACCTTTGACCGGTTTGAAACGGCGACAGGAGCCTTTTCTCTCTGTTATGAATACAGGGGCAGAAAACACAGAGGAGATCAGAGATGGCCTTCAAGCCAACCGATAACCGAAAAGCAACCATGGTCGCCGCCCTGGCTGGCGGCTGGGTCGCCGACGCCGCAAGCCTGGGCCTTCACTGGCTCTACAACAGCGAACGCATCGCGGAGGTCGGTGGCCAGACACCCGAGTTCCTGCCTCCACGGGCCAACTATTACACCAAGGGATTTGGCTATTTTGCCCATGAGGGCAAACAGGTTGGTGATGTGAGTCACTACGGCGCCGCAACCGGCGTGCTCACAGATAGCCTGTTGGCCAGCAACGGCAGTCTGGACATCCGCGATTACCAGCGCCGGTTCCGTTCATTTTTTGGGCCTGGCGGACGCTGGCAGGGCTTCATAGATAACCCGACGCGGATCACACTTGAGAATTTCAATGCGATCGAGCGCAAGGCGGTCGAAGAGGCACAATCCAGCATGCCAGCGAGCCTCACCGACAAGCAGAAACGGGTGCTGGTGCAGAAAGTGATGCCCTACACCCGCCGGCTGAGTGGCGACCAACTGGCCCAGCCGGTACGCGAGGCCATCAGCCTCACCTATAAAGAAGCGGAAGTGCAGGAGGCCGGAGTTCACCTGGCAGAAACCATTGACCGCCATATGGTGCGTGAAAGTGGTGCCGACGATATGCAGTTGCCTGCGGTGTCCAAGCTGGCGCCACTGGTGGCCTCCTACTGCGGAACCAGCAACCTTCTGGGGGTCGTGGAAGCGGCCGTGCGGGTGACCAATCACAACGACGATGCCGTCGCCTGGGCGAAGTGCGCTGCGGTGCTTCTGGATGGGCTCTTTCGGGGGGAGGGGCTCTCCGAGTCAATGGATGCGGCCATGACCGAGGCTCCGGACCAGGACTCCCTTGCGCGCGCCCGCAGAACCTCAAAACTGGACGGTGTGGGTGCCGGCGATAGCTTCGGTCGAACCTGCTATCTGCATGAAGCCATGCCGGTCAGTTTCCATATACTCACCCACGCCCGCAGCTACACCGAAGCGATTCGTGCCAACATCCATTGTGGTGGTGATTCGTGCGGTCGGGGCTGGTTCATTGGCCCCGCCATGGCAGCCATCCATGGCGTTGGTGGTGAGGCAGGCATTCCCCTCAGCTGGCTTGCCAGGCTAGCGGACGCCAGTAGCGTGTATCAGGATATTGAATCCCTGATCTACGGTTCGTGAATACTGCTACCAGCTTTCCCCGAACGGCCTGATATCAAGTTCATGGGTCCAGGCCGACGGGTTCTGCTGGCAAAGGCTCCAGACTGCCTCCGCCACTGCCGAAGGCTGCACAAAGAAATCGTCCGGTTTATCCGGCAACATTTCGCGCGTTCGTGGCAAGTCCACTACGCCATCAATCACCACGTTGGCCACGTGAATCTTCTCCAGCCCCAGCTGGCGTGCCAGGGACTGCGCCAGGCTGCGCTGTGCCGCCTTGGCTGATGCAAATGGGGCCGTGTTCGCCCGACCCCGGGTTGCCGCCGAGGCACTGGTTACAACGATGCTTGCCATTTTATGCTGCCTGAGCTGGGGCAGCGCCGCCTTGGTGGCGGCCACCAGACCCTGCACGTTGATCCGCCAGTTCGCCTCGAAGTCTTCAAGACTCGCCTGCTCAACGGTTTTGAAAGTGCCCCCGCCAGCGTTGTAGAGCAACACGGATACCGGCCCAAGCTTGCTCTCAATCGCCGCCAGTACAGAGGTAATCTGTTCAGGTTGCATCAGGTCACAGAGAAAGGCACTGGCGCCTGGTATTGCAGCCTCCAGGTCGAGGAGATAGGACTCGCTGCGGGCCAACATGGCCACTTGAAAGCCCTCCTCACTGAACCGGCGAACAAACGCCTCACCATTACCGGGACCGACACCGAGAATTGCACATACCTTGCTCATAAAGTGGCTCCTACAGAGAAATTCGAGGGTTTGTCACTTGCGGGTATCAACAAGGTTAGCTGGTGATCGACTTCCCTGCTCACCGGGACTACTTGATCAGATAGGGAAGGCCGACAGGCGTGATCGAAAGCGCGCCCTTACACCCGTCCGTCCAGATGCAGCCAACGGGAAAGCCGGGAGTACGGGCGTCGGCGGAGATACAAAGGCAATGTGCTCATTATCAACAGTACCGTGGCGGCAGCCACGACGGTCAAGGTGCGATTCAGCTCGAAGGTGTGACCCAGTCCGGCAAACACAAAGGTCATGGGCAGCATGCCAAGTAAGGTGGCCAGCGCGTAACGCCAGACATGTATGGCCGTCACGCCGGCCGCATAACTGATCAGCGCAAAGGAAAACAGCGGGATGAGTCGGGTCAGGAATACGGCGATAAACAGGAACCGCTGCGAACCTCGAGCCGAGAACACGGGGTTGTTTTCAAGCTTTTGCTGAACAGCATCCCGCCCAAGCACCCGGGCCAGATAAAACGCGATCAGCGAACCCGCCAGGGCGCCAACCACTGCAATCGCCGTCCCATGGAACATGCCGTAAACCAAACCAGAAGCCGCACTGATCGGCAGCGTAGGAATCGGGCCGACAACCACTGCCAGAATCATTAACAGCATCAGCAACACCGGCCCAAGCGCGCCCTGAAGGGCAAACCAGTCGGACAGCACCGACGGAGCAAAGCTCGCGGGCATGCCCAGTTGCCGCAACAGGAGCCAGATGGCCGCCATCAACAGGGCGACAATAGTCAGGAAAGAGAGACGGAAAACCAACTGCGATCGGGTCATCGGGGTATTCTACCCTTGATCCGGGCGCCAGTAAGTAATGCCGTTGCCCTCTGCAAACTAAGAGGGCCGGGTGTCATAACGACACCCGGCCCTTCGCAGCGCACTAGCCGGAGATTCTTATCCGGTTGGTGTCACTGAATTTCCATTAACGCCAGCCTACACGGTCGAAGATTTTCACCGCTTCCGGGTTGTTGGTGCCCAGTACGCTGACATTGATGTCATCAATGTTCAGGTTACCCCAGGAGTCCAGTACCGGGTTCTTCAGTACGCCTTCTACCGCAGGGAACTCGTGGTTGCTTTCAGCAAAGATCTGCTGGGCGGTATCGGAGGACAGGAACTCCAGGAAACGAACCGCGTTGTCCTTGTTCGGTGCTGTGGCAACGACGCCGGCACCACCGATGTTGGCGTGTACGCCACGGCCGTCCTGGTTCGGGAAGATAATGCCAACCTTACGGGCCACTTCACGATCGGCAACATCGTCGGAGTTCAGCAGGCGCGCATAGTAGTAGTGGTTGCCCACGGCCAGGTTACATTCACCGGCAGCGACGGCACGAATCTGGTCGGTGTCACCGCCCTGGGGATCACGGGCCATGTTGTCGACAACACCCTGGGCCCATTCCTGTGCGCCTTCAGTGCCGTGGTACTCGACCAGGCTGGCCAGCAGGGACTGGTTATAAATGTTGCTGGAAGAGCGGATGCAGATCTCGCCCTTGAACTCGGGCTTTGCCAGGTCTTCATATTGGCTGATCTGGGACGGATCGAAATCAGAGCGGTCGTAGTAGATCACGCGCAGGCGCTGGCTGAAACCGAACCAGTGACCGTCGGGATGACGCAGGGAGTCCGGAAGACGGCTGTTCAGGGTTTCAGAATCAACCGGCTGGAAAATACCCTCCTGGTCAGCACGCCAGAGATTGCCTGCATCAACCGTGATCAGGATATCAGCGGGGCTGGCGACGCCCTCGCGCTTGATCCGCTGGATGAGTGCGTCGGACTTGCCCTCGATCAGGTTAACCTTGATGCCGGTTTCCTCAGTGAAGGCATTGTAAATGGCCTGGTCGGAATCGTAATGCCGTGCCGAGTACAGGTTCACTTCACTCGCAGAAACGCTGGTTGCCGCCAGGGTTGTCGCCAGTGCAGAGGCCGCCAGCTTCGCTTTATGAGATACCACGGGATCAATCTCCTTGGTTGTTGAGCGTAATTAATGGTGATAACGATTTGTATTTACGGCGATTAGACCCAACTTTCCTGTAGAAGTCAATGAATAGGAATCAGTCGCTTTTACGTATTCAATACACAATCAGACGCAACAAGATTACAATGTGGTCGTCACCAAAGTTTGTACCGGAAGGCTGGATCGGCACATGAGCATTTATCAGCAAAGCCCCACCTACAATGACCAACTCGAAAACGGTCTGTCGGGCCCTTCACTCATGCTTGACCGTGTTCATTGCCAGTTCCATGGCGATACCGTTGTCAGGGACATCAGTCTACACCTGGAAGCGGGTGAGGTGGTTTGCCTGCTTGGGCCATCAGGCTGCGGCAAAACCACCCTGCTGCGCATTGCAGCAGGGCTTCAGATGCCCTCCAGTGGCAAGGTGTTTCTGGGCCGGTCGCTGGTCTCGGCACCCGGCGGCGTCCAGGTGCCACCCGAAAAACGAAATGTCGGCCTTGCCTTCCAGGAGTCTGCGCTCTTTCCTCACCTGACTGTTCTGGAAAACGTCTGCTTTGGCATCAGCACGCTGCCCAAGAAGCAGAAACAGGCCCGCGCACTGGATCTGCTGGAGCGTCTGGGCATGGCTGGATCCGCCAACGTTTACCCGCACACGCTGTCCGGCGGCCAGCAGCAGAGGGTTGCCCTGGCCAGGGCCCTTGCCCCATCGCCCAGGGTCATGCTGCTGGATGAGCCCTTTTCCAGCCTGGACGCTCGCCTGCGCGATCAGATCCGCGACGACACGCTTCATGTACTCAAAGAGTTGAACACAGCAACCCTGCTGGTTACCCACGACCCCGAGGAAGCCATGTTCATGGCCGATCGGATCGCCCTGATGCGCAACGGTGAAATTGTGCAGACCGGATCTCCCACGGAACTCTACTGCAACCCGGTGGAGCCCTTCGTGGTCAATTTCTTCGGTCAGGTGAATGAACACGTCGGTATTGTGCATGACGGCCAGGTAACGACGCCCCTGGGACGACTGGACGCGTCACGATTCGACGAAGGCGCGAATGTCAGAATTCTGATTCGACCTGAGGCCGTCAAAGTGACGCCACTGGAGGGGAAGGTCGCTGATGATCGCACCAGCCATGTCATTATGTCCCGCCTGCTGGGGCCCACCAGCCTGTTGCATATTTGTGCCCATGGACCAGACGGTCAGGAGATGCATTTGCACGCCAAAGTGCCGGGGGTGTTTCTGCCAGAGGAAGGCCAGGCCGTCTCCCTGGAGCTGGATATGTCCCAGGTGTTCCTGTTTGAGGCAGAAACCTGGCGTTAACCCCGGTCACTGCCCGGACGGGATCGGCGCATCGCCAGGCTGAGAATCACCACGGGGATGATGCCCACGGCAACAATGGCCAGGGAGGACATGGCGGATTCCGCCAGCCGCTCGTCGGAAGCCAGGCTGTAGGCACGCACCGCCAGCGTATCAAAGTTGAACGGCCTGAGAATGATCGTGGCCGGCAGTTCCTTCATCACATCCACGAACACCAGTATGCCGGCCGCCAGCAGGCTGCTGCGCATGATGGGCGTGTGCACCTTGCGCAGGGTGCCACCCGCCGTTTGCCCCAGCGTTCGGGCCGCTGCGTCCATGGACGGCGTCACTTTCCCGAGACTGGCCTCGACAGTGTTGAACGACACCGCCAGGAAACGCACGGTATAGGCGTAGATCAGGACAAATGCACTGCCACTGAGTACCAGCCCCACCATAAATCCGAAGCTGTCCCGGAGAAAAAGATTCAACTGCTGGTCTGCCCAGGCCAGGGGGATCATGATACCAACCGCAACAACCGACCCAGGGATGGCGTAACCCATGGCCGCAACCCGGTTGGCGCCACGAACCCAGGCACTGGGATTCAGGCGTGCCCCATAGCTCAGCATAACCGCAAGACCAACGGCCACCAGCGCCGCGCTCGATGCAAGAATTAAGCTGTTGAACGCAAACTCCAGGAAACGGGTACCGAAGAGTGCATCGCCAGTGGTAATGGCCATCTCCAGCAGGATGAGCGCAGGCACAATGAACCCGATCAGAATGGGCAGGAAACAGACCAGAAAGGCCAGCGCGGCCTGTCCGGATGTTAGCGAATACTCCGGCAAGACCTGGTAGCGCGCCGAAGTATGGTATTGCCTGCCACCGCGGGACACTCGCTCCAGAACCACCACCAGCACCACGAACACCAGCAGACAGGCGGCCAGTTGGGCAGCAGCAACCGGCTCTCCCAGACCAAACCAGGTCCGGTAAATACCGGTGGTAAAGGTATCGACACCAAAGAACTGGACCGCCCCGAACTCGTTCAGTGTTTCCATCAGTACCAGCGAGACCCCACCGATAATGGCGGGACGCGACAGCGGCAGGGCAATGCGCTTGAACATGCGCCACGGGCCAAGGCCCAGAGTGCGACCGACATCGAGTGCGCTCACCGACTGCTCCATGAAGGAGGCACGGGCGAGCAGGTAAACGTAGGGATAGAGCACCATGGTTATCAGCAGTGACGCGCCACCCAGTGACCGGATATCCGGGAAATAGTAGTCACCATACTGCCAGCCAAACCAGTCACGCAAAGTACTCTGCAATGGCCCTGCAAACTGCAGGAAATCGGTGTAGGCATAGGCAATCACATAGGTAGGTACGGCAAGCGGCAACAAGAGCGCCCACTCGAACAGGCGCCTGCCGGGAAACCGGCACATGACCACCAGCCAGGCACAGGCAGTGCCGATCAGGGTGGTACCAATAGCCACCGAGAGACTCAGAACCACCGTGTTGCTCAGATATCTGCCGAGGACAGTACTGACCAGATGGTCCCAGACCTCACCGGAAGGGAAAAACACGTGGGCCAGTATAACCAGCACTGGCAGGGCCACCAGCAACGCAATCAGGAAGGTGCTGACTGTCCAGGCGCTGAAACGGTGGGCGCGACGACCGGCGCCATCGGTTGCAAGACCGGAGCCTGTCAGATCGCTTGTTTGTGATGTCGTATGTTCAGCCATAGAGCCTATGAAGGGCGGGACGGGAACGGGAGTATAAGGGATACGGCGGCGTTATGAAAAATGGCCACCTGGAAGGAACGCACAGTCGCCCCGAAGATAGGAATACATAGAGGCAGGCGAGATCCCAGCTTGTCTTTTTAGCTGGCCAGGCGGTTCACCTGTTCAACAAACGCGGTTGGCAGGGTGTCGATGACCGGCCGGGCATCGCCGCACACATCCGGGTTCGGAGCATCCGGCTCTTTTGCAAGCACCACCGGCGACTCCGACCAGTGCAGCAATTCGAGTTTGCCGTTCTCCTGCTCGACCAGAGCCGTGCAGTGCTCCACCCAGTCCCCGTCGTTGCAATAAAGCCCTTCTTCGCTGCGCAGGAACCCGGCAGAGTGGATGTGACCGCAGATGAAGCCGTCGTAGTTACCTTTCTCGGCCACCGTGAGCGCTGCCAGTTCAAACCGGCGGATAAAGGTGCGGGCCTTGCCGATTCGGCTCTTCACCCAGGCCGCCAGGGACCAGTAGGGCTTGCCCTTCAATCGACGCCAGGCGTTGAACCAGCGGTTCAAACGCAGCAGGAGACCGTGGGCACGGTCACCCACCAGCAGCATCAACGGGCTGCAGCGCACCACCTGATCAAACTGGTCGCCGTGGCAGACCATGAACCGCCGACCATCGGCGGTGGTATGCACCGCCTTGTATCGGAGTTCTATGCCGGCGATGGTCTGGCCGCAGAACCGGCGCAGAAAATCGTCGTGATTGCCGGGCACGTAAACCACGCGGGTTCCACTGGCCGCCAGTTCGATGAGTTTGTGGATAACGGCCTGGTGGGCATCGGGGAAATGCACCCGTCGTTGCATTGCGATCAGGTCAATGATGTCGCCCACCAGGTAGAGCGTTTCGCAGCGTACGTGACTCAGGAAATCCAGCAGGTATTCCGCCTGGCAGTCCGCCGTGCCCAGGTGTACGTCGGAAATGAAAACGCTCCGATAGCTCCGCATGGTGTCTCCCGTCTTTCAACCAGTCCGGATGCTGACACCTTGGCAAGATCCGGTGACGGGGAAATGACAAAGAAGAGACAGTTCTGTGACGTTTAGAGGGGAAACATTGGCAGGAAATGGGAAATCCGGTAACCCGCAGGTTACCGGACCATGGAAGGACAGCCGTTAGCGCAGGTCCGGGTTCAGGGTGTAAGTCCCCGTTACACGGGCACTGGCCAGCACATGCCCTGCCATGGCCTCACGCACGTCGTTGCCATCGAACTCACCATCCAGGGCAAGCGTATCCACATCCAGTGCGTGCACCTCGAAGTGATAGTGATGAATGATCTCATCGTTCCAGGGCGGGCAGGGACCATCGTATCCCGCGTAAGTGCCGTTCATGTCGGGGTTGCCAGCCAGGAACTGGGTGTAGTTGTTCACGCCACGGATACCGATGGGACCGGGACCCGGCGCCTTGCCCTTGGGGATGACGCCATCACTGTCCTCGCCTTCCGGGATACGACTGGTGCCGGCGGGTACGTCCACCAGCAGCCAGTGGAAAAAGTCGACTCGCGGAATGTCCTTTGAAACCGTCTTGCCCTCCTGGTTCACGTCGTCCGCGACGCTGGGCACGTCCGGATCGAACATCATCACCACGAAGCTCTTGGTGCCCTCCGGCGCATCGTCCCAGACGATCTCGGGGTTCCGATTGGGACCAAAACTCATATGGTCTTCTTCACTGTAGACCCCGAATGCGAATTTCTCGGGAATCGGCTGGCCTTCATCTATGCCTTGAACCTGAAGTTTCACGGCGTTGCCTCCTGTCGTTTGGGCCGTTGGCTCACTAACTGTGTCTGGGACAGTCTCATTCTGTGATAATACGGTTTTAACACAAAATCGATTCAACTGACCACGGAGCCCCGATGAGCCAACAGAAACCTGGAAAGCCGCAAAAGCCCGCAAACCGGAAAGACGAGGACGCGGTTGCCTTTGCCCAGGGTATTTTCGAGCTTGCCCGCAACGGCGGAGCCGGGCCACTCAGCGTGATGCTTGATGCCGGAGTCCCGGTCAACATGCGCACCAGCGAGGGCGAGACCCTGCTGATCCTGGCCAGCAAACACGGCCATCCGGAAACCGTGCGCCTGCTGCTCGAAAAAGGTGCTGATCGCGACGCCGAGGACAGCAACGGTAACACTGCATGGTCGCTGGCAAAAAACGACAGCGTGCGACGTCTGTTCGAAGAACACAACCAGTAAGCCGGCATGTTCAACAAAGGCGAGATTGTCCACCACACCCGGGATGCCCTGGGCAGCATCCTGGTGGTCGATTACCGTAAGCATCGGGTACTCACCTTCAATTCGGTATTCGAGCAGAGCAAGATCGACCGTCGTTATCCCTACCTGCCGGTACACGAGTACAACCGGGCCATGATGCTGCCGGCGGTGTTTGCCAACCCCGGCCACGTGACCATTCTGGGCCTGGGCGGCGGTGTCATGGCCGGTGCATTTCACCATCTCTATCCCGAATGCCGAATACACGCTGTGGAACTTCGCCAGGCGGTACTGGATACGGCCAGAGAGTTTTTCGACTTGCCAGACAGCGAGCGCCTTGAGGTCACCATTGCCGATGCCCGGGATGCCCTGGAAAAGCTGGCGGACGCAAGCACCGATATGGTTCTCGCTGACCTGTATAACGCAGACCGGATGAGCCCGGCGCAGGCCCAGAAGCAGTTCGTGGACGAATGTGCCCGTGTGTTAACCGATGACGGCTGGCTGGTGCTGAACTACCACAGAACACCGGATGTCGAAGGCGCCTACTTCCGAAGGCTGAGGAGGCATTTTGCGGTGCTTCTGGGCTTTCGAAGCAAAAGCAACAACACCGTGGTTTATGCCAGCAAACAGCACTTTCAGTCCGTACACCCGAAAGACCCGGTGCTGACAGATCTGGAGAACCGGCTGCCCATAGACTGGCGTCGCTTGATGGCCAAAGTCAGCCGGATGGAATAAGGGGGAAAACCGTTCTGGAGTTGATCCAGGTCCTTGATGATTGCCGGGGATGATCCATAGTTACTGTCATGGAGTCCATTGTTTTCATCAGGAGTGCTGACCATGAGTGAGGAAGACTACAAAAAGCTTCATCCGGTACTGAGCGAGGTCACCAAGACCTATGTCGATCTCTACACCAACCGGCCCAATGAGAAAAACCGGGAAAAGCTGATCAAACTGGAAGCCCTGCTGCACGAGAAGCTGGAAGCTATTCGCAAAGCCAAGGAAAAAGAGGAATAGGGCCCGGCTGCGCCGGGCCCTGGAGCGGTCACGACCATTTTTCTCCCGGGCTCTGATAGTGCAGGAAAGCCCGGTGCAGAGTGTCTGGCTGATCGGCCTGGATCAGCATGTCGATATACTGCTGCTTGAGAAACCCGGCCTGCTCCATGGTTTGCGCCATCGCCAACAGTGGATCGAAAAACCCGTTGACGTTGTAGATGGCACAAGGCTTGTGGTGCAGGCCCAGCTGGCCCCAGGTCCAAGCCTCGAACAGCTCTTCCAGGGTGCCAATGCCGCCCGGCAGCGCCACGAAACCATCGGCCAGATCGGCCATCAGGGCCTTGCGCTCGTGCATGTTCTTGACCACATGCAATTCGGTCAGGCCGGAATGGGCCAGTTCCCGGTCCCGCAGGTGCTCCGGGATTACCCCGTGAACCCGGCCACCGGCCGCCAGTACCGCATCGGCCACCACACCCATCAGGCCGACGTGACCACCGCCGAACACCAGCTCGATACCGTTACGGCCGAAGTAATCACCCAGCTCCCGGGCCTTGTCCGCGTATAGCGGATCGTTGCCGGACCGGGAGCCACAATAGACCGCGACCTTCATTCACCGTCCCCGATTTTGTCCTGGGTCCGGGTCTCGAAATCGCTGGCATCGTGGCGTTCGTGCAGCTGGCTGCTCGGCTCACCCCAGGCCCGGTTAACCATCCGGCCACGCCGGACCGCCGGGCGCTGAGCGATCTCATCGGCCCAGCGAATCACGTGGGTGTAGGTGTGAGCTTCCAGGAACTCGGCCGCGTCATACACCTTGTTTTTCACCAGGGCGCCGTACCAGGGCCAGATGGCCATATCGGCAATGGTGTATTCGTCGCCCGCGATGTATCGGTTGTTTGCCAACTGACGGTCCAGTACATCGAGCTGACGCTTGACCTCCATGGTGTAACGGTTGATCGGGTACTCATAGTATTCCGGCGCATAGGCGTAGAAATGACCGAAGCCGCCACCAAGCATGGGTGCGCTGCCCATTTGCCAGAACAGCCAGTTCATGGTTTCGGCACGCCCGGCAACGTCCTTGGGCAGGAAGGCCCCGAATTTCTCCGCCAGATAGAGCAGAATCGACCCGGATTCGAACAGACGGATGGACGGGGTGACACTGTGGTCCATCATGGCGGGAATCTTGGAGTTGGGGTTCACCTCCACAAAGCCGCTGCCGAACTGATCGCCCTCGGTAATCTTGATCAGCCAGGCGTCATACTCGGCGTCTTTGATACCCAGCTCCAGCAGCTCCTCGAGCATCACCGTCACTTTCACGCCGTTGGGGGTGGCCAGCGAGTACAACTGCAACGGGTGCTTGCCAACCGGCAGCTCCTTGTCGTGGGTCGGGCCGGCGATCGGGCGGTTGATGCTGGCAAACCGCCCCCCGCTCTCGGAGTCCCATTTCCAGACTTTGGGCGGCGTGTAGGTAGCGTCGGTCATGGCATTTCTCCTCACAAAGTAGCAGTCAGCTGGCTCCGAGGTCGCATTGAGCCCGGGGCCGAAAACTCTAGCATGGAAGATCAAACAAAAAGAACCACAGGAGTACCCCATGGCAGGGCGCATTGTGCTCCTTCTTGCCTGTCTGTTTGTTATGCCCCTGGTCCAGGCCGAGCTGTCAGACAGCAAGCGGGCGCTGATCCAGGAGCTGTTTCCCTCGGCAACCATCATTGAAGACAAGCTGCCGGATTTCCCGGTGTATCCGGTGTATCAACTCCAGGAACTGCTCGGCTATGCCTACGAATCCATAGATCACAGCCGCCTTCAGGGCTTTGCCGGCAAACCGATCAGCATGCTGATTGGCCTGGACACCAAAGGCCGTTTTACCGGTATCAAAGTCCTGAATCACCACGAGCCGGTCTTTCTACATGGCCTGGGCGAAGCTCCCCTGTTCGAGTTTGTAGACCAATACGAAGGGCATTCGTTACAAGAGCAAATCATTGTCAGCACCTCCAATTCCAGCCGTTCAGGTCGAACCAGTGAAGGCAACGTCGTGCACTTTGACGGTGTCAGCAAGGCCACGGTTTCGGTCCTGATCATTAACGACACCGTGCTCTCTTCCGCTCTCAAAGTGGCCCGCAAGAAACTCGAGGGCTTTGCCCAGAGCGCGCCCACCAGGGCAAAACCGGATTACTACCAGCCATTGTCGTGGCAGCAGCTCCTGAACCGAGGTTATATCGGACACTGGCAGATTACCGCCGAGTCCATCGAGGCCGAGCTCGGGCGGCCTCTTTCCGACTACCCCATGGACATTCAGCCCGCAGACGGCGAACCTTTTGCCGAGCTTTTCTTCGCCTACATCAATTCGCCCATGGTGGGACGGAACCTGCTCGGCGACGATGGCTATCATCGCCTCATGCAACGGCTGGATGACGGCGCACAGGTTCTGGCCGTCATGTCCCGGGGCGCCTTTCCCCACGTTTCCCGGGAGTTCGTCCCCGGCAGCTCTCCGGACCGTGTTGGTCTGACCCAGAACAACCTGGCCGTGGAAATGCGCGACCTGAACCTGCTGGACCAGAATCTCGATTTTCGGGCCGCCGGCATGCCCTCATTCGAGGCCGGAAACCTCTTCCGCGTGGGCGGTAACGCCGGCTTCAACCCCGGAGCGGAAGCCAACCTGAAGCTCAACGTCGAACTGGCCCGCAATCACCTGATGGTGGACCGCACCTCCCTGAATATCCCGGTTCGCTTCAACGAGGAACTGTTTGAAACCGTCGAGGTTGCGCCCAACCCGGAGGATACCCGTCAACCGGTCTGGATCGGCCTTTGGCAAGAACGCTGGTGGCAGATTTCACTGCTGGTTCTCGGCCTCACCGTTCTGACCGTTTTCTTCGCTCGCCAGAAAACCCTGAGCCGCAACCCGAAGCTGGCATACCGGTTCCGCTGGGGATTTCTGTTCTTCACCCTGTTCTTTATCGGTTTCTACGCCCAGGGTCAGCTTTCGGTGGTTAACATCTACACCCTGTTCCTGGCGGTCTGGGACGGTTTCTCCCTCAACGTCTTCCTGCTGGATCCGATCATTTTCATTCTCTGGGTCTATACATTCATCACCCTGTTCATCTGGGGCCGCGG
>ERZ1699656.78-NODE-78-length-16596-cov-85.016603_pt1 | contig 16596 bp, 9 predicted proteins | sample MGYA00581514_ERZ1699656 | MGnify/ENA primary metagenome ERZ1699656 (study PRJEB42348, sample SAMEA6618691) | metagenome | isolation source: Polyester-degrading enrichment culture growing on monomer 1,4-butanediol, B | collected 2019-04-14 ...
GTTCGGGACAATCGCCGCAGATGGCCGTTTTGTCAATTCCACCGGTGTCGATTAATTCACTTCATCGACATTTTGCCCGGCAAGAGCCTGGCGGATCCGGCTATCCATACGCGCTTCGGCAAACGGTCGGGACGCATTTTCAAGCGCCTCGGCCGCGTCATTGATCGCATCACGGTCTTCGCCTGCCATTGCTGTTTCCAGCGTGGCAATGGCGTTGGTGATGGATGTGTCATCCTCAGGCGTCAGCAAATCCCGATCCGCATCCATTGCAGCCTGCACGGCCAGAATATTGCGCCGCGCCTCGACCCGTGCTTCGGTCAGCAGGCGCAATTCCATATCGTCACGTGCATTGACCATACTGTCGCGCAGCATGTTGGCCATATCGGATTCATTGATGCCATAGGTCGGCTTGACGGCTACTTCCTGTTCGGTACCGGTGGTTTCTTCGCGTGCGGAAACGGTCAAAAGACCATCCGCATCGACGTTGAACTGTACGCGAATGCGTGCCGCACCTGCGGCCATCGACGGAATGCCTGTCAGAACAAAGCGCGCAAGCGATCTGCACTGATCGACCATTTCGCGTTCGCCCTGCACCACATGGATCATCATGGCCGACTGACCATCCTGATAGGTGGTGAATTCCTGTGCCTTGGAAACCGGGATCGGCGTATTGCGGTCAATGACCTTTTCAACAATCCCGCCCATGGTTTCAAGACCAAGCGACAGCGGTGTCACATCCAGCAGCAGGTTATCCGAGCCACCTGTCAGCGCCTCTGCCTGAAGGGCTGCCCCAAGGGCAACAACTTCGTCCGGGTCGATGTCAGAAAGCGGTTCCTGTTCAAACAAATCGGCCACCGCCTTGCGCACGGCTGGCACACGGGTTGATCCACCGACCAGCACCACGCCCTTGACGTCTTCGGGCAGGACATCGGCATCATCAAGTACCTGTTCGGTGATGGCGGTCGTGCGCGAAACCAGTTTGGCAATCATCGCGTCAAAGGCATCACGGGTAACCGTGTGTTTGGTTTCTGCACCGTTCAGTTCAACCGTTACTTCGACACTGTCCTGATCGGTCAGGCTTTCCTTGACGGTCCGGGCGGCCTTGAGGATGCGTTTGGCATCCGACGCATCGAGTGCATCTGTCGCCCCGCCGTCCTTGCGTTCCGCCAGAAGATGTTCGGCAATGGCATGATCAAAATCATCCCCGCCAAGGGCGGCATCACCGCCGGTTGCCTTCACCTGGAAGACACCCTTTTGCATCTTGAGCAACGAGATATCAAACGTCCCGCCGCCAAGGTCATACACGGCGTAAAGCCCCTCTGCCCCATTATCAAGGCCATAGGCAAGGGCAGCTGCGGTCGGTTCATTGACCAGACGGAGCACCTCGATCCCGGCCAGTTTGGCAGCGTCCTTGGTCGCGGTACGGGCGCCATCGTCGAAATAGGCCGGCACCGTAATCACGGCCTTTTCAACCGGTTTATCTAGGCTTTCTTCAGCACGCGCACGCAGGGCACGCAGGATATCGGCCGATACTTCGACCGGGGTCAAAACACGGTCGCCGACATTAAGGCGCACCATCATCGGATCGCCGTTTTCCGTTTCGGATTTTTCCGGAACTTCAACGTGATACGGCAGCGTGCCTGCGACCGATTTGACGTCTTCAAGGCCTCGGCCCATCAGCCGTTTGACCGACGACACCACACGGCTTGCATCGGTATTGATGTGATCGCGCGCCGCTTCGCCAACCACAGGGGTATCGCCCCCATAATAAACGACAGACGGCACAATCGCGTTGCCACCGGATTTATCACGCAGGACTTCAGGCGTTTCGTCGTTTGAGATCGCAACGACCGAGTTGGTGGTCCCAAGGTCGATCCCGACCGCAATCTGACGCTCGTCCTCGTGGGGAAGTGGCGTTTCGCCCGGTTCGTGGATTTTCAGCAGAGCCATTATTCAGTCCAGTTTTCTTGGGCCAGTTTCTTGAACAAGTTTCCTGGCGATGATCAGGCAGCGGCAAGGCGCGATTTCTTCGCGCGCGCTTCCTCGGTCATTTTCACGAGATACCTCAGACGGGTGGCGAGCTTTTTCGCCGCGTCAAAGGATTGGGAATCAAGCGCATCACCAAGATCCTTTTCACAGGCACGCGCCTGTTTGCGGGTATCCTTGATCATGGCATCAATGGTGTTTTTGTCTTGGGCATCATCAAGAGCCTCGCGCATTTCCATTGCTTCCATCAGAAGGGCCGGGTCATTGACCGTGTTGCCTTCGCCACCTTCGGGTTCATGACCAGCCTGACGCAACATGTAATGGGCACGTGCCACCGGATTTTTCAGCGTCTCGAAAGCATCATTCAGACTGGCTGCCTGTTGCGATGACAAGGCCTGCTCGCGGCCTGATTTGGCGGCAAACCGATCCGGGTGCAGCATTTGTTGCTGTTTGAGATAGGTTGCTTCCATCGCATCAACATCCACGGCAAAGGATTTTTCAAGTCCAAAGCGGGTGAAATGATCAAGCTGGCCCGGGGCCTGAATGGCGTTGCAGGTTTCGCAGAACAATGCGCTGGCTGCAACCGGCCCCTTGCAGGACCAGCAAACCTTGTGCGCCGGGTGTTCGGTATTGCTCACGCTATGCACTTCCGAGGATTAAAAACAAAAAACAAATCTGGTCAAAAGCGGTCTGCATCAAACATCAGACCACCCTTTTCAGGCGATGGCCCCGGCGATTACGCCAGGGCCATTACCATTCAGAACGCAGGGAAAACCCGGCCTGATCAGACGTGGAAGGATTCACCGCAGCCACAACGACCTTTTTCGTTGGGATTGCGGAAGACAAAGCCTTCTTCCATCTTGTTGACCTCGTAATCCATCTCCGTGCCAAGCACGAACATGATGGCTTTCGGGTCAATCAGGAGCTTCACGCCGTCTTCCAACTCGACCACGTCTTCGAAGCCAGTGGCATCGTCAGCATACTCAAGCGTGTAAGACAGGCCCGAACACCCCTTGCTGCGCACGCCAAGCCGGATACCGTGCGAAGGTTTCCCGCGGCTATCAAGCAGCGCCTTGATGTGATCAAGCGCAACCGGTGTGACAGAAATCGGTGACGGCAGAGCCATTTTATTCTCCCAATATTCCGAAAACGACGGGAACGTGACGCTGCTTATTCAGCAGCGTCAACGTCCGCTGCGCCGTTTTTGGTTTTGTAGTCGCTGATGGCGGCTTTGATGGCATCTTCAGCCAGGATCGAGCAGTGAATTTTCACTGGCGGAAGTGCCAGTTCCTGCGCGATCTGGGAATTTGCAATCGAACCGGCCTCATCAAGCGACTTGCCTTTAACCCACTCGGTGATCAGCGAGCTTGATGCAATTGCCGAACCGCAGCCGAAGGTTTTGAATTTTGCATCTTCAATGATCCCTTCCGGGGTCACTTTGATCTGCAATTTCATAACGTCACCACAGGCCGGTGCACCAACAAGGCCGGTACCAACAGACGTTTCGTTTTTGTCCATTGAACCAACGTTACGCGGGTTTTCGTAATGGTCGATCAGTTTTTCACTATAAGCCATGATAGGAATCCTCCTAAAAGTCCTGTGTCTCTCTCACGAGATAGAATACATATCGATTGTGTCGATAGTACGTTGTCTGTCGTCGTCGTTCTTAGTGCTCAGCCCACTCGATCGACTTGATGTCGATGCCTTCCTGGGCCATTTCCCAAAGCGGGCTCATCTCACGAAGGCGCTCAACTGCGACACAGATCGACTCAACGGCCTGATCAAGTTCTTCCTTCGTGGTGTAGCGACCAATGCCGATACGCAGCGAGGTGTGGGCGAGTTCTTCGTCAACACCAAGTGCACGCAGCACATAGGACGGTTCAAGCGATGCCGAAGTACAAGCCGAACCCGATGAAACAGCAATGTTCTTGATGTCCATCAGCAGGCTTTCACCTTCAACATAGGCAAACGAGATGTTCAGGTTGCCGCTAACACGTTCATGTTCGTCACCATTGACATAAATGTCTTCGAGACGGTCACGGAAACGCTGAAGCGTATAGTCGCGCAACTCGGTGATACGTGCGTTTTCTTCGGCCATTTCGTTTGACAGAATGTCACACGCCTTGCCAAGACCGACGATCAGCGGCGTTGCCAGCGTACCCGAACGCATGCCGCGTTCTTGACCACCACCGGTGATCTGGGCAATGACGCGAACGCGCGGACGACGGCGAACATAAAGGGCACCAATGCCTTTCGGGCCATAGATTTTGTGGCCGGAAATCGACATCAGGTCGATTTTCATGTCGTCAACGTCAAGGTCGATCTTGCCAACCGCCTGTGCACAGTCGGTGTGGAAGAAGACTTTGCGTTCGCGGCAGATTTCGCCGATTTCTTTCAGCGGCTGGATCACACCGATTTCGTTGTTCACACCCATGACGGACACGAGTGCGGTTTCATCGGTGATCGCTGCCTTAAGTTCTTCAAGATCGATCAGGCCGTTATCCTTAACGCCAAGATAGGTCACTTTGTAACCTTCCTGCTCAAGGTGACGGGCACTGTCGAGCACGCATTTATGCTCGGTCACGACCGTGATCATATGCGGCTTTTTCTTGCCATAGAACTTCATCACACCTTTGAGTGCGAGGTTGTTCGATTCAGTCGCACCCGACGTAAAGATGATTTCCTTGGCAGATGCACCAATGATTTTGGCGACCTGACCACGGGCGACGTCAACCGCATCTTCTGCTTCCCAGCCAAAGCTGTGGTTGCGCGAATGCGGGTTGCCGAATTTCTCGGTGAAATACGGCAGCATCGCGTCGACGACCCGCGGGTCTGTCGGCGTCGTTGCCTGGTAATCCAGATAGATCGGCTTTGCTTTAAGCTCGTTCATTTTAAAGGCTTCCTCACTCACTCTCTTGTCAGGCAGCGTGACGCGCCTTCTTGCGCGCTGCATTGCCCCTCATCCGGCTCCAAACTCGGATAAACGTATCGATATCTTCGTCGGTCGTTTCCAACCCCAGACTGACCCTTACGGCCGATCCGGTGTCAGAAATTCCCATTTCCTTAAGCACGTGGCTTTCACGTACCTTGCCTGATGAACAGGCTGATCCCGAACTGATTGCAACACCTGCCAGATCCAGTGCCATTACCTGGGTTTCCCCCGGCATTCCCGGCAAAATCAGGCAACTCGTATTGCTCAGTCGATCCGTTCCCATACCGGCGATCAGAAGTTCAGGTGCAACTGATGCCAATTCTGTTTCAAGGCGGTCGCGCAACGCAGCGATATCCGCCATTTTCGCCATGTTGGCTTCTGCACGCCGGGCCGCGGCTTCAAAGCCTGCGATCCCCACAACGTTTTCCGTGCCACCACGGCGGTATTTTTCCTGTCCGCCCCCGCGTATCTGGGGGACCAGCATCACGCCCGGCGCAATCGCCAAGGCACCAATGCCTTTCGGGCCGCCGATCTTATGGGCCGAGATCGACACCATATCAACCAGCAAACGTCCCATATCAACGGGCATCCGGCCCAACGCCTGAACGGCGTCACAATGGACCTTTGCCCCGTATTCACGCGCCAGCAAAGCAACTTTTGCCACCGGCTGAATCACGCCGGTTTCATTGTTGGCCAGCATGACCGAAACCAGGACCTTTTCGCCGGCATCGGATGCGTCCTTAAGCATCGCTTCCAGCGCATCAAATTCGACAACGCCATGCTCATCTACCGGAATGCGTCTGGCATCTGTACGGCCATCCATGACCGACGGATGTTCAATTGCACTGGTAAAGACCGTAACATCCTCCAAGCCATTGAGAGCCAGGTTGTTTGCCTCGGTCCCGCCGCTGGTAAAGATGATCCGTTCTGAATCACCCCCGACCAGTTCGGCAATGGTGCGGCGCGCATGATCAATGATCTTTCTGGCTGCGCGGCCGCTGGCGTGAACGGATGACGGGTTGCCCGGGATTTCCATCGCAGCGACCATTGCCTGCCTTGCCTCCTGGCAGAGCGGCGCGCTTGCGTTGTAATCAAGGTAAACCTGAGCGGTCATCCGTTTATAATCATCCTTATTCTCATCTGCCCTCGATATAGAGGACTAATTACTGTGCCGCAACCTGTGACGGTTCTTCTATTTGTGTGGTTTTCGACGGGAAAGCGCGCAGCGTACCGGCAACATTTCGGTCGACCACATCAGCAAGACTGACAGAGGCCAGGTAAAGATAAATCTGGTTGCCAAGTTCTTCCCACAATTCATGGGTTTGGCAGCGCCCCTTGTTGGCCTTGCAGCCCTTGGGCGATCCCGACTTGCAGCGGGTTGCGCGGATCGGCTCATCGACGGCCAAAATGACATCGGCAACACGGGTTTCGGTCGCAGTGCGGGCCAACAGATATCCGCCACCCGGTCCACGAACAGATCGAACCAATCCCCCCTTGCGCAGCTTGCCAAACAGTTGCTCAAGATAGGACAATGAAATTTCCTGACGGTCCGCAATATCGGCAAGTGCGACCGGTCGGTCCTTGCTGCTTTCAGCGAGATCGACCATCGCCATCACGGCATAGCGGCCTTTGGTACTCAGCTTCACGGTGCGTCCTCCTGCCTTGCTGTCGGGTTACCCCTGCCAGCGGGCTCTTCATTTACGCGGCGCTGTGTGCGCCAACATTATTCCGATGATGCGACGATGCGCGGCTTTTCCGGGGCCGCATCCTTGTCTGCATTACCTGCCTTTTCGGCCTCAAGGGCCACGACCTTGCCGCGCAGGTTTTCGACTTCACGTCCAAGTTCCTCAAGCGCACGGGCCACCGGATCAGGCAGATCGCCAATCGGCGTGCCATATGCGCAGAACCGGTCGTCCTGTTCGCGACGGACCATCTTGGCCGGAATACCGACCACAGTTGCGCCTTCGGGCACTTCGCCCAGCACAACCGCGTTTCCGCCGACACGCGCATTCTTGCGCACGGTAAACGGCCCCAAAATTTGCGCGCCTGATCCAACAATTACGCCATCCTCAAGGGTCGGGTGACGTTTCAGACCACGCTGGCCATCGCTGTTGACACTGGGTGATGTCCCGCCAAGGGTAACCCCTTGATACAGGGTGACATCATCGCCAATTTCGGCGGTTTCACCGATGACAACACCCATGCCATGATCAATAAAGAACCGCTTGCCAATGGTGGCACCCGGGTGAATTTCAATCCCGGTCAACCAGCGCATGATTTGCGACAAAAAGCGTGCCGTTAGACGAAAACCACGCTGCCAAAGCCAATGCGTACCACGATATCCCATGATCGCATGAAACGCCGGATAGCTGATCACGACTTCCCAACGGGATCGCGCCGCAGGGTCACGGGCAATCATCGCGTCAATTTCCTGACGAATTAGCTTGAACATGGGGCGGTCCACTGTGTAATTAGTATCTTCGATTCCCGGCACCCTTGCCCAGCCCCGGCCTTGCAGCATATGCAAAATCGGGTTTGACGGGCACCAACGGGTTAGCCGGAATATAGGATAACCGAGTAACTTGGTCAAGTATTTGCCCAAAGCAATTTATGCGCAAACACGAAAAAACTTACAAAAACACTCGGATATTTTTGTTACACATATCTTTCCATTCGTGGACAGGAGCAGTCTGATCCATGCCTGAGGTCATTTTTAACGGCCCCGAAGGTCGCCTTGAAGGTCGCTACCACCATAACGGCGCTGACGATTCGCCCATCGCACTTATCCTCCATCCCAACCCGCAACAGGGTGGCACAATGAATAACAAGTTGTGCTTCAACATGTTCAACATGTTCAAGGACCGCGGCTATTCGGTCATGCGGTTCAACTTCCGGGGTGTTGGTCGCTCGCAGGGCATTTACGATCAGGGGATCGGTGAACTGTCTGATGCAGCATCCGCACTCGACTGGATGCAGACCTATAATGCCAATGCACGCGCAACCTGGGTTGCCGGTTATTCGTTCGGTTCTTGGATCGGCATGCAGCTTTTGATGCGCCGCCCGGAAATTGACGGATTTATTTCGGTCGCAGCCCCGGCAAGCGAACATGACTTCACCTTCCTGGCCCCCTGCCCGTCATCGGGCATTCTGATCCACGGGTCGCAGGACACCAACATTCCGGTCGCCTCGGTCAACAAGCTTGCAGACAAGCTCAATTCCCAGAAGGGTATTGAAGTTGACATGTGCGCGATTGACGGTGCCGATCACTATTTTGCCAAACAGCAAGATGACGTGATCAAGCATTCGGCTGCATATCTGGACAAGCGTGGCGCTTAAACCCGCCTTAAGCATGATCCAATGACCCACAAAAGGCTGCCTGATCAGGCAGCCTTTTGTGGGTCATTGGATCATGCTTAAGGCGGGTTTAAGCGCCACGCTTGTCCAGATATGCAGCCGAATGCTTGATCACGTCATCTTGCTGTTTGGCAAAATAGTGATCGGCACCGTCAATCGCGCACATGTCAACTTCAATACCCTTCTGGGAATTGAGCTTGTCTGCAAGCTTGTTGACCGAGGCGACCGGAATGTTGGTGTCCTGCGACCCGTGGATCAGAATGCCCGATGACGGGCAGGGGGCCAGGAAGGTGAAGTCATGTTCGCTTGCCGGGGCTGCGACCGAAATAAATCCGTCAATTTCCGGGCGGCGCATCAAAAGCTGCATGCCGATCCAAGAACCGAACGAATAACCGGCAACCCAGGTTGCGCGTGCATTGGCATTATAGGTCTGCATCCAGTCGAGTGCGGATGCTGCATCAGACAGTTCACCGATCCCCTGATCGTAAATGCCCTGCGAGCGACCAACACCCCGGAAGTTGAACCGCATGACCGAATAGCCGCGGTCCTTGAACATGTTGAACATGTTGAAGCACAACTTGTTATTCATTGTGCCACCCTGTTGCGGGTTGGGATGGAGGATAAGTGCGATGGGCGAATCGTCAGCGCCGTTATGGTGGTAGCGACCTTCAAGGCGACCTTCGGGGCCGTTAAAAATGACCTCAGGCATGGATCAGACTGCTCCTGTCCACGAATGGAAAGATATGTGTAACAAAAATATCCGAGTGTTTTTGTAAGTTTTTTCGTGTTTGCGCATAAATTGCTTTGGGCAAATACTTGACCAAGTTACTCGGTTATCCTATATTCCGGCTAACCCGTTGGTGCCCGTCAAACCCGATTTTGCATATGCTGCAAGGCCGGGGCTGGGCAAGGGTGCCGGGAATCGAAGATACTAATTACACAGTGGACCGCCCCATGTTCAAGCTAATTCGTCAGGAAATTGACGCGATGATTGCCCGTGACCCTGCGGCGCGATCCCGTTGGGAAGTCGTGATCAGCTATCCGGCGTTTCATGCGATCATGGGATATCGTGGTACGCATTGGCTTTGGCAGCGTGGTTTTCGTCTAACGGCACGCTTTTTGTCGCAAATCATGCGCTGGTTGACCGGGATTGAAATTCACCCGGGTGCCACCATTGGCAAGCGGTTCTTTATTGATCATGGCATGGGTGTTGTCATCGGTGAAACCGCCGAAATTGGCGATGATGTCACCCTGTATCAAGGGGTTACCCTTGGCGGGACATCACCCAGTGTCAACAGCGATGGCCAGCGTGGTCTGAAACGTCACCCGACCCTTGAGGATGGCGTAATTGTTGGATCAGGCGCGCAAATTTTGGGGCCGTTTACCGTGCGCAAGAATGCGCGTGTCGGCGGAAACGCGGTTGTGCTGGGCGAAGTGCCCGAAGGCGCAACTGTGGTCGGTATTCCGGCCAAGATGGTCCGTCGCGAACAGGACGACCGGTTCTGCGCATATGGCACGCCGATTGGCGATCTGCCTGATCCGGTGGCCCGTGCGCTTGAGGAACTTGGACGTGAAGTCGAAAACCTGCGCGGCAAGGTCGTGGCCCTTGAGGCCGAAAAGGCAGGTAATGCAGACAAGGATGCGGCCCCGGAAAAGCCGCGCATCGTCGCATCATCGGAATAATGTTGGCGCACACAGCGCCGCGTAAATGAAGAGCCCGCTGGCAGGGGTAACCCGACAGCAAGGCAGGAGGACGCACCGTGAAGCTGAGTACCAAAGGCCGCTATGCCGTGATGGCGATGGTCGATCTCGCTGAAAGCAGCAAGGACCGACCGGTCGCACTTGCCGATATTGCGGACCGTCAGGAAATTTCATTGTCCTATCTTGAGCAACTGTTTGGCAAGCTGCGCAAGGGGGGATTGGTTCGATCTGTTCGTGGACCGGGTGGCGGATATCTGTTGGCCCGCACTGCGACCGAAACCCGTGTTGCCGATGTCATTTTGGCCGTCGATGAGCCGATCCGCGCAACCCGCTGCAAGTCGGGATCGCCCAAGGGCTGCAAGGCCAACAAGGGGCGCTGCCAAACCCATGAATTGTGGGAAGAACTTGGCAACCAGATTTATCTTTACCTGGCCTCTGTCAGTCTTGCTGATGTGGTCGACCGAAATGTTGCCGGTACGCTGCGCGCTTTCCCGTCGAAAACCACACAAATAGAAGAACCGTCACAGGTTGCGGCACAGTAATTAGTCCTCTATATCGAGGGCAGATGAGAATAAGGATGATTATAAACGGATGACCGCTCAGGTTTACCTTGATTACAACGCAAGCGCGCCGCTCTGCCAGGAGGCAAGGCAGGCAATGGTCGCTGCGATGGAAATCCCGGGCAACCCGTCATCCGTTCACGCCAGCGGCCGCGCAGCCAGAAAGATCATTGATCATGCGCGCCGCACCATTGCCGAACTGGTCGGGGGTGATTCAGAACGGATCATCTTTACCAGCGGCGGGACCGAGGCAAACAACCTGGCTCTCAATGGCTTGGAGGATGTTACGGTCTTTACCAGTGCAATTGAACATCCGTCGGTCATGGATGGCCGTACAGATGCCAGACGCATTCCGGTAGATGAGCATGGCGTTGTCGAATTTGATGCGCTGGAAGCGATGCTTAAGGACGCATCCGATGCCGGCGAAAAGGTCCTGGTTTCGGTCATGCTGGCCAACAATGAAACCGGCGTGATTCAGCCGGTGGCAAAAGTTGCTTTGCTGGCGCGTGAATACGGGGCAAAGGTCCATTGTGACGCCGTTCAGGCGTTGGGCCGGATGCCCGTTGATATGGGACGTTTGCTGGTTGATATGGTGTCGATCTCGGCCCATAAGATCGGCGGCCCGAAAGGCATTGGTGCCTTGGCGATTGCGCCGGGCGTGATGCTGGTCCCCCAGATACGCGGGGGCGGACAGGAAAAATACCGCCGTGGTGGCACGGAAAACGTTGTGGGGATCGCAGGCTTTGAAGCCGCGGCCCGGCGTGCAGAAGCCAACATGGCGAAAATGGCGGATATCGCTGCGTTGCGCGACCGCCTTGAAACAGAATTGGCATCAGTTGCACCTGAACTTCTGATCGCCGGTATGGGAACGGATCGACTGAGCAATACGAGTTGCCTGATTTTGCCGGGAATGCCGGGGGAAACCCAGGTAATGGCACTGGATCTGGCAGGTGTTGCAATCAGTTCGGGATCAGCCTGTTCATCAGGCAAGGTACGTGAAAGCCACGTGCTTAAGGAAATGGGAATTTCTGACACCGGATCGGCCGTAAGGGTCAGTCTGGGGTTGGAAACGACCGACGAAGATATCGATACGTTTATCCGAGTTTGGAGCCGGATGAGGGGCAATGCAGCGCGCAAGAAGGCGCGTCACGCTGCCTGACAAGAGAGTGAGTGAGGAAGCCTTTAAAATGAACGAGCTTAAAGCAAAGCCGATCTATCTGGATTACCAGGCAACGACGCCGACAGACCCGCGGGTCGTCGACGCGATGCTGCCGTATTTCACCGAGAAATTCGGCAACCCGCATTCGCGCAACCACAGCTTTGGCTGGGAAGCAGAAGATGCGGTTGACGTCGCCCGTGGTCAGGTCGCCAAAATCATTGGTGCATCTGCCAAGGAAATCATCTTTACGTCGGGTGCGACTGAATCGAACAACCTCGCACTCAAAGGTGTGATGAAGTTCTATGGCAAGAAAAAGCCGCATATGATCACGGTCGTGACCGAGCATAAATGCGTGCTCGACAGTGCCCGTCACCTTGAGCAGGAAGGTTACAAAGTGACCTATCTTGGCGTTAAGGATAACGGCCTGATCGATCTTGAAGAACTTAAGGCAGCGATCACCGATGAAACCGCACTCGTGTCCGTCATGGGTGTGAACAACGAAATCGGTGTGATCCAGCCGCTGAAAGAAATCGGCGAAATCTGCCGCGAACGCAAAGTCTTCTTCCACACCGACTGTGCACAGGCGGTTGGCAAGATCGACCTTGACGTTGACGACATGAAAATCGACCTGATGTCGATTTCCGGCCACAAAATCTATGGCCCGAAAGGCATTGGTGCCCTTTATGTTCGCCGTCGTCCGCGCGTTCGCGTCATTGCCCAGATCACCGGTGGTGGTCAAGAACGCGGCATGCGTTCGGGTACGCTGGCAACGCCGCTGATCGTCGGTCTTGGCAAGGCGTGTGACATTCTGTCAAACGAAATGGCCGAAGAAAACGCACGTATCACCGAGTTGCGCGACTATACGCTTCAGCGTTTCCGTGACCGTCTCGAAGACATTTATGTCAATGGTGACGAACATGAACGTGTTAGCGGCAACCTGAACATCTCGTTTGCCTATGTTGAAGGTGAAAGCCTGCTGATGGACATCAAGAACATTGCTGTTTCATCGGGTTCGGCTTGTACTTCGGCATCGCTTGAACCGTCCTATGTGCTGCGTGCACTTGGTGTTGACGAAGAACTCGCCCACACCTCGCTGCGTATCGGCATTGGTCGCTACACCACGAAGGAAGAACTTGATCAGGCCGTTGAGTCGATCTGTGTCGCAGTTGAGCGCCTTCGTGAGATGAGCCCGCTTTGGGAAATGGCCCAGGAAGGCATCGACATCAAGTCGATCGAGTGGGCTGAGCACTAAGAACGACGACGACAGACAACGTACTATCGACACAATCGATATGTATTCTATCTCGTGAGAGAGACACAGGACTTTTAGGAGGATTCCTATCATGGCTTATAGTGAAAAACTGATCGACCATTACGAAAACCCGCGTAACGTTGGTTCAATGGACAAAAACGAAACGTCTGTTGGTACCGGCCTTGTTGGTGCACCGGCCTGTGGTGACGTTATGAAATTGCAGATCAAAGTGACCCCGGAAGGGATCATTGAAGATGCAAAATTCAAAACCTTCGGCTGCGGTTCGGCAATTGCATCAAGCTCGCTGATCACCGAGTGGGTTAAAGGCAAGTCGCTTGATGAGGCCGGTTCGATTGCAAATTCCCAGATCGCGCAGGAACTGGCACTTCCGCCAGTGAAAATTCACTGCTCGATCCTGGCTGAAGATGCCATCAAAGCCGCCATCAGCGACTACAAAACCAAAAACGGCGCAGCGGACGTTGACGCTGCTGAATAAGCAGCGTCACGTTCCCGTCGTTTTCGGAATATTGGGAGAATAAAATGGCTCTGCCGTCACCGATTTCTGTCACACCGGTTGCGCTTGATCACATCAAGGCGCTGCTTGATAGCCGCGGGAAACCTTCGCACGGTATCCGGCTTGGCGTGCGCAGCAAGGGGTGTTCGGGCCTGTCTTACACGCTTGAGTATGCTGACGATGCCACTGGCTTCGAAGACGTGGTCGAGTTGGAAGACGGCGTGAAGCTCCTGATTGACCCGAAAGCCATCATGTTCGTGCTTGGCACGGAGATGGATTACGAGGTCAACAAGATGGAAGAAGGCTTTGTCTTCCGCAATCCCAACGAAAAAGGTCGTTGTGGCTGCGGTGAATCCTTCCACGTCTGATCAGGCCGGGTTTTCCCTGCGTTCTGAATGGTAATGGCCCTGGCGTAATCGCCGGGGCCATCGCCTGAAAAGGGTGGTCTGATGTTTGATGCAGACCGCTTTTGACCAGATTTGTTTTTTGTTTTTAATCCTCGGAAGTGCATAGCGTGAGCAATACCGAACACCCGGCGCACAAGGTTTGCTGGTCCTGCAAGGGGCCGGTTGCAGCCAGCGCATTGTTCTGCGAAACCTGCAACGCCATTCAGGCCCCGGGCCAGCTTGATCATTTCACCCGCTTTGGACTTGAAAAATCCTTTGCCGTGGATGTTGATGCGATGGAAGCAACCTATCTCAAACAGCAACAAATGCTGCACCCGGATCGGTTTGCCGCCAAATCAGGCCGCGAGCAGGCCTTGTCATCGCAACAGGCAGCCAGTCTGAATGATGCTTTCGAGACGCTGAAAAATCCGGTGGCACGTGCCCATTACATGTTGCGTCAGGCTGGTCATGAACCCGAAGGTGGCGAAGGCAACACGGTCAATGACCCGGCCCTTCTGATGGAAGCAATGGAAATGCGCGAGGCTCTTGATGATGCCCAAGACAAAAACACCATTGATGCCATGATCAAGGATACCCGCAAACAGGCGCGTGCCTGTGAAAAGGATCTTGGTGATGCGCTTGATTCCCAATCCTTTGACGCGGCGAAAAAGCTCGCCACCCGTCTGAGGTATCTCGTGAAAATGACCGAGGAAGCGCGCGCGAAGAAATCGCGCCTTGCCGCTGCCTGATCATCGCCAGGAAACTTGTTCAAGAAACTGGCCCAAGAAAACTGGACTGAATAATGGCTCTGCTGAAAATCCACGAACCGGGCGAAACGCCACTTCCCCACGAGGACGAGCGTCAGATTGCGGTCGGGATCGACCTTGGGACCACCAACTCGGTCGTTGCGATCTCAAACGACGAAACGCCTGAAGTCCTGCGTGATAAATCCGGTGGCAACGCGATTGTGCCGTCTGTCGTTTATTATGGGGGCGATACCCCTGTGGTTGGCGAAGCGGCGCGCGATCACATCAATACCGATGCAAGCCGTGTGGTGTCGTCGGTCAAACGGCTGATGGGCCGAGGCCTTGAAGACGTCAAATCGGTCGCAGGCACGCTGCCGTATCACGTTGAAGTTCCGGAAAAATCCGAAACGGAAAACGGCGATCCGATGATGGTGCGCCTTAATGTCGGCGACCGTGTTTTGACCCCGGTCGAAGTATCGGCCGATATCCTGCGTGCCCTGCGTGCGCGTGCTGAAGAAAGCCTAGATAAACCGGTTGAAAAGGCCGTGATTACGGTGCCGGCCTATTTCGACGATGGCGCCCGTACCGCGACCAAGGACGCTGCCAAACTGGCCGGGATCGAGGTGCTCCGTCTGGTCAATGAACCGACCGCAGCTGCCCTTGCCTATGGCCTTGATAATGGGGCAGAGGGGCTTTACGCCGTGTATGACCTTGGCGGCGGGACGTTTGATATCTCGTTGCTCAAGATGCAAAAGGGTGTCTTCCAGGTGAAGGCAACCGGCGGTGATGCCGCCCTTGGCGGGGATGATTTTGATCATGCCATTGCCGAACATCTTCTGGCGGAACGCAAGGACGGCGGGGCGACAGATGCACTCGATGCGTCGGATGCCAAACGCATCCTCAAGGCCGCCCGGACCGTCAAGGAAAGCCTGACCGATCAGGACAGTGTCGAAGTAACGGTTGAACTGAACGGTGCAGAAACCAAACACACGGTTACCCGTGATGCCTTTGACGCGATGATTGCCAAACTGGTTTCGCGCACGACCGCCATCACCGAACAGGTACTTGATGATGCCGATGTCCTGCCCGAAGACGTCAAGGGCGTGGTGCTGGTCGGTGGATCAACCCGTGTGCCAGCCGTGCGCAAGGCGGTGGCCGATTTGTTTGAACAGGAACCGCTTTCTGACATCGACCCGGACGAAGTTGTTGCCCTTGGGGCAGCCCTTCAGGCAGAGGCGCTGACAGGTGGCTCGGATAACCTGCTGCTGGATGTGACACCGCTGTCGCTTGGTCTTGAAACCATGGGCGGGATTGTTGAAAAGGTCATTGACCGCAATACGCCGATCCCGGTTTCCAAGGCACAGGAATTCACCACCTATCAGGATGGTCAGTCGGCCATGATGATCCATGTGGTGCAGGGCGAACGCGAAATGGTCGATCAGTGCAGATCGCTTGCGCGCTTTGTTCTGACAGGCATTCCGTCGATGGCCGCAGGTGCGGCACGCATTCGCGTACAGTTCAACGTCGATGCGGATGGTCTTTTGACCGTTTCCGCACGCGAAGAAACCACCGGTACCGAACAGGAAGTAGCCGTCAAGCCGACCTATGGCATCAATGAATCCGATATGGCCAACATGCTGCGCGACAGTATGGTCAATGCACGTGACGATATGGAATTGCGCCTGCTGACCGAAGCACGGGTCGAGGCGCGGCGCAATATTCTGGCCGTGCAGGCTGCAATGGATGCGGATCGGGATTTGCTGACGCCTGAGGATGACACATCCATCACCAACGCCATTGCCACGCTGGAAACAGCAATGGCAGGCGAAGACCGTGATGCGATCAATGACGCGGCCGAGGCGCTTGAAAATGCGTCCCGACCGTTTGCCGAAGCGCGTATGGATAGCCGGATCCGCCAGGCTCTTGCCGGGCAAAATGTCGATGAAGTGAATTAATCGACACCGGTGGAATTGACAAAACGGCCATCTGCGGCGATTGTCCCGAAC
>ERZ1699656.81-NODE-81-length-16249-cov-46.200296_pt1 | contig 16249 bp, 16 predicted proteins | sample MGYA00581514_ERZ1699656 | MGnify/ENA primary metagenome ERZ1699656 (study PRJEB42348, sample SAMEA6618691) | metagenome | isolation source: Polyester-degrading enrichment culture growing on monomer 1,4-butanediol, B | collected 2019-04-14 ...
TGTCTGGCTGCTGCATCGTTCACGTTGGCCTGGGCAAAGAACAGGCGGCCGTAGGCGGGATGCATGGTGGCGTTTGCGAATAGCATATTTTCGATGGCCTGATGCCGCGCGTCTCCGCTTTCAGCGATCAGGTTGTTCTTATGCTTGTTGAGCAGATGGAGGATGATCGCCACGCCCTCGTTCAGCACCATGTCGCCGTCGACCAGTACTGGCACGGTTCCGGCGGGGTTCAGGGTTTCAAAGTGGTCGGCTTCCAGCTTGTGAACCAGGGTGCTTTCCTGGTTGAGCTCGTTGAGAATCGCCTGCGTGGCCAGTGAACAGGCGCCGGGAATGAAGTACAGGGTGTACATATAAAACCTCGTTTGTTGGGTTATTGCGTGACTGCAAGTGAAGTTTGGCGCTTCCCTTCGTATTCTTAAATGGCAATAATGTTTTATCAGTATCAACAATTTGGAAACAGTAAGGCCGGGCAGTATGGACAAATTGCGGGCGATGCGGATGTTTGTTCGGGTGGTGGATGCCGGTAGCTTTACCAGTGTGGCCAACGAGCTGAATGTAACCACCTCGATGATCAGCAAGGAGATAGGGCGGCTGGAGGAGGATTTGGGGGTGAGGCTGCTGCATCGATCGACCCGCGGGCAGCAATTGACGTCCATTGGTGAGGGATACCTGGAGCGGTGCCGGGAATTGCTGGTTCAGGTAGACGATGCGGACGCTTATGTGCAGCACATGCAGGACAACCCGCGCGGCAAGTTACGCATCAACGCCCCTATGGCGTTGGGCATTACCGATCTGTCGCAACTGTTCTCTGCCTACATGAAGCAATACCCGGACGTGGAGCTGGACATACAGCTGGGAGACGAAAGCCTGGATTTGATCGAGCATGGGTTCGATCTGGGGTTTCGGGCGTCCAGCCAGATGCTTGATTCCAACTATGTAGGCAAACCGCTGGTCCGTTTTACCTACAAGGTGTGCGCCTCACCCGGGTACCTGGAGAGCCATCCGCCGATTCGTGATGTCGACGATCTGGCCGCCCATAACTGTTTTGTGTACAGCTATTTCAAATCGGGAAATTTCTGGCCGCTGGCGCAGGGTATTACCGTCGGTGGTTCCCTCAAGGTGAACAGCACATTGTTCATGAAGCAGGTGATTGAGGACGGGCTGGGCATCGGCTTTCTTCCCAGCTTTGTAGCCAGGGAAGGTATAGATCAGGGCAAGTTGGTGGAAGTGCTGCCGGAGGTTAGCCGACCGGACCTTACGCTGTACGCGCTCTATCCCAACCGGCAGTTTACGCAGCCGAAACTGCTCAGCTGCATCGAGTTTCTGCAGTCCTGGTTTGTCTCCCGGAACCTGGACTAGCTGCGTTCTGGCAATGGGGCAAGCTTGTCGGATAGAGTTATGCACCGTCGTTTCGGAGGGGAGCCACCATGATGAGTGAGTTCATAGAATACCTGAAAGAGGCTTTCGCCGAGTTCGGCGAGATTCGCGCCAGAAAGATGTTTGGTGGCTACGGCCTCTACCACGATGATGTGATGATCGGTCTTGTCGCCGAGGATACGCTCTACCTGAAAGTCGACTCTGAGACTGTCAGTTGTTTTGAGGAGCGTGGGTTATCCCAGTTTATGTATCCTAAGGGGCAGAAAATGGTGGGCATGTCGTATTACCAGGCACCCGAAGAGGTGTTGGAAGACCCATCGGAGATGTGCCATTGGGTGACACTGGCCTATGGTGCAGCACTCCGATCCCGTCAATAATATTCACCGCTGGGCTACTGTTGGCGGATGCACTTGTGGTGCGCTCTGACACTCCTGAAAGGCAGAGCATTAGCTAAAAAAAGAGGACAGAATGCGATACATCATAGGTGTGCTAATCCCGATACTTCTTCAGTCTTTTGTTGTTTTTATTGTGATTGCAATGAATACCGGAAACGGTTCATGGGCTGGTTTAGCCGCTTTTCTCCTTGGTATGTTCGCTATTCCCGCGACAGGAATTGCTAATTTTTTCTATATCAGGGCAAGAAAAGATCGACAAACCTTTTCTGTCATGTGGCCCTGCTTTTTGATGGCCCTGATAATGCCTATCATCGTACTTTTACTGGTTATCATAGGGTGACCGGACTTCCCGGCGCGCCCACCCACAGAGGTGGGTTCTTTGTTTTTGAACCCTAGTAATGGATTTCTCGCATTGGCAATGATCGGAGAAAGAGGCGATATGAAGACGGCTGAAACTTACCCAATTGGTACTCCTGGCACGCCCTGGGGCGATGCTGAATGCGCCGAGTGGTTGTCTAGCCAGACCCGTCAGCGCAGTTACGAGGCGGAGGTGTTGAGTGTAATCGAGCGCCTTCGCTCGCGCTTCGATGTGGAAGAGTACGGCGCTCTGGATTACGGCCCGGATTATTACCGGCTGATGGCGATTCGCAGCCGTGACTGGAACGAGGATTTGCCGGTGGTACTGATCACGGGCGGGGTTCACGGGTATGAAACCAGCGGGGTGCATGGGGCGCTGCAGTTCCTTGATAAACACGCGGCGGAGTATGCGGGCCGCGTGAACCTGCTGGTTGCGCCCTGCGTGAGTCCCTGGGCGTATGAGCGTATTCATCGCTGGAACCGTAATGCCATCGACCCCAACCGTTCCTTCCACGAGGGAAGTCGGGCGGAGGAGTCAGCCGCACTCATGCGATTGGTCGCGCCTATCCGTGACAGTGCTCTGATTCATATCGATCTTCATGAAACCACTGATACCGACGAATCAGAATTTCGGCCGGCCCTGGCAGCCCGCGACGGCAAGCCGTTCGAGCCGGCAGGAATTCCCGATGGCTTTTATGTGGTTGATGACAGTGAGAACCCGAAACCCGATTTTCAGCAGGCGGTGATCAAGGCGGTGGAGCAGGTGACGCACATTGCGCCAGCGGATGAGAATGGCGAGATCTTCGGCTCCAAGGTCGTTGCGCGGGGCGTGATTGAGTACCCACTTACCCAGTGGGGCCTCTGCGCCGGCATGACTCGGGCGCCCTACCGAACCACTACCGAGGTTTATCCGGATAGCCCGCGAGTTACCCCCGAGCAATGCAATGCCGCGCAGGTTACTGCGGTTTGTGCGGCCATCGATTACGGGCTGGCCCATTCAGACACCGCCAAATGATGTACTGAGTCGGCATGGAAGAATAAGTTAACTAAACTTCCTGAAAAGCTGACCCCAAAAACAAGGCGAACTTCATGGATTCTTCTGAAAAGAAGCTGGCGCTCGGACTTTTTCAGATAATCGAGCGTATTCTGCTGTTCCTGGTTGTATTGATGACGCTTGGTGGGGTGGCCTTCGAGCTTCATTCGCTGTACGTCGCCCAAAGCATCAATCTCGCAGACATTCTGCTGATGTTTCTGTACCTGGAGGTCATCGGCATGGTGGCCGTGTTTTACTCGGACCGGCGATCAGCTTCTGTCTTTCCGATCTTCATTGCCATCACGGCATTGGCCCGACTGATCATTCTTCAAGGCAAGGATATGGCACCCGAGAACATTCTCTACGAAGCCATCGCGATTCTGATTCTTGCCATTGCAGCGTTTGTAATGACCCGGCTCAACCAGGTTCGCAAATACGACGACTAGCCCGGTTCTGATAAATAGGGCTTTGCCAGCGCCTCAAGTTTTTCTTCTCTGAGTTCGCCGATGGCATCCCAGATCTGCTCGGAGAGCTCTGGGTGGGCTGCTTTGAATTGGCGCGAAAGCATCAGGTAGTAGGGTTTGGTCTTGAGGGGCGGGGCGATCCGGACAATACCCTCCAACTGGTCGGGATTGTTGGCCAACAGATAATCGGCGGTCACCGATTGCAGCGCCACGGCTTTTACACGCTTCGCCTTGAGTAACTGCAGACTTTGCATCGAGCTGCGGACTTTGATCACGGAGACGCCAAGATTCTCAAGATCGTTCACGATTGAGTAACCGAGTGGGGCGCCAATGCTGATGTCCGGATCTTCGAACGCTTCGCCGTTCCAGCCGATTTCAGTGTTGGGCAAGGTATAGAGATAGTAGCTAATGGTGGTCAGGCGGCGTGTGGGATCAACCTGGCCATCCTCCCAGGGGTATTCGCCAATGCGGGTACGCGAGGTGTTGAAAGAGGCGTTGAATATCCCGTCTACCTGGCCGGTTTCGAGCATCGCGAGGCAACGCTTCCAGGGATAGCGGCTGAACTTGATCTGCAGGCCAGGTATCCGTTCCTCAAGCATTTTGACCAGTTCAACCGCGGCGCCGGGCTTGTCCAGAACCCGTTGGGTGTCACCCATGTAGTACGGGAACTGGGTCTTATCTTCATAGGCAACATGCAGCACGGTGTCTGCCGACGCCGTACGGCTTGCACTCAGGGTAAGACCCGCCAACAGCGCAAAAGCGAGAACGACCTGAATACAAGCTTTCATGAGCATACTCAAAATGTTTGAGGTAACCCGCTTAGCTTAGTTCGCGGGTGGTTTTTTTCCATTCGTCCCGGAATTCAACCGTACGCAGAAAGGACTAGTCAGTTCTGCAGGCGAATATCATCCTTCCAGCGAAAGCCAACACCACCGGCTTGCCACACGCCATCTTTGTTGAACGGATGGGGACCGGCCATATTGATGTACTGCGGCAACCCGAAGTGGGGCGACAGATTGCGCGGGGCCTTGATGGTAACCCGATCCATAATGCGCAGACCCTGTTGCTCTGCCGGCAGGTGGGCCTCCGGTGAGGCCCGGTGGGCCACCGCCCAGTTGTCGATAAACAGCAGGTCGCCGGTGTCGTACTCGTAGCGAATGCCGTAGCCATCCTCGAAGGAATCGTTCAGCAACTCGTTGTAGTCGTTGAACAGTTCTTTCATGGCCGCTTCATCCAGCAGGCGGAAACTGTCTGCATGTGCGGGGAGAGTTTTGAGTTGATCGATTGTCAGTCCGTCATCCGGAAGGCGCTCGATGACGGCGCCGGTCATGCCCAGGTGCAGCCACACGCTTTTGCGGCCGGAAATCGGATGCGTATGAACCACGGGGTGTGTGACGCTGGACGCGGAGTTAACCGAGACAAGGCGTTCCCAGAAGTCCTGTTTCTCCGGGGGCAGTGAATCAAACGCGGCCCCCTGGTGAGCGAAATGGGTGCCGCCGCCGTTTTCCGGCGCGCGAGCCATGTAGTAGGCGCTGTGGGAAAAGGTAGCGGCTTCGAAACTCCCGTCGTTGTGCCATTGGGGGCCGACGCCAAGAATGCCCTGGCGGCCATCGTTCGAGCAGCGGAAGATGTGCCGGTTTCGGCCGGGCGTTGCCGGATGAACGCCGTGGGTGGAGTGGATTTCCCGGCCGCCCCACCATTTGCAGGCATCAATCAGTTCTTCGGGCGATAGACCGGCCTGGCGTTTGAAAACGATGAATCCGCGATTGGCCATTTCCTCTTCCAGGGCCTTGATGGCGGGCTCTGGCAGTTGGTTGCGCACGTCGGCACCGTAGATTTCAACGCCGATGGGGTCCAGTGGCTTAAGCGACAAACCGTGCTGTTCAAGCAGAGTCACGTTCTCCGGGTTCAGGGCCGCTACGGTGGAGGTGGGTTCGCGGGGTATTTCCTGAGTCTGTGCCATAGCCGTCACTACCATGCTGCTCGCTTTTTAGACAGCCTAACCCAGCGGGTTTTGGGAATTCAAACCTGAATAGTCTCTGTACATGTCTTCAGCTGAGCGGGCCGTGCTTTCACCCGGCAAGACCAATTCGCGTTTGCCTTCGTAGATGCGGCCTCTAGACTGTTATAGGTAACCAAAACCAGAGGAATAGCTGTGACTCCCAAAACCCTTTTCCGCCACACACTGGCATCGTTCGCTTTCGTGATGTCAGGATCTTTGATGGCTGCCGACCCGGTGGTGGTGTCTTCGAAGATTGATACCGAAGGCTCAGTGTTGGGCCAGATGGTATTGCAGTCCCTCGAAGGAGCCGGTATTCCGGTTGAAAACAGGCTTCAGTTGGGCGGTACGAGCATTGTCCGCAATGCCATCAAGGCCGGGGAAATAGATATTTACCCGGAGTACACTGGCAACGCTGCTTTCTTCCACGATCAGGCCGACCGGGATATCTGGAAGGATGCCGGAAAAGCCTATCAGGAAGCCGCCCGCCTGGATAAAGAGGCACACAACATTGTCTGGCTGGAACCGGCAGAGGCCAATAACACCTGGGCCATGAGCGTACGTGGAGATCTGGCCCGGGAGAATAACCTGGCCACGCTGGAGGATCTGGCGCGCTATATCAATGAGGGCGGTTCCTTCAAGTTTGCGGCCAGCGCCGAGTTTGTGGAATCCGCCAGTGCCCTGCCGGCGTTCCAGGAGGCCTATGGCTTCAAGCTTGAGTCTGACCAGCTGCTGATTCTCTCCGGTGGTAACACGGCAGCCACGCTCCGGGCGGCGGCGTTGAACAACAATGATGTGAACGGGGCAATGACCTATGGCACCGATGGCGGCCTGGATGCTCTGGATCTGAAGGTGATGGAAGATACCGCCGGCGTTCAGCCGGTGTACCAGCCTGCGCCCATCGTGCGTGGCGAGGTGCTGGAAACCTATCCGCAGATCCGAGAGGTGCTTACTCCCATCTTCGAGTCGCTGGATCTTGAAACGCTGCAGCGACTGAACGGCCAGGTGGCGGTGAACGGGGTGCCGGCGGATACTGTCGCGCGGGATTACCTGGATTCCCTCGCCCAGGACTGAGGTTTGTCGATTTTCAGCTCCGTTGCTCCGAATTCCATGCCTAACCGTGTCCTGCCCGTGCTGGGGTGTCTTGCCCTGGCGCTGGTCTGGTTGCTGGACTTGGGCGTGATCCAACCCAACCGGATTGTCCCGGGTACCGGTCACGGCCTGTTGTCGGCGCTCGGCGGAGCCGGGGCCGGCCTGGTCTCGCTGATCCTGGCCGGTTGCGTCTTGCTGTCTCTTCTGCCGCTGCGCCGCCGATACCTGCCGCTGCTGGCTCTGGTAGGGCTTTCACTGGCGCTGTTGCCACTGCTGCTTGAGATCTTTGCAAGCCGGCATCTGCCAGAGAACGCGCCGTATGCACGATCCTCCATCGGTGCCGGTTTCTGGTGTCTGCTGTTTCTGCTGTCCCTGATGCTGATCGAAATTCTCGGGCGCCTTGGAAGCGGGCGAGGGCTGCAGTTGCTGATTCTGGCCTTTGTCAGCGGAAGCTGGCTGTGGTTCCTGCGGGGCGATGGCCTTGAGAGTCTGTCCCTGGTTCGGGAGTTCAACGCCCGGCCAGACAAGTTTGAGCAAGCATTCTGGACCCATCTGGCTTTGGCATTCGGGGCAGTCAGCATCAGTGCGTGCCTGGCGTTTTTCCTTGCCCTGAAGATGATTCGCAGCGTCGCCTGGCGCCGGCCCATCCTTGGTGCTGTCAGCTTTCTGCAGACCATTCCCAGCCTGGCGGTGTTTGGTTTGCTGATCGCACCGCTCAGTGCACTGGCGGCTGCCTTCCCGGCACTTCAGGCGATGGGAATCCGCGGAATTGGCTGGGCGCCGGCTTTGTTAGCGCTGGTGGCTTACAGTCTTCTGCCGATGGTGCGCAATACCTTTGTGGCGTTCACTGAAGTGTCCGAAAGCCTCTCCGATGCTGGGCGAGGAATGGGAATGAATGAACGGCAGCTGTTTTTCAAACTCAAGCTGCCGCTGGCACTGCCGGTGATTGTGGAGGGCGTTCGCATTACCACGATTCAGGCCATTGGCCTGACGGCGGTTGCCGCACTGATCGGTGCCGGCGGTTTTGGCAGCTTTATCTTTCAGGGCCTGGGGCAGGCGGCGATGGACCTGGTTTTGCTGGGCGCATTGCCAACGATTGCACTCGCGCTGCTGGCGGATGCCTTGCTCACGATGCTGGCGGCGAGTCTTAAACCGACACCGGCGACGGCCTGACAGGAAAAGGATAAGTCCGGATGATCGAACTGAAAAATGTAACCCGCCGCTTCGGTGATGCCGTCGCCGTGGACCGGATTAACCTGAGGGTCGAAACCGGAGAGGTGTGCGTGCTGGTGGGCAGCTCGGGCTGCGGTAAGTCCACCACATTGCGGATGATCAACCAGTTGCTGCCCCACAGCGAGGGCGAGATTCTGGTGGACGGCAAGGATGTGACCGCCATGAACCCTGAGCAGCTGCGTTTGAACATGGGGTATGTCATCCAGGGCACCGGGCTGTTTCCGCACTGGACGGTGGCCCGCAACATAGCCATGGTGCCCCAGCTTCTGAAATGGCCACGGGAGCAGATCGACGAACGTGTTCATGAGCTGTTGACGCTGCTGGACCTGGCCCCCGCCGTCCATGCCAACAAGTATCCCCAGCAACTGTCCGGCGGCCAGGCCCAACGGGTGGGGGTTGCCAGGGCACTGGCGGCCAATCCCAATATTCTGTTGATGGACGAACCCTTTGGCGCCCTGGATGCCATCACGCGCGAAAACCTGCAGCTGGAAATGCTGCGCATCCAGAGACAGTTGAAAAAAACCACCGTGTTCGTCACCCACGATATCGACGAGGCCCTGAGACTGGCGACTCGAATCGCCGTAATGGACCGGGGCAGTATCATTCAGCACGACACGCCAGAGAACATCCTCCGGCGACCGGCCTCCGAGTTTGTCGAGAACCTGGTGGGCAAGCAGGACCGGGGACTAAAACTGATGAGCCTGCGCAGCGTGCGTGACCTGATGCAAGCATACCCACAGCCGAGGCAACCGGAACCCGGAGCCGATGGTCTCAAGGAAGACGACAGTCTGAGGGTGGCCCTGTCGATCATGCTGTGGCAGAACTGGAACGAGGTGCCCGTTTTCAATGCCGAGGGCCAGGAAGCCGGAACCATCACTCGCGAGCGCATCATCCAGGAAGGTGCCTGATGCGGATCTGGGTGCCACCGGTATTGCTGACCGCGCTGCTGTGCGCCCTGAGTGCGGGCATGCCGGCTCTGGAGCCACTATTCGAATGGGTGCAGCCGGACAAACAGAACGTCATCTATGAGCGGGAGAGCTTCCTGTTTCTGCTGCAGAATCATCTGACGCTGGTGGTGATTTCCGCGCTTGTGGGCACGGTTGCTGCGGTAGCGGGCGGAATCTTCGCCACCCGGCCTTTCGGCCGGGATTTTCTGCCACTGGTGAGCCAGATTGCGTCCATTGGCCAGACCTTCCCGCCGGTGGCGGTTCTGGCCCTGGCGGTGCCGGTTCTTGGCTTCGGCGAGGCGCCGATTCTAGTCGCATTGATCCTGTATGGCCTATTGCCCATTTTGCGCAACACCCTGGCGGGCCTTGAGGGGGTTGATACCACCGTCAGGCAGGCAGCCCTGGGCATGGGCATGTCGCCGTTGCAGGTGCTTCTGCAGGTGGAACTGCCGCTGGCGGGCAGGGTGATTCTGGCCGGCATTCGCACTTCGGTGACGATCAACATTGCCACCGCGGCCATCGGCTCAACCATTGGGGCCCGAACCCTTGGTGATCCGGTGATTGCCGGTCTGGTGAATGGCAACACGGCCTACGTGCTGCAGGGTGCGATTCTGATTGGGCTCTTGGCGCTAACCGTGGATAGCCTGTTTGAGGCGGTGGAGCGGGTCTGGGATCGCCGATTTCTGCCCCAGGCTGCAGGCTGAAACCGTTCGCACTGTACGCTCACCGCTTTAAAAACCTTGCGTGGATGTCTAGGCTGACGGAGAGGCACAGCGCAAGGAGCACAGCGGAATGAAGTTTCCCTCGAGCACATCATTTGCACTCCTCGGCGCAGCACTGATCGCGATCAGTTACGGGCTTGCGCGTTTCGCGTTTGGTTTGTTTGTGCCCCCGATTCGGGACGATCTCGATCTGGCACCGGATGTGATAGGTATCATCGGTGCGCTGCCGCTGATCAGTTTCGTTTTCGCGACCATGGTTGCGCCGCTCTCCGCGAATCGGCTTGGCGCCCGCAATACCGCCATGGCCTCCGGTATTTTTGGTGTTGTTGGCCTGGCCCTGATCAGCCAGGCCGCGGGCGCACTGTCCCTCGGCATTGGCGTTGTCCTGTGTGGTATCTGTACGGGCCTGATGATGCCAGCGCTCACGGCCGCCATGCAGGCGCTGGTCAGACGCTCCCTCCACGGCCGGGTCAGCTCGGTGATGAACGCGGGCACGAGTGTGGGTGTCATGGTCGCTGTACCAACCATTCTTTTCCTCGCCGGTGCCTGGCGCTATGCCTACGCGTTCTTTGCGGTGCTGGCGGTTATTGGCGTGATTGCCACCTGGTTCTTCATCCCCTCGGTTTCACGTGTGGTTCCCGCCAATGCGGCGCCCGTGCAGCCAATCAGTGCGGATCAGTGGTGGCGACTGCTCCGGCTGTCTTTGTTCGCCTTCATGATGGGGTTTGTGTCTGCCGCCTTCTGGATTTTCGCCCCCGATCTTGTGGTTAATCTTGGGTCCATGCCCTCCGATGCCACCGGCTGGCTGTGGTTGGGTGTTGGCTTCGCAGGTCTGGGCGGTGCGGTGGTGGCCGATCTGGCAGACCGGAACAATCCGCCGGTTACCCAGGCCCTGATGTTGATGACATTGGCTGCGAGCCTGGCGTTGCTGGCAGCCAGCCCGGACAACCTGGTGATTTCGGCGTTTTCTGCTCTGGTTTTTGGCCTGGCCTATATGAGTCTGACCGGCCTGTATCTGATGACCGGCATTCGCCTGTTGCCGGGGCGGCTGTCCATGGGGCCGGTGCTGCCATTTATCGCCGTATCCCTGGGCCAGGCGGCTGGCTCGCCAGTGGTTGGTCTGCTGGTCGGCGGCGTGGGTTACGCCGATGCCTTTGCCATGTTCTGCTCTATCGGCATCGTTGTGGCCATGCTGTCTCCCTTCTATCCGCGGTATCTCGAATATGAGCCGGAGGAAGAGACTGAAGAGGATACCGGCCTGCAGGCCGCCTATGACTACCAGCTTCAGGACGAGGAGGGCGAACCCTACTCGCCGGTTAGCGGAAAGACTGAGAGCTACTAGACTGCGCCGCTTCAGGGTCTAGTCCGGTGATCCGTCGGTGGGCGCTGCCCAGCTGGTATAGCCAAGGTCCATAACGCGGGCGACTTCCTCATCCGGTATGGCCGAAAGGTCGCCAAGCTCCAGTGGGTCGAAGTGGAAGGCATAGAGGCGGGAAGTGAACTCTGCAATAGGCAGGGAAGCTTCGCCTCGAAATTCGCCGTTGCCGTGGGTTGAGCAGGTAATGCCCTGGCCCCAGTTCTGGCCGCTGTCGTTGTTGGGGTTGAAGAAATAGACCCGCATTTCGTTTTTCGGGCTCAGGGCAACCCGCAGTATGTTAATGGCGTGGCGGCCGACGAATCGGGCGGCGCTGTCGGTAACAGCGATGCCGGCGGGCTGGGCGTGAATCACCGGGATGTTGCCGTTGTAGAAAGGGTGATAACTGGCGTAAAAATGCCGGATAAAACCTTCATAGTCGTGCACCTCTCCGGTTTTTACATCGGTGACCGCGCGGAAACCATGGCTCACCCACCAGCCGTAGAATTCCGGGTTGATCCAGCGGTGGGCATCCTCATCCCGGTTCTCACAGCGGCGCCACATTTCGCCGTAAAGGCGGTCCAGATGGGGGATGAGAACCAGCGAAACCGGGTCGACATCCACGGGCGTTCCTTTGACAAGCCCCGGCTCCAGATCCCGGGATGATACCTCCTGGCCCTCGAATCGACTGAGTACCTCATTGTCCCGCGCCGCCCAGGCCAGAACTTGCAGCAGGTAATCCGCCTCGTTCGATGCCCACATGGAAAGGCCAATGGCAGACTGGCAGGTGGGGTTGTTGCCCTGGCCAACACCCAGTGGCTGTCCCAGAAGATTGATAACACCGGCGAGCAGGAAAACCCGCGGCGGCCGCGCATCGCCGAATGTCTCTGCCAGGGCCTGGTTGGTTTCGGCAGACGGCTGGAGCTTGATTTGCCGCCATAACGCCTGGGCCACGGAGGGGGTAAAAAGCGACCCGCGCTCCAGCATCATGGTCAGGCCATACACGGCCTGGCAGGTTTCCGGGTAAATGGCCTCGTCAATCAGTGCATGAACCAGCTCGGTGTAGCAGTAGAGATCGTCCAGGCCGGTCATGGTCAGGCCCAGGGTGTTGGGGATCAGTTCGTCCTGGCCGGTATCGCGGAGAAACCTGAGCATCACCGCATGGTAGGGGGAGGCCAGGCCTGTATCGAACATGCTGCGGGCAAAACTGCTGGCTTCGGAGGACAGCGCCAGGTCATCCATATCTTTCAGGCGTTGCTCGTAAACCGCAAGGCCCGGGTCCTCCGCACTGGCGGGGGTAGGGGCAAACAGTGCTCTCACCAGCCGGGTGGCGTCGGAACTCCCCCGGGTTTTCATCTCGGGGTCATACAGGCACTTGGCAATCTGCCCGATCATCTCGCAGATGCTGTCCACTTGCACTGGCCCCTGGTCCAGCAATCGCCACACTTCAGCCACCAGGCTGTCCAGCAGGCTCTCGTAGCCGAGGTGAGAGACCAGATAGCGATAGAGTTCGAGGACGATGGTGCCGAGTTGCTTCGGACGTTCCCGATCGGCTTCGGTGAGTTGGCCAGACAGCAGATCCAGGTTCAGGGCCATCACCTGGGTGAGGAAGTGCCTCGCCTGCTCCGCAGAGATACCGGGATGGAAATAGTCGCCCCGGGTAACGGCCAGCATGCGCAGCTCGCTGAGCGCCTCGACGATGGTGGTGACCGCACCGGCCGCCCGAAGCGAATGTTTTGCCAGGGCGGGTTGCAACAGGGCTGGCCGGGCCCAGTCACTGGTTCCGAAAATACCGGCGGATTCCAGTGAGCGAACCCTGCGGTACAGGGCGTCGAACCCGCCGGGCAGGGTCATCAGCAGTCTGGAACGCTCCAGTACGCCAAGACTGGACGCCTTCGGATCGGCGCGGCGGGCGCGGGCAAACTCAGCCAGCGCCATATCAAACTGCATCAGTGCCGGCTTGAGCGCAGGATCTGGGTCTTGGCGCTCCATAGCGTTGGCTCCCTTGCGGTTTTATCCGCCCTGACGAAAGCGTTGGATAAAGGCTTCAGACTCCGCGATTGACTGTTCCATATTGCGAATCAGGGAATCCACATCCTGCCGGATACTCACCAGTTCGTTTTCCAGTGAGCCGATCGCCTGGGCGTTCAGGTTGTGTTTAAGATACAGCACCTGGTCTTCAAATGCCTGTAACACCGGCTCCATACGATCCTCGGCATCGTGCATTCGGCTGATCAGCTGGCTGTACTGAACACGGGTATCCTTCAGTTGTTGCTCACTGCTGCGGCGCAGTGAGGCGCTCTCGTAGAGGCTGAGCTCGTCTTCCCATTCATCAAACAGGTCCTCGGCGACTTCTTCCACCTTGTCGATCCGGTCTCTAACCTCTTCGGCACTCGCCAGGCTGTCTTCGTAGGCATCGCTGATTTCGGCATATTGTTCCTTGAGCTCGGTGTCAGGCGTGTCCACCACACTCTGGAAACGCTCAAGCGAAGAACGGAAGGTTTCCTGGGCGTCGTTCTGGCTGTCCCGGGCATCTTCGACCCGATCTACCAGTATGTCCCGCTTTTCATACCCGAATTTTTCCATGGTTTTGTAGTACACCGTGGAACACCCGCCCAGCAGCACAGTGGCAAACAATAACAACCAGAAACGCTGGATGCTGGTTTGTGTCTTCGGGAAGTCGGTAGCGGGTCTGGGCATAGAGGCGTCTCCGGTTGCATGCTACTCAGAGAAGTGAAGCATGGCGATGGAGCGCTGACAAGCACGGATTCGGCCCGCTTTTGCTGGTGCTGTTAACAACAAACCCCGGCGCGGAGCCGGGGTCTGTGAATTCAACCAGGAAGAAAGGCTGATTATTTCTTCAGTCCCATTTCCTCGATCGAGATCTCGCGCATCTTGAACTTCTGGATCTTCCCGGTGACGGTCATCGGGAATTCGTCCACGAACTTGTAGTTCTTGGGGATCTTGAAGTGGGCAATCTTGCCTTTGCAGAAGGCCTGCAGGTCCTCTGCGGTGACGGGCGCCGCTTCCGGTGCCAGCTTCACCCAGGCAATCAGCTCCTCGCCGTATTTGTCATCGGGAATGCCGGTTACCTGCACTTCTTCGATGGCCGGGTGGGTGTAGAGGAACTCTTCGATTTCTTTCGGGTAGATGTTCTCACCACCGCGGATGACCATGTCCTTGATGCGGCCAACGATCTGGATGTAGCCCTCTTCGTCCATGGTGGCCAGGTCGCCGGTGTGCATCCAGCCGGCATCGTCGATGGCTTCGCGGGTTTTCTCTTCGTTGTTCCAGTACTTCAGCATCACGCTGTAGCCACGGGTGCACAGCTCACCGATCTCACCGCGCGGGACCACGTTGCCGGTGCCCGGATCCACAATCTTGGTTTCCAGGTGCGGCTGGGTGCGGCCCACGGTGGTGACCTGCTTCTCGAACGGGTCGAGGGAGCTGGTCTGGGTGGAAACCGGGCTGGTTTCGGTCATGCCGTAGGCAATCTGAACCTCTTTCATGTTCATCTTGCCGTTGACCTTCTTCATCACCTCGGCCGGGCAGATGGAGCCGGCCATGATGCCGGTGCGCAGGGTGGAGAGATCGTAGGTCTCGAACTCGGGCTCGGCCAGTTCGGCGATGAACATGGTGGGTACACCGTACAGCGCGGTAGCCTTTTCCTGGTGCACGGCCTGCAGCACGGACTTGGGCTCGAAGCCTTCGCCCGGATAGATCATGGTGGAGCCGTGGGTGATGCAGCCCAGGTTGCCCATGACCATACCGAAGCAGTGGTACAGGGGCACCGGAATCACCAGGCGATCTTTCTCGGTGAACAGCTGGCTTTCGGCCACGAAATACCCGTTGTTCAGGATGTTGTGATGGGTGAGGGTGGCGCCTTTCGGGTTACCGGTGGTGCCGGAGGTGAACTGGATATTGATGGGATCATCGAATTGCAGTTCGCCCTGGCGCTTCACCAGATCTTCCTGGGAGACTTCGCTTGCGAAGCCGAGGAATTCTTTCCAGGTCCACATGCCATCGTGTTTGTCTTCGTGAACGTTGATCACGGCACGCAGTTCCGGAACGTGGTCGGCTTTGAGTTTGCCCGGGGCGCTACGCTTCAGTTCCGGGGCCAGCTCGTAGATCATTTCACGGTAGTTGGAGGCCTTGAAGCTGTCAGCGGTGACCAGCACGGTGATTCCGGCCAGGTTCAGGGCGTATTGCAGTTCGTGCACGCCGTAAGCCGGGTTGATGTTTACCAGGATGGCGCCGACTTTGGCAGTAGCGAACTGGGTAACGGTCCACTCGTAGCGGTTGGGGGACCAGATGCCCACTCGGTCGCCGCGTTTTACGCCAATGGCCATGAAGGCACGGGCGGCTTCGTCGACCTTTTCAACAAACTCTTTGTAGGTCCAGCGAATGTCCTGGTGCAGGCACACCAGGGCCTCGTTGTCCGGGTACTTCTCGGCGGTGCGGTCGAGCATTTCACCGATGGTCATACCAAGAAGGGGCACTTCCGCGGTTCCGCTGGTATAGCTTGGTAGAGTCTTGCTCATATCTCTGCCTCCATTGTTTTTGTATTCGAGGGCGAGCAGGGTGGTGTACCTGCTAGCGACTCTGACTGTGATATTCGGGGTTAGGTTGCATATCGCTGGCAATCGCCACGCGGTTCGACATGTTGTAGAAACCGATCAAGTTACTGAGATCCCAGATGCCGCGGTCGCTTAGCCCGGCATCCCGCAGGGCCTGGATGTCGTCCTCGATAACAGTGGCCGGCGAGCGGGTCAGGTGGGACGCAAAATCCAGCATGGCCCGCTGGCGCTTGTCGAGTTTGGCACTGCGGTAGTTCATCACCATGTGCTCACCCAACTGGGGATCACCGCTCAGGACGCGTACGGCGGCGCCGTGGGCTACCAGGCAGTAGAAGCATTTGTTCTCGGAGGAGACAACCACGGCGACCATTTCCCGCTCCAGTTTGGAGAGTTCACCTTCGCCGAGCATAAGCTCGTTGTACAGGCGGGTGAAGCCCTCAAGCTGTTTGAGGTTCTGGCTGTAGGCGGTGAGTACGTTCGGGATCATGCCCAGCTTTTCCTGGCAGATCTGGAAGTACTTCTGGGTGTCTTCCGGCATGTCGCTGATCTCGGGAATTGGCAGATCCAGTGCGACCACATTCTTGTTGCTCATGACTACTCCTGGTTTTAACAGTTACCGCCAAGTGCCTGGCCGACCTTGGAACCGTTGTGGCGGTTCAGTTGGCCGCAGATCCAGTCGCCGGTGGCGACCAGTTTGTC
>ERZ1699656.82-NODE-82-length-16154-cov-16.116680_pt1 | contig 16154 bp, 14 predicted proteins | sample MGYA00581514_ERZ1699656 | MGnify/ENA primary metagenome ERZ1699656 (study PRJEB42348, sample SAMEA6618691) | metagenome | isolation source: Polyester-degrading enrichment culture growing on monomer 1,4-butanediol, B | collected 2019-04-14 ...
CGCGCATCAAACCCGATTGGGAGTCAAATCGCAAATTGTCTTCAATCATCCCATCAAAATCCAATTCTGCATCGGGTCCATCAAAACCCAAATTTCGGTTTTCGATGGTCTGTCCATGGGTATCCATGGAACGGGTTTGGGATTTTATGGGCAGAAGGCAGTTAACCTTGTGATTCCTGACGTTTTTGGCAGAAATCAGCCTTTTTGCATATAGAGCAGAAACCGTCGGAAAGCACCAAAACGTCACATTTGAACCCATCAAATCCCATTGACCCCCATCATTTCCCATGGTACTCCATAAAGAGGCACAAATTCCGTGCCATGCGGGGCATATCCATTTCAGACAGCAACAGGTCATGTGACCGCCCATTACGGGTCTTGTTTTGAAATCGGATTTTTGATCAGGGGAATGGCGACGTGCTGTTCACAGGGACGCACATTCACAAGCTGGACCGGAAGGGACGCGTATCTGTCCCCAAACGGTTCCGTGCGGCCCTTGACCAGGAAGAATTCGCGGGCATCTACCTGTATCAATCTCACAAGGAAAGCGCGCTTGAAGGCTGTAGTCACAGCCATATGGAACGCATTGCCGCATCACTTGACGAACTCGACATGTTTTCTGACGAAGCTGATGATCTGGCGGATACCATCCTTGGCTCCTCGCATATGCTTCCTTACGACGGTGAAGGCCGCATCATTCTGCCCGCAGAATTGATCGAATTTGCCCGTATCGAAGATCAGGTCGCGTTTGTCGGCCGTGGTCGCACCTTCCGCCTGTGGAACCCGGACATCTTCAAGCCCCTGCAAGATGCCAGCCGGACCCGCACGCTCAACCGTGGTGCGACGCTTAAGCTCAAACCGATGACCGAACTCCCCAAAGGCGCACGTCCCGGCGCCCCCAGCGAGGAGGACGCATCATGAGCGATGATGATCTAAGCTTTGCCACAGAAGACCGTCCGCACAAGCCGGTCCTGCTGCGCGAGGTTCTTGATGCCCTTGCCCCACGTGACGGCGAAATCATGGTCGACGGCACCTTTGGCGCAGGCGGTTACTCCCGCGCCATTCTTGATTCTGCCAAATGCGAACTTTACGGCATTGATCGCGATCCTACTGCCGTTGCCACCGGTAAAAAATTTGAAGACGAATACGATGGCCGCTTCCACATGGTTGAGGGTTGCTTTGGTGATATCGGTCGCCTGATCCCGGCGGCAGGTGCGCAGAAGGTTGACGGCATCGTTCTGGATATCGGCGTGTCATCCATGCAGCTTGATCAGGCCGATCGTGGGTTTTCATTCCGCGAGGACGGTCCGCTGGATATGCGCATGTCGATGTCTGGCCCAACAGCGGCCGACTTCGTCAACACCGCCGAAGAAGTCGATATCGCCAACGTAATTTATCGGTATGGCGAAGAACGCGCATCACGCAAGGTCGCACGCAAAATCATAGAAACCCGTGACGACGACCCCTTCACCACGACATCGCAACTGGCCCGTGCCGTGCGGTCCGTGGTGCGTAAATCCAAGGATGGCATTGATCCGGCCACCCGCACATTCCAGGCACTCCGCATCTATGTAAACGACGAACTTGGCGAACTTGAACGCGCGATGCATGCGGCAGAAACGCTGCTTAATCCCGGCGGTCGCCTGGTGGTTGTAACCTTCCATTCCCTTGAAGACCGTCAGGTCAAAACATTCATGAAGGAACGGTCGGGCGACCCGAACAAAATGTCACGCCGCCTACCCGGTGAACCGGAAGTCGCCATTCCGACATTTACCACGATCACGCGCAAGGCCGTCACCGGCCAAAAAGACGAAATCCGCGCCAATCCGCGCGCCCGTTCGGCAAAGCTGCGTGCCGTGGCCCGCAATGACCAGCCCGCGACATCGCAAGGGGGGCAGAAATGACCCGTGCGGTAACCATTATCGGCCTGGTTTTAACCATCCTGATTGGCACTGGCACCTATTGGGTCAGCCACGAGGTTGAACGTCTTGAAAAGCAGTACGCGCAGATTCAGTCAGAAATCCTTGCCGAACAGGAAAGCATTCATGTCCTTCAGGCAGAATGGAGCTATCTGAACAATCCGGAACGGATTGAACGTCTGTCTCAGCAATATCTGAGCCTGGCACAGATTGAGGTGCCTCAGATGGCACGCATTGATGATCTGCCAGAAGACGCTGACCTGCACCAGTATCGCATTGACAAGTTCGGCGAGGCGGTAGCCTTCATGCCGATCCCGCGCGCCCGCCCCGGCGACCTGATGTATGACGAGGCAGCCGATGCGATGATCATTGATGCACCCTCAGTTGCGGCAGAAGTCGGGGGCGCACAATGAGCTTTACCCGTTTCTCATACTGGCTGCGGGGCGACCGCCCGGAACTGGGCCCGGATCAACGCGAACGTCTTGCGCTTGAAACCGCACGTAACCGCATTTTCATTACCGGTGCGATGTTCATCATCGGTTTCTGCTGGATCACTTATGGGTTGGTAGATGCATCTGTTCTGCGCCAGGGCAATGAGCCCGCTGTCGCATCGGGCACTGACACCCGCGAACTTAAAACCGAACGCGCCGATATTGTTGATCGCAATGGCATGCTGCTTGCGACCGATCTTCCTACCAATTCGCTTTATGCTGACGCCCGTGTCGTCAAAGACCCGGTTGGGTCGGCCGATCTGCTTCTGACTGCCCTTCCCGGTCTGGATCGCGACACGCTGATCCGCAACCTGAGTTCGCGCAAGGCATTTGTCTGGCTTCGCCGCAACCTGACGCCCGAACAGCAATATGAAGTCAATTCACTTGGCATTCCGGGTTTGAACTTCCAACGTGAAGAACGCCGCATTTATCCGCATGGTCGTTTATTCTCGCATGTTTTGGGTTTCACTGACATCGACAATAACGGCATCGCCGGTGCCGAACGCGAATTTGATAACGAACTTCGCATCAACAACGGTCCGCTTGAACTTTCCCTTGATACCCGTGTGCAATATGCACTTGAGGAAGAAGTCGCTACCGCGATGGAAACCTATAGCGCGGTTGGCGCTGCCGGGTTGGTGATGGATGTCTATACCGGTGAAGTCGTCGCCATGACGTCGCTTCCGAACTTTGACCCCCACCGCCCAGGACAGGCCCCGGCAGATGCGCGGTTCAATCGTTCGACCCTTGGCGTTTATGAAATGGGGTCGGTGTTCAAACTGTTTAACACCGCCATCGCACTGGAAACCGGGACATCGACGCTTAATTCCGTATATGACGCAAGCGAGCCGCTGCCGGTTGCCGGGTTTAAAATCCGCGATTATCACGCCGAAAACCGCTGGCTGACCTTGCCGGAAATTCTTGTGCACAGCTCCAACATCGGGTCTGCGCGCATGGCAATGGCTTTTGGCGGCGAGAACCAGCGCAAGTATCTCAAAAAGCTTGGCATGCTCGACAAACCACAGATTGAGCTTCCTGAAGTTGGCGGGCCGCTGGTGCCCAGCCCTTGGCGCGAAATCAATACCATGACGATTTCGTTCGGTCATGGTTTGGCCGTGACACCACTTCAGGTCGTCAGTGGCATTTCCACCATTGTGAACGGTGGCATTCGCCGACCGGCAACCATCCTCAAACAGGATGGCGCACCGGCAGGCGAACGTGTGTTTTCCCAGAAAACGTCGGAACTGCTGCGTCGCTTGATGCGGCTGGTGGTTACCGAAGGTTCTGGCAAGAAGGCCGAAGTGGCGGGTTACTTCCTGGGCGGGAAGACCGGCACGTCGGAAAAACTTGTGAACGGGCGCTACGTAAAGAACGCCCGCATGTCGACCTTTGTCGCCGCCTTCCCGATGCAGGACCCTAAATATGTGGTTCTGGTGACGCTAGACGAGCCCAAAGGCACCAAAGAAACGTATGGATTTGCCACAGCAGGTTGGGTGTCCGCCCCTGCCGTTGGCAAGGTTGTGACACGTATTGCTCCCCTTTTGGGCATTGAACCGGCGAATGCGAAGGCGCCGGAGATTGAGCAAGCGCTGCAGATCGAACTTCGCAAGGGGGAGCGCAAACTTGCGTCTTTCTGAGCTCATGGCAGGTGATCAGGCGGCATTGAAACATGCCGAAGGACAGGACCCGAACATTACGGGCCTGACAGCAGACTCTCGCACCGTTAAGGATGGCTATATGTTTGCCGCCCTTGCCGGCGCACGAGACGACGGCTCCAAGTATATTGAAGATGCGATCAAACTTGGTGCAGCAGCCATTCTGGCAAAGGACGGCACACCAAAACCGGCTGCCCCTACGGTTCCCCTCATCCCGGTGGAAAATCCGCGCAAACGGTATGCCCAGCTTGCGGCACGCTTTTATGGTCAGCAACCGGCAAACATTGCAGCAATCACCGGAACCAACGGCAAAACATCGACCGCGATCTTTACCGAGCAGCTCTGGACGATCCTTGGCAACTTGTCGGGCTCCATCGGAACGCTTGGCATTCGTGCGGCCGGCGCAAAAATTCCCGGTTCGCTTACAACACCTGATCCTGTCGCCCTGCATCAAAGCCTTGATGAAATGTGTGGCATCGGGGTCACCCATGTTGCGATGGAGGCAAGCTCGCACGGGCTTGATCAGTACCGTCTTGATGGGGTGAAAGTCACGGTTGCAGCGTTTACCAACCTGTCCCGTGATCATCTGGATTATCACGGCACGTTTGAAAATTACTTCGCCGCCAAGGCGCGTCTGTTTTCTGACCTTCTGGTAGCAGATGGCACCGCCGTCCTGAATGCCGACGTCGAACAGTTCGGATTGCTTAAAGAGATGTGTGCAAAACGTGGTGTCAATGTTCTGTCCTATGGTCAGAATGCTGATGACATCAAGCTGTTGGATGCTGTTCCTGACAGCACCGGCACCAAGATCACCCTTGTGGCCAACAAGGGTGAATACAGCGTTCACCTGCCCCTGATGGGCAGCTTCCAGGTGATGAATGCGCTTGCCGCCCTTTCCATCGTTGTTGCATCGGGTGCCGATTTTGATCAGGCGGTCCTTGCCCTTGAAAAGCTTGAAGGTGTGCGCGGTCGTTTGGAGATGGTGGGTAAAACCAGCTTTGGCGCACCGGTATTTGTCGATTACGCCCACACCCCGGATGCACTGGAAACCGTCATCAAGGCGGTTCGTCCGCATTGCAAAGGCCGCATCGTTTGTGTATTTGGTGCCGGCGGAGACCGTGACGTTGGGAAACGCCCGTTGATGGGCCAGGTTGCCCATGATTTCGCCGATATTGCCATCATCACCGATGATAATCCGCGCAGCGAAGATCCGGCTATCATTCGGGCCGCGATCAAGGACAAGTGCGAAGGTGCTGTTGAGATCGCTGACCGCGCAGAAGCCATCAAACGTGGCATTGGCATACTTCAACGCAACGATGTCCTTATTGTTGCCGGAAAAGGCCATGAAAGAGGCCAAATCATCGGCGATACGGTTCTTCCGTTTGATGATGCATCTGTTGCCCGCAGCATTCTTGTTGGCGGCAATTGACCTTAATTCCCGTTACGGCGCCTTGGCCGTGATGGTCTGACCGAAAAGAAAGCAACGTTATGACGAAGGCTGTTTTATGGACGGCAAAAGATGCCGAAACTGCGACCGGTGGCAAGACCACAGGTGACTGGACGGTAACGGGCATCTCAATTGACAGCCGAAAAGTCAGCAAAGGCGATCTGTTCATCGCCCTTAAAGGCCCGAATTTCGACGGCCATAAATTTGCCCAGGCAGCCCTTGATGCCGGGGCAAATGCCGTCATGGTATCGGATGCGACGGGCATCACCGATGCTAACAAGGTTCTTTTGGTGAACGACACGATGGCTGCGCTTGAAGATCTGGGCAAAGCCGGACGCGCACGCAGCGACGCCAAAATCGTCGCCATCACCGGCAGTGTTGGCAAGACCGGCACCAAGGAAGCGTTGAAATACGTGCTGTCCCAGCAGGGAAAAACCCACGCCAGCCCGGCAAGTTTTAACAATCACTGGGGGGTGCCGATTACACTGGCGACCCTGCCTGTTGATGCGAAGTACGCTGTTGTTGAAATCGGCATGAACCATCCGGGTGAAATCAGCCCGTTGGTCAAATTGGTCAAGCCATCTGTCGCCCTGATCACTACTGTTGTCGGCGCACACACAGAATTCTTCAAAGACGAAGCCGAAATCGCCATGGCCAAGGCCGAGATTTTTGATGGCCTTGAAAGTAACGGCACGGTCATCTTGAACCGCGACAACCTGCATTATTTTGCCCTTGCGCGCCGAGCAAAGGAACTCGGGATTGGCGACATCAAGTGCTTTGGTACCGATGCAGTATCAAATTATCGCCTGTTTGAAGCCAACATCGTCACGGATGGCAGCGCAGTGCGCGCCCGTGTTGATGGTCGCGACCTTGAATATTTCATCGGCTGCCCCGGCGAACATTGGGTCTTGAACTCTCTGGCGGTTCTGGGCTGTGTGACAGCACTTGGTGCTGATCCGGAACGTGCATCACAGGATTTGGCCGATGTCACCCCGCCTGCCGGGCGCGGCGAGATTTCCACGGTCAAGCTGCCCGACGGCGACGGCACCTTTACGCTTATTGATGATGCCTATAATGCCAATCCGACCTCGATGATGGCGGGAATCAAGGTTCTGTCGCAAAGCAAGCCGGGCGAAGGTGGTCGTAAAATTGCCGTTCTTGGTGAAATGCGTGAACTGGGCGAAGACGCCGCAAAAATGCATGGCGATCTGCATCACCCATTAACCTCGCTTGAAATTGATCAGGTTTATTCTGTTGGTCCGTTGATGGCTGAACTGGACAAAACGTTGCCTGAGGAACGCAATGCCGGTCACTTTGACACCGCCGAAGACGCGATTGAGCCAATCAAGGCGGCTTTGCGTTCCGGTGACGTGGTTTTGGTCAAAGGGTCCCTTGGCATTTACGTTTCGAAAATTGTATCGGCCTTAAAATCCTGTGGCGTGGTGGACAATTCCACAACCGCAACAGAACAGGGTCAGCGCTGACCCTCAGTCGCAAAAGGAACGACAAGAGCGATGCTCTATAATCTGCTTTATCAATTTGCTGATCAGATGCCGGTACTGAATCTGTTTCGGTACATCACATTTCGTACGGGTGGTGCGATCATCACCTCGCTGGTCCTGGCCTTTGTCATTGGCCCGCATCTGATCAACTGGTTGCGTTCCAAACAAATCGAAGGTCAACCGATCCGCGAAGATGGCCCGGAAAGCCACCTTTTGACGAAAAAGGGTACGCCCACCATGGGCGGGCTTTTGTTGTTGATCTCAACATCAATTGCCACCCTGCTGTGGGCGGATTTGACCAATCCATACGTCTGGGCGGTTCTTCTGGTCACCATCGGCTATGGCTTCCTTGGGTTCCTTGACGACTTCCTGAAAGTTTCAAAACGCAATACCAAGGGCCTTCCGGGCAAGCTTAAACTTCTTGGCCAGTTTTCCATCGCGGCCCTTGCTGCATGGTGGATTTCATATAACACCGCCGATCCACTTTCCACGGCCCTTGCCTTCCCGTTTTTCAAGAACTTCCTGCTTGATCTGGGCTGGTTCTTTGTCCCATTTGCCATGTTTGTCATGGTTGGGGCATCCAATTCGGTCAACCTGACCGATGGCCTGGATGGCTTGGCGATTGTGCCGGTAATGATTGCCGCTGCAAGCTTTGCACTGATCACCTATCTGATCGGTAACGTGCAGTTCGCGGAATATCTGCAAGTTCACTATGTCGCAGGTTCTGGTGAGTTAACCATTTTCCTTGGCGCGCTGGTCGGTGCCGGACTTGGGTTCCTTTGGTATAACGCCCCGCCCGCCATGGTATTTATGGGGGACACCGGGTCGCTCGCCCTTGGCGGCGCACTTGGAGCAGTTTCGGTTGTCACCAAACACGAACTGGTTCTGGCAATTATTGGCGGCTTGTTTGTCTTGGAAACCTTGTCGGTCATTATTCAGGTCGGCTCGTTCAAGCTAACAGGGAAACGCGTTTTCCGCATGGCACCGCTTCATCACCATTTTGAGAAAAAGGGCTGGCAGGAACCCACCATCGTGATCCGCTTTTGGATCATTGCGGTGATTCTGGCACTTGTCGGGCTTGCAACCCTGAAACTCCGGTAAGGACACCAACGTGATCGACCTTTCACATCTGCGCGGCAAAACCATTGCGGTTCTGGGTCTGGGAAAATCCGGACTGGCCAGTGTGAAAGCCCTGATCAATGCCGGTGCTGTTGTCTGGGCATGGGATGACAATGCATCTTCACGTGAACAGATCGAACCGCTTGGCCTCGTCCCGATCAATCTGAACGAATGTGACTGGACGGAACCCGACATGCTGGTGATCAGTCCGGGCATTCCATCCACCTTCCCAACCCCACATCCGGCAGCCGAAAAGGCCCGCCGCGCGGGAAAACCGATCATTTGTGACGTTGAACTGCTGTGTATTGCCCAGCCTGATGTCCCGACACTGGCGATTACAGGCACCAACGGCAAATCAACGACCACCGCCCTGACTGCCCACATCATTGCAGAAGCGGGGATTAAAACGCAGGCTGGTGGCAATCTTGGCAATGCGGCCCTTGGATTAGAACCCTCAACGGCGGATGATTGTCTGGTACTGGAACTTTCGTCCTACCAGCTTGAGCTGATGGCACATGCCCAGTTCGATGCCTGCGCGCTTTTGAACATTACACCTGACCATCTGGACCGTCATGGCGGACTGGATGGCTATATCGGGGCAAAACGCCAGATTTTTGCGCGCGCCAAAGGTCCGAAATGGGCGATTATTTCCGTCGATGATGAACCGTGCGCCAGAATGGCTGTCGAATTGGCCCGCGAAGGTGGTCGCCATATCATCGAAGTATCGGTCAAAACCCCGGTTGATCATGGTATTTATGTCGATCATGAAGGCTGGCTGATTGATGACACGACAGGGGCCAACACCCGCATTCTTGATCTGAATACGGTTACCCATATGCCCGGTCGCCACAACTGGCAAAATATTGCCTTTGCTTATGGGTTATGTCGTGCACGCGGGGTTGATGCCACAAGGATCATTGATGGTGTGATGTCCTTTCCGGGCCTTGCCCATCGTCAGGAACGTCTTGGTGACATTAACGGCGTTGTCTTTGTCAATGACAGCAAGGCCACCAACGCCGAGGCATCTGCAAAGGCGCTTTCAGCCTATCGGAACATCTACTGGATTGTTGGCGGCAAACCCAAGGAAGGCGGGATTGCAGGATTGGAAGAATTCTATCCCAATATCAAAAAGGCCTATCTGATTGGTGCCGCGACCAATGAGTTTGCGATTGCCCTTGATGGTGATTTGTCGTGGGAAAAATGTGAAACCCTTGATGTCGCAACCAAGGCCGCCTTTGAAGATGCCAATACCAGTGGCGATCAGAACCCAGTCGTCATGCTGACGCCGGCCTGCGCATCGTTCGATCAATTCAAAAGCTTCGAAGCACGCGGCGACGCCTTTCGCGATCTTTACGCCCAGCTGGCCGATGCCAATGGCGCAAGTGCGGGAAAGGCAAGCACATGAAGTCCCTGTTTGGTCAGAATACAAACATTGCCTTTTCGCGCGCCGACACATCGGTGCTCGGCATCTGGTGGTGGACGGTAGATCGCTGGCTTTTGGCTGCCATCATTCTTTTGATGGGTATTGGTGCGCTTCTTGTCATGTCGGCAAGCCCACCGGTCGCAGAGCGCATCAATGTTGATAGCTTCCACTTCGTCACCCGCCAGTTCGTCTTCCTTGGCATGGCGACCATCTGCATGTTCACCATTTCACTGCTGCCACTGAAATGGGTCAGGCGATTGGCGTCCTTCATGTTTCTGGGCGTGATATTTTTGCTAATCATTACGCCCTTTGTCGGTTCGGAAATTAAGGGTGCAGTACGCTGGATTTACATTGCCGGGATCAACCTGCAGCCGTCGGAATTTCTCAAACCCGCCTTTGCGGTTGTCATTGCCTGGATGTTTGCCGAAGGTCGCTTGAACCCGAACTTTCCCGGCTACATCGTCTCAAGCCTTATTCTGGCACTTTGCATATTCTTGCTGATGATCCAGCCGGACTTTGGTCAGACTGTTGTGATCGCCTCGATCTGGTCGGTTCAGATTTTTCTTGCCGGACTGCCGATCATTTTGGTGTTTTGCCTTGGCCTTGGCGCAGTTGGTCTCGCCGTCAGCGCCTATTTGATCCTGCCCCATGTTCAGTCTCGTGTGGACCGCTTCCTTGATCCGGCATCGGGGGACAACTATCAGATTGAAAGATCAATGGAAGCCTTCATGAGCGGCGGCATCATGGGCCGCGGTCCCGGTGAAGGCTGGGTCAAAAATTCCATCCCCGATGCCCATTCCGATTTCATCTTTGCCGTGGCCGGTGAAGAATTTGGGCTTTTATTCTGTGTGCTGGTTGTTGGCGTCTTTACCTTCATTATCATGCGTGGGCTATCGCGCCTGATGGGGGAACGCAATCTGTTCGTTGTGCTGGCAGTTTCCGGCATTCTGGTTCAGTTTGGATTGCAAGCCGTGATCAATATGGCATCTACCCTGCAACTGGTTCCGCCAAAGGGCATGACACTGCCGTTTGTATCCTACGGTGGGTCCGCAACCATCGGCATTGCGATTGGGATGGGGTTTGTTCTTGCCCTTACGCGCAAACGCCCGAACGAATAGCCCATCACCAGTCATCGAAACTTTCTACATCAAAACGACAAATTCAGGCCTTATTCAGTCCCCGGTTTGAAGGGATATTAACCTTTGTCGGGTTCTGATGGGGGTAACCGTCGGGGTCTGTCCCCGCACCGCCGTCGTTTCACATGTGGACAAGATGACTGACTTCGCACATCCAGATACATCCACCGCCGATATACCGCTTGCGGGTCAGGTGATTGCTGTTACGTCGGGCGGCACCGGCGGGCATATGTTCCCTGCTGTGGCCCTATCCAAATCGCTTGTGCGTCGGGGGGCAAAAGTTCTGTTTTTCACAGATGCCCGTGCTGCGCGCTATACCGAAGGCGTCGAAGGTATTGAAACCATTGTCCTGCCAGCAGGCGGCATTGCCGGCAAAGGCATCAAGGGGCGTCTGGTGGGTGCAGCCCGTCTTGGTCTTGGCACACTGAAGGCACGTGCTCGAATTAAAAAGGCCAAACCTTCTGCGGTCATTGGATTTGGCGGATACGCCTCAATCCCCGCAACCATGTCGGCCAAATGGCTGGGCATCCCGTTTGCCATTCATGAACAGAATGCGGTTCTTGGACGCGCCAATCGCCTGGTCGCAAGTCACGCACAGCGGATCGCCACATCCTTTGCCACAGTTAAAATGATCTCGTCTGGTGACGAAGATAAAGTAATCTGGACAGGCAACCCGGTGCGTGCCGAAATTGCTGCACTTTCGGCTTGCGAATATGACACGCCGACCAATGATGGCCCCATTCGTCTTTTGATCACCGGTGGGTCACAAGGCGCGCGGGTTCTGTCTGAAATCCTGCCCACCGCATTGGTCAATCTGCCAGAAAACATTCGCACGCGCCTTGTTGTTACCCAACAGGCCCGAGAAGAAGATATTGATGCTGTGCGCAAGACCTATGACGGATCATCTATCGATGTGACACTGGCGTCCTTTATCAACGACATCCCCGAACGCCTGCGCGATTGCCACTTGGTCATTGCCCGTTCTGGCGCATCGACCGTGGCAGAATTGACCGCTGCCGGGCGCCCGGGCCTTTTGGTTCCACTGCCCCATGCCATTGACGATCATCAACGTTTTAATGCCCAGCAGATCGAAGACGGTGGTGGCGCCTGGCTGATACCCCAAGACCGTTTCTCAAGCGAGGCCGTGACAGATCGACTGGCAAAACTTTTGACCAATCCGGCGGCCTTGACGCGTGCGGCAAAGGCCGCCAAAAGCAGCGGACGCGCCAACGCCGCAGAACGGTTGGCCGATATGGTGCTTGATATGCTGGGCCTGAACCCGGCCGGAAGCCCTGATAACAAGAACATGAGCAAAGACCGAGGAGACATGCAATGAACACCCTGCCGCTCAACATCGGCACCATCCACTTTGTCGGTATTGGTGGCATCGGCATGTCCGGTATTGCCGAGATCCTTAATAACCTTGGGTATTCGGTTCAGGGATCTGACATTTCCGATAATGCCAATGTGCAACGTTTGCGCACCCTTGGCATCAAGGTCTTCGTCGGTCATGAAGGCACCAATGTCGAGGACGCCAAGGTGGTTGTGATTTCAACCGCCGTGAAGCCAGACAACCCCGAAGTGGTTGCCGCACGCGCGGCCATGATCCCGGTCGTACGCCGCGCAGAAATGTTGGCTGAACTGATGCGCCTTAAGGCGGCAATTGCAGTTGGCGGCACGCACGGCAAAACCACGACCACATCACTTGTCGCCACCATGCTGGATGCTGCGGGCCTTGATCCGACCGTCATCAATGGCGGGATCATCAATTCTTACGGTACCAATGCGCGTTTGGGCGACGGGGACTGGATGGTGGTAGAGGCCGATGAGTCTGATGGTACATTTGTTAAAGTACCTTCTACCATCTCGGTCGTGACCAACATTGACCCCGAACATCTTGATCACTGGAAAGACTTCGACCAGCTGCGCGAGGCCTTCAAAAACTTTGTTCAGAACATTCCGTTTTATGGCTTTGCCGTGTTGTGCATTGATCATCCGGAAGTTCAGGCCCTGATTGGCAGAGTGACGGATCGCCGTATTTTTACCTTTGGTTTTTCGCCGCAGGCAGACGTCCGCGCAGTCAATGTGCGCACCAACATTAGCGACAGCGTCTTTGATGTCGTGATCCGCGAACGCGTTGACAGCGAAGAACGCGTGATCAAGGATGTTCGATTGCCAATGGTTGGCGATCACAATGTGTCCAACTCGCTTGCTGCAATCACGGTCGCATTGGAACTTGGTATCGCAGATGAGAAAATCGTCTCCGCCTTTGATGGCTTTACCGGCGTTAAACGCCGTTTCACCAAAACCGGCGAAGTTGACGGGGTGACCATCATCGACGATTACGGCCACCACCCGGTCGAAATCAAGGCGGTACTGAAAGCCGCCCGTCAGGCCACACGGAACAACGTGATTGCTGTTGTACAGCCGCATCGTTATTCGCGCCTGCATGACCTGTTTGAAGATTTCTGCACCTGTTTTAACGACGCGGATAGCGTGATTGTTGCCGATGTTTTCGAAGCCGGCGAAAGCCCGATCGACGGGGCATCGCGTGACGCCCTTGTCGAAGGCCTGCGTAATCGCGGACACCGTCATGTCAGCGCCCTTGAAGGCTCCGACAAATTGGCTGAAATCGTCAAGAACGAAGCCGAAGAAGGCGACCTTGTGGTTTGCCTTGGTGCCGGCTCCATCAGTGCATGGGCCAATGCCCTGCCCGCCCAACTCGAAGCCCTGAAGAACTGAGGTCGTCATGAGCACGCCCGGACATCATACCCCGCTGATTGACAAACTGCCCAAAGTGCGTGGCAAGTTGCGCGAAGGTGCGCAGCTTTCCAAAGTCACCTGGTTTCAGGTTGGTGGTCCGGCGGATGTGATGTTCCGCCCGGCTGATGAAGATGATCTGATTGAGTTCCTGAAAAGCAAACCTGCTGATATGCCGGTTACCGTCATTGGCGTCGGGTCAAACCTTTTGGTGCGCGATGGCGGTATTCGTGGTGTCGTAATCCGCCTTGGCCGACCTTTTACGAAGGTTGAAGTCAAGGACGGTGCCGTTCATGCAGGTGCAGGCGCACTGGACCTGAGTGTTGCGCAAACCGCGCAGATGAACGGTATTGCCGGACTTGAATTCCTGTCGGGCATTCCCGGCACGATTGGCGGAGCCCTTCGCATGAATGCCGGGGCCTATGGCACCGAAATCAAGGATGTACTGGTTTCTGCCACCGCTGTGGATGCCAAGGGCAAAGTCCATACCGTCACACCTGACGACATGGATATGACCTATCGCCATTGCGGCCTGCCTGAAGATTGGATTTTCACGTCGGCTGTTTTGCGGGCGTCATCAGGTGATCCTGCGGATATTGCAGAACGCATGGCCGAAATACAGGATGCGCGTGCCGGTTCCCAACCGATCAAATCACGTACAGGCGGATCAACATTTGCCAACCCTGTTCCAGATCGCGCATGGGAAGTGATCGATGCGGCCGGATGTCGTGGGTTGACGATCGGCGGCGCGCAAATGTCAGAACAACACTGCAACTTCATGATCAATACAGGCGACGCCACTGCGCTTGATCTTGAACAATTGGGCGACGAAGTCCGCAAGCGGGTTAAAGAACACAGCGGCGTTGAGCTGCGCTGGGAAATCCGGCGGATTGGCGAACGCCTTGGCCACTCGATCATAGGAAAAGACGCATGAGCAAACATGTCGCGGTTATTCTGGGCGGTTGGTCTGCAGAACGGGAAGTATCCCTGTCATCCGGGCGCGAATGCGCCAAGGCATTGCGTGAAAAGGGTTATCAGGTTACCGAAGTTGATGCCACCCGCGACATCGCCAACCAACTAAGCACCATGGATCCAAAACCCGATGTGATTTTCAATGCCCTGCATGGTCGCTGGGGCGAGGACGGTGCGGTTCAGGGCCTGCTTGAAATCATGAACATTCCCTACACCCATTCAGGTGTCCGGGCATCTGCCATTGCCATGGACAAGATGTCTGCCAAGGCGATGTTTGCCGAATATGACATTCCCTGTGCCCGCCATGTCTGGGTCACCCGAGACGAAATCGCCACTGGCAAGGCACTGCCGCCGCCCTATGTTCTGAAGCCCAATAACGAAGGGTCGTCTGTCGGGGTGGAAATCGTCCTGACGGCAGAGGAAGAACAAAATATGCTGTCGCGCGATTGGGTTCATGGCGACGGCGTCATGCAGGAAGAATTCGTCGCCGGACGTGAAATGACCGTTGCTGTCAAAGACGGCCAAGCAATGGAAGTCATCGAAATCCTGACCGGCAATCATGCCTTTTATGATTTTGAATCGAAATACGTTCAAGGTGGGTCGGAACACGTTATCCCGGCTGATATTCACAGCGATCTGCGCGATCGCCTGCAACGCCATGCCGAAGAGGCCTATAAGGCGCTGGGGTGCCGTGGGGTCGCACGTGCTGATTTCCGCTATGATCCGGAACAGGATCGGCTGGCGATCCTTGAAATCAACACCCAACCGGGCATGACACCAACGTCACTGGTTCCGGACGCTGCCCTTCACGAAGGCATGAGCTTTGGCGATATCGTTGCATGGATGGTGGAGGACGCCTCATGCGAACGCTAGAAGAACAGGCCCGCGAACGGCGCGAAAAGCTTAGTAAAAAACATGGCGTTGGCTCGAACGTCAAAAAAATTGCCCGCGTCATGTGGTGGACAGGTTTCTTCGGCGCAATCACCATCATCCCGGCTGCCCTTTGGTATACCGGAAAAGCCGACAAATGGCTGGCCCTGGCCGAAAAGGAAAGCATTTACCTGTCTGCCCAACTTGGCATGACGGTCAATAACATCGAGGTTTCCGGTCGCGAAAAAACCGACACAAACGCCCTTTTGGCTGCGATCGGGCAAAAACCCGGCACACCAATCATTACCTTTGATGTCGATGCAGCACGTGAACGGATCGAAGAACTGTCTTGGGTTCGCAATGCCACAGTTGAACGCCAATTGCCTGACACCCTGATAGTGTCAATTGTTGAACGTAAACCACTTGCCATCTGGCAGACAACAGACCGCAACCATGTGCTGATTGATGGTGATGGTGAACAGCTGCAAAACTATGAACTGGGAGATTATCTTGATCTGCCGGTGCTGGTCGGGGCCGATGCTCCCAAAAGTGCGGCCGAGATGCTTGGCATTCTGCAAACCATTCCCGAACTCTATGCCCAGGTGACCGGCGCCCAACGCATCGGTCAGCGTCGCTGGAACATTCAGCTTGCAAACGGCATGTTTGTTCGCCTGCCAGAACAGGATATGGACAAGGCATGGCAACGCTTGGCGATGCTAAATCGTGAACATGACATTCTTGAACGCGATGTCCTGATTGTTGATTTGCGCTTGCCCGACCGAACCTTTGTGCGCCTAACCCCGAGCGCCGCAGAGCTGCGCCGAAACCCGCCAAAGAAGGAAGGCGCAGTTTAAAACATA
>ERZ1699656.86-NODE-86-length-15132-cov-536.584343_pt1 | contig 15132 bp, 13 predicted proteins | sample MGYA00581514_ERZ1699656 | MGnify/ENA primary metagenome ERZ1699656 (study PRJEB42348, sample SAMEA6618691) | metagenome | isolation source: Polyester-degrading enrichment culture growing on monomer 1,4-butanediol, B | collected 2019-04-14 ...
CGAAAGGTCCCGGGGGTTTCTTTTTTTACGGCAGAAGAAAAGGGAAAAACGACCATGAACGGCGCACAGCACATTCTTGAAGCGTTCCACCGCCACAACATCAGCACGGTATTCGGCTATCCGGGCGGCTGCATCATGCCGCTATACGACGCGCTGGTGGACGATGTGGGCGTGGAACACGTGCTGTGCCGCCACGAACAGGGCTGTGCCCTGGCGGCCGATGGCTACGCCCGGGCCAGCGGCAAGCTGGGCGTCTGCATTGCCACCTCTGGCCCCGGTGCCACCAACCTGATCACCGGCGTTGCCAACGCCCACCGGGATTCCATTCCCATGCTGGTCATCACCGGCCAGGTGCCGTCCGGCCTGATCGGCACCGACGCCTTCCAGGAAACCGACGTACTGGGCATGACCCTGGGCATCGTTAAACACAGCTACCTGATCGACGATGCCGACAGCCTGCCCGCCATCATGGAAGAGGCGATCGAGCTGGCCCAGAGCGGCCGCCCCGGACCGGTCTGGATTGATATACCCAAAGACGTTTTGCTGACCGACGTGGCCGAGACGCCCCGCCCCCAATCTGAGCCCTGTGACAAGGCTCCAACAGACCTGACCAGTGCCCTGGCAATGCTGCGAGCTGCCAGCAAGCCCCTGCTCTACAGTGGTGGAGGAATCAGCCTGGCCCACGCCGAGGAGAGCTTCCGGGCATTTGCCGAATCCTCAGCCCTGCCGGCGGTTGTCACGCTAAAAGGCATTGGCAACCCCGGCAAACACAACCCCTACAACCTCGGCATGCTGGGCATGCACGGCTCCCGGGCCGCCAACAAGGCCGTCGACGAGTGCGACCTGCTGCTGGTCATCGGTGCCCGCCTGGACGACCGCGCCACTGGTAAACTCGACGGCTTTGCCCCCAAAGCCAAATTGATTCACATTGACGCTGACGCGGCTGAAATCAACAAGCTGCGCGATGCCGATCTAGCCATCCGGGGCGACCTGAACGAAATCCTGACGTCACTGACGGAGGCATTGCAGGCAGAGCCACTGGCCATCAAGGAGTGGCGAAAACAGTGCCGCACCTGGTACACCACCGGTGGCTTCCACGCGGCTGACAACGAAGAGTCCCTGGCCCCAATTACTGGCCCAGCGTTTATCCGCCAACTCTCCCGGATTGCCCCGGACGACACCGTGATCGCCTGCGATGTTGGCCAACACCAGATGTGGGTGGCCCAGCACTACGATTTCGATCACCCACGCCACCACCTCACCAGCGGCGGCCTGGGCACCATGGGCTTCGGCCTGCCCGCGGCGATCGGCGCGCAGTTTGCGGATCGGAATAGCACCGTCATCAACGTCACCGGCGACGGCTCGTTCATGATGAACGCCCAGGAGCTCGCCACCATCCGCCGCTACAACCTGCCGGTAAAACTGATCGTGATGGACAACCAGTGCCTTGGCATGGTCCGCCAGCAGCAGGAGCTGTTCTACAACAACCGGGAAAGCCAGATAAACCTGGACGACAATCCTGACTTCGTTGCCATGGCCCGCGCCTTCGACATCCCGGCCCTGCACATCGAACGCACCGACCAGATCCGCCGTGGCATCGAAACCATCCTGGCCTACAACGGCCCGATGCTGCTGCACGTGGCCATCAGCCGGGAAGAAAACGTCTGGCCCATCGTCAAACCCGGCGCCAGCAACACCGACATGATCGACGAAACCGCCCGAACCGCCAAAGCCAGCAAGGAGCAAGTTGCATGAACCCGCAAAGCAAGCCATCGACGCCGAGCTACACCATCAACTGCCGAATGACCCAGGAAGCCGCCGCCCTGGAGCGGCTCTGCCAGGTGGTCCGCATCCGCGGGTTCCGGATCGCCACCATGGCCGTCGAAACCGCCGGCGAGCATCTGGATATCGCGCTCACTCTGGAAGGTACTCGGCCGATTGCCATGTTGCAGTCGCAACTGGAGAAGCTGCATACAGTTGCTGAGGTTGCCCTGGCGGCTGGGTCTGTGGCCCGGTCTCGATCGGCCTGAGGCTATGGGGGCATGGTCTTTTCGTAGCCTGAGGTTTCGCGGGTAGGGTCTTTTTGTAGCCTGAGGTCTGGCGGGTAGGGTCTTTTTGTAGCCTGAGGTCTGGCGGGCAGGTACGGGGGTGGTAGGTGGATTTTTCGCCGGAAAAAGATGTCTGAGCGAAGCGAGTTGCTTTTTCCAAGAAAAATCCACCTGCCACCCCGCAAGCCCGCCCCTCAACCAACAGGCTACAAGGACCGGACCTCCGAGGTTACAGGACCTGCGATTACCAGGCTTTGTAAGGCAGGAATTTCCCGTTCATGGTAACCACGACACGGTCGCCCTTCGGATTCTCTTCCTTCTCGATGTCCATGGTGAAATCGATGGCACTCATGATGCCGTCGCCGAATTTTTCATGGATCAGTTCTTTCATGGTATCGCCGTACACACCCACCACTTCGTACAAACGATAGATCAGCGGATCCTGCGGAACGGCACCATCCCAGGCTTTCTTGGGGCATACCTGCAGGGCCTCTGCCACCGGCTTATCAAGACCGAGGATTTCGCACAGGGCGAAGGCCTTGTCTTCGGTGAGACTGTTCATACCCAGGGCTGCTGAGGTGGTGAATACCGGAGACATGCCGATGGTTTCGGCGATGGATTCCCAGGTCATTCCCTTGGAAACTTTGGCTTCCAGGATTTTTGCGGTCATCAGTTCTTTGTTCATCATGGCTGTTTCCTCTCTTCGGTTTTGACGTCAGGCATTCACCGCACGGGCGGCAGTTTCGGATTCGGTTTCAGATTCGTCAGACGCTGGCCCTGACTGGGCAACGCCTTTGGCGGGTTCCACGATTTTCGGGGTACCGTCTTTTTCCGGCAGGGCCGAGCCGCTGCGGTTGACCAGGAAGTCCACCAGGTAGTCCCGGGTCTTGTGATAGGCCGGGTTCTGGAAGATGGTGGCACGGGCCCGCGGGTGCGGAATGTCCACTTTCACGCTTTCGGCGATGCGGGCGTTGGGGCCGTTGGACATCAGGAAGATGCGGTCGGAAAGCAGTATGGCTTCGTCCACGTCATGGGTGATCATGAACACGGTCTGGCGGGTTTCTTCCCAGATTTTCACCAGTTCGTCCTGGATCACGCCACGGGTGAGCGCATCCAGCGCGCCGAAAGGCTCGTCCAGCAGCAGGAGTTCAGGCTGCGTAGCGAAGGCCCGGGCGATGCTCACCCGCTGGCGCATGCCGCCGGACAGCTGGGACGGCTTGCGGTTCAGGGCGTGGTCCAGGCCCACCATTTTCAGGTAGCGCTCGCTGTGTTCCTTCACTTTTTCTTTTGACCAGTCAGGCCAGCGGGCTTTCACTGCGAACACGATGTTGTTGAGGGTGGTTTTCCAGGGCAGCAGGCTGTAGTTCTGGAACACAACGCCGCGCTCAAGGCCGGGGCCTTTGATTTCCTTGCCGTTCATCACCACGTTGCCGGCGCTGGCTTCGTCGAGGCCTGCCAGCACGTTCAGGATGGTGGATTTGCCGCAGCCGGAGTGGCCGATGATGCAAACAAACTCACCTTTCTCCAGGGCAAAGCGGATATCCTCGAAGACGGTCAACTCACCGCCCTGGCCGTCCGGGTAAACCTTGGACAGGCCATCTACTTCCAGGAATGATTTACTCATAACAGGTCTCCATTCGGAGGGTTGAGGCCGGCACCGGAAGCCGGTGCCGGACCGCTCATTCTTTGTATTCCACCAGTTTCTGGGCCTTGCCCAGGGCCAGGTCGAGCAGCATGCCCACCACCCCGATCATCAGGATGGAGAAGATCACACTCGCAAGGTCCAGGTTGTTCCATTCGTTCCACACGTAGTAGCCAATTCCAGTGCCGCCCACGAGCATTTCCGCGGCGACGATCACCAGCCAGGCGATGCCGATGGAGATGCGCATGCCGGTCAGGATGGTGGGAGCGGCGGCCGGCAGAATGACCGTAAGTGCCGTCTTGATCGGGCTGAGCTCGTGGGTACGGGCCACGTTCACCCAGTCCTGACGTACGTTGGCCACACCGAAGGCCGTGTTCAGCAGCATCGGCCAGATCGAGCAGATAAAGATCACGAAGATCGCCGAGGCGTCGGAGTCCTGGATGATGAACAGGGCCAGCGGCATCCAGGCCAGCGGTGAGATCGGTCGCAGCACCTGGATGTAAGGGTTCAGGGCCTTGTACATCAGCGGCGACATACCGATCAGGAAGCCGATGGGCAGTGCGATGGCCATGGCCGCCAGATACCCGGTCAGCACCCGATATACCGAGTAGGCCAGCTGAATACCGATACCCTTGTCGTTGGCGCCGGCGTCATAGAACGGGTTGGACAGCTCTGCCCAGGCCAGCTTGATCACCGCCGAGGGTGGCGGCACACGGGATTCCTGATCCGCGCCACCCATCAGCATTTCGTATTCGGTCATTCCGGTCTGGGCCTCCGGGGGTTGGGTTGCCATCTCCCAGAGCCCCAGGGCCAGAATCAGGAACGACACCGACAGCAGTGCTGCCCGGACGTTCAGGGAAGCCATGATTACACCCTCCCGATCGCGAAGCTGCGGGTGTACTCTTCGGCGCTGTCCGGATCGAAGGTTTTACCCATGATGGTGTGGGTCTTGTAGGTTTTATCCGGCGCGGAGTAACCCATTTCTTCCATCAGCTTTCCGGTCTCGCTGGCCAGGTACACCTGCTCGGCGATGGCCTTGTAGTCCACATCACCTTCGATATACCCCCAGCGCTTCATCTGGGTGAGAATCCAGACGCCCATGGAGTGCCAGGGGAACGGATCGAAATCAATGCGGTCCGGAACGTCTTTCACCTCGCCAAGGCCATCGGCGTAGTAACCAGTCAGCACCTGCTGGATCACTGGCACCGGCTGGTTCAGGTAGTTCTTCGGCGCAATGGCTTCGGAGATTTCCTTGCGGTTATCCGGATTGTTGGAGTACTGGGTCGCGTCGATGATGGCGCGAAGCAGAGCGCCATAGGTGTTCGGGTTTTCGGTGGCGAACTTCTGGCTGCAGGCAAAAGCACAGCACGGGTGGCCTTCCCAGATGTCTTTGGTCAGCATGTGGATAAAGCCCACTTTCTCCCAGACGGCACGCTGGTTGAACGGGTCCGGGGAGAGGTAACCGTCGAGGTTACCGGCGCGCAGGTTAGCAACCATCTCAGGTGGCGGTACCACACGGATTTGCACGTCTTTGTCCGGGTCGACGCCATTCTCGGCCAGGTAGTAGCGCAACAGGAAGTTGTGCATGGAGTACTCGAACGGCACCCCGAACTTGAAGCCCTTCCACTGCTTGGGATCGCGCTTGTCCTTGTGGTCCACGTGCAGGACAATCGCCTGGCCGTTGATGTTTTCAACCGCGGGCATAATATATGGCTCCGGTGTGGAGCCGGCGCCCATGGTCATCGCCAGGGGCATGGGAGTCAGCATGTGGGAAGCGTCGTATTCGCCCGCCAGTGACTTGTCGCGAGCCACCGCCCAGCCGGCGGTTTTGGTCACGGTGACATCCAGGCCGTAGCGCTCATAGAAACCCATCGGGTGAGCCATAATGATCGGCGTGGCGCAGGTAATGGGTACAAAGCCGACGTTCAGCTTGGTTTTCTCAAGCTTGCCGAGAGACTCCTTCACCGCGGCCTTGGCCTTTTCCATAGGGAACACACTGCCCAGAACGGCCGCTGCGGTGCCCGCTCCCATCATCTTCATGAAGCTGCGCCGGCTGTGCTCGTTGTGACCAAACACCGAGCGGACGACGGCGCCTTCAATGGCACGGTCCATCATCGCTTCCGAGTCCAGACGCTCGTCCGCCACTGCCTGCTGGCCGGCAGAAGGCTTGAGATCAAGGGAGATAGACGGGGCGCCGTCACCCGGCTTGCACTCAGGGCAGCCGCAGGTCTTTGCGTGAATCAGGGATTTGTCACCATCAAAAGGATTTCCGAGGCTTTTCGTGGTCATGGGGCACTCTCCTGCGTTTAGCGTGATTTACTGGTTATTTCTGCACTCTTGTGGTGCAACAAAAATGCGGCTCGGGCCAGACGGTCGAAACAGGGGCAGGCCGGCTACGCGTTCTGAAGGAGGTATCGCAGGGTTTGTGCCAAGTGCAGAAATTTTTTTAACTCTTTGTTTTTAAATGCCCAATATTCAGAAAGCAGCAAACAGTCGAGCTACGATATTTCGTAATTAACGATTTTTCGTAGCGTCGACTGCGAATTTTCGTAGTTGGCACGGGGATTGATTCTTCTCCGTCAGACTGACTCGGGAAGCCACCATGAATAACGAAGCCATCATCAGCCCTGAAATAACCGGCAACTGGATCGATCATCTCCCGGAAGCGGCCCTGCTGGTGGACGCTGCGCGGGATCTGATTCTGTCAGCCAACAGCGCCATGGGCCGGATGATCGGCACAGACCGTCAATCGCTGACGGGGAAACCCTGCACCCATCTGTTCACAGACCAGCGCCCACAACTGATCGCCTTTACCGAAGAGACTCTGTTTCGCAGTCACGGCTGGAGCCGCGATTTCTTTCTGCAGCATCGGGACGGCCACACTGTGGAACTCGAAATCTCATCGTCCCGGGTCGGCGAGGCGGAATCCCAGAACCTACTTCTTCTGCTGAGAGACCGGCGCCAATTACGCACCCTCCGGGAACGCCACGATGCCAACCACTACCACCGGGGCGGCCTGCTCGAGTGGCGACGGGTGGAGGAGCTGTTCAAAGACATGGAGAGAGAAAACCAGTTGATCCTGCATGCCGTCGGGGAAGGCATCTACGGGGTGGATGCCGAGGGTCGAGGCACCTTCGCGAACCCCGCAGCAGAGCGCATGCTGGGTTGGCGAATTGACGAACTGATGGGCCGGGTACTGCACCGCGTGGTGCATCATTCCCACGCGGACGGCAGCCTGTACCCACTGAAGGACTGCCCGATATACGCGGCCTTCCGCGATGCCAGCGTGAAGCGCGTTGGCGAGGACTGGTTCTGGCGTAAGGATGGCAGTGGCTTTCCGGTGGAATACACCAGCACACCCATTCTCGACAACGGCCATCCGGTGGGTGCTGTGGTGGTGTTCCGGGATATCTCCGCCCGCCAGGAAGCCCAGAACGAATTGCACAAGGCGCTGGAAGAGGTGGAGACCCTCAAGCGCCGCCTGGAAATGGAAAACGCCTATTTGCAGGAGGAATTAAGCGCCGAGTACCACTTCCACGAGATCTTCGGCCAGAGCGACGCCATCAAGGCCATCGTGCGCCGGATTGGCATGGTGGCGCCCACCGATGCCAACGTACTGATCACCGGTGAATCCGGTACGGGCAAAGAACTGATCGCCCGGGCCATTCACCAATCCAGCAGCCGGCGGGATCGCCCCCTGATCCGGGTGAACTGTGCAGCCATCCCCAAGGATCTGTTCGAGAGCGAATTTTTCGGTCACATCAAAGGAGCCTTCACCGGCGCCGTCAGCGACCGCGTCGGCCGGTTCGAACTGGCCGACGGCGGCACCCTGTTCCTGGATGAAGTGGGCGAAATACCGTTGGAGCTGCAGGGCAAACTACTCCGCGTGCTTCAGGATCAGCAATTCGAGCGGGTGGGGGAAAACCGCACCCGGGCCGTGGACGTGCGCGTTATCGCCGCCACCAACCGCGACCTGAAAGCCGAAGTGCAGCAGAAAACCTTCCGGGAGGATCTGTATTTCCGTCTGAACGTGTTTCCCATCGAGTCCGTTCCCTTGCGCCGTCGTCTGGAAGACATCCCCATCCTGGCCCAGGAATTTCTGAACCGGGCCTGCCAGAAGTTCAACCGCCCCACCCTGGCGCTGCGAGAGAGGGATGTGGAAACTCTGAAGGCCTATCATTGGCCGGGCAATGTGCGGGAGCTGGAGAACGTGATCGAGCGCCAGGTGATCACTTCAGACGGCCGGCTGGACCTGGACCTGCCCGGGCCGGATTCCACCGCCCGTATAAACACAACAACGCCCCCCGCGAGACATTACAGCGGCGAATTGATGACGGAACAGGAGTTACGGGAGTTGGAGAAACAGAACCTGACCCGGGCCCTCACCATGAGCAGTGGCCGGGTCTTCGGCGAAGATGGCGCAGCGGCCATGCTGGGCATAAAACCCACCACCCTGACCTCGCGCCTGAAAAAACTGAAGATCGAACCCCGGGAATTTCAGGTCAGGCCTGAGTAATGCCCATCTGGTTCAAAGCGTAAGTCACCGCGATCCATAGCAGCATTACCAGCGGCAGATAGCGGCCAACCAGGTACATCCGCCATTCCCACCAGCGGCTCTCGGTGCCCAGCACCGTCCGGATCTTCTCCGGAGGTATAAACCAGCAGAACATGGCCGCGCCCAGGACCCCTGAGAAGATAATCACATTGCCGCCGGCCACCCGGTCGATCACATCCAGCACCGGCTCCCCGGCAATGTTCCACTCCAGCGGTGTGAAACTCAGTGCCGATGCTGTACCCAGCACCAGCATGACCAGGGTAACCAAACTGACCGCCCGGCCATTGCTCAGCCGGAACTCCTCCGCCACCGCAGCAATCATCACCTTCAACCCGGCCAGACTGGAACTGAACGCCGCCATGAAGAACAGGCTGAAAAACAGCGTGCCCACCCAGTAGCCACCAACCATGTCCTCGAACACTCGGGGCATGGTCACAAACGCGAGTTGGCTGCCTTCCGTGGGCTCCATGCCAAGGCTGAACACAAACGGAAAGATCATCCAGCCTGCCAACAACGCCACGCTGGTCTCCGTACCTGCGACAATCAGACAGGCCCTGGGAACGTGGGTCTGTCGGGGGATGAAACTCCCGTAGGTCACCAGGTAACCCTGGCCAATCGCCAACGTGTAGAACGCCTGACCGAAGGCGAATGCCCAAAGCTTGCCATGCGCCAGCCGGCTCCAATCCACCTGGAAAAAGAAATCCTTGGTCTGCTCCCAACCGGGCGTTCGGCTGGCGAAGATCACCAGCCCGATCATCACAATGATCAAAACCGGCATCAGGATCTTCGACATCAGCTCAATGGCTGTCACATCCTTGGCCAGGATGATAGCTCCGAGCACAGTGACGGCGAAGAAATACCAAAGCGAGTTATACCCGGCGGTAAAATCCCCGAACACCCGGAGATCGTCCGTTGCGGCATCCACCGCATACCCCAGGGTCCAGCCGGTAATCACCAGGTAATAGCTGGTAATGGCCATGGTGATCAGAACCACAAACCAGCCATAGACCACGCCAAAGCGGTTCACCTGCCGGTAAGTCTGAACGGTACTGCCCTTGGAAAGACGCCCCGCCGACACTTCCAGAATCATGATGGGCAAAACCACCACAATCAGCGCCAGCAGATAAGCCACCACAAAAGCCCCGCCACCGTTCTCCCCCACCATATACGGAAACCGCCACAGATTCCCGAGCCCAACAGCCGCTGCGGCCATCGAAGCAACAAATGCAGGCTCGGAACTCCACTGCTTTCGGGATTCCTCAATAAACTCGTGGCGCTTTCGCACGGGGGTTCTTTCTCCGATGCCGGGGAATTTCAATGCATTGAAGGCTAGCAAATCATGGGTTTGGCCGCATGACTGATGTCAAGTTGGGGTCTCTGGGACTTTTAGGACTTCAGCCTTGGGGGAGTGGCCGGCGATGGGGGTACCTTTTCTTCTGGTAAAAACAACTCGCTTCGCTCAGACATTTTTTCCCGCCAGAAAAGGTACCCCCACCACCGTCCTTCGGACCAAGGAATGCACTTATACGCAAAGAGAAAGCAAGATTTTGGAAATCGCGATATCTCGAGAGTATCTCGGCGTGGGGTGACCGGTGGATTTTTCGCCGGAAAAAGATGTCTGAGCGAAGCGAGTTGCTTTTTCCAAGACAAATCCACCGGCCACCCCGCAAGCCCGCCCCTAAACAAGCAGGCTACAATGAGGGCCAGTCTGACAAATCAGATCAACTCAATAGCAACGGCAGTCCCCTCGCCACCTCCAATACACAGCGAAGCCACACCACGCTTCAGACCACGCTGCTTCAGGGCATTGATCAGGGTAACGATGATCCGCGAACCGGAAGAACCGATCGGGTGCCCCAGGGCACAGGCGCCACCGTGGACGTTGACCTTGTCAGCCGGCAGCTTCAGCTCGTTGATGGCCGCCAGGGTGACAACGGCGAAGGCTTCGTTGATCTCGAAGAGATCCACGTCGTCAACGCTCCAGTTGGCTTTCTTCAGCACCTTCTCGATGGAACCAATGGGCGCCAGGGTGAACTCGGCCGGCAAGCGTGCGTGGGTGGCGTGGGCCACGATGCGGGCCTGGGGTGTCAGGCCACGGGCGTCGGCTTCGGCGGCGGAGGCCAGAACAAGGGCGGAGGCGCCGTCGCTGATGGAGCTGGAGTTGGCCGCAGTCACAGAACCGTCTTTGGCAAAGGCCGGTTTCAGGTGTGGGATTTTCTCCGGTTTGGCGTTGCCCGGCTGCTCGTCGGTGTCGACTTCGGTGTCGCCACCACGACCGGAAACAGTTACCGGAACAATCTCGTCACGGAACCAGCCGTTTTCGATGGCGGCCAGGGATTTCTGCAGAGAACCGATGGCAAATTCGTCCATGGCCTGACGGCTGATGTCATATTTATCCGCAGTGCGCTGGGCGAAGACGCCCATCAGGCCGCCTTCGTAGGCGTCTTCCAGGCCATCCAGGAACATGCTGTCCATCACCTGGCCGTGGCCCATGCGCATACCACCGCGGGCTTTGGGCAGCAGGTACGGTGCCTGGCTCATGTTTTCCATGCCGCCAGCAATCATGATGTTGTTGGTACCGGCCTTGATCTGGTCGTGGGCCATGATCACGGCCTGCATGCCGGAGCCGCACATCTTGTTGATGGTGGTGCAGCCGGAGCTGTCGGGAATGCCGGAGGCGCGTGAGGCCTGGCGGGCCGGGGCCTGGCCGAGGCCTGCGGGCAGTACGCAACCCATGATCACTTCCTGCACATCTGCAGGCTGTAGGCCGGAGCGCTCGATGGCGGCCTTGATGGAGATGGCGCCCAGGTCTGGAGAGCGCACGGAGCTGAGGGAGCCCATCATGCCGCCCATCGGGGTTCTTGCTGAGCCTGCGATTACTACGTCGTTACCATTCATGTTAAATGCCCTCTAATTTGGTGCTGGGCCAAGTGCCAGACGCCTTTCAGGGACACGCTGTGAATACGTCCATGTACGCTTGACTGCAGCATCCATGCTGCAGACAGTCCCTGAAAGGCATCTGGCACCCGGCCTTCAGATTGTGAGTTCGTCTGCCTTTATCAGGCTTTACCCAGTACCGACCGGGCAATAATTTCTTTCATGACTTCCGAGGTGCCGCCATAAATCCGCTGCACCCGCGCGTCGATAAAGGCCCGGGAAATCGGGTATTCGGTGGTGTAACCGTAACCGCCAAACAGCTGCAGGCAGCCATCGGCCACGCGGCACTGCATTTCAGTGGCGCTGTACTTGGCCATAGAGGCGGTTGGCGCGTCCAGTTCGCCCAGGTCGTACTGGTCGATGCACTGGTCCACGAAGGCCTTGTTGACCCGGTAGTCGGTTTCCATGCGAGCGATTTCAAAGCGGGTGTTTTGCAGTTGGGCCAGTTTCTGGCCGAACAGTTCCCGCTCCTGGGCATAGGCGATGGTCAGGTCCAGGGAACCACGGGCGGCGGCTACGCCGAGAGCACCGATCACCAGGCGTTCCCGGGGCAGTTCCTTCATCAGATACACAAAGCCCTGCCCTTCTTCACCGAGAAGAGCGGAGGCCGGGATGCGCATATCGGAGAAGAACAGCTCGGAGGTATCCCCGGAGTGCTGGCCGATCTTGTCGAGGTTGCGACCTTTGCTGAAGCCCGGCAGCGAGGTGTCCACCAGGAACAGGCTGATGCCGCGGGCGCCGGCCTTCGGGTCGGTTTTCGCGGCAACGATCACCATATCGGCGTGCTGGCCGTTAGTGATGAAGGTCTTGGAGCCGTTCAGAATGTACTCGTCGCCATCTTTCACGGCGCTGGTGCGAATCGCTTGCAGGTCGCTGCCGGCACCGGGTTCGGTCATGGCGATGGCACCTACGGCTTCGCCGGAGACCAGTTTGGGCAGCCATTGCTGACGCTGCTCTTCATTGCCCATGTGGCTAAGGTAAGGCGCCACGATGTCGGAATGCACCATCACGTTGGTGGACAGTGCGCCGAATCCCATGCGGGCCAGTTCTTCGCCCACAACAACGGAGAACTGGAAGGGGGCGCCAATGCCGCCCCACTCTTCAGGCACATCCACACAAAGCATGCCGGCGTTGCCCAGGGTGTTCCAGAGTTCGCGCGGCACCAGACCGGATTTTTCCCAGGCTTCGTAGTGCGGCGTCACTTCTTTTTCCAGGACCTTGATAACGGAATCCCGGAACATCGCAAGTTCTTCTTTATCAACAGACACGGTCATGTATGTCTCCTGCAATTGGATGCTTCACTTGGGCGCCATGCGGAGCGCGCAGTCCAGACGAATCACTTCGCCGTTGAGAATCGGGTTGCGCACCATCTGGTCCACCATCATGCCGAACTCTTCCGGCTTGCCGAGACGCTTCGGGAACGGCAGCGTGGCTGCCAGGCTTTCCTGAACTTCCTCGGGCATACCCGCCATCATGGGCGTCATGAACAGGCCAGGTGCAATCGTATTTACACGGATGCCCTCGCGAGCGAGCTCACGGGCTGACTGAAGGGTAAGCGATACCACACCGCCCTTGGAGGCACTGTAGGCCGCCTGGCCAATCTGACCTTCATAAGCCGCCACGGAAGCCGTGTTGATGATTACGCCGCGCTCACCATCGGCATTGGGTTCACGCTGGGCCATATCCGCCGCGGCCAGACGCAGAATGTTAAAGGTACCAATCAGGTTGACCTGAATAACCTTGCTGAAGTTCTCCAGCGGCATCACACCTTCGCGGCCCAGAATTTTGGAAGCCGTGGCAATACCGGCACAGTTCACGGCAATACCGCAGGGACCATGGGCTTCGCGGGCAGCGTTGATAGCTGCTTCGGCGCTGTCGGGGGAGCTCACATCACACTCGAGGAAAATCCCGCCGATGTCCTCGGCCACTTTGCGGCCCTGCTCTTTCTGCAGATCCAGGATTGCCACCTTGCATCCGGAAGCTGCCAGCGCGCGGGCTGCACCCTCGCCCAGCCCGGAAGCGCCGCCTGTTACAATGGCCGGTACATTTTTGAAATCCATCGTTCACTCCCCTTTTCGGAATTCTGTTTGTTTAAAATCGGACCAGAAAACTACTTTACGTTTACGTAAACTTTATCTAACCTAAGTCGAAAAAGGAAATCGCAATGGTCGAAAAAAGAACGTTCAGCATCAGCGAGCTCTCACAGGAGTTCGATGTCACAACGCGAAGCATCCGCTTCTATGAGGATCAGGGGCTGCTGAAGCCGCGCCGACGCGGACAGACCCGTATTTTCAGCACCAAGGATCGCGTGCGTCTGAAGTTGATCCTTCGCGGCAAGCGCATGGGCTTCACCCTGGCGGAAACCCGGGAACTGTTTGACCTGTGGGATGAAACTCTCACCGGTAACGAAAAACAGCTCCTGAAAATGCTGGAGATCCTGGACGGTCGCAAAGCCATGCTGGAACAGCAGAAGAACGACATTGCCCAGGCAGAGATGGAAATAGACACAGCGGAAGCCCGGTGCCGAGAAGCCCTGGCGGAGCTACAAAAGAAAAAGAAACAGCAGGCGCCGGCCAACGACGAGGCCAGGCAGACCGCTGAAAACTAATGATCGACAGAAATCAAAGGTAGCCAACGATGAAATCACAGTACTCAGAGCTCAACTTCGGCCTCGGCGAAACCCTCGATATGCTCCGCGAGCAGGTCAACGGCTTTGCCGCTGCAGAAATCGCGCCGCGCGCCGAGGAAATCGATCGTAACAACGAATTCCCCATGGACCTGTGGCGGAAAATGGGCGACATGGGCCTGCTGGGTATCACCGTGAAAGAAGAGTACGGCGGCTCCGACATGGGCTACCTCGCCCACGTGATCGCCATGGAAGAAATCAGCCGTGCTTCCGCCTCCGTTGGCCTCTCCTACGGTGCCCATTCCAACCTGTGTGTGAACCAGATTCACCGCAACGGCACCGAAGAACAGAAACAGAAATACCTGCCAAAACTGGTGAGCGGCGAGCACATCGGCGCCCTGGCCATGTCTGAGCCCAACGCCGGCTCCGACGTTATCTCCATGAAACTGAGCGCCAAAGACGCCGGTGACCACTACGTCCTCAACGGCAACAAAATGTGGATCACCAACGGTCCGGACGCCCACACCTACGTCATCTACGCCAAGACCGACACCCAGGCCGGCTCACGCGGCGTGACCGCCTTCATCGTAGAGCGAGACTACCCGGGCTTCAGCCGCCACCAGAAACTCGACAAGCTCGGCATGCGTGGCTCCAACACCTGCGAACTGGTGTTCGAAGACTGCAAAGTACCCAAGGAAAACGTACTGGGTGGCGAAGGCAACGGCGCACGAGTTCTGATGAGTGGCCTCGACTACGAGCGTCTCGTTCTTTCCGGCGGCCCGCTGGGCATCATGCAGGCGGCTATGGACGTTGTCGTCCCCTACATCCGCGAGCGCAAACAGTTCGGCCAGGCCATCGGCGAATTCGAACTGGTACAGGGCAAAGTTGCCGACATGTACACCTGGATGAACACCGCCAAATCCTACGTCTATATGGTTGCCATGTCCGCCGACCGCGGCGCCGAAACCACCCGGAAAGACGCTGCCGGCGCGATCCTCTACTCCGCCGAAATGGCCACCAAAATCGCCCTGGACGCCATCCAGCTGCTCGGCGGTAACGGCTACATCAACGAATACCCGACAGGCCGCCTGCTGCGCGACGCCAAGCTGTATGAGATCGGTGCTGGTACGTCCGAGATTCGTCGGATGCTGATCGGTCGCGAGCTGTACCTGAACAAGTAAACAGCCGCTGATCACATCGATTTACGGAAGATAACTCCCTCGGTACGCCGAGGGTGTGGTGGGTGTTCCTCCCGGGAATGTCTGCGGCCAAGGATGGCCGCAGTCAAGCGCACATGGATGTGCTCGTAGCGGTTCCCGGGAGG
>ERZ1699656.88-NODE-88-length-14831-cov-282.425125_pt1 | contig 14831 bp, 12 predicted proteins | sample MGYA00581514_ERZ1699656 | MGnify/ENA primary metagenome ERZ1699656 (study PRJEB42348, sample SAMEA6618691) | metagenome | isolation source: Polyester-degrading enrichment culture growing on monomer 1,4-butanediol, B | collected 2019-04-14 ...
GGCGCTGGTATCGGAATTGGTGTAGGCCAGTGAGAGTTGGCCGGAGGCCGCCGTGATGTTCTCGATACCGGCACCGTAGCCGGCGTTACTGACATAGAACAGGTCCAGCTGGTGGATATCCTTCCGCTTGTAGAATCGCTTACCGGCCCACAGGGTGGCCCCGGGCAGTGATTCGATCACGTTATTGGCGGATACATAGAGCTGGCGAAGTGCAATATCACCACCGCCGTAGGGGTCGGAACTGTTCGACGTGGTTTCCTGGTTACCAAAATCCACGTTGTTGATGTTGTTGAAGCCGTTCAGGGCCTGGTAGTCGTTGCCCTGGCGGTTGGCACTGTAGGCCAGCATGGAATCAAAACGGAAGGTTTTGCCGTCCTGGCTGAAGAGTTCATCACCCAGTGACAGTTCAGAATAGGTGTCGCACTCATCGGCCAGACGTCCAACGTAGTGGCCGGTGGAACCGCTGCCGAAACAGGTTTGCTCGCCACCGCTGCCAATATTGGTGGACACGCCGGCCCGGGCATAGCCATGGAAATCGACAGCAACGGCTGGCGTTGCCAGGACTGCGGCGGTGATTGCGGCAGCCAGGGGAAGCTTGTTTGCGGTAAAGCGCTTTTTGTTTTGCATCATCTGTGCTTTTTATCTTTTTTAAATGTCAGGGAAGCGGAATCTCCGGATGCCGAGATTGGATTGGCAATGGCCGGATCAGGCTTCCGGTTCCCGCGATTGCAGCTTCTGCCAATCAGACATTGGGAAACCGGATTTCATAGTGTTGTAACCTAGGAGGTAGTACATCATCCGCCCCGAAGAATTTGGGGGGTGAGTTTTCAGGGGGAGGAGGGGCGTAGGAGGAGGAGCCCCTCTGTTGTTCGCTTTGCTATCTTTCTTTTGGTTGTATTCAGCTCGGCCGAAAGCGTGTTGGTTTGAGGCTTTCCTTGATCTTCTTGAGGTGCCCGAGGAAATCTGCGCCGCGTTTGAGGGTTACACCGGTTGCCAGGATGTCGATAACGCTGAGGTGAATGATGCGTGAAGACATTGGCATGTAGACCTCGGTGTCCTCCGGAGCGGTCACTCCCAGTACCACCGTGCAGCTTTCCGCCAGGGGTGAGTCGGGGTTAGTGATGCCAATCACAGTGGCGCCGTTTGCCCGCGCCAGTTGCGCGATATCGACAGTTTCCCGGGTGCGGCCTGTATAGGAAATAAGGACGATCACGTCACCGACGTTGGCGCCGGCCGCAACCATACGTTGCATCAAGGCGTCGTCGTAAGACATGACCGGGATATTGAAGCGGAAAAACTTGTGCTGAGCGTCCATGGCCACAGCCGCAGATCCGCCCATGCCAAAGAAATTGATCTGCTTGGCCTGGATCAGGTAATCGATCGCGGTGGCCAGGGCTTTCGGGTCGAGCGCCTGCCGGGCTTTGTCCAGGCTGGCAATGGTACTGAGCATGATCTTGTCGGCGAATTCGGCAACGGTGTCATCCGGCTCCACATTCTGGCCGATGTAAGGGGTGCCGGTGGCAATGCTCTGGGCGAGGCGGATTTTGAAATCCGGGAAGCCCGTGGCAGAGAAACCGCGGCAGAAGCGGTTGACCGTTGGCTCGCTCACATCGGCGGCTCTGGCCAGTGCAGCTATGCTGTAACGGGTGGCCGCGCTGGGGTCGCGGAGAATGGCCTCGGCCACTTTGCGCTCGGATTTGTTAAGGCTGTCCAGCCTGGACTGGATGTCCTCAAGCAGATTGTCGTCACGGTGCGCCTGGTTCGCGGCCATCAATGGTACTCCCTGAATCATGGGCGGTCGGTGTCTTGAAAACGCGGTGATTATACCGCTTTTTTACCGGTTTTGGGGTAGTAAAAGTGTCACGAAAAGCAGTTTTTTCTTGGAATATTGATTTTTGAATGTCATTATTTGTTTAAAATTACTACATTGAGTCCGGTCGTCGATTTTTTGCGACGGACTGCCCACCAGAGAGAAGGAACCAATGGTCAACAAGATCAATACCCGTTGTGACCTCATGCTATTTGGAGCGTTGGGGGACCTCGCCCAGCGAAAACTGTTTCCGGCGCTGTACCAGCTGGAGCGAGCCAACCTCCTGGCCGACGGTAGCCGGGTGCTGGCCATTGCCCGCACAGAGGCGGATACCGAGACCGTGCGCCAGCAGTTGTTTGACAAGCTGAAGCAGCATGTAAAGCCGGAAGAGTTCGACGGTGAACTGGCCAAGTCTTTTCTGAAACGGGTTGATTACCAGATTCTGGATTTTAACGAACCGGAGGCCTTTGGTGTGCTCAACGATTGGCGGGATGACGCCAACAATGAGCTCATCGTATACATGGCCACCCCGCCGTCCATGTATGGTGTTATAGCCCGAAACTTGCGCTCCGCCAGTTGCTGTACCGAGAAGACCAGGGTGGTGGTAGAGAAGCCGATCGGCCACGACCTGGAGTCCTCAAAGGTGATCAACGATGAGCTGGGCGAGGTCTATAACGAGAATCAGCTGTTCCGGATTGATCATTATCTGGGCAAGGAAACCGTCCAAAACCTGATCGCCCTGCGATTTGCCAACAATCTGTTTGCCTCGCAATGGGATCAGAATCATATATCCCATGTGGAAATCACGGTGGCCGAGAGCGTGGGCATCGAGGGTCGGTGGGGCTATTTTGACAAAGCCGGCCAGATACGGGACATGATCCAGAATCACCTGTTGCAGCTGCTGTGTCTGATTGCCATGGATCCGCCTTCCGATCTGTCCGCGGACAGTATCCGGGATGAAAAGGTAAAAGTGCTCAAGGCGTTGAAGCAGATAACGCCGAACATGATGGACAGCTATGTGGTGCGCGGGCAATACACCGCCGGCACCAGCAACGGCAAACCGGTGCCCGGCTATCTGGAAGAGGAAGGTGCGAACAAGGGCAGTGCTACTGAAACCTTTGTGGCCCTGAAAGCTGAAATCGATAACTGGCGCTGGTCCGGCGTGCCTTTTTACATTCGCACGGGCAAGCGCCTGCCGGAGAAGCTGTCTCAGATAATCATCCACTTCAAACCGGCCCCGCACTACATCTTTGATCCCGACCAGAAACACCTGGCCAACAACAAGCTGATCATCCGACTGCAGCCCGATGAGGGCATGGCCCTGAAGATCCTCACCAAAGACCAGGGTCTGGACAAAGGCATGCGCCTGCGCCAGGGCCCGCTGGAGCTGACATTCTCGGAGACCTTTGCCACCGACCGGATACCCGACGCCTACGAGCGTCTGCTGTGGGAGGTGATGAAAGGCAACCAGTACCTCTTTGTCCGCCGTGACGAGGTGGAGTTCGCCTGGCGCTGGGTAGACCAGGTTATCCAGAACTGGAAAGACAGCGGCGAACCGCCCAAGCGTTATGCCGCTGGAACCTGGGGGCCGGTTGCCTCCATCGCCATGATCACCCGGGATGGGAGGAGCTGGTATGAAGATGTCTGATCTGCGCTTGCCCCAGGGTGTTCGCGACTGTTCAGGTGAAACGCCTGAGGCTGTGGCCCTGAATCTTGCGGATGCGGTTGCAGAGTTTCTGGCTGCCCGCCTGAGAGAAGCGCCCAGGGCGAGCTTGGTGGTATCCGGCGGCTCCACGCCGCTGCCATTTTTCAAGGCGCTTTCCAGCAAGAATCTGGAATGGGGCAGGGTAGACGTCCTGCTGGCGGATGAGCGTTGGGTGGACGAAAGCGATGCCGCCAGCAACACCCGTCTTGTTCGGGAGAATCTGCTGCAGAACCAGGCGGCGTCGGCCCGATTCCTTTCGCTCAAACAGCCCGGTGCCACACCTGCCGAAAGCCTGGAACGGGTCAAGGCCGAGCTGGCGGATCTGGCCCTGCCCATCGACGTGCTGATTCTCGGCATGGGCAACGACGGCCACACGGCATCGCTGTTCCCGGATGCACCGGAGCTGAAGGGTGCCATGGATCCCGAGTGTCAGGACATCGTTGCTGCTGCTACGCCCGCGTCGCAACCCCAAAAGCGCATCACCCTTACCTGGCCGCCCCTGAGAGATGCCCGCTTCAAGGCATTGCATCTGAAGGGCGAGGACAAGCTGCAGACACTGGAGCGTGCCCTGTCAGAACCGGACGAGGTTCTCGAAATGCCCATCAGAGCTTTCCTCAAGCCTGGCCTCCAGCTGTTCTGGAGCCCCTGAAACGCCCGACCTTTGTTATGGAGAAAACCATGAATCAACTTTCCGACTACCATCGCGAGCGCGTCAGGGCAGTACTGCAATCCTCACCCCTGGTGCCAGTTATCGCTATCCAAGAGCTCGAAGACGCCGTGCCGCTTTGTCAGGCACTGGTTGATGGCGGCATCAACGTCCTGGAAATCACCCTGCGCACCGAACACGGCCTCAAAGCCATCGAAGAAGTCCGCAAAGCCATCCCGGACGCCTGGGTGGGCGCAGGTACCGTGACCAGCATTGCCCAATACCGCCAGGTAGAGGCCGCTGGCGCCCAGTTCGTCATTACCCCGGGCGTAACCGAAGCCATCCTGGAATTCGGCGTGACCTCTGAAGCGCCTTTGTTGCCCGGCATCGCTACCATCTCCGAAATGATGGTGGGCTATAACCTCGGCTACCGCGAATTCAAATTCTTCCCCGCCGAAGTCGCCGGCGGCATCCCGGCCCTCAAGGCCTTCAACGGCCCCTTCCCGGATGTCACCTTCTGCCCCACCGGCGGCATCCGCCGAAACACCGCGGCAGACTACCTGGCTCTCGGCAACGTCCAGGCCGTTGGTGGCACCTGGTTGACCCCTGCGGATGTGGTAGCCGCCAAAGACTGGTCGCTGATTACGGAGATTGCGCGTGGGAGTCTTGCTGATCTCTGACTTCCGGCTTGGTTTCCCAGACTGGAAGTTTTGGAGTGGACGCACTTTGGGGCAGGGCTTCCGGGAAACGCTACGAGCACATCCATGTGCGCTTGGCGCTGGCCATCCCTGGCCAGCGACATTCCCGGAAGCCCCGCCCCAAAGTGCTTTTCGAAATTTCCGCTAACGCCATTAATCACCGTGATTTCGTAGGTCGGATTAGCCGCAGGCGTAATCCGACGGACTCGTCGTGGGTTTCCCGGTTTAAAGATTGTTTGTCGGATTACGCCCACGGCTAATCCGACCTACATGACTACAATGACATTCGTAGCAATCGAAAAACTGTCACGCAGAGATAACTGAAAGCTTTGAAGGAGGGAGTGGGGCTCCCCTTTCCAAAAATGTCTGTGGCCAAGGATGGCCACAGCCAAGCGCACATGGATGTGCTCGTAGCGTTTTTTGGAAAGGGGAGCCCCACTGCCGCCGGCACAGACTCTCAGGCTACAAGGTCAAGCGCCAAGCGACAGAGGGCTTGGGAGAAAAAAAGAATCAGCGAATATCCGAACCAACCCGAACAATCTTCATGGTATTTGTACCACCCTGGGCATTCACATAATCACCCTTGGTAATCACCACCAGATCACCATCCTTGACTGCCCCCCGGTTCACCAGCTCCGACACCGCCAACGCATTCGTCCGCTCGTTCGGGATCTTGGCAGAATCGAAAGGCACCGTCTGAACGCCCCGGAACAAAACGACCCGATGCTGCGTGGAGTGATGGCGCGAAAACGCAAAGATTGGCAGGCTCGACTTTATGCGCGACATCAACCTCGGTGTGGCGCCGGTTTCGGTCATGCAGATGATGGCCGAGACACCCTCAAGGTGGTTGGCGGCGTACATGGCCGAAAGCGCGATGGCCTCGTCCACCGCTTCCATGCTCTCGTGAATCCGGTGCTTGGACTGATGCATCGATGGATGCTTCTCGGCACCCAGGCAGATGCGCACCATGGCTTCCACGGCTTCCTTCGGATAATCACCCACCGCGGTCTCGGCAGAGAGCATCACCGCGTCGGTGTAGTCCATCACCGCGTTGGCAACGTCTGAGACTTCGGCTCGTGTTGGCATCGGGCTGGTGATCATCGACTCCATCATCTGCGTGGCCGTGATCACCGCGCGGTTAAGAACCCGGGCGCGGGAGATGATGTGCTTCTGGACGCCAACCAGCTGTGCGTCTCCGATTTCCACGGCCAGGTCGCCGCGGGCAACCATCACGGCATCGGAGGCTTCGATGACCGCGTCCAGGGCTTCCACATCGTCGGCAAGCTCTGCCCGTTCGATTTTCGCGACCAGGCCGGCGTCAGAGCCGGCTTCCCTCAGTAGGCGCCGGGCGATGTGCATATCCTCGGAGGTGCGAACAAAAGAAACCGCCACGTAATCGGCACCGAGTTTGGCGGCTGTGACGATGTCCTGCTTGTCCTTTTCCGTCAGTGCTTCAGCGGACAGGCCGCCGCCACGCTTGTTCAGGCCCTTGTTATTGGAGAGCGGGCCGCCAATCAGAACCGTCGAGGTGATGCTATGGTCGCTCACCGACTGAACTTCCATCTCTATGCGACCGTCATCGAGAACCAGGATGTCGCCCGGTTCCACATCTTCGATCAGTTGCTCGTAATCGATCCCGACTCTTTCTTCGGTACCGGCCTCCTTGTCCATGGCAGCGTCAAGGATAAACGTCTGGCCGGCCTGAAGGGTGACCTTGTTCTCCGCAAAGCGTGCGATGCGAAGCTTGGGGCCCTGCAGATCGGCGAGCAGCGCGACGAACCGGCCCTGGGCTGCAGCCGCTTCGCGGACACGGCGGGCTCGCCCGATGTGCTCCTCGGCGCTGCCGTGGGAAAAGTTCAGTCGGGTAACGTCTACTCCGGCGGCAATTATAGCTGCGAGGGATTCCGGCGAGTCAGTGGCGGGGCCGAGGGTGGCGACGATCTTGGTACGCCTGAGCATGGTTTGTGTCCTTTGGTTCTTCAAAATGGTCTCGAACAGGGTAGCGGAATCAGCTGGGCCGGCCAGTTTTAATGGCCGGCCTTGATCAGGGCGAGTGCATTATCCAGCATGCGGTTCGAGAACCCCCATTCATTATCGTACCAGGCCATGACCTTTACGTGACGGCCCAGAACGCGGGTGTGGTTGGCGTCAAAGATGCTGGAGAGCGCGTTGTGATTGAAGTCCACGCTGACCAGCTTCTCGATATTATAGCCAAGAACCGGGTTCTGCTCGGCGGCCGCTTTAACCGCTTCATTGACTTCCTCTGCGGTTGTCTCCCGGCTGGCAATGAAGCCGAAATCCACCAGTGAAACATTGATGGTGGGAACGCGAACGGCCAGGCCATCGAGTTTGCCGTCCAACTCCGGAATGACCTTGCCAATGGCGGCAGCGGCGCCGGTCTTGGTTGGGATCATTGACTGGGTGGCTGAGCGTGCCCGGTATAGATCGGAATGGTAGACGTCGCTCAGCTTCTGATCGTTAGTGTAGGAGTGGATGGTGGTCATCAGGCCACTCTCGATACCAATGGTCTTGTGCAGGGCTTCAACCACCGGAGCCAGGCAGTTTGTGGTGCAGGACGCATTGGAGATGATGTCGTGGTCGGCGGTCAGTGTTTCGTGGTTCACGCCGTATACCACCATGGCATCCGCATCAGGGCTGGGTGCCGAGATGATAACCTTGCGGGCGCCGGCCGTCAGGTGCGCCGCCGCCTTGTCGCGTTTGGTGAAAAGCCCGGTACATTCGAACACGACATCAACACGGTGGTCTTTCCAGGGCAGTTCTTCGGGGTTGCGAAGTGCGGTAATGGCAATCCGGTCCCCGTTAACGGTCAGGGATTCTGCGTCGTGACTGACGTCGGCGTTAAATCGGCCATGAACGCTGTCATACTTGAGCAAATGAGCGTTGGTTTCGGCGTCGCCAAGGTCGTTGATGGCAACAACCTGGAGCTGGCTCCGGTAGTTATTTTCATACAATGCTCTGAGAACATTGCGACCGATGCGGCCAAAACCGTTGATTGCGATACGGATTGTCATCGTCTGACTCCTTGGGTGGTCGTTTTTTGTTCGTTTAACCTCAGCAATGTAGTAAATATAACAACAAAAAAAGAATAAATGAACGATTCAACGGTGGTAATGCTAAAAAAAGAAAGTAAAATTACATCTAAAAACGACCACTCTAATAAATTATGCAATGGAGCCCACCATGCACCCGACCGTAGACAAGGTTACCCAGAGAATTATTGAGCGCAGTCGCTCAACGCGGCACGATTACCTGAACCGCATGAACGCTCTCAAAGCCCAATCCCCGCACCGGAGTTCTCTGTCCTGCGGCAATCTGGCCCACGGTTTTGCGGCCTGTAGTCAGGGCGACAAAGACACCCTGAAGTTCATGAACAAGGCCAATGTGGCCATGGTAACGGCCTATAACGATATGCTTTCGGCCCACCAACCCTACGAAAAGTTCCCCGATGTTATTCGGGAGGCGGCCCGGGGGATGGGGTCCGTGGCCCAGGTGGCCGGAGGCACGCCTGCCATGTGTGATGGCGTAACCCAGGGCCAGCCGGGTATGGAGCTGAGCCTGTTTTCCCGGGACACCATCGCCATGAGTACGGCCGTGGCCCTGAGCCACAACATGTTTGATGCCACGATGCTATTGGGCATCTGCGACAAGATTGTTCCGGGCCTGCTGATCGGCTCGCTGAGCTTCGGCTATCTCCCTACCATTCTGGTTCCGGCAGGCCCGATGCCTTCAGGTCTGCCGAACAAGGAAAAGCAGCGGATTCGACAGCTTTACGCCGAGGGCAAGGTTGGCAAGGATGAATTGCTGGAGGCCGAGAGCAAGTCCTATCACAGTCCGGGCACCTGTACCTTTTATGGCACCGCCAACAGCAACCAGCTGTTGGTCGAAGTCATGGGGCTGCATTTGCCGGGATCGGCTTTTGTAAATCCCAATACCCCGCTGCGCGAAGAGCTCACCCGTGCCGCAACCGAGCAGGTGATCAAATTGTCGAAGCCTCACGGAGGCGAGCTTGGTCTTGGCGATATGGTGGATGAGAAGAGCATCGTCAATGCGCTGGTAGCGCTGCTGGTTACCGGTGGCTCCACCAATCACACCATTCACTGGATCGCCATTGCCCGGGCTGCCGGTATCATCATCGACTGGAATGACTACGCCGAGCTTTCTTCCGTGGTCCCCTCCATGACCCGCATCTACCCCAATGGCCAGGAAGACGTGAATGCGTTTCACGAGGCGGGAGGTACCCCGTTCCTGATCCGGGAGCTGCTGAGCGGCGGGTACCTGCACAATGACGTAAACACGGTCGTGGGCTATGGCCTTGAGCGCTATACCGAGATGCCGGAGCTGGAGGATGAGAGGCTGGTGTGGAAGCCGGCGCCGGAAAAAAGCCTTCGGCCGGATGTGCTCAGCCCGATTGCGGAGCCGTTTGCACCCGATGGTGGGCTGAGGGTGCTCGATGGCAATCTGGGCCGGGGCGTGATCAAGGTTTCTGCCGTTGCTCCGGAACACCGGATAGTTGAAGCGCCGGCCGTGGTGTTCAACGACCAGAACGAACTAAAGGCAGCTTTCGAGGCCGGCGACCTGGATCGGGATTGCATTGTGATCGTGCGGTTCCAGGGACCCAAGAGCAATGGGATGCCAGAACTGCACAAGCTTACCCCTTACCTGGGCGTGTTGCAGGATCGAGGATTCAAGGTCGGACTGGTGACGGATGGCCGTATGTCCGGCGCGTCCGGCAAGGTGCCCGCGGCGATCCATGTCTACCCGGAGGCGCTGGATGGCGGGCCGCTGGCCAAGGTAAAAAATGGTGACCGGGTTTGTCTGGATGCCGAAAAGGGGGTTCTTGCCGTCCGCGTGGATGAGCAGGAGTTTGCCGGCCGGGACTCTGAAAAAGCGGACCTGACCGGGTATCATCACGGCTATGGTCGGGAGTTGTTTGGCTGGATGCGACGTTCGGCCAGCAATCCCGAGGAAGGGGCCAGCTTTTTCTGGAATCATGAGGCATGACAGCAACACATTACTCACTGGTCGGTGACATCGGCGGCACCAATGCGCGTTTCGCACTGGTAGAGAAGGGCAGTGTGCAGCCCGGGGCTATCGAGATTCTGCCCTGCGGGGAATACACCAATCTCGATGACGCCGTGCGGGATTACCTGGCCCGGGTCGGAGTTTCAGAGGTGGATGGAGCCTGTCTGGCCGTTGCCTCACCGGTTCGAGGCACCCAGGTTCGCATGACCAACAATCACTGGCGCTTTGATATCGAAGAGGTCCGGGCGCAGTTCGGCTGGTCCAGGTTCAAGGTGATCAATGACTTTACCGCCATGGCGCTCGGCGTTCCCCATGTTCCGGACGAACACCTTGTGCCTGTGTGTGGTGGGCCGGGTGACAGCCGTCGCCCCCGACTGGTTATGGGGCCTGGAACCGGGCTCGGTGTTTCGGGCCTGGTGCCCATTGAGCATGGTTGGGTACCGTTGATGACAGAAGGCGGCCACGTGGATTTCGCCCCCACCGATGATACCGAAATGGCGGTGCTGCGGATTCTCAAGGCCCGATTTGGGCGGGTGTCGGTAGAGCGTATTCTTTGTGGTCAGGGCCTGCTGAATCTGTATCAGGCCCATGCCGAGATCCAGGGCGTGGCCGCCCCACTGGATGCGCCGGAAAAAATCACCGCGGCTGCGGTGGAAAACACCGACAGCCTGGCGCGACACACGCTCCGCCACTTCTGTGAAATCCTCGGTCGGGTAGCCGGCAATGGGGTTCTGACCCTGGGTAGCACCGGTGGTGTTTATCTCTGCGGTGGAATCCTGCCCCGTTTCCTCGATTTCTTTCTGGAAAGTCCCTTCCGGAACGGCTTTGAGGATAAAGGCAGAATGCGCCCGCTGCTCGAGTTCACGCCGGTCTATGTGGTTACTGAGCCGTACACCGGGCTGCTGGGCGCTGCCGAGGCACTGGGCAATCCGGAGGTTTGATGCCGGATTGCCTTTGCTGGTTTAGAGGTAGTGGACCAGCTGGCTCTGATCGAAACGGTACTGGCGGTTATACACACCGTTTTCCGCCCGGCGGCCGGCGGCCAGTACCATGGTCACCAGTCCTTTTCCGGGCAGGTTGAGCAGTTTCTTGACACGATACTCGTCAAAACCCTCCATGGGGCAGGAATCATAGCCGTGGGCCCGGAGTGCAAGCATCAGGTTCTGGGCCGCCAGGGCGGTGGATTTGGTGGCCCAGATTTTCATCTCGCAGGTTGAGTAGGGGCCCCGGGGGACAGGCCGGGTGATTCCCACGGCAAGGCCTGCCGCTTTCTTCGCTAACCCCAGAATCCCGAAGGGGCCCTGGTTGTAGTGAATGGGGGCGACTTTGCGGTAGTACTTTTCAACGATCGGCGGCAGTTTTTCTTCTGGCCAGTCTTCCAGGGCTTGCCGGGCATGAGCTCGCCAGCTATCCGGTCGGGCAACCACCACGATCAGCGCGGCGGCGGTTTTCGCGGCATTCTGGCCAAGACAGGCGTGGGCAAGTTTCGCCTTCAGCTCCGGAGTGCGGACAACGAAAAATTCCCAGGGCTGAAGGTTGCTGGAGTTTGGGGCAAGTGTTGCCAGCTCGAGGCAATCCTCAAGCACCTTCTCCGGAATAGGCTCATCGGTGAAGCGCCTGATGGAGCGGCGGGTGCGAACGACTTTTCGGAACTCCTCGACATCAATTTCCGGCAGAGGAAGAGGGCCTGCTTTGGCATTCATGGTGTGTCCTTCGAGACTTGTTGTGTCGTGATTGTGCCTCTATCGTTACGGGAAATGCCCGTTTATGCAATCACCCTGACAATGGAACGTTCATGAAAGAGGATCTCTCCCGGCTTCCCTTCGACGACCTGGTTCGGCGCGTGCGGGCGTGTACGATTTGTGCGGACGTTCTTCCACGTGGCCCAAGGCCGGTCATCCAGATATCGGAAAGCGCCCGCATTCTGGTGGTCGGGCAGGCGCCGGGCAGGCGAGTGCATGAAACCGGGTTGCCCTTCAATGATCCCAGCGGCGATCGGCTTCGACAATGGATGGGAATAACCCGGGATACCTTTTACGACGAGCAAAAGCTCGCCATCCTGCCCATGGGGTTTTGCTATCCGGGTACCGGCAAATCCGGGGATCTTCCGCCGCGACCAGAGTGCGCGCCGGCCTGGCGCAACCTGTTGCTGGATCGTCTGCCACACATAGGGCTGACGCTGGTCATCGGGCAGTATGCTCACGCCTGGCATCTTCCGGGTACCGGCAAATCCGTTACGGAAAATGTCAGGCGGTGGCGGAATTATTGGCCAGATCTGGTGCCCTTGCCGCACCCGAGTCCCAGGAACAATGGCTGGTTACGAAAGAATCCCTGGTTCGAGAATGAGGTGGTCCCGGGTTTGCAGCTCCTGGTCAATAAAATGCTGGACGCGGATGGTCGTTCTGGAATCGAATGATCAGTGACGGGGTAGTGCTGTCTCCTTCAGGTAGTCTCGCAGTAGTTCCCTATTCTCATTAGAGATGTAGAGGCCTTGCTTGGTTCGTCTCCAAAGTACATCGTCGGCGGTAATGGCCCATTCATTGGCAACCAGATAATCCACTTCGCTCTGGAAGAGAGTTGGTGTGAAAGCCGTTCCAATGTCAGCCAGAGAATGGTTCCCCTCAAGAAAATCGAAGGTGCTGGTGCCGTAGGTTCGCACATAACGTGATATGGCCGCATCGGGCAGCCAAGGGAATCGTGTTTTAATCTGCGCTCCGAGTCCCCGCTGATTCACGAAGTCGCCTCCTGGCAAAACCGCGCTTCGGGTCCACGGTTGCCCGGCATCAGGAAAATAGTCGCAAAGCCTGTTCGTAACGGCTTCTGCGAGCTTGCGGAAGGTGGTGATTTTGCCACCGAAGACTGAAATCAGGGGGGCAAGGGCAGCGCCCTCGCTGACCTCGAAAGAATAGTCCCTTGAAGCCTTCTGGGCCGGCTCCTCCTCATCGTCCATGAGTGGCCGAACACCTGAGTAAGACCAGATCACATCAGAGGTGTCGAGCTGCCGTTTAAAATAGGTGTTCACAATATCCAGGAGATAGTGAGTCTCCTCGGGGGATATGCTGGCGGCTTTCGGGTCTCCGTCGTATTCAACATCGGTGGTGCCGATGAGTGAGAAATGGTCTTCGTACGGGATCACAAAGACAATCCTGTCGTCCTCATTCTGCAGGATGTAGGCTTCCGTGCCCTGGTTCAGGCGGGGCACAACAATGTGGCTACCTTTGACCATCCTGATCTGTTTCGGCGCCTTCATGCTGAGGCTCTCGCCGAAGAGACGGCTCACCCATGGCCCGGTGGCGTTGATAATGACTTTTGCCGATATGGTTTTCTCTGAATCGGAGAGCACGTCTTTCAGTGTGGCGATCCATCGGTCCTGGCCGCGCTCTGCTTTCACGCATTTCGTACGCGTCAGGATTTGTGCCCCTTTCTGTTCTGCTTTTTTAGCAGTCAGAACGACCAGCCTGGCATCGTCTACCCAGCCGTCCGAGTACTCGAAACCCTTGGTTATTTCGGGTTTGAGGGGAGAGTCCTCTTCAAAAGAAATTGATCGGGAGCCGGGGAGGATTTCCCGTTTTGCAAGGTGGTCGTACAAAAACAAACCGGTACGAATCATCCAGGCTGGCCGTAGATGAGAGCGGTGAGGAAGCCTGAACCGCATCGGCCACATGATGTGCGGAGCGTTTCGTAACAGCGCTTCGCGCTCTGCAAGGGCTTCCCGGACCAGGCGGAACTCATAGTGTTCGAGATAACGGAGGCCGCCGTGAATCAGTTTGCTGCTACTGGAGGAAGTGGCAGATGCGAGGTCATCCATTTCACAAAGCAGGACCTTTAGGCCTCGTCCTGCTGCATCCAGCGCGATGCCAGAACCATTCACCCCGCCGCCAACTACAAGTACATCGTAGACATCCTGATCTTGTGCCACTTTTCACAGTCCCTGAACGAGCATTGGTTGATGGAACTGATTATGGGGAATGGTGCGGTGTTCGTAAAGGAAAAACGCGAAGAAAAACGAAACTAATCGCCGGTGATGTGAACCTCTACTCCATTTACTTCAAGCAGTTTGCGAATCTTCTCTGGTGGCCGAGCATCGGTGAACAGATGGTCTGCCTGGCCAATGTTCCCCAGGCGCACCATGGCATTTCGACCAAACTTGGAGTGGTCAGCGGCCAGGAGCACTTCAGTAGAGTTGGCAATGATCGATTGGGCAACACGAACTTCCCGGTAGTCGAAATCCAGTAGGGAACCGTCGTGGTGAATGCCGCTGATGCCTATGATTCCATAATCCATTTTGAACTGATTGATAAAATCCACGGCGGCCTCCCCAACGATGCCGCCATCGCGATTACGAACCTCACCGCCAGCAATGATGATGTGGAAGTCTTCCTTCGCCGAGAGGATGGAAGCAACATGGAGGTTGTTGGTGACGATGCTCAGGCCGCGCTTTTGTAGTAGTGCTTTGGCAATGGTTTCAGTGGTAGTGCCAATATTGATGAACATGGATGCATTGTCCGGTATGTGCTGCACAAGTGCGTTTGCAATCCGTTCCTTGGCTTCCAGGTTCATGATTTTGCGCTGCTGGTAAGCAGTATTGGCCGTGCTAGAGTCGACGCCCGCGCCGCCATGGTGCCGGCGAAGCCGGTTTTGCCTCGCCAGCTCGTTGAGGTCTCTCCTGATAGTTTGTGGCGTTACGCCAAACTCTTCGACGAGTTGCTCTGTCGTTAAGAATCCGGATGCTTGTATCAAGTCCATGATCTGTTCAAGACGGTGTTTCTGGGACATCCTGGAGCCTTGTTGTTATGTTCGGAATCGAAAGTTTACGCAAACCCTTGGAAAATTCAAAAAAAAGCCCCGCCATTCAGGGCGGGGCTCGCAACGCGTGATTCGATCTAAAGGCTCAGAGGCTTGCCAGCCTCCCGGCGCCGCTCTTCCCAT
>ERZ1699656.90-NODE-90-length-14678-cov-58.617958_pt1 | contig 14678 bp, 11 predicted proteins | sample MGYA00581514_ERZ1699656 | MGnify/ENA primary metagenome ERZ1699656 (study PRJEB42348, sample SAMEA6618691) | metagenome | isolation source: Polyester-degrading enrichment culture growing on monomer 1,4-butanediol, B | collected 2019-04-14 ...
CCCTCATTCAACAGTAGCATGCCGGAAGCCGCATACAGGTTTCGTGCTAGTACCATGCCCGGTTTCAGGCGAAGTGTGTCCAGCACCAGAACATTGGGATCCTCGTGCTCCACATCGGGGGCAACGTCTATCACCATTTCCAGAAACTGATTGGCCACGTCTGGATCGTAGAGTCGTTCGCGGTAGCGCTTGACCAGTTTGATGGCATTCTCCCTTGGCACCCGGCGCTCAAGGATCAGCCCGAACTGAAGTTCGATAAAATCGACTGCCAGACGGAGAATTCGTGACCCGAGCGGAATATCCTTTCCTTCCAGCCGGTCCGGCACGCCATAACCATTCCACTTTTCCTGGTGGTGGCGAATGATTTTGGCGGTGTCCCGCAGAGGCTCCAGGGCCATCAGCAGCTGCTCCCCGGCCACCGGATACTTCATGTATTCCAGGCGCTGGTCTTTGCTGAGCAGGTCCGATGGCGCCGTGAACAGCTCATCTGGCCAGCTGAGCTTACCCAGGTTGTAGAGAGCCGCTGCCATGGCGAGGTTCCGGCTCAGCTCTTCATCAAGCTTGTGGTACTCGGCAAAGGCCTTTACCAGGGCAATGACCTTGGCGTTTGGCTGGCGGTTGGCAGGCAGGCGTTTATCGATCAGGGAAGAGAAAACTTCCGTGGTTGTTACATAGCTCTGGCGAAGTTCCTGGTAGGCCAGATCCAGCATGTCGGCGGTTTCTTTGAGCTCCGCGGTACGGTCGCGAACCTTTTCCTCGAGGGTGGCATTCAGCTCCTTTAGCTCACGGTTCTGTTTGCGCGTCAGTTTCTCGAGCGCCAAACGCCGACGTTCGGATTGCTGAAAGGCCAGCGCCTGGCGAAGGATCAACCGAAGTTCGTCATCATCCCAGGGTTTGCTGATGTAACGGTATATCTGCCCCTCATTGATGGCTGAAACGGTCGAATTGATGTCAGCGTATCCGGTCAACAGAATCCGTATGCACCAGGGGAACCGCTTTCTGATGTTGGCCAACAGGGTCGGGCCATCCATCCCTGGCATCCGGGCGTCAGAAATCACCAGGTCAAAGCGCTGGTCTTCCATCAGCGTTAATGCTTCGTCACCTGAGGCGGCGGTGACCAGCTCGTAGGGCTCCTTGCGCAGCACCCGTTTCAGACTGCGAAGAATATTATCCTCATCGTCAACCAGCAGTAGCTTTGCGCTGATCGTCTGGGATTCCCCGACCTTGTTGGACCGGGTTGCCGATTCGGTCATGGTCATGCGGCTTCAGGTGTCTGGGGTTGTCTGGTCGGGAGCGTAATTCGGAAACAGGTGCCCTTACCGGGTTTACTGTCCACGTCGATACGGCCGTTGTGCTTTTCAATGATATTGAACGACAGTGAGAGGCCCAGACCGGTCCCCTTGCCTATGGGTTTGGTTGTGAAGAAGGGTTCGAAGATGCGGTTCAGGTTTTCCTCGGAAATGCCCTTACCCGTGTCCTCGATTTCAATGACGACATTATCCCCGTCTGTCCGGGTACGGATATGGATCTGCCCGAATTCATCGATGGCGTGGGCGGCATTGACCAGCAGGTTCATTACAACCTGGTTGACCTGAGAGATAATGCACTCAACAGGAGGCAAGTCGCCAAATTCCCGGATGACCCTGGCCTTGTATTTGAGCTCGTTATTGACCACGTTCAGCGTGGTTTCGATTCCTCGCTGGATGTCAGCCGGCTTGAACTCCTCCTCTTCAATGTGGGAGAAATCCTTCATGGCCGAGATAATCGTTTTTACCCTTTCAATGCCTTCCCGTGATTCTGCGAGAAGGTCTTTGAGATCGTCTCGAACAAACTCGTAATCGATACTCTGTTTGATAGCCCTGACGTTTTCCAAGGACTCTGCGCTGTCGATTGCATCAGTAAGCCGGAACAGGTCTGTAAGGTAACTTTCCAGGCTCTGGAGGTTGGAATAGACATAACCGACGGGGTTATTGATTTCATGGGCAACGCCGGCTGCCAATTGGCCAATGGCAGCCAGTTTTTCAGACTGCATTAATTGCCGTCTGGCCTGTTCAAGCCTAGCGTTCATCAATTCTTTTTCGGACTGTGGGATAGCTGCGTTGGACATGGGCGAATCCTGCCTGGCCCTGGGACATTGTTTTGGTCAAAGGTGGTCGACATTTCAGGCATTTGCAATGAGTTTTAAGTTTTGTGACCCGGTCCAAGTATAGCTACTTGGAACTGGGAGGCGCGTTACTGTTTGTATATTTGCTAGAGGGTTAAGTTATACATCCAATGCTTATTAATTGGCGGCTACGCGATCTGGTTTCACAAGCCCGGATTGTGTTGTGGGGTTTGGCCCGCATGTCCCAATTCTCACGGATGGCGGCTTTTTGAAGGTCGACGGTAGGTAACTATTCAAAAATTGTTAAAAAACGTAGTTCTATAGCGACCGCTCAAGACTCTTCCGCTATTCTTGGATCCGGAATCATACTTTTGTCGGACGAAAACGCTTAATGCTCCATCGCCTCAAGACCGATTTCAGGTTGTCGATCATTACCTTGCTGGGCGCGAGTGCAATTCTGGGCATTACCCCTTTTGCCGCTATGCGCTTTTTGCAGGGCAATACGCTTGCTGGCGTCGTTGACACGGCGATCCTTCTTGGAATCCTGGTGACGCTGACTTACGCCTGGATTACAGGGGATACCCGAAGAAGCGGCCTCGTGCTTGCTGTTATTGCATGCAGCGGAGCGGTTGCTGTTGGCACCGTCGTCGGCGAACCCGGACTTTTCTGGCTTTACCCCTGTCTTGTTACCACCTTCTTCCTCGCCAGTCCCCGTATTGCGGTGTTTTTGAACGTCGCCTCGGTGGTTGCGCTAATGGTCGATGGCGGTGCCTTCCGCTCTGATGTTCAGATGTGGTCCTTTGCCTCAACAGCATTCGTGGTCAGCGCCTGCGCCTATGTGTTTGCCCATAGGAACCACGATCAGCGAGAGCGTCTGGAGCATCTGGCAACGATTGATCCGCTTACCGGTATCAAGAACCGGCGCTCCATGGATCAGGAACTGGATCTGGCTGCAGCGAATGCCGAGCGCACCGGACTGCCCTATGCCCTGGTTCTGCTGGATATCGATCATTTCAAGAGAATCAACGATGAGCATGGGCATGGTGTCGGCGATGACGTGCTGACTGATCTTGTGGCCCTGCTGAAACAGAACACGCGCAAATCAGACCAGTTGTTCCGGTACGGCGGCGAGGAGTTTGTGCTGCTGTTGCCAGGGGTCGATGGCATTGGCCTCAAGGCGGTGATGAATAATTTGCAGCAGGTTCTGCGCAAGTACATGAAGCATCCCGGTGGTTCTGTCACCGCCTCATTTGGTGTGGCGCTGCTCCGGCATGGCGAAAGTGTCGATAGCTGGCTGGCCCGGGCCGATGCTGCGCTATACGAAGCGAAGGATACCGGTCGAGACCGGATTGTATTTGCCGATCTTCAGGGCGCGCGGGAACCGGCAGCCGATCCAGCCTGACTGTCATCCGGGGCAAACAGGAACAGTCGCCATCCCAACAGAATGCTGGCAGATGCCAGCCCGCCCGTCAGGCCTATCCAGAAGCCGGCAGCTCCCATGGCCGGCACCAGCCAGTCCATGAAAGTCAGCACATACCCCAGTGGCATGCCCACGCCCCAGAATGAGAACAGCATGATAAACATCGGTATGCGGGTATCCTTATAGCCTCGCAAAGCGCTGATGCAGGTTACCTGGATAACGTCGGCAATCTGGAACAGGGCAGCGAACATCAGAAGCCTCACGGTCACCGCCTGAACCTCTGAATCACTGGTGTAGAGTGCTGCGATTTCCCGTGAAAACACAAACAGCAGTATTGCAAAAACCAGCGCCGTGGCGGCGGCGAGAATCAGGGAACTGCGGGAGATCAGCCTTGCAGTGGCAGGCGCCCGGGCACCCATCAGGAAGCTGACTCGCAGCGTCAGTGCCATGCCTATGCTCAACGGCAGCATGAACAGTAAAGACACCACGTTCAGGGCAATCTGGTGGCCGGCGACCACAACCGGGCCAAGGGGCGCCAGAAACAGAGCAATTACCGAGAACAGACTGGCCTCGACAAAGATGGTGAAGCCGATGGGCACGCCGATGCCGAGGATGTAGCGAATGCCTGCCAGATCAGGCTTTACCCAATCGGAGATCAGGTGGAACTGGCGGTACACCCGGCTGCGGTTCAGGTAGACCAGCAAGGCTGCTGCCGCGACGCCATTGGAAATGGAGGTGGCCCAGCCGCAGCCAACCCCACCAAACGCCGGCAGCCCCAGCTTGCCGTAGATGAAGATGTAGTTCATCGGCAGGTTGATCAGTGTGCTGAGCACGGAGAAGGCCATGATCACGCGGGTGTGCCCGAGGCCATCGGTCAGGCCCCGAAGTGCTGTCAGTAACAGCAGGGCCGGAATACCCCAGGCAAAGGCATTGAGGTAGCCCTGGGTGATGCGCGCGGTATTGGCCTCCAGGTTCAGAAGCGCCAGTACCGGATGCACATGGGTAAGCAGCCCGATCATGATCACGGATCCGGCGGCGGCAAGATACAGCCCCTGCCAGGTGGCGGGCATGATTTTCCCAACCTCCCGGGCACCGTTGTACCCGGAAATGATGGGTTGCAGCGCTCCCAGCATGCCCATGAAAAACAGGAACAGGGGCATCCACAGGATACTGCCAATACCCACCGCAGCCAGGTCCTCGGCACTGGCGTGGCCGGCCATGATGGTATCGATCACGCCGTTGGCCATCTGGGCGACCTGCGCAATCAGGATCGGCCCGCCCAGAATGGCGAGGGTTCGCCACTCGGTGAGGGTTCGGGCCACCATTGGCTGCCTGGGTTCCGGTAATGGCTGGTGGATTTCATCCATTGGGTGCTATCCGGTGCTTCTGCACTGCAAGTTTCTCCCAAAACCGTTAAAGTACGCGCCTCGATCACAACAGATGGCAGTGGCGATGGGACTTCTGGTTTTTGTTACCGTTCTGTGGGCGTTTTCTTTCAGTCTGATCGGCGAATTTCTGGCCGGCCAGGTAGACAGCGATTTTGCGGTGCTCAGCCGTGTTCTGCTCGGTGCTCTGGTGTTTTTGCCGTTCACCCGCTGGCGTGGCGTGGCTTCCGGACAGAAACTGGGCATCCTGGTAACCGGCATGTTGCAGTTCGGTATTACCTACCTGTGTCTTTACCGGTCTTTCAGCTACCTGACTGTTCCGGAAGTGCTGCTGTTCACGATTTTCACCCCGCTGTATGTGACCCTGCTGGATGACGCGCTGTTTCGCCGGTTTTCACCGGTGGCGCTCCTTGCGGCGGCCATCGCAACTGTTGGCGCGGGTATCATACGCTACGATGGGCTCAGTGAGGACTTTATCACTGGCTTCCTGTTGCTGCAGGTGGCGAATTTTACGTTTGCCGCCGGCCAGGTGGGATACAAGCATGTCATGCAGCATTACCCTACCGGCATGCCTGCTTACCGCACCTTCGGCTATTTTTTCTTCGGCGCCCTGATCATTGCGCTGCCATCCTTCCTCATTTTCGGTAACGCCGAGAAACTGCCCACCACCCCGGTGCAGTGGGGCATCCTGGCGTGGCTGGGGCTTGCTGCCTCGGGCCTCGGTCTTTTCCTCTGGAACCGCGGTGCCTGCGTGGTGGATGCCGGTACTCTGGCAATCATGAACAATGCCCTGGTGCCTGCGGGCCTGGTGGTCAATCTGCTGATCTGGAACCGTGATGCCGACCTGCTGAGGCTGGCGGTCGGTGGCGGGGTTATCGTCTTCTCCCTGTGGGTAAACGCCCGTTTCCATCCCCGGGCACGGCTGGCTGTTTCGACATAAGTAACTGCACGCACTAAGGTTCCGTCACCCTCTGCCGTTAAACTCCCATACGCAGGGTAACTTTTGATGAATATCAATGGTGTTCATCAGGGGCTACTCTTTTGCGCCTGTTTCATTTTCCTTGGTCAGCTTCGAGTCAGAAGGTCCGTTTATGCGTAAGAATCTCCCGGTAACCCAGCGTGAAATCAAGATGCGAAAAGGCGGGCGGTTGATCAGCACCACGGATTTGAAGGGCGTTATCACCTACTGCAATGACGAGTTTGAGGAAATCAGCGGTTTCTCAAGGGAGGAGCTGATCGGTCAGGCCCACAACATCATCCGTCATCCTGACATGCCCCAGGCTGTGTTCAAGGATATGTGGGATTACCTCAAGGCCGGCAAGGCCTGGATGGGTGTGGTCAAGAACCGGGCAAAGAGTGGTGACCACTACTGGGTCAGCGCTTACGTTACGCCGATCCGTGAGAACGGCCAGATGGTGGGCTACGAATCCGTGCGGGTCGAGCCGACCCGCGAGCAGATTGCCCGTGCCGAGCGGCTGTATGCCAAGATCTCTGCCGGAAAGATGACCTCATCGTTCAGCAATCGTGCCTCGTCGATGCTTCGTTCTGGCTGGCCATTCCTGGTTTCTCTGGTTTTGAGCCTGGGAGCGCTTCAGCTCAACCAGCCCTGGCTGGCAGCCGGTTTGATTGTCATCGGTCATGCCCTGGGCTTCGGTCTGGTGTTCAGTTCCCTGGCTGCCCGTTTACGCAGGCTACTGGATCTTCGCCCCGATGCCTTCCGCGATCCGATTGTCGCCCGCACCTACAGTGACGAGCGGGGGCTGTTCTCACAGGTGTCGCTGATGCTAGTCAGTGAGGAGGCCAGGGTTCGTACTGCACTGGCACGGATTGATGATCAGGCAGAACTGCTCTACGAGCAGGCACGTGCTTCCCACGGATATATCAGCGATGGGGCGGCGGCGATCGCTCGGCAGCGGGCTGAAACCGACCAGACTGCTTCGGCCATCAATGAGATGACCGCCTCGATCCAGGAAGTGGCGGAGTCGGTAACCAGCAACGCCCGTGAAGCCGAGGAGGCTAATCGCCTGGCGGGTGTGGGCAGCGACCGGAGCGCCGAGGCACTGGTGGCTATTGAGGAGCTGGTCACCCGCGTAAATGGCATTGGTTCGACAATCAGCAAGCTGGGCGAGTCCACCAACAGCATCGGTGAGGCCGCCAACCTGATTTCCGAGATTGCCGAGCAGACCAACCTCCTGGCACTGAACGCGGCTATCGAAGCGGCGCGTGCCGGAGAGCAGGGCCGCGGTTTCGCGGTGGTCGCGGATGAAGTGCGCTCACTGGCCCGTCGGACCCGGGAATCCACTGTGCGTATCCAGAATGTGATCGACGACTTCCGCCAGCAGGTGGATTCCGCGGTCCAGGCAACCCGCGACGGCGAAGCCGTGGCAGGTCAGGGGCTTGAGAAAGTGCGGGAGGCGGAGAGCTCCCTGAAGGATATCGTGACCTCGATCGAGACCATTTCCGACAGCTTTATCAGTATGTCTGCGGCCTTTGAAGAGCAGAGTCAGGTGTCGGACGAGATCAATCGCCAGATCACCAACATTGCCGAGTTGGCCGATCACAGTGACGCCCAGGCCGACTCTGCCAAGCAGAGCAGTGACCGGCTCAGCACTATGTCCCGTGGCCTGAAAGACCTGATTAGCAGGTTTATCAGCAAAAACGGCTAGTTAGCTTTATCTTCCTTGCCCCACGCCGGAACCCAGCCGGCTCGGGAGCTCGCCAGCACTGGCATCACAGCGTCAGTGCTGGCAGAATCCCGCCCCAATTGCCGCGGCAAGTCCGTGGCTCGCCCTTTTTAAAGCCATTCCTCAGCTGAAAGCACAGGAACACAACATGACTCAGTCCAACTCGGTTTCGGGCAACGGTTCAGGGGCCACCCGCGGTCTCTGGTCCTCCCGGTTGGCGTTTATTCTGGCGGCAACCGGTTCGGCCGTTGGTCTCGGTAATATCTGGAAGTTTCCCTACGTTACCGGCGAAAACGGTGGTGGCGCCTTTGTACTGGTTTACCTGCTGTGTATCGCCGTAATCGGTATTCCCATCATGATGGCGGAAGTGTTTATCGGCCGGAATGGCCGCCATAACCCCATCACCAGTATGCGTCTGGTGGCCGAGCGCAATCTCAGCGCCCCGGGCTGGCGGATTTCGGCCATCATCGGGATGATTGCGGCCTTCGTGATCCTCTCCTTTTATTCGGTGATTGGTGGCTGGGCTGCGTCCTACGTGGGGCATGCCGCCATGGGTGACTTCACCGGCGGTACCGCAGATTCCATTGGTGAGTTGTTCGGTGGCCTGCTGGCCAGCCCGGGTCAGTTGCTGCTCTGGCACACCGTCTTTATGGCGCTGGTGATCCTTGTGGTTTCCCAGGGGCTGAAAGGCGGTCTTGAGCGGGCCGTTACCATCCTCATGCCGGCCCTGTTTATTCTCCTTCTGTTAGCCGTTGGCTATGCCACCACGACGGGTCATTTTGGCGAGGCCGTCAGCTTCCTGTTCACACCAAATTTTGGCGCCCTGACCTTCAACGGGGTGTTAATTGCCCTTGGCCACGCCTTCTTCACCCTCAGCCTGGGTATGGCCATCATGATGGCCTACGGTTCCTATCTGGGCCGGGACGTCTCCATCGGTCGCACCGCGGTGAGCGTGGCCATCATGGATACCGTCGTCGCGCTCCTGGCCGGCCTGGCCATTTTTCCGGTGGTGTTCGCCAATGGCCTGGAAGCCGGTGCAGGCCCTGGGCTGATCTTCCAGACCCTGCCGCTGGCCTTCGGCAACATGCCGATGGGTGGACTGTTTGGCACCCTGTTTTTCATTCTGCTGCTGTTCGCCGCCTGGACTTCCGGTATCTCCCTGCTGGAGCCGGTGGTTGAGTGGGTCGAGGAAAAGACCAGCCTGGCGCGCACAGGCAGTGCCATCCTGGTTGGTGTGCTTTGCTGGGCGCTGGGGATTGCCTCGATTCTGTCGCTCAATCTCTGGTCCGATGTGGCCCCGCTGGCCATGTTCGAGCGCTTTGAAGGCAAGACCATCTTTGACCTGCTGGACTTCTTCACCGCGAACGTGCTGCTGCCGCTCTCTGGTCTGCTGACGGCGGTGTTTGTGGGCTGGTTCGTAGCGAAGGAATCTCTGAAAACGGATCTGGCCCTGGAGGGTGGCGCCTTTACCCTCTGGTACAACCTTATCCGGTTTGTCACGCCCCTCGCCGTTGCCATCGTGTTTGTCTACAACCTGATGTCCTGACCCGAGGGATCAGCTTTACGGTTTAATGCAACATGGCAATGAAAAAGCCCGGCAGTGTGACTTGCCGGGCTTTTTGTTTTCAGGGGAGCTTTTTACTCTTCGCCTAACTGTCTGAGTGCCTCCACGTGGGGGCGCACCGCCTCGATATCTTCCGCCGGAGCATTGCTCGCGCTCTGCATGGCACCCATCGCACTCTCCATCATGGCGCGCATCTGGGCTTTCTGTTCGGCCGTCATGTGCGGGCTGTTTTCCATCTCGGCCAGCGCGGCCTCCATCTCTCGTCTCGCTGCAGGATTCTGCTCTGCCATTTCGATGGCCATCCAGGCCTGGAAAACACGGTCGCCCGTGGCACCCCAGGATTCCAGGCTGTCGAAGCCGTGATCCTGCACCAAGTCTTCCAGCCGTCCATAGGCTTCATGGCCTTTCATCTGCTCCAGGGAGTCCGACACGATCCGGGAGAAATCCGGCATGGTGCTCTCGTTCTGGTTGTCCATCCGACGCTCCAGCTCCTCGAACTCCGGAGCCAGTGTTTGTGCTGCCCGAACGCTTTCGATAAACGAAGCCACTTTCTGGTCGGACAGGGTGTCGGCGTGGCTTTCGGTAGGGAGTAGTGGAAGCAGAAAAAAAACGGCTGTGAGGATAATGCTGTTCAACACCAGCATCGGCTGTCGTTGCGGGTTATGCATGGCTGTTCTCCTTGTGTGGGCTTCCGGTTCCTTTGTCCGGAAGTCCCACGAGATTAGCGCTTACCCGCTTTGTCTGGCAACTGTGCTGTTATGTCAGCTTCAGAACAACAACTCCGGCAGCCAGGTGGCAATTTCCGGGAAGATCATGATCAGGATGATGCCGATGATTTCCACAATCACGAAGGGAATGATCGACTTGTAGATATCCTTCATGGTGATCGACGGCGGCACGATGCCCTTGAGATAGAACAGGTTGAAGCCGAAGGGTGGCGTCATGTAGCCGATTTCCATGTTGATCACGAACAGGATGCCGAACCAGATCGGATCGAAACCGAGGGATTCCACGATCGGCATGAACACCGGCAGGGTGATCAGCATAATACCCACCGGGTCCAGCACCATGGCCAGCAGGAACACAATTACCATCATGGCGATGATGATGCCCCAGGGCCCGCCGGGCACCATGTTCATCAGGCCTTCGATCAGTTCCTGGGCGCCCATGCTCTGGTAGGCTGCGCTGAAGGCATGGGCGGCAAACAGGATCCACATGATCATGCCGGTGAGCTTGAAGGTGCGGATAGCCGCCTCCTTCAGGATGCTCCACTTGAACTGTTTGTAGACGGCCGCTGAGATGAGCGCGCCCAGAACGCCCATGGCAGCGGCTTCGGTCGGGGTGGTGATACCGCCGATAATCGAGCCCAGAACCATGACGACAACGCCGATAGGTAGCAGCACAGCTCGCAGAGCCCGCAACTTCTCTGGCCAGGTGCCTCGCTCTTCCTTGGGCAGCGCCGGCGCCAGTTCCGGCTGCAGGTGGCAACGCACAAGGATATAGATGGCGGTCAGCACCATCAGCAGGATGCCCGGCATGATGCCGGCAGCAAACATCTGCCCAACGGAAACGCCGGTGATCAGGGCGTAGAGGATCATCAGGATGCTGGGCGGAATCAGTATGCCCCAGCCGCCGCCGGTATTGATCACGCCCAGGGCCATGTTTTTGTCATAGCCCCGTTCCAGCATCGACGGCAGGGCGATGGTGCCCATGGCCACCACCGCAGCACCGCTGATGCCGACCATGGCAGCAAACACCGCACAGATGCCAAGAGTGCCCAGAGCCAATCCGCCTCGCAGGCCGCCGCACCAGAGGTGCATCATCCGGTAAAGATCCCTGGCGACACCGGTACGCTCCAGAATCATGGCCATGAAGACGAACAGAGGGATGGCAACCAGGGTGAAGCTTTCCATGGTGCCCCAGATCTGGGAGGCCACCATGTAGAAAGAGTCGAAGCCCCAGGTGAAATACAGGAACACCACCGATACGCCACCGAGAACAAACGCCAGCGGCAGGCCCAGCAGCAGGAAAAACAGCAGCGAACCGAAAAACAGGAGAGTCAGGGCTTCAATGCTCACAGCTGATCTCCTTCAGACTCGGCTTCTTCGGGCGTGTAGTACTCCAGGTTAAAGGCCACGGCGATGTCTTCAAGCAATTTGACCAATCCCTGCAGAACCAGGAGAGCGGTGCCGACGGGAATGGCCAGCTTCACCGGCCAGATGGGGGGATTCCACGCCGAATAGGAGGTTTCCCAGCTGGACATGGATTCCTGCGCCATGTCGATCCCGAACCACAGCAGGGCAAGCGTGAAAATGAAAAAGACCAGGGAGGTAACGATGTCCAGGGCCGCGCGCTTGCGGGGCTTCAGGTGCGAATGCAACAGATCCACATTTACGTGGCCCCGATGGGCCATGATGTAGCCGCCAGACATTACCGCGTAGATGCCGAAAAGCATCTGGGTCAGCTCGTTGGTCCAGACCGTGGGGGAGTTGAGCAGATAACGGAAGCCAACTTCCAGAAGCAGGAACACGAACATCGCGAAAATGAGGAGGGCCACCCACCGGCCGATAAAATCATTGAGACGGGTAACCCCCCTCATGAATGCGGCGATCATCACACTCACGGCAATCTCCCACGGGATGCTGGTTTGGTTCGGGGAAAGAAAGGCCGGAGTCGAAGACCCCGGCCCTGGTCAGAACACTGGTCGATCAGAGATAGCCGAGGTCGGCCAGGTAACCTTTCAGCATGTCGAGTGCCTTCTTGGCGTTCTCGCTGCGCTTGCCTTCCTCATCCCACATGGCCTGGGCGGTGGCGACCAGTTTGTCCTGGACTTCGTCCGGCAGAACATTCAGTTGCACACCCTGCTCTTCGATAGCCTTGGCCAGGGTGATGCGCTCTTTGTACTGGTATTCGTTGGTGCGGATCCAGAACTGCTCGTTGAGGGCGTCCTTGACGATCTTCTGCATGTCTTCCGGCAGCTTGTCCAGAGCCTTCTGGCTGACGATGATCACGTCGGTGCCTGCAATGTTCAGGGCAGGCTGAACGTGGTGTTTGGCCACTTCATACAGGCCCATGCTATAGGCGCCCTGGGCCGCACCCCAGTGGGCACCGTCCACGATCCCGGAATCCAGTGCCGAGTAGAGTTCACTGCCGGGAATGTAGGATGCCGCGGCGCCAGCCTCGGTCAGGAAGGTTTGCAGGGCGCCGGAGGAGCGGATCTTCAGGCTGTTGAAGTCTTCCACGCTTTCAATGGGTTCCTTGACCACCATTTCGGTCGGGTAGACCTTGTCGGTCGCCCAGTAAACGCCGTGCTCTGCGGCTTCGTCACGGAGCATCTGCTCGAACCCCAGGTTCTGGTGGAAATAGGCGGCTTCCCAGACATTACGGAACGCGAACGGCAGACCGGAGGCAATGCCCGCGAGTGAGACCTTGTCCTGAGCATAGGCCGGGGAAATGGTGCCCATTTCCAGGATGCCACGACTCACCGCGTTGAAGGTGTCCGTGGCCTTGAACAGTGCGCCGGCCTCGTAAAGTTGCAGTTTCAGGCGGCCATCGGTGCGCTCTTCGAGCACTCGTTTGATGCGGCCAAGGCTGTCCGTGTAAGAGCTGCTGGAGCCGGGCCAGTGTGACTGGACCTTCCAGGTGACGGATTCCTGGGCAGCCGTCGGGCTGGCGATAAAAGCGGCGGACAACCCCAGAGTCAGGGCTGATGCATAAACGGTGAGGGTTTTACGGGCATTCGCTAGGAGATTCATGACAGGGCCTCGTTCGTTGTTGTAATGAGTTACCGTGATCAGTGTACTTCTCTTTTTAATTTCGCTGTGCAGAATTGATAACTGCATAGTGAATTACTGTTCTCTGAATCTAACACAACATCTGTTTTTTGCAATAGGATGTTTTCATGCCTTCCAGTAGGGTTCACGAAGCTCCCGCTTCAAGACCTTGCCGATTGTGGACCGGGGCAGGCAGTCCCTGAACTCGATGGCCGCCAGACGCTGGGCCTTTCCCAACTGACCATTGACCCATTGAAGTATAGTCTCCCTGTTCTCGGTTGCTCCGGGCCGCAGGACCACCAGGCCAAGCGGCGTCTCGCCCCAGCGCTCACTGGGGATGCCGATGACGGCGGCGTCCGCCACCGCCGGATGCCTGAGCAGAGCCCTTTCCAGGTCGACCGCATAAATGTTGAAGCCGCCAGAGATGATCATGTCCTTGCGTCGATCAAGAACGTAGACGAACCCATCCGCATCGATCCGGCCCATGTCACCGCTACGATAGAACACCTCACCCACGGGGCTGTACCACAGCATTTCGAGCGTCTGCTCGGGTCGGTTGACATACCCCCGCATCATCGAGATTGCACGCCCGACGATTTCGCCGATTTCTCCTGTTGGAACTTCCCGGCCATCGTCGCCGATCACCCGCACCTCTGCCCCTTCCGTGGGCAGGCCGACGGAGTCCCACTTGCCTGGGTACGCGGCGCAGTCGAGGCTGGTTGAAATGCCACCTTCCGTAAGACCGTAAAGCTCTCGGATATTGCCGGGCCAGCGTGCCATGGCATCTGCGATAACCGAGGCATTCAGAGGGGCGCTGGTGCAAAGCTTGAGGCGGAAGCTAGACAGATCGAAGCGGTCAAACTCCGGGTCCCCGAGGATGCGCTGATACTGAACCGGCACCAGCATCGCGTGAGTCACCCGATATTGTTCCGCCAGTTCCAGGAAGCGTCGGGCATCAAAACGTGCCATGACCACCAGGGTGCCGCCGTGAAACAGGGTGGGCAGTACTGAGACCAGGGTGGTATTCGAATATAAAGGCGTAGAGACGAGATTGATCGCGCCACGATCCAGACCGAATCGGCTCATGCGAACCATCTGGCGCTGCCGGAACCGATAGTCATGCAGGATACCCTTGGGCGTGCCCGTGGTGCCGGAGCTGTAGATGATATTGAACGGGTCATCCAGGGAAACCTTTGCCGGCGAGGGCGTTGCGCTGGTTCCCGCAATCCAGGTGGAAAGCCCCGGGCCAATGTCCTGGTTGTCGTCACCGAGTGTCAGAACATGATTCCCAGGCAACGATTCCGGCATCTGGGGAATGGCACGGAACAAGTCCTGATTCCGGGTTGAGACAAAGAGAAACCGGGCTGCGCTGTCTTCCAACATGAGGGTCAGGGCTTCAGAACTGGCCATTCCCGACAGGGGCACCATACATCCTCCGGCAATGAGGGTACCAAGGTACAGGGCGACATAGTCGGCACTGTTCTCGGACAGGGCCGCAACCGTATCGCCGTGATCTAGGCCTGCCTGGCGCAGCCGGTTTGCGATCCGGTTGGCGTAATCCAGCAGGGCGCCCCAGGTCAGCGTACCCTTTTCGTCTATCACCGCCGGCTTGTCGGCCAGCGCTCTGGCAAAGCCCTGAATCCTCTGGCCGATCGCATCCATTGTTTCCTCGTCGGAATGAGGCGCGTACACCGGCATTTCACTCAAACGGCTTTTCATTTTCAGCCTCTCGAATGTTCTTGTGTTTT
>ERZ1699656.94-NODE-94-length-14279-cov-63.165099_pt1 | contig 14279 bp, 10 predicted proteins | sample MGYA00581514_ERZ1699656 | MGnify/ENA primary metagenome ERZ1699656 (study PRJEB42348, sample SAMEA6618691) | metagenome | isolation source: Polyester-degrading enrichment culture growing on monomer 1,4-butanediol, B | collected 2019-04-14 ...
CGTGTAAACCGACGGCCGGGGAAAATTGGTGGATTCGGGTGTGATTGCCTATGCTCATAGCAATGGCGACTATCCAACTAGGGGAGGGAATCTGCCCATGCGTTCACTGAAAGTGTCAGATGTCATGTGGAACCACATCGAGCCGGTCCGCTGTGGCACGCAGCTCACCAAGGTGGTAAAGACGCTGCTCCACAACCACGTAACCGGTCTTCCGGTTGTTGATGACCAGCGCCATGTTATCGGATTCATCTCCGAGCAGGACTGTATCCATGCCCTGCTGGTCAGCGGCTATCACCGTGAGGGCGATCCACTTGTTGACGACGTCATGTTCCGGAAACCGGTGACGATTTCGGCAGAGATGGCCGTTGTGGATCTTGCCCAGAACCTCGGTGCGGGCAAGCCAAAGGTGTACCCGGTTGTGGATCACGGCAAACTGATTGGTATTGTCACCCGTACTGCTATCCTGGCCGAGTTGGCGCGCACCGGTTTCGGTCTGGAGCCGCCAAAGCACGCCAGTGCCCTGGACTGAAACACACTTATTTTCTGAATTGAGGACACTATGGAACTCCTATCCACGAACGTCTGTTTCGAAGGCGAGCACCGCCGCTACCGGCATACTTCCGCTACCCTCGAATGCGACATGGAGTTTGCGGTGTACCTGCCGCCCGTGGCTGTGGGCTCCAACCCGAAGAAGGTGCCGGTTCTCTACTGGCTATCAGGGCTGACCTGCACCGACCAGAATTTCATGCAAAAGGCGGGTGCCCAGAAACGGGCTGCACAGCTCGGCATGGCGATTGTGTGCCCGGACACCAGCCCCCGTGGGGTAAACCTGCCGGGCGAGGACGACAGTTACGATTTTGGCTCCGGAGCCGGTTTCTACATCAACGCCACCGAGCAACCCTGGGCACCCCATTACCGGATGTATGACTATGTGGTGAAGGAATTGCCGCAGTTGATCGAGAACGAGTTGCCGGTTACGGACAAACGTTCAATCAGCGGCCATTCCATGGGCGGCCATGGTGCCTTGATCTGTGCCCTGAAAAACCCCGGTCGATATGCTTCGGTGTCTGCCTTTGCGCCCATTGCCAATCCCACCGAATGTCCCTGGGGCCAGAAAGCTTTCAGAGGCTATCTGGGGGATGATCCGCGCAGCTGGGAAGAGTGGGACGCCACCCTGCTGATCCCGACCGCCCGCGAACGATTGCCGCTACTGGTGGATCAGGGCACGGCGGACGAGTTCCTGGACAGTCAATTGAACCCGGATGTTCTGGCGGATACCTGTGAAAAGTTTCACCATCACATCAACCTGCGGATGCATCGGGGCTATGACCACAGCTATTTCTTCATTGCCTCGTTTATTGATGATCACCTGGATCATCACGCCGAAGCGCTGGGGCTGTGAGCGGGCTCTATCGGAGAAGGAAGCAGGTCAGGAGCGGAAGCCCCAGACCAGACTGAAGTCCATGGAGGGCATGATCTCGGGCTCTTCCAGGGACTGGATACCAAAGTCAGGCTCGCTGGTATCCCGCTCGAAAGTGCCGGTATAACGGTTGCCGCGGGGGCCGAAAATGGCTTTCACGAATGGCCCCCGGGCCCGCACCGGCCGGCGGGTAACCACGCCCACTTCGTTGTTTTCCAGCCGAACCAGAATGCCGGGTGGGAACTCGCCCAGAACCTGGAGCAAGGCCTTGGGTATGGCCGGGCGGAACTTGCCGTCTGCAAGGTTGGCAATCAGCTTGCGGGCGTTGGCCACGTTCATGCGCTGCCGGTAGGCCCGTTTGGTGATCATGGCCACGTAGCGCTCTGCCAGTGCCAGAATTTCCGCTTCTGGCCGTATTTCGGTACCACTGAGACCTTTTGGATAGCCGCTGCCATCGGCCTGTTCGTGGTGTTGGGCGATGATGGTGAGCAGCAGCTTGTTGTCGATGCCTGCGGCCCTGAGGGCCTGAATGCTGCGTTGCGGGTGCTTGCGAATCACGCTCCGTTGCTCGTCGTTCAGGACCGTATTGGACGCATTCAGCTTGTCGGCAATGGGCACCAATGCAAGATTGGCTGTCAGGGCCGCGGCAGTCAGCATGGCAACCCGGCTCTCCTCAAGGCCGAACTGACGGCCAATGAACTGGCACAGAATGGCATAGAACAGGATTTGCTCGTGAATGACCGGACCGATCGAGTAAAGATGAACCAGCGCAAGGGTTGCGTCGGGTGACTCGGTGCAGGTGCGCTCAATCATCCGGGCCAGGCCCAGCAGGCGTTTCTGTGCCGAGGGGTCGGATTCGGTGATGGCGTTCAGGGTTGCTTCAAGGGAATGCAGCAGATCCGGGTAATCGGCAAACGGGTTGCGATCCCGGGTATCCTCGAAGACCTCTTCCTGGGGCCGCTCTATCTTGCGGGGTTTGAACCGGCCCCGTTCGAACAACTGTTCCAGCTGGGAGTTGGTCTGAATCACGTAGCCCTGGCGCAACAGGATATTCCCGTCGGTGTCATAGACATCCCAGGGCAGGGGGCGGCCGATGGTCAGCGCGCCTGGAGCGATTCGAACAAGGTCAGCCAAAACAAAGTTTCCCGAGTACTGCTTATAGTGGCGACAGTCTACCTCTGAATCCGGATTCAACTCCAGTTGAACCAGAGGTTTACGTGATCGCTTTCATCAAGTCTGCATGGCCGCGTGGTATTGAAAGGCCTGTTGGATCTGCTCACGAATCTGTTTGTCGTCCCAGGGCTTGGTCAGGAACTTGTAAATAGCCCCCTCATTTATGGCGTCAGTCACCGATTTCAGGTCGGTATAGCCGGAAAGCACGATGCGAACTGTGTCTGGATGGATAGCCTTAACCTGGCTGAAGAATTCGGTTCCAGACATCTCGGGCATTCGCTGGTCCGAGATGATGACCTGAACGTCGTTTTCGGCCAGTAGTTTGAATGCGTCGCTGATGCTGGTGGTCGACAGTATCCGATAGCCATCCCGCCGGAACACCCTTTTGAGTGCTCTGAGAATATTTTCCTCATCGTCCAGCAGAAGTAGCGTTTTCTGGTTTGTCAGATCGACACCATGGGCGTTGACGGTCCCGGCCCCGTGGGTATTCATGTAAGTCTTAAGGTCTGCAAAGGGCATCGGTTTGGCAAAGACGAACCCCTGCAGCAGATCACACTGGTGTTTTCTGAGAAAGTTCGCGTGGGCCTCGGTTTCGACACCCTCGGCAACCACTTCCAGCCCGAGATGATGCGCCATGGAGATAACGCCCTGGGTAATGGCGGCATCACTTCGACTCTGGATAACATCCTTGATAAAGGACCGGTCAATCTTGATCTTGTTGGCCGGCATTAGCTTGATATAGCTGAGGCTGGAGAAACCTGTGCCGAAATCATCAATGGCGATGCGCACACCCAGCTCTCGTAATTCGTTCAATGTCTGGATAACCCGATCGGTATCGTAAAGTACCGCCGACTCGACCACCTCAAGCTCAAGGGCTTCCGGGGGCAGGCCTGAGCGAGTGAGCGCCTCCTGGACGGTTTCACTGAAACCCTCTTTGCGAATCTGTATCGGGGAAACGTTTACCGCTACTTTGCAATCCCTGAAACCGGCAGAATGGAGCTCAACCATGTCACGGCAGGCTTTGTACAAAACCTGTTTGCCAAGGGCAACGATCTGGCCGGTTTCCTCTGCCAGTGGGATGAAATCTCCGGGTGAGACCAGCCCCCGGGTTGAGTGCTTCCAGCGCACGAGGGCCTCGACCGAGCGAGCATGGCCGGTTCGGGAATCTATAACCGGCTGGTAATAAACGGCCAGACTGTTGTTTTCGATGGCATCCTGCAGTTCATTTCTCAGTTTTACCCGGTAGCTGGCGGACGTGTTCAGCTCTTCAGCGAACCATTGATAGGTGTTTCGACCCAGCTGTTTGGCACTGTACATGGCAAGATCCGCCTGCTGTATCAGCTCCATCGGATTCTCGATAGCGCCGTCCGAGACGGATATGCCGATACTGGCAGTCAGATGAAGGTTTTCATCACCGAGCCGATAGGGTTGGGAAAGCTCCAGAATGGCATTTTCAACAACCAAGATAATGTCGTTGGCGTGGGCCAGGTCCGGCAGAACGATAACGAACTCGTCGCCGCTCATCCGCGCGACAGTGTCGCCCGAGCGCACCATGGCCTCAAGCCGACGGGCTACTTCCACGAGTATCTGATCACCGACACGATGGCCAAGCGAGTCATTTAAAAGCTTGAAACCGTCCAGATCGATGAATAGCAGGCCGACGGTCCTTCCGTAACGATGGGCGAACTGGCAGGCCTGAGTCAGCCGGTCTTCCAGCAAAGCCCGATTGGGTAAACGGGTAAGCACGTCGTGGCTGGTGTTGTAGGCAAGCTCGCTCTCAACGGATTTACGTTCTGAGATATCGTTCTGTATGCCAACAAAATGGGTAATCCTGCCTTCCTGGTTCCTGATCGGGGACAGATACAGATCGTTCCAGAAGGGTGTTCCATCCTTGCGGTAATTGCGTAAAACCGCCGATACATCTTTGCCCTGTTTGAGTGCGGCCCTGATTTCGGCCAGTGGTTGCGCATTGTCGGGATCGGCGTCATTTCCTTGCAGGAAACGGCAGTTCCGGCCCAGCGCTTCTTCTTTGGAGTACCCGGTAACACGCTCAAAGGTCGGATTGACGTATACCACGGGAAAATCCGGCGCATGGGCATCGCAGATAACAATGCCGTTGGAGCTCGACTCGATGCTTCGTTGCATCAGCCGAAGCTTGCGATTGCCTGCAATCTGGGCGGTCATGTCCGTCAGCATCTGGAGAATGAGGTTGTGATGATTGATCACAATCTCTTCCGATACGACTTCAACAAACAGGTCCTCACCGTCCCGGTTCCGATGATGCTCAAGTTTTCCGTTCTGCCTGAGGATCAGTCCCTCTGCTGAGACATCGGCTTCGGTCCCGGATTTTCTGAGGACGCTCCAATCATTGCCTTCGAGCTCCTCCGCTGAGTATCCATACAGGAGTTGAGCTGCCTGGTTAACAGACTGTATGCCACCGCTTTCCGGGTCAATAAGACACATGGGCGCCGGATTGTTCTCGAACAGCAGCCTGTAGTGTGCCTCGCTGCTGGCCAGGTGTTCGTTGGCCATGGCCCGATCGATGGCGTAGCGGATGCTTCGAATCAGGGTATGACTGTCAATGTCGCCCTTGGTAAGGTAGTCGGCCGCCCCCAGTTCTACCGCCCGGGCATCGAGTTCATCATCGCCCTGGCCTGTCAGTAGGATGAAGGGGGTGGTGATACCTTCTTCCCGGGCCTGCTTCATCAAGTCCAGACCTGAATCGGGCCCCAGCCTGAGGTCGATCAGCGCGACATCAATTTCATGCGTGTGAAGCGCTTCCAAGCCGGTGTTGAAGCTGTCCCGCCAGTTTAATTTGGTGGCTACCGGACTGGCTTCACTGAGTAAGTCGCGGGTAATCAGATAATCGTCTTCATCGTCCTCAATCAGCAGAATGCGAAGGGTCGGGTCACTGTTACTCATAATCATACGGTCTTAATGTTTGCCCGTGTTTTTGGAAAAGTACGGCTGTAAAGACTCAACAGCGTCCAATAGCCTGGTGTAGCTGGAAGGTTTGACAAGATAATCTTCGGCCCCGTTCGCGAGACAGAACTGCTTGTCCTCATCGCTTTCTGATGTGGTCATGACAACCGTCGGAACTTGCTGGAACAGCGGGTTGTGTTTCAATTCGATAAGTGATTCCCGTCCATCCTTGAGTGGCATGTTCAGGTCAAGCAGGACCATATCCGGAAGGACCGAAGGCCACAGGTCCCCGGTATCGGAGAAACTGCCCCCGATAAAGGCGATGAGCTCCTCGCCATCCTGCACAAAATGCAGCCTGCAGTTCGGACATCGTTCCGCAAAAGCTTCGCGTATCAACATGCGATCGTCTGGATCGTCTTCGGCGATCAGCACCAGGGGAGTCGCTTGCCTGTTATCCATAATGAACCCCTTCTGCCGTTTCGTGACGCCCGAAACGGATGCGGAAAGTGGTTCCCTCTCCAGGAGCACTCTGGACTCGGACACTGGCACCGTGCCGATCAAGAATCTTTTTAACAATGGCCATGCCAATGCCCGTTCCGCTGTAGGCGTCACGCTTGTGCAGGCGCTGGAAAGGATGGAAGATTTTTTCCGCGTATTTCTCATCGAAGCCGATGCCGTTATCGGAAACCACCAGTGTCCAGCAATCCTGCCCGATTTCCTCAGGGTAGATCATTATTTCAGGCACTTTGCCGGGTTCATGAAATTTAATGGAGTTGCTGATCAGGTTCTGGAATACCTGCCTCAACTGGGTGGCATCTCCAAAAATTGAAGGTAGCGGTGAGACCTCGATGCTCGCCTGTTCCGCGGCGATGGCAGTTTCCATGTCCTGCAGCACGCCTTTGAGGATTGTCTCGGTATCGCAGGTTTCGAAAGGCTTGGCGCGGGTTGTTATCCGGGAATAGGACAGCAGATCCATGATCAGTGATTGCATTCGTGCTGCGGCCGATTGCATGCGTTCAAGATAGTCCCGCTCGTCCGGACCCAGCTTGTCGGATTTGACCAGAAGCCGGTCAGAGAAGGCCCTTATCTTTCTGAGAGGTTCTTGAAGGTCGTGGGATGCTACGAATGCAAAATCCTGGAGCTCCCGGTTGCTGCGTTCCAGTTCTTTCAGGGTCTCTTCCAGCTTCCATTGGGCTTCCTTGCGCTCTCGAATGCTTCGGTAATAGACCGCAAGCCCTTCCTCGGATGGGTAAGCGCTGATCTCCAGCCAGTTGTCCAGGGGCGCGTAGTAACCCTCGAAAGAGACCGACTCGCCGGTCTCCACGGCATGGGTATACATTTCGTCAAACTCTGTGCCGATCGCTGCCGGGAAAATTTCCCAAAGGTTGTGGCCGAGCAATTCGTCTCGGGATTTATGGAGAAGTTCCTCTGAGCGACGGTTCACATAGGTGAATCGCCAATCCTTGTCGACTGTGAAAAAGGCATCGGTAATGCTCTCGAAGATGGTTGCCTGTCTTTCAGCGTAGCGTCTGATCTGGTCCATGGCCTGGCGAGAGGCTGTGATGTCCTGGAAGCCGCCCTGCAGTCGCACGATCTCTCCTTTCTCGTTTTTGACAGCATGGCCAATGACGCGCCCCCAGCGGAGCCGCCCACTGGCGGTGCGGAACTGCACCTCCTCGTCGAACGGGATGCCGGTGCTGGCGCATAGATCAATCGCAGATGAAAGGGTTGCACGTGACTCGTCGGTGTAGAAGCTTAAGCCTGTCTCCAGATCCGGTTCTTCACCTGGCGGGACCTCAAATATGTCGAACATGACCGGTGTCCAGGCGATTTTCCCGGGCGGGATCTCAACGGTCCATCCGCCAATCATGGCGGTTTTTTCGGCGATGCTCAGAAGGGCCTCGCTTCTTCTGAGTCGCTCTTGGGTTTCCAGTGATTCGGTGATATCCCGGGCGACGACGTAGATCAGATCGTCGCCACTGAGAATGGCATTGATCTGCAGCCAGTGTTCGTTGTGGGCAGTGTCGATCGCCCGGATGAACAGGTTGTGAACATCCTCTCCTTCAGTCAGGGACTGGACAGCTTCATTCACTTTCTGGTGATCGTCCGTATGAATAACTTCCAGGTATGAAGTACCAAGCAGCTGTTCCCGGGTATAGCCGAGGGTTTGCACGAAGGTGTTATTCACTTCGAAGAAATGGCTGTTCAGGTCGACAATGCAGAACATGTCCGGTGACAGTGAAAAGAACTGGTCACGCTCACGGCTAAGCGTTTCTGCTACCAGCTCGTCACTGATGTCCCGGCCAACGCAGAACAGCGCGTTATCCGCCTGCGACCACTCGGCAGTCCAGGAAACGGTAACCGTATGGCCGTCCCTGTGGCGGAGCCGTGTTCGGAATCCTGAAGCCCTGTCGCTCTGGCCTGAGGCGAGTTTCCTGACTTCCTCAACGGTTGAATCTCTGTCTTCGGGGAGAAGCAGCAGATTGTAGTGTCGGCCTTTCAGTTCCCCCGGAGTGTAGCCGAGCACGGCCTCACTGGCCGGGTTGACCGTCAGGAACCTTCCCGCGGGACTGATGGAACAGAGTAAATCCCGGGAAAATTCCATAATTTTTTCATTGGTCTGGCGAAGACTACGTTCTTCCTCCAGATGGTAGTTGAGCGTGTCGTTCAGTTCGGTCAGCACGACGGATCGACGCTCGGATTCTCGCCAGAACAGGTGAATCAGCATCACAAGAAAACTCAGGCCCAAACCGCCGAACAGGATTAGCGGGGGCAGGTAGAGTTCGTCCGTTGGTAATGAACCTCTAGCTATGTAAGCATCAATCCGCCAGACGTTGTCATGATGGGCCTCCACAACAGCCGAGGCCAGATGTCGTTGCTCGGATTTTGGAATGTTTGGAGAGGTGTCATAAACCAGTTCTTCCTCATAAAACACGGCCAGGTTAAGAGTGTTGTTTTGCTGCTGGGTAAGTCCCTGGTAAACATGGTGCAGGTCGACAACCGCAACAACTGGCCAGGGAGTGCCCGGCTCAGGGGTTGCCGGGACAGAGATCACTGCGTGTGCCCTGCCTGTCCTGTCGGGCAGGGGCCAGCTCAGGTGGGGCGCCTTGGAGTCAACAACATGCTCAAACCATTTTCTGGTTTCCTGCTGGGCAAGGAAGCTATCGAGCCAGGCACGGTAATCAAGGGCTCTGGACTCCACGCGAACAACATTCAGGTTGCGGTCCAGCAGGGCAATCAGACGCATTTCGGGGAAGTCCCTCAGGTAGCTGCTCACTTCCTGTTGCCAGAAGTGTTCCGACGGTGCCCCGTCAAGAACTTCCCATCGTTCAGCAAGCCGTCTGATCAAAGCGAATTTTACATGGAAGGCTGACGCGGTGGCAGCGGCCAGTTGGCTGACCTGGGTTTGCGCCCGTTCCTTGAGATTCTCGCTGTATTGCAACCTCATGGTGTGCCAGGTAACTGTCGTTATCAGAATGCCGAGGATGCCTACAAGGATGAGCCCTCTGGAGTAGACCGGGATTTCCCTGTGGTATATCCGGTATAGAAAAGGCAAGGTCAGGCCAACCAGTACGAGTAGGGGGCTGACTACCAGAGTTGACTCGGCAATGCTGCCTACGCCGGCAGCCGCCAGTGGAGGGTACCAGCGTGACAGGAATGAGGTGAGGCCAACGACAAGCACAACCGGTGCCGCAACCAGCCCGAATTTCCAGCCCTTGGGCAGGTGTATCGCGGACAGTGCGCTCAGAAAGATCAACCCGATCGCGACCAGCAGTAGTGGGTTGATCTTCGCGTATTGCAGGCCAGGTCCGAAAGGCAGTGCCGGTAGTAGGCCAAATGTGATAGCGACCAGTAAACCCAGAACACCTAAGGTGGTGGCAACTCTGGACAACTGGAAAAGCAACGTGAGCAGCGTGGCACTGATAATGATGGCGAGAATCCCTCCCCCGGGATGCAACGAGATTCTCCCAGGACTGTCTGAGCCTCCGGTGTAAAAGTCATACAGAATCACGCCACCTACGGAAGCCAGCGAGATTGCCAGTGCCAGGGCGAGGCAAAACCAGAAGATTTCCCGGTTCCGATTACTAACCATTCAACACCTGTGGCCCCAACAGCCGTAACACTTCATCCGGAGTCGTCAGACCGGCGCGCAGTTTCTCCAGTGCGTCATCGAGAAGAATCTTCATGCCCTGTTCCCTGGCTATGGTCTCGATCTGCATGGCGCTCGCGCCCTCGGTAATCGCAATCCTGAGGTCTTCGTTCATGGTCAGGACTTCGTGAATCGCCACCCGTCCTTTGTAGCCCTTGTGGCACTTGTTGCAGCCCCTTCCCCGGTAGAACACCAGATCTGGGCTCTGAAACTGAGGCCCGAGTTGATTCAGAACCTCAGACTGAGGAGGGGTTTCTTCCTTGCAGTTGGTGCAAATTCGGCGAACCAGCCGCTGGGCAATAATGGCCTCCAGGGCCGAGGCCAGCACGAAGGGTTTCAGTCCCAGATCAAGCAGGCGGGCTACGGTTGCCGCGGCCGAACTGGTGTGCAGGGTGGAATACACCAGATGCCCTGTCATGGCTGCATGGAAGGCCACATCGGCTGTTTCCTCGTCGCGTATCTCGCCCAGCAGGATGACATCGGGATCCTGTCGGAGAATCGCCCGTAGCACGCTGGCGAAGTTCAGGCCAATCCTTTCTTTTACCGGAACCTGGCCGGCCATATCGACATGAAATTCCACCGGGTCTTCAATAGTGACGTAGTTACGTTCCGGCGAGGCGTTGTGTTGCAGCAGGGCATACAGGGTTGTGGTCTTGCCGCTGCCGGTAGGGCCTGTTGCCAGGATGATGCCCTGGGGCTTGGCGATTACGTGCATCAGCCGTTTCAGGTTGTGATCCGAGAGGCCGAGATCCCCCAGGGACTGGGCCGAGGACTGGCGTTCGAGAACCCGCATCACAACCTTTTCGCCGTTGATCGTCGGCAGTGTGGAGATCCGAAGATCGACAATACGCATTGGCGTTTTGACGGTGATGCGTCCATCCTGGGGCTTGCGGCGTTCAGTAATGTCCAGTTCCGCCATGACCTTGATTCGGGAGACAACGGACATCAACAGGTTGGTGGGGATGTGAATCTTATCCTGCAACACTCCATCAATCCGGTAGCGCACGACCAGTGATTTGGTGCGTGGATGCACATGAATATCGCTGGCGCCAAGCCTCAATGCCTCCAGAATGATGGCATTGACCAACCGGATGGCCGGAGGCTCCTCGGAGCTACCCAGGAGCTGTTCCAGGGATTCCTGGTCTGAATCCTCGTCGAGAACAATCTCGATACCTTCGTAGGGATCATCGGTTCCAACCCGGGTGGTGATGTCATCCAGATCGGTCGTCTCTCCGAACACCTCCGCCAGCTTTGCCTGCATCTGACTGGTTTCACAGAGCAGGGGATGTATTGTGTAGCCAGTCATGAAACCCAGTTCGTCAATCAGATTGATGTCCATGGGATCAACCATGGCAAGTCGCAGACGCTGCCCACTGGTGCGTAACGGCAAGACCAACTGACGCGTACAGATCTTCTGGGGTACCAGTGATAACAGGCTCGGGTCGGGCTGAAACTCCCGCAGGTCGATCTCTTCAAACAACATTTCGTCCCGCAAGAGTTCGAAAACTTTCCTGAAGTCCACCCATTCATGCTTTAGCAGCTGCCGGACGACCGGCGTTTTCTGGCTCTGCATTTCGCGATGGAGTTGTTGAATCTGTTGCGGGTTCAGCCAGCCTTTCTTGTGTAACAGGATGGCCAACTGACTCCGGTTGGTCGCGGTCAGCTTGCTGATGGTCTCCAGGTCCCGGCTCTGTTTTTTGGTTTGCTGTTCCAGTGCGCGAGTGCGCTGAATCAGCTCATACTGTTCCAGTGCCAGAGCTATGGTTAGCCGGATGTCGTCGTCATTCCAGGGTTTCAGGATGAACCGATAAACCGCCCCGTCCTTGATGGACCCCATAACCGCATCGGTATTGGCATGGCCCGTGAGCATGATGCGAATGGTCTGGGGCCAGCGTTCCCGAACTTCGCGAAGCAGTTCACTACCGTTCATTCCTGGCATCATGAAATCGGTCATGATCAGCTCTGCCGGCTGTTTTTCCATGATGCGCAGGGCTTCTTCCCCGCTGCGGGCGAAAAGAAGTTCGTAATTCTCACGCTGGAAAACGCGGCGCAGTGAGGCGAGGATATTGGGCTCATCGTCCACCAGCAGGAGTCTGTACGGGGATTTTTTGGCCTCCGGGACATTGTGCTGGCGGTTTTCAGATTCCTCGCTGTGAAAAAGCGATGCGTAACGTTTTGCCATTTAGGGTTCCTGGACACCTTGCAAGGGCAGAGTCAGCGTCACTCGAGTGCCGGCACCTGGACGGCTGTCGATTTCCAGATTGCCCTGGTGGGCTCGAAGGGTGTCGCGGGCCACTGTCAGTCCGAGACCGGTGCCGGAACCCACCGGTCGCGTGGTGAAGAAAGCATCAAAAATGCGGGCACTATCCGCCTGCGCAATTCCGCAACCGTTATCCTGAATGATGACTTGAATGCGGTTTCCGTCGATGCTCGATTTAACCAGAATTCGTCCGGTATTCGGATCCTTGTCTGAATCCATGAGTGCCTGGGCAGCGTTGTCCAGCACATTGAAAAAGGTCTGCGACAGTCGGGCAGGGTGTCCCGTCAACGGAGGCAGTTTGTCGAGGCGTTCGATGATTTTCAGATTGTGATGGTATTCCGTTTGCACCAGGTGAATGGCACTTTGCAGCAACTCATTGATGTCACAAATAGAATAGTCAGCCTGGTCTATGCTCGAAAAGGTTTTCAGATCCGAAACAATGCTGGCCACCCGACTGGTGCCGTCCATGGATTCGGTGAGCAGATCCCCGAAGTCGTCGAGCAACTCCTGACTGGTTGGTGAAACCGGAACCATCTCCCGGAGGTCTTCGAGGTAATCCCGCGCCACCCTCAGGTTGCTGCTGACAAATCCGATCGGGTTGTTGATCTCATGGGCTACGCCCGCTGCCAGCTGGCCGACCGATCGCAGCCTCGCGCTTTCGTAAAGCTCCTGCTGGCTTTTTTGGATGACCCTGACCTGCTCGTCCACTTTGTCTTGAAGCTGCTCCGACAGCTCCCGGTATCGGGCTTCCGAGGCTTTCAATGCCTCGTTCTGACGCTGCAGTTCCGCGTAGCTCGCTTCGGTGGTGTCGTGATGAAGGTTAGCGGCCAGTCGATACTTGGCCACGAACATCATGATAAATCCGATCAGGTTTGCCGCTGCCTGCCGTTCCTTCGTCGATCCGCCTGATAGCCAGCCGATGGTCTCCAGGTTGAACTCCACCGGAGCGGAACCTTCCGATCTCTGCTCAGTTAGCCTGACGGGGCCAGTGCACAGGTCGCTCAGCAGTCGTTCCAGGCGCTCCTGTTGCTCACGATTAAGCAAATCATCGAGGGAAGGATCGTCTTCAAAGGTGCGCATGACGCTCCCCGTAGTTGGCGCTCAGGCCTTCAATAAACGTGTGCCGGTCGATGCTGTGCAGCTTCTCCAGATCGTATTCCCCGTTGATAAACGTATACAGACGGTCCAAGAGTAGCCTGAAGGTATCGATGACACCCTTGCCCTGAAGTGCGGAGGCCATGATCAGAGGTGCCCATGGGGTTGAGGCCCAACGTTTCTGGAGCGCCTGTTCGTCCACCACTCCGGGTATATCCCGCTTGTTGAACTGAACCACCATGGGCAGGGTGTCAATATCCAGCCCGACCTTTTCCAGGTTTTCCTCCAGGTTTCCAAAGGCGGTTGCGTTGTTGTCCTGCTGCGAGGGCTGTGAATCTGCAACGAATACAACACCATCTGCCCTTGAAAGCACAGCCTTGCGGGTGCTGTCGTGCTGTACCTGGCCCGGCACAGTATAGAGCTTAAGACGCAGGTCCAGCCCGGAAACGCCACGCAGACCGATGGGCAGCATATCGAAGAACAGGGTGCGGTCGTCACGGGTTTCGAGCACCATCAGCTCTCCCTTTCGCTGCGGATTCAGCAAGGAATGGAGTTGCATCAGGTTGGTGGTCTTGCCGCTGAGCGCTGGTCCGTAAAATACCACCTTGAGCGTCAGCTTGTTGTCGTCCGCATCGAAATCAGGCATGGGCGATATCGCTATCCGTCATGGTCACCGATCAGAACCGAGCCGTCTGTATCACGGTGTACCCGTGTTATGCCGGGATTTTCGGTTTCCAGTCTCAACAGTTCCTGCTCCCGTGCACGGAGCATCGCCTTCTGGGTATCCACTTCCTCGCGCAACTGCCGGTTCTCCAGTTTCAGCCGATACAGGTCGATTGCCGACTGAATGGATGCCACCACCTCATAATCGTCCCAGGGCTTGGAAAGGAATCGGTAGACTTCCGCCTGGTTGATGGCCTTGATCATCGAGCTTCGATCGCCGTGGGCACTCAGTACCAGCCGCATGGCATCGGGCTGACGTTGCTTGGCAAATTGCAGGTAAGTCACACCGTCTGCGGTGGGCATCTGGTAGTCCGAAACAATCACGGCATAATCGTGTTCGAGCAGGCCGCCCAGGGCGGATTCCACCGTGTTGTAGGTGTGCACTTCCCAGCCCTGGGGCTTCAGCAGCCGGCGCAGGGCGCTCAGGATGTTGGGCTCGTCGTCTACGAGCTGAATTTTGATCATGGGGTGGTCTCCGTATCTTCTTCCGGCCGATGCACATACAAAGTGTAGCGGTGGCCGTCCGGTTCGCCTTT
>ERZ1699656.107-NODE-107-length-13267-cov-48.856128_pt1 | contig 13267 bp, 11 predicted proteins | sample MGYA00581514_ERZ1699656 | MGnify/ENA primary metagenome ERZ1699656 (study PRJEB42348, sample SAMEA6618691) | metagenome | isolation source: Polyester-degrading enrichment culture growing on monomer 1,4-butanediol, B | collected 2019-04-14 ...
TGTTTCATGTAAAGAAATCACGTAAAAGTATCTATGAAAAGAAAAGGTACATTTTATGAACGTCGGATATGCGAGAGTCAGCACTCAAGACCAAGACCCTTTCCTCCAAGTTGACGCGTTAAAATCTTCAGGGTGTGAGCAAATATTCGAAGAGCGTGTTACTGGAAAACAAAAGGAGCGCCCGGAACTTTCAATTTGCCTCCGAACACTCAGAACAGGAGATACTCTTGTAGTATGGAAGCTTGATCGGCTTGCGCGCTCTCTCAAGGACCTCGTTGACATAATTCAGGATCTGGATGGCAGAGGCGTCGGCTTCAAATCTCTCACGGAATCTATTGATACGACGAGCCCTGGAGGCCGTCTGGTTTTCCATATTTTTGGAGCTTTAGCTGAATTCGAGCACAGTTTGATTCGGGAGCGCACTATCGCTGGTCTTCAAGCAGCTCGGGCACGCGGGCGCAAAGGAGGGCGAAAGCCTAGCATGTCTCCTAAAGATGTAAGACAAGCCAAAGCGATGCTACTTGATCCGGAAATAACCAAGAAAGAAGTTGCTGAGCATTTTTCTGTGAGCAGGGTCACTCTGAATGCCGCTTTGAAGAGGTCGGATTGACGGATGTAGTCTCACCCATTCAAGCCGGACACTTTGGTAGAAGCAAAGGCCTTACCATTGACATAGTGACCTTGACCCCGTACTGGGCCTAATCGGCTTTCTCAATCAAGGGTTGATATCTCTAAGATGTCGACCTTTCGGCCCCTTCCCATCTCAGCATTCATAAGTTGATCAATAACTTAAGCGTCACCGGTCCCTCGGGGCTAGTCCTCTTGGTTGCCGGAAATCGCAAACTTACTGTACATTCTTGAATTAGTGAGGGAATTATAGATTAGGGAGAAGGATTTTGACCCGCCAAAAAACAATAAGCCCGGCGAAGTCTGCAAATCAACTAAATCGGATTCTGAACGTTTTTCATGAAGCTCACGGAGGGGACAGATTTCCTGTCGATGTTGATAAGCTCGCGCTGGGCGCTCACGAGATCTTTGATTGGCAAGATCCTATCTCCAAGATCGAACAAGCCAATATCCCTAATTTTGAAGGTATGCTTGCGTCCAACGAAGATCAGTCGAAGTGGATGATCGCCTACAATAATGCAGTTTCCTCACAGGGTAGGATTCGTTTCACCAAAGCTCATGAGCTTGGCCACTATATTCTTCACCGGCACACCCAGCAGAATTTCATGTGTACCAGGGAGGATATGCTGGCTTGGTCAGGCGGGGCAAACATCGAAGCTGAAGCTGATACATTTGCTTCTAGCCTATTGATGCCTCTCGATGACTTCCGAGCGCAGACGAATGCCCCTATCACGCTGGATGTACTCTCACATTGCGCGGACAGGTACGGTGTTTCGCTCACCGCTGCAACCCTCAAGTGGTTAAGCTACACGGATCAAAAAGCGGTACTGGTTATGTCTAATGATGGGTTTATGAGTTGGGCTTCGTCCAGTGGTCCAGCCCATCAGTCCGGGGCGTTTTTCAGAACTAGGAAAAACGTAATCGCGGTGCCAGAACGCAGCATAACGGCAGATGACTCAGTACAGTTACAGCCGAATGGGGCAAAAATACCGGCGAAGACCTGGTTTAAATTTTGCGATTCGGACGCGGATCTCACGGAAATGAAGATCTATTCGGAGCAGTACGACTCGACACTAACTTTGCTGGTCCTGCCAAAGCACGCGGACTTTTGGCCTCCCAAAGGCTGCGTCACTCCTTCTTGAAGGCCTCAAGTATTTTTCTGAGCTGTTCTTTTTCCGGCCCGTTTAAGCTTTTGTATCCTCGAAAAAATGCTTCATCCAGATGCTTCTCCTCTGGCTCACGGGCATCGTCATTCAAAAAGTAGTCTGTGCTTACCCGAAGTGCATCAGCAAGAAAAGATAGTTTCTCCGCTGACGGCCTTTGCGATTCCCTATTTTCCAACTCCCATAAGTAGCTCTTACTCAAATTAGCTTCCTTGGCAAGCTTGTCCAAAGTTAGTCCGCGCTTCTTGCGAAGTTCTCGGATTTTTTCACCCAAGCGACTTGCCATTCATTGCTCCTCCGAAAAATTGAAACAGGTTTGTTCGGTATGCCGAATATTTTATTTGACAATAGCATTATCCGGGAGCATGATAAAGAAAGTTCGCTACTCCGAACTTTTTTTGCTGGTTTAATTGAATGGCAATCCAACACGGATATAGAGAAGAGGTTAACAATGGCTACAAATCCCCCATCAGGTGACGGACACCGCAACGGCGCGGTGAAAAATCGCTCGCAAACCCAAACCCCCTCAGGACACTACGTAAAGCGGGATACAGAGACAGGCCGGTTTATGGATGTGAAGACCTCCGATAAAAGGCCTTTCAAGGGCGTTAGAAGGGAGAAGTAATTCCAAGGTCCCACGTGCCGGAGATGGGCATATGAGTAGGTTGTCAGGGATGACCTGTGCCAGGTGGATAGGAGCGGGAATGGTTAAAGAAGTTACACGGCATGTGAAGTCACCAGTTGAACGCGAGCTTTGGGCTCGCGCCGCTGGCCGATGTCAATTTAGCGGTTGCAATAAGCGCTTATTCAAATCATCGGTTACCCAAGAGACCGTCAATCTATCTCAGAAAGCCCATATCTACTCATTTTCAGAAAAGGGGCCGCGCGGATGGGGGCCGTTCAAGCTAAAACTTCACAACCTAAATGACATCAGCAACCTCATGCTGATGTGTCATGGATGTCACACGGCGATAGATCAAGACGATTCCGGTGAGAGGTACTCCGCAGAGCTTCTGATCAGCTGGAAAGCTGCGCATGAACAACGAGTGGAAATCGTCACGGGGATCACGCCCGACAAGAAATCCCATGTAATTCTATACGGTGCCAACATCAGCTCCGAAAAGTCACCAATTGATTATCACTCTTGTATCGAAGCTATGTTTCCGCACTGGTACCCAGCCAGTGAGAATCCGGTACGCCTTTCTATGGGGTCCGAGTTGAAAGATAGGTCACCAGAGTATTGGAGTGCGGAATCTCATCATCTTACCCAGTCTTTCAAACGCAAAATTTTGCCACTCATCGAAGATGATGCATGCAAAAACTTCTCAGTTTTTTCGCTTGCCCCACAGCCGTTATTGATGCAACTCGGAGCGCTATTTACCGACAAAATTTCTGTCGAGACCTATCAGTTGCATAGGGAGCCGAAGAGCTGGCAATGGCAGGAGCAGGATGATGAATTCAGTTACATCATAGAGCAGCCCTCGAATTTTCAAGGTCCTGCTGCGTTGGTGCTTGCGCTTAGTGATCATATCTCAAACGACCGAATCCATAGCGTACTTGGCGATAACGCCGCAATTTGGAAGGTCACACTGGCCAACCCACACAATAATTTCATGAGGTCGAAGCATCAGCTTTATCTATTCATGAAGGAGATGAGGACGCTGTTGGTTGATATCAAAAAACATCATGGAAGAGACGCCCCGTTACACATTTTTCCCGCGATGCCAGTCTCCTGCGCAGTAGAGCTGGGCCGTGTCCGGATGCCTAAAGCGGATATGCCATGGATCATTTTTGACCATGACATATCGACACAAACTTTTGTTGAATCGATAAGAATTGAGGGTGATTTGCATGAACAGAAATGAAGAGAACGCTGTACTCGTCAGGATTCTGGAAGAAGTTGAGCTTCCTGAAGGAGCGTATGAGAAGGCTGATAAGCGCTATAAAGACTTAGGCGATTGGCTACAGAGACCTGATTCAAGTTGCACGGAATACGATCCCCATGTTTATGCGCAAGGATCTTTTCGGCTGGGGACTGCAATTAAGCCCAGTCAAGGTGAGGAGTATGATTTGGACATGGGGTGTAAGTTAAGAGAAGGATTGGGTAAGGACCGAATAAGCCAGGAGGGCCTTAAAAACCAAGTCGGCAAAGAGTTGGAGCTATACAGAACAGCGAGGGGAATCAAAGAAAAACTCGCTGAAAAGAGACGTTGTTGGCGACTTGAGTATGCCGATGGCATGAGTTTTCACATGGATATCGTGCCATGTATTCCAGAACAAGACACTGGAAGAACGCTTCTTCGGAAGCGCATGATAGAGGCATCAAATTTTGATGAAAATCTTGCTGACAGCGTTTCGGAACTGGCTGTTTCCATCACTGATAATACCGATCCTGAATACGCAGAGATAACCAGCAATTGGAGAATTAGCAACCCGGAAGGTTTTGCCAAATGGTTCGAGTCGCGGATGAGGACTGCCCAGTCTGTCCTCAACGAACGTGAAATCAATACTAGGGCAAGCATTGACGATCTCCCTTACTACAGGTGGAAAACACCGCTCCAGAGTGTGATTCAGCTTCTCAAGCGCCACCGCGACACAATGTTTAAGGCCGGTAACGAAGACTCCAAGCCGATTTCCGTAATTATCACGACGCTCGCAGCACGGGCCTACAATGGCGAAAGTAGTCTCGAATCGGCTCTTGAGAACATATTGAACCGCATGGGAGATTTCGTTAATCAAGCCGCACCTTATGTTCCAAATCCGGTCAATCCAGATGAAGATTTTGGTGACAAGTGGGATTCAGAAGAGCATAAGCAGCTACATCTTAGGGAACATTTTCATGCGTGGCTCCGTCAGGCTAGAGCCGATTTCAAGACTATTCTGGCTAGGAGCAACAGCCAAAATATCGTCGAGGCTGCCACTAAGGGGCTCGAAATTAATCTGGATAAACGTCAAGTTGAGCGGTCCCTCGGTCTATCCCCTGCGATCATCTCTCCAGCCACTAGGATCGAGGCTAATGAGAGCCCAAAGCCTTGGTGTGAATCTTAAACGATGTGGTGGGATGAGATTAATCTGGAGGATTTTTTATCTCAGAATCCTCGTATGCGTCTTGCGGCATTCTGTGATGATTCATTAACCATAGAGGGTGAGTATCGCATCCATGCGGCTATGGAGGGTGCCCAGGAAATTGAGGAGACTTTTTCTTTAAGGATAAGTGTAAGTCGGAATTTTCCACGAGAAGCACCCAGGGTTTCAGAAACCCGAGGTCATATACCCGAAACCAGTGACCACCACATCAATCATGATGGTTCGTTTTGCCTTGGCTCGGAACTAAAAATTAAGTCAATTCTCTCTGAGAGTCCGGATTTGCTGGCATTTTCTGAGCGAATTCTGACTCCTTTCCTCTATTCGGTAAGCCACAAGATTCTATTTGGCTCCTTTCCTTACGGAGACCTTTCGCATGGAGAAGAAGGCCTGCTTGAAGACTACCAAGTGATTTTCAAAGTCCAGGATAAGTCATCCGTAATGCTGGCGCTCAAAGCATTGAGCATTCGTAAAAGGGCTGCCAATAAGCTTCCTTGCCCCTGCAATTGTGGTTCAAGGCTTGGAAAATGCGACTACCGATTCTTCATCAATCAATGGAGGGACTTGGAGCGAAGGAGATGGTTTCGACGCCATTTGTCACTTTTTACCGTCTCTTAACAACGCTTGCAATAAGTTGCGAGCCATCTCATGGCGGTAGCGGGGAAACATCGCACCGGTATTTAATGAAATATCAATATCGGTCGTCGTCACGCAGTGCGCGGATTGTCACAGCAGCACTTTCTTGTGACGGAGGCAATGATGTTCTGAGTTCCGATCGATCAGGAAATGTTACCGATTCCGGGGGAATGGGGGTAAGGCGAGCAACACGCTTTCCATGGCGCAGGACAATAATTTCTTCCCCTGACGCCACCTCATCCAATAGATGGGCGAGCTTTTCTCGCACTTCCCCTGCATTGACCGTCCGCATTACGTGCCCCGTACTTTGAATTTCCGTAAAAAAATAATGTATATACCAAAGTGTCAGAAGAGCAAGCAATCTCAACGAAACGTCGTGCCAGAGCGCCTAGATGGACATCTTCATCGTAAGATGCCAAACAAGAAATTCTTTGGAGCACATTTCCAGTAAGAGGATCAGGAGACGCCTCCGGAACCGGTCTTCAACTGGACGTCTGAGAACCAATAATTCCCTGGAACTTTCTCGATCCTAGTCTCCATGTCACTATGCACCAACCTCTACACTTAGTTAAAGATCGTATGGACAATTTAGTGCAGGAAACCAACTTGTGAGCCACAACATCACCCTTCAGCAACTTGAATCCTTCCTGTGGGAAGCTGCCGACATTCTGCGCGGCAGCATGGACGCATCCGAATACAAGGACTACATCTTCGGGATGATGTTTCTGAAGCGCCTGTCTGATGCTTTTGAAGAAGCTCAGGAAGGCGTTGTCCGGTACTACATGGACAAGGGCAAGTCCGAAGACCAAGCCCGAGAACTGGCGGACGACGAAGACGAATACGACAAGACCTTCTATGTGCCACCAATTGCCCGGTGGGGGGCATTGAAAGACCTGAAGCACGACATTGGCTCTGAACTGAACACCGCTACCGAAGCCATCGAAGAATTCAACCCCGTTCTGGAAGGGGTGCTGGTTTCTATCGACTTCAACATCAAGAACAAGCTGTCTGATAAAAAGCTGCGGGACCTTCTCAGTCACTTCAGCCGCTACCGCCTACGCAACGAAGACTTTGAGCGCCCGGACCTGCTGGGCACCGCCTACGAATACCTGATCAAGATGTTCGCAGACAGCGCCGGCAAGAAAGGCGGTGAGTTCTACACCCCGTCAGAAGTGGTGCAGTTGTTGGTTGCACTGCTGAAGCCCCATGCCGGTATGCGTATATACGACCCCACCGCCGGTTCCGGGGGCATGTTGGTGCAAACCCGGAACTATCTTGCGACCCACGGTGAGAACCCTTCAAACTTGTCTCTGTTCGGTCAGGAGATGAACCTAAATACGTGGGCAATCTGCAAGATGAACATGTTCCTGCACGGTGTCTACAGTGCGGACATTCGCAAGGGCGATACCCTCGGTGACCCGCAGCATACCCAAGGCGGGGAACTGATGACCTTCGACCGGGTGATAGCTAACCCACCCTTCAGCCTGAAGAAGTGGGGCAAAGAAGAAGCGGACAGCGACTCCTACGGTCGCTTCCCCTATGGCACGCCGCCCAAGGATGCCGGTGACCTGGCATTCGTTCAGCACATGATAGCCAGCCTTAATTCTGAAGGCATGATGGGCGTGGTCATGCCCCACGGCGTTCTGTTCCGGGGCTCCAGCGAAAAAGCCATTCGCCAGGGCATTCTGAATGATGACTTGCTGGAAGCCGTAGTTGGCTTACCCGCAGCCCTATTCTACGGCACCGGCATCCCAGCCTGCTTGTTGATCATCAACAAGAACAAACCGGCAGAACGTAAAGGCAAGGTCCTGTTCATCAACAGCGAGCTGGAATACGAAGAAGGCAAAAACCAGAACAAGCTCCGCCAGCAGGACATTGAAAAGATCGTCCAGACCTTCGACGACTACGCCGAAATCAAACGCTATTCAAAAGTCGTTACCCTGGCTGAGATCGCTGAAAACGACTACAACCTGAACATCCGCCGCTACGCCGACACCAGCCCACCCCCGGAAATCTTCGACGTGCGCGCCATCCTCCACGGTGGCATTCCGGTACGTGAAGTTGAAAGCGAGTACATCCGGGAAGAAATTCTGGAAGGCTTCGAGGTGTCCACCGTGTTCGTGAAGCGGGATGCTGACTATTACGACTTTAAACCGGAGATTGATACCAAAGAATCTATCCGTGAAACCGCTGGGGATGTGGATGCCAAAGTGATTAGCCAGCTGGAACGTTGGTGGGACAAGTACCGAGTATCGTTAAATGACCTGGACGCGCAGTTGGCTGAAGCTGAAAGCATAATGAAAGGGTATCTGAAGGAGCTGGGTTATGAGTAATACAGTTCCAAACGACTGGGAAGCAGCAAGCCTTCGAGAACTCTGCAAATTTTCTGGCGGAAGCGCATTCAAAGAAAAATACCAAGGAAGACGAAGAGGCGAGTATCCCTTTATCAAAGTCAGTGATATGACTATTGATGGCAATCAACGTTTCATCACCAACGCAAATCATTGGATTGATCAGGCAACGAAGATTGAGGCTAAGATAAAGCTGTTCCCAGCATCTTCGGTCGTATTCGCAAAAGTAGGCGCTGCGCTTTTATTGAATCGACGTCGCATACTTACTCGCGAAACAGCTATTGATAACAACATGATGGCTGCAATACCCAACAGCGACGACAATAATTTCCTATATTACGTGCTTCAGGAAGTTGACCTCAGAGAAATCGTTCAAGGGGGTGCCGTACCATCTGTAAACCAAGCGCAGATGGAGGATATACCCACATTAATTCCTCCACTCCCTGAACAACAAAAAATCGCAGCCATCCTGTCATCCGTCGATAACGTGATCGAAAAAACACGCGCACAGATCGATAAGCTGAAAGACCTGAAAACCGGCATGATGCAGGAGTTGTTGACCAAAGGGATTGAGCGTACGGAGTTTAAGGATTCGCCGGTGGGGCGGATTCCAAAAGGTTGGTCTGTCCAGACGCTGGGTGAAACGGCAACTCTCCAAAGGGGGCACGACTTAACCCAAGCAAATAGCGTTATGGGTCGCTATCCCGTAGTTTCATCCTCCGGTGTAAGTGCAATGCATGACGAATACACTACTCAAGGTCCGGGAGTAGTAGTGGGGCGGAAAGGTTCCATAGGAAGAGTTCACTACATCCAGTCTGATTTTTGGGCACACGATACGAGTCTGTATGTAACGAACTTCCACGGAAATGACGTCTTATTCATTTATCAGCTACTTTCTTGGTTGGACCTACAGAAATACGGGACCAAATCAGGGTCACCGTCATTGAACCGTAACGATCTGCACCCACTGAAGCTCGCCATACCACCTGTTGCGGAGCAAATAGAAATTAGAAAAGTTCTCATGCACGTGTATAAGCGCACCTCTCTTTTACACAGGAAGCTCAATCATCTGACCGGTCTGAAAAAAGCCCTCATGCAAGACCTGTTAACCGGCAAGGTCAGAGCCAACGTCGATCAAAAGGAGCCAGCGGTTGCCTGATCCGGCATCTGCCTCGATATGTTTCAGGATGAAGTCGAAAAAGTCGAACTGCCTGCCATTGAGCAACTGACGCGCCTTGGCTGGACCTACGTGCCCAGTGCTGACCTTGCGCCGGTATCGCCTGTTGATGGCGCACCGGTTGGTGAAAGGGGCTATTACAGGGACGTGATGCTGTCCAAACGGCTAGAAGCTGCCGTCGTCCGGCTGAATCCGTGGATCAGTGACGAAAATCTGCGCAAGGTCGTCCGCGCGTTCACCCACCCGAATCACGCTGGTTTGATGGAATACAACCACTCCATCTATGACTTGCTGGTAAATTACCTGTCCGTTGAACAGGACTTGGGTGCCGGTCGCAAGGGTCAGACCGTCAAGGTCATCGACTTCGACAACCCTGAAAACAACGAATTTCTGTGCACCAATCAGTTCAAAGTTGCAGGCATCAACCAGAACATCATCCCGGATATTGTCTGCTTCGTGAACGGCTTGCCGTTGGCGGTGATTGAGTGCAAGTCGCCATATACTGCCGACGCAATAGCCGAAGGCATCAACCAGTTGCGCCGTTACGCCAACCTGCGGTCTCCGGAGGACGATGAGGGTGCCCAGAAGCTGTTCTGGTATAACCAGCTGATGGTGTCTACCTGCCGGGATCAGGCGAGGGTGGGCACCATCAGTTCTAGTGCTCAGCATTACGGGGACTGGAAGGACGCTTACCCGCTTACGGATACAGATATTCGAGCGATGGTGGAGCAGCCTGCCTTTATCTGTACAAGCTCGACAACACCCAGCCACAAGACCGGTGACATGCCCTCACCGGAGTATCTGGTTGCCGCGAAACAGATCGCTTCAGGTGTCGGGACTGGTTCCGCCCAAGTCACCCCGCAACAGCGGTTGCTTGCCGGTATGTTCAACCCCGCCAGTTTCCTCGACCTGATGCAGAACTTCACGCTGTTTGAACCGGTGGATGGTCGCCTGATCAAGAAGGTGGCGCGGTATCAGCAATATCGGGCAGTGAACAAGGTCATAGAACGCCTCAAGAACGGCACCACGCGCAAGGAGAGGTCCGGGGTAGTCTGGCATACCCAAGGGTCCGGAAAGTCCCTGACGATGGTCATGCTGGCTGTAAAGATGCGTCGTGACCCTGAGTTGAAGCAGTACAAGCTAGTGTTCGTCACCGACCGTACGCAGCTGGACGGACAACTATCTAAAACTTTCCGGGATGCCCAGAACGAAACCATCTACAACGCTGGCTCTGTGGCGGAACTGAAGGAACTCCTTTCCAAAGCCTCTTCCGACATTGTGACCGCCATGGTGCAGAAGTTTCAGGAAGCGGAACAAGAAGGCGATTTCACGGACCTCAACCCCAGTGACAAGATCATTGTACTGGCAGATGAAGCGCACCGTACTCAGTTTGGCGGGCTAGCGATGACCATCAATGCGGCTCTGCCCAACGCCCCAAAGATTGGTTTTACCGGCACACCGCTACTGAAATCCCAGAAGATGGACAATGCCTTCGGCGGTTACATCGACAAGTACAAGATCAACGAAGCTGTGGATGACGGTGCCACCGTGCGCATCATCTACGAAGGTCGTCAGGTTCAGAGCGATGTGGTGGGTGATTCACTGGACGCGCTCTTTGAAGAATGCTTCAAAGACAAAGGCGACGATGAAAAGCGGGAGATCAAGAAGAAGTACGGCGTAGAACGGGCGGTACGGGAAGCCCCCGCCCGGATTCGCTGGGTGTGCATTGACCTGCTGAAGCACTACCGGGAAAAGATTCAGCCCAACGGCTTCAAAGCCATGATTGTGGTGGGCAGCCGCCATGCCGCCACGGTGTTCAAGAAAACGCTGGATGATCTGGGTGCGCCCCCTTCCGAGGTGATTATCTCCGGCACTCACAACGACCCGGCATATCTGAGCCAGTACACCGACAGCGCCCACCAGAAGCAGGTGATCAAGAACTTCACCAAGCCACTGGGCACGGATAAAGAAAAGGAAGACCCCACCAGCTTCCTGATCGTGAAGGATATGCTGCTGACCGGTTTCGATGCCCCAATTGCGCAGGTGATGTATATCGACCGAAGCCTGAAGGATCATACCTTGATGCAGGCAATCGCACGGGTGAACCGGACCTATAAGGGTAAAGCCTGCGGTTACGTGGTGGATTACTACGGTTTGTCAGACTACCTGACCGATGCCCTGAACCAGTTCAGCAGCGAAGACGTGGAAGGCACCTACCACACCCTGAAAGATGAAATACCCCGCCTGAAGGCGGCTCACACCCGTGTAGCTTCGATTTTTGCGGGTGTTAAAGGCACGGATGTGGATGACCACGTTCTGCACCTGAAGGACGAAGACACCCGCCAGCAGTTCGAACTGGCGTTCAAGAAATTCGCCAATCAGATGGATGTGATCCTGCCGGATACCGCCGCCAAGCCATTTATTCCGGACCTGAAGCTGTGGGGCAAGGTGCAGAACGCCGCCCGCAACCGCTACCGGGACCCCGGACTGAACATCAGCGATGCCGGGGCAAAAGTCCGCCAGCTGGTGGATGAGCACATCATCAGCACCGGAGTAGACCCGAAGATTCCGCCAGTGGACCTGATGGCAGCGAACTTCAAGGAGACGGTGGAGCAAATAAAATCCCCCGAGTCCCGAGCGTCCGAAATCGAAAGCGCCATTAAGCACCACATTACCGTGAATCTGGACGAAGACCCGGAATACTACAAATCCCTGAGCCTTCGCCTGCGGGACATTATTGAAAAGACGGCAGGCAAGTGGGATCAGCAACTGGAACTGCTGCTTCAGATGGTCGATAGCATGGAGTCTGAACACAAGCAGGCTGCGGATGATCTCGGGCTGAGTGAAACAGAGTTCGCGTTCTACAACATCCTGATGGCAGAAGTGACCAGCCATGCCGGTGAAGATGCTATCAGCGAAGTCGTGCACGATGAGATAAAGGCGACCAGCCAGGACTTGGTAGGCATGTTCGATGAAGCCATGCAGATTGTGGATTTCTTCAGCAAGCCGGACGAAGTGAAGCGGATGAAGAAGGAGATCAAACGGGCGGTTCTGGATTGTTCGTTTGGCGAGAAAGCCCTAGTTAACGTGGTTCAGGATCGATTCATGGAACTGGCACAGAACAAGTTCAAGTGATGGCAGCTGCACAGAAACCCCTTTCACGGCAACCAGAGTATCGGGATGGTAATGGCTTTATCGCCGAAATTATCCGCACCAATCGCCGGAAGTCTGCGGACATTCGCGTGGAAGAAGGTGCTGTGTCTGTAGTGGTGCCCACTAACACCCCAAACGAAAAGATCGATCAGCTGCTGTCAGCCAAACGCCGTTGGATCAAAGAAAAAATAACGCTGCACCAGGAAATGACACCCGCCAGCAGCAAACGGTATGTGTCTGGCGAAGCCTTCAGCTATCTCGGGCGGAACTACCGATTAAAGGTGGAAACCGGCAATTTCGCGCCTGTGAAGCTGCTGAACGGGCGATTGGTGGTCACCGTACCCAGCGGGACCGAACAGCCGCACATGGTGCGCAATGCGCTTGTACGCTGGTACAAACGGCAGGCGGAACAGAAGCTAACCGAAAAGGTGAACCGCTTCGCGCCTTTGGTCGGTGTAGAGCCTGCCGGAATTGGAATCCGCACCTTCAAGTCCCGCTGGGGCAGCTGTACCTCCAAGCGCAAGCTGGAGTTCAACTGGCAGATCCTGATTGCGCCTAATCGTATGGTTGATTACGTAGTCATCCACGAACTCTGTCATTTGATACGCCACGACCACTCTCCAGCATTTTGGAAAGAAATGTCTCGATGTATGCCTGGCCATGAGTCTTGCCGGATTTGGTTAAGGGAGAATGCTGCTCGGCTTAAAATTTGAAGTATCGCTTAAAGCAGAATTACGGGTTCGCCTTAGGCTCTAGGTTTCACATTCAGGCATTGGCTCTTTACGTTTATCTGTATTGTATGTATTGTAATACATACAATACGATTGTTCCGAGGTTGCAGTGAAAATTAGCGAAGAAACGCGTGATTCGATCATTGGGGCTGCCAACGACTTGCTTGCCGAAGGGAATGCCAATCCAACGAATGAGCAGGTGCGGTCTCGTTTGGGTAAGGGTTCTTTGTCTCACATATCGCCGGTAATGAAGGAATGGCGAGAGGCGAGAAAAGCTGAAGCCAAGACAGCTCTTGAGATGCCTCGCGGATTGAGTCAGGCGGTTCACGAGTCGATAGGGCGGCT
>ERZ1699656.112-NODE-112-length-13013-cov-22.965408_pt1 | contig 13013 bp, 11 predicted proteins | sample MGYA00581514_ERZ1699656 | MGnify/ENA primary metagenome ERZ1699656 (study PRJEB42348, sample SAMEA6618691) | metagenome | isolation source: Polyester-degrading enrichment culture growing on monomer 1,4-butanediol, B | collected 2019-04-14 ...
CCTACGTTTTTCGTTGGTGACGAGATGTTCTTCGGACAAGATCGAATGCCGCAGTTGGAAAATTACCTTTCAGTCAGCCGGGGAACAGAAATTTGAACGCCTCTTCGGGCACCTATGATCGGCTGATCAACCCTGTCCTGATTGCCGGGTGCATCATCATTCTGGTCAGTTTTGCGGTTCGTGCTTCGTTCGGGCTGTTCCAGTTGCCGATTGCCCTGGAGTTTCAATGGCCGCGGGAGTCGTTCTCACTGGCCATTGCGATACAGAACCTGTTCTGGGGGATAGGGCAACCGATCTTTGGCGCCTTCGCGGAACGCTATGGCGACCGGAAAGCGATTCTGGGCGGTGGCGCTTTTTACGTGGTCGGACTGGTGTTGTCGGCTTTTGCAATAACCCCTGGGCAACATCAGTTGCTGGAAATGCTGGTTGGTTTCGGCATCGCCGGTACGGGGTTCGGGGTCATCCTGGCAGTGGTCGGGCGTGCGGCTTCAGACAAACACCGGTCGATGGCGCTCGGAATCGCCACCGCAGCAGGTTCTGCTGGCCAGATCGTCGGTCCGCCCGTGGCCAACGCTCTTCTCAGCCAGATGCCCTGGCAGTCGGTGTTTATTGCCTGCGCGGGCTTTATCGTGCTCTCCATGATGGCTTTGTTGCTCATGCGAGCACCGAAGCCGCAGAAGCCCACGGGGAGCGAGGAGCCCATGGGTGTTGTCATCAAGCGTGCGGTGCGTGACCCGTCGTTCCTGTTTATTTTTATCGGTTTCTTTTCCTGTGGCTACCAACTGGCTTTTATCACTGCACACTTCCCGGCGTTCATTACGGAAATGTGCGGCCCAATTGCCCCGGACAGCCTGCTCTATACGCTTGGGGTTACGTCGGCTTCCGGTCTTGGCGCCATTTCCATCGCACTGATTGGGCTGTTCAATATTGGCGGAACACTGTGCGCTGGTTGGCTGGGTAACAAGTACTCCCGGAAATACTTGTTGGCCAGCGTCTACCTGCTGAGAACGCTCGTGTCGGCGGCCTTTATCATGACCCCGATCACCCCAGAAACGGTGGTGCTGTTTTCCGTTGCCATGGGTTCGCTCTGGTTGGCCACCGTACCGCTGACATCGGGGCTGGTCGCTCATATTTACGGCCTGAAATACATGGGTACGCTCTACGGCCTGGTATTCTTTTCCCATCAACTAGGCGGCTTTTTGGGGGTCTGGCTGGGTGGGGCGATGTATGACACCTACAACGACTATACTCTGGTCTGGTGGGTTGGTGTGGGTGTCGGGGCCCTGTCAGCGGTAATTCACTTGCCGGTTAAGGAATATCCCTGGTCTCAGCGAAAGGCGACAGCGCTGGCCGCTTGATCAAGCCTTGCCTCATTCAACTTTCTGAGAACGCTCGGAGAAGATTCTCAAGTGTTTCTGATTATACTGGTGGCATGAAGCAATCAGATATTGGCCTGCACATACGAACTTATGATGAGGAGGGGAAAAGTCATTCCCACGACCATCATCAACTTGTGCTGCCATTAGTTGGAAAGTTGTCTTTGTCCGTCGATGCCATGGACGGAGAGGTAGCTCAGCATCGAGCAGCCATCATTCCGTCAGGAAGTGGCCATGGGTATTGTGCGACAGAAGAGAACCGGTTTTTGGTTGCGGACGTCCCCGAGGGGTTGGCCCCGGCACTGGACAAGCTGCCTTGTTTCGTGGATCTGGATCCCGCATTGCTCCATTACGTCCAGTTCCTTCACGCACAGCTTCAAAATGGGACTGAGTCAGATTTCACCCAGCATCAAATGCTGCTCCTACTTATTCAGTTGCTTCAGGAGCGCCATGGTAGTCAGCTTAAGCTGGATCGCAGGGTCCTTGCTGCAAAACAATTCCTGGATGAACGTTTCAGCCAACCGCTTTCCTTGGCCGAGGCTGCGGCCACGGCACACCTGAGTATCCGGCAGTTGAACGATCTGTTTCGTCGCCAAGTGGGCATGACGCCGCATCAATATCTGACGGAAGTGCGCATGAAGGAAGCATGGCGGCTTTTGGAGCAGTCCGGGCTCAGCGTGCAGAGAGTTGCCGATGCTGTTGGTTATTCGTCGTTATCCGCCTTCAGCGACCGGTTCAGAGGCCACTTCGGCAAGTCGCCCAGCCACTTCCGCCGTATTTCGAAATAGTTCCGCCTGGATTCCAAAGAACCTTTTCCCCGCCCTGGATACCCTCCTTCGAAATCATTCAAATATGAGTATTTCAGGGAGGGGTGCATGGCATCTGTTAACGCGGCTACGTGGATCGGTTCAATTTCCGTTCTGTTATGGGGCACTCTGGCGCTGCTGACCAAGCTTTCTGGTGGCGAGATTCCCGAGTTCCAGCTTATGGCCATGACCTTCGGCATCGCGTTTCTGCTGATGTCCGGCCGCTGGCTGCTTTCCGGGCATACGGGCGTGCGATATCTAAGGCAATCACCGCTCGCGTGGTGCATAGGTGTCGTCGGCTTGTTCGGTTATCACTTTGCCTATTTCAAGGCCATGACGCTGGCACCAGCCGTTGAAGTGAGCCTTCTGGCTTACCTTTGGCCTTTGCTGATCGTTCTTCTTTCCGCGCTCTTGCCGGGCGAAAAATTGCGAACTCAGTGCATCGTTGGGGCCGTGGTTGCCTTGGCTGGTTGCTGGCTGTTGATCAGCCAAAATACGGACGGGTTTGCCTGGGAAAATCTGTCGGGCTACGTGGTTGCTCTGTTGTGTGCGCTGATTTGGTCCTCTTACTCCGTGCTGAGCAGATTGGTTCGTTCAGTGCCGACAGATGCTGTGGGCTGGTTCTGTGGTGTTACAGCCATTCTGGCTTTGATCTGTCATCTGTTATGGGAGGAAACGGTATGGCCTGAGGGCGTGATTCAATGGATTGGCGTGGTCGGGCTGGGCCTTGGACCGGTCGGCATCGCATTCTTCACCTGGGACTATGGCGTAAAAAACGGGAACATCCAGTTACTGGGAACGCTTGCATACAGTGCGCCACTGATTTCAGTGATCCTGTTGATCTTTGCTGGATATGGCGAGGCAACGTTAGCGGTGTTGAGTGCTAGCCTTCTGATCGTCATTGGCTCTTTGATCGCTGGTCGTGCAAAAAGCCGGGCTGTCGCCGAGCCAGAAATGTTAACTGACTGATTACTCAAAAGGAGCAGCGAGATGATTACTTGGGACGATTTCGAGAAAATTGAATTACGTATCGGAACTATTATTGAAGTGGCAGATTTCCCCGAAGCGCGTAAGCCCGCTTATAAACTGCGGGTGGATTTCGGGCAGGATGTTGGTATCCGTAAGTCGAGCGCACAGCTGACGGATCGGTATGACAAGGAGGATCTCATCGGTAGGCAGGTTCTTGCTGTAACCAACTTTCCGCCCAAGCAGATCGGTCCTTTTCGGTCAGAGTGCCTGGTCACTGGAGTGCAAACCTCCGAGGGCGCAGTTACCCTGGTAAGGCCGGATGAGCCAGTGGAAAATGGTGAGCGCTTGTTCTGAGTGTCCGCTACACGACCTTGGCGCCCCGGATTAGCCTTTCCTTCTGAAGATGCTCTGGTTCCGTTCAGTGCAAAGCTCTGATTGTGTTCGCCACAATTTGGCACAACCAAATAAAAAAGGCCTGCGTTTTCACGCAAGCCTTTGAAAATAATGGCCCGCCCGATAGGATTCGAACCTATGACCTTTGCCTCCGGAGTGCAGCCTACCATGGTGTTTTAACTGGGGGTTAATCGATGTAAAGTGAGGCGGTTCAAGCGGTTACGTTTCAAGTTCGGCCTTGTGAAAAACCCTTTTAATACCGATGTTTACACGATTTAGGCCGAATCCGGGCACAGGGTTGTCTGGTTGAGATTGCCAAAAAACTACCAAAACGACCGCTGCCCTGTACCCTTGATTTCGTACTTTACTCGCCCAGTTTTACTTAAACAACTACCTGAATTTTGTCCGGTTGCAGCTGCGTTGAATTGGACATAGTTCAGCCAATTTGGACTTACATCCTAGGAGCAAAAACGAATACTACTCGTAAATTCCTGTCAAACATGGTCAATGATTGACCATGTTTTGGGCTGAAGCCTATATAATCGCCGCTTCTTTTCGTTCCCGTCGTCTTTGTTTCGTGCTGATTTCAGCACCTGTGAGTTCCAGTTCTTGAATCCTGACAACCTGCCTATTCTTTCCGATTACAAATGGTTTCTTAATACTCTTCCCGAAGCGGCCCTTGTCGTTGACGATCGCGGTGAAATCCTTATTGCTAATGAAATGGCCAGACGTGTGTTCAAATCCAGCGGTGATAGCTTCCACGCAAAGCATGTTTGGGAACTCATTCCAGTCGAAAAGCGGGAAGGTCACGATGATAAAATGGCGAGCTTCCATAAATCTCCAGAGAAGGAGTCACGGATCGCGAATTCTGCGTTGGAGGCTGTGCGAGGGGACGGGACACGCTTCGCCATCGTTATTATTCTGAGGCAGATTACGTTGGCATGCGGAAGTTACACCCTGGCGATTTGTCAGGATGTATCTGAGCAGCGTTACCTTGTGACCGGGTTACGGAATGAACTGGATCAGGAACGACTGCTTGCCCGGACAGACCCCCTTACGTCGATTGCTAACATTCGGAGCTTTCGGGCAGAGCTTGAGCGCTCCATCGAACGTCTTACTCGCTACGGTCGACATTTCACGCTAATCAGTATTGATCTGGACAACTTCAAGCCGATTAACGATGACTACGGTCATGCAGAGGGAGACAAAGTGCTCATAGACGTGGGGGATACTCTCAAGTCTGGCCTTCGTAGCGGCGACTTCCCGGCACGCATCGGTGGCGACGAATTTGCGGTGTTGCTTCCTGATACGGATTTCGACGCGGCCAGGAAGTTTATCCCGCGCCTGGTCGAGACCCTGGAGAACAAGATGAAGAAGAATGACTGGCCGGTGACGTTTTCACTTGGCGTGGTGACCTTCAATGAAACACCCGGTCGAGTCGATAAAGCCCTGATGGTGGCTGATGAAACCATGTACCTCGCGAAACGGTCTGGCAAGAACAGAGCCGCAATGCGCACTTTTCAGTAAGGCCTCCAGTCAGTTGAGCCAGAAAAAGCCGGTAGAGATGAACGCAAGTGTGGCATCTGCAACAGAGGAACAAACCGAAGTGGTTGAAAAGATCAACCAGAACATCACTCAAATTAATGATCTGGCCGGCCTGAGTGCCGATCGCTCCAGAGCTATTGATGGTATAAGCGACTCGCTTGAGAGGTATGCCAAGGAACTTGAAAATCAGACAGGAAAGTTCAATTTGGCAGTTCGGTTCTTGAGGATTAGGGGCGATGCTCGGCCCCATCCCACCATCTCTTAAATTTGATATTGCCCCGGGCTTCTTCAAATGTTCGTGATCTTTTGCCGCTATGGTCCATCCGTCTGACCACGTCTGTATTCGGGCGTCAAGGGGCAACATGATTTCTCGGAACGTAACCTTGATTCTCGCTCAAGAGCTCATCGAAGGTTGTGATTTCTCCGGGCGAGTCGGGACAGTAGCCGGGTAGGTTTTCTACCGAATCCAAGACCGACTTTGATTGGATTAAGCCGATCAGATCTTGAACAGTCTCAAGTTTAAGATTCTCCTCTCGACATGCTAGAAGGTAGTGTTCTTCAGCAAGCTCTGAGAAAGAAAGTCCAAATTGATTCGCCGCAGCTTCCACTCCGAAACCAACATCTGCCATGCCAGCAGCTACACAGGCGGCAATGGCGGTGTGAGTGTATTCATAATGCGATGTGCAGTTCACTGCACCTAGGGTCAGCTTCTCTCGCTCCATAAGTAAGTCGAATAGGATGCGCGTCCCAGAATGCGTATCGCGACGAATGAACAGTGCATTAGACTCCGTTAGCTCTTTAAGAGACTTTAAGGGGCCGATGCTCGGTTTCATCATTAAGCCTTCCTTACGCTTAACAAACCGAATCAATTTCAATTGAGCCCTGTTTAACTCGCTCTCATAGTGATCTAGAACACGCTTGGCCAGAAATGGGCACGTTGGGAAGTGGAAACTTGAGATGTCGCATCGACCATTCAACAAGTCAAGCAGTGCTTCCTGAGGGTTTCGGTATTGGAGGTTAATTTCAACTTGGTCATTGTGTTGAGGTAGCAGTGATATGGCATAGCCGTGACTGGCATTAATCCGAAGTACTGCATTGCGCCCAGCCACCACTTTTTGAATCTCATCATTAATTTCTGAAGCCATGCTGTCGAGCTGAGGGCCAAGCCGCGCTCTAACTCTTTGTTCGGCCAGTAACACCCGTTCCCCAAGATCCGATAATCGAGTCCCCCTGCCTCTTTGCCGTACTACGATGGGAAACTCCAAAGCTTCGCCTAATTGGTGCAGCAGGTTCCAGGCATGGCGATATGATATCCCTGCAAATTTTGCGGCTTCAGTTAGCTTTTCTGTCTCCCGAACCGCTTGTAGGAGAGGAAATATCGCAGGGTCGAGTTGGCTGGCATGAGTTGTATGGATAGCCCACGCTGGGAAAACAGAAAGTTTAGGTATAGCCATGCATATTGGGCTTCTTTTTAATGAGTGATAAGGTTCTTTTGTTGCATTTAATACTACTAAATAAGAACAGGTGTGCATATATGCGGTGCGAATTTTAACTCCATCGCCTTAGGCATAGCGAGAGAGATGTCAGTCATGATCGAGCGGATAGTTGAAGGCTTGAAACATAAGCCCGGGGCACTTTTGCCTATTCTCCACTCTGTGCAGGATCATTTTGGGTATATCCCGGAGAGTTCTGTCCCAATTATCGCAGAGAAGCTTCAGTTGAGCCGGGCTGAAGTGCATGGGGTTATCAGCTTCTATCACCACTTCCGGAGCCATCCGGTAGGTTGCAGAGTGGTTCATGTTTGCCGCGCGGAAGCATGTCAGGCCATGGGGGGGCGAACACTTGAAGAGCATGTCAAAGCCCGCTTGGGAGTGGACTATCACGGTACATCTTCGGACAACGAGTTTACCCTCGAACCGGTTTATTGCTTGGGTAACTGCGCTTGCGCACCTTCGATCCGTGTTAACGATGACATTCATGGTCGGGTAACCCCGCAGAAGTTTGATCGCCTGGTGGACGAGCTCACCACCACTGCACTGGATTTTGTGCAAGCGAAGGGGCATTGATTATGTTGAAAAGAATCTACGTGCCCTGTGATACCACTGCATTGTCGATGGGCGCGGACAAGGTGGCAAAGTTAATAGAGCGTCATGCCAATGCCCGTGGCCTTGAGATCGAGTTGGTGCGCAACGGTTCCCGCGGACTGTTCTGGCTGGAGCCGTTGGTAGAAGTTGAAACCGATTCGGGCCGCATTGGTTTCGGCCCGGTAGAGGCGCATGACGTTGATGCGCTTGTCGATGCCGGTTTGTTCGAAGGAAAGTCTGACCATCCGCTATGCCTTGGCATGGTGGAAGACATTTCTTACCTCAAGCTCCAGCAGAGGCTGACATTCTCCCGCATTGGCATCACGGATCCGCTGTCGATTGCAGACTACCGGTCCCACGGCGGGTTCGTCGGTCTGGAGCAGGCCGTCTCCCTGTCGCCTCAGGCAATTGTAGATGAAGTGAAGGCTTCCGGTCTGCGCGGTCGCGGTGGCGCTGCTTTTCCTACCGGCATCAAGTGGCAGACCGTACACGATGAGCCCTGGCAGCAACAGAAGTACATTGTCTGCAACGCCGACGAGGGAGATTCCGGAACCTTTGCAGACCGGCTTGCCATGGAATGCGACCCCTACATGCTGATTGAAGGCATGACCATCGCCGGGCTGGCAGTGGGGGCGACACAGGGATTCATTTATCTGCGTTCGGAATATCCTGTGGCTCACCGTATTCTGAATGAAGCGATCAGTCGTGCCGAAGCCGAAGGTTATCTGGGCCGGGATGTCAGAGGCAGCGGTCGTGCCTTCCACCTGGAAGTGCGGCTAGCGGCGGGCGCCTACATCTGCGGTGAGGAAACCTCGCTTCTGGAAAGTCTGGAAGGCAAACGCGGCCTGGTTCGCGCAAAGCCGCCCCTGCCTGCGATCAAAGGGCTATTCGGCCAGCCTACAGTAGTCAATAACGTACTGTCGTTCGCCGCTGTGCCATTCATTCTTGCAAAAGGCGGCCAGACCTACGCTGATTACGGAATGGGTAAGTCCCGGGGTACGCTGCCCATCCAGTTGGCGGGCAACATTCGAAGGGGCGGTCTGATCGAACTTGCATTCGGGGTCAGCCTGAGAGAGATCCTGGAAGACTTCGGTGGTGGCACTTTCACTGGCCGCCCCATGAAAGCGGTTCAGGTGGGCGGCCCGCTGATGGCCTACATGCCGCAAAACCAGTGGGATACGCCGATGGATTACGAAGCCTTTGCCCAACTTGGCGCAGGCATCGGCCATGGCGGCGTGGTGGTCTTTGATGACACGGTGGATATGGGCGAGCAGGCTCGGTTCGCCATGGAGTTCTGCACCGTGGAGTCCTGCGGAAAGTGCACACCCTGTCGGATCGGTTCAGTGCGTGGTCTCGAAGTGATCGACCGAATTCGTGCTGGCGAGAGCCCGGAGGCCAACCTGGTTCTGCTGGAGGAGCTGTGCGAGACCATGGTGGATGGTTCCCTATGTGCCATGGGCGGTATGACCCCATTCCCTGTACAGAGTGTGATGAAATATTTTCCGGATGACCTGACGGCCTGACCAACGCGAGTGGAGGCAATAACAATGCTGCAATATTTTGATCCCGACACGAGCGGCCTGAATCCCAATATCGACTATGGTACGCCGCCCAGTAATTCAGAAACTCTAGTCAGCCTCTCCATAGACGGCACCGATATCGCCGTGCCAGAAGGAACCTCGGTACTGCGGGCAGCCACCCTGGCGGGTATCAATATTCCCAAGCTGTGTGCATCGGACAACCTGGAAGCCTTCGGTTCCTGTCGCATGTGCGCGGTGGAGATCGAGGGCCGACGCGGCTATCCGGCCTCCTGTACCACTCCGGTGTCCGAAGGCATGACTGTCACCACTCAGAACGCCAAGCTGGCGAAGCTCCGGCGCAACATCATGGAGCTGTATATTTCAGACCACCCGTTGGACTGCTTGACCTGTCCGGCCAATGGCAATTGCGAACTGCAGGACGTGGCCGGCGCCGTGGGGCTTCGGGAAGTCCGTTATGGATTTGAGGGTGAGAACCATCTCGATGCGGAGGTGGACGACTCCAACCCCTATTTCAGCTTCGACCCCAGTAAGTGCATTGTCTGCTCCCGTTGCATACGCGCCTGTGAGGAAGTGCAGGGCACTTTTGCCCTGACCATCGACGGCCGTGGTTTCGACTCCAAGGTGTCTGCCGGCCAGAACGATCCGTTTATGGATTCCGAGTGCGTCTCGTGCGGTGCCTGCGTGCAGGCCTGCCCCACCTCCACATTAATGGAAAAGAGCGTGATCGACGCTGGCCAGCCAGAGCACAGTGTGGTCACTACTTGCGCATACTGCGGTGTGGGCTGCTCGTTCAAGGCAGAAATGAAAGGTGACCAATTGGTGCGCATGGTTCCCTACAAGGGTGGCGATGCCAACCAAGGTCATTCCTGCGTGAAGGGGCGTTTTGCGTTCGGCTATGCCACTCACAAGGACCGGATCAAGGAGCCAATGATCCGGGAGTCGATCGACGACCCCTGGCAAGTTGTGACTTGGGAAGAGGCCATTGAGTTTTCTGCCAAGAAGCTCAAAGACACCCAGGCAAGATACGGTCGGGAAAGCATCGGCGGTATTACGTCTTCCCGCTGTACCAATGAGGAAACCTATCTGGTGCAGAAGCTGATTCGCGCGGCGTTCGGCAACAACAACACAGACACCTGTGCACGTGTCTGTCATTCCCCCACCGGCTTTGGTCTGAAGACCACCATGGGCGAATCCGCGGGAACACAGACCTTTGATTCCGTTATGAAGGCCGACACCATAGTGGTGATCGGTGCCAACCCTACCGATGCCCACCCGGTGTTTGCCTCCCAGATGCGCAAGCGTCTTCGCCAGGGCGCAAAACTGATCGTGATTGATCCGCGCCGCATCGATCTGCTGAAAACGCCCCATGGCACTGAAGGCATTCACCTGCCGTTACGTCCGGGTACCAACGTAGCGATGATCAACTCGCTGGCCCATGTGATTGTGACCGAGGGGCTGGAAGACAAAGCGTTCATCGAAAGCCGGTGTGAGCTCAAACAATACAACCAGTGGCGGGATTTCATTGCCGAGGAACGCCATTCTCCGGAAGCCCTGGAGGTGGTCACCGGTGTGTCTGCCGACTTGGTGCGCCAGGCCGCGCGGGCGTATGGCGAAGCGGATAATGGAGCCATCTACTATGGCCTGGGTGTCACCGAGCACAGCCAGGGCTCCACCATGGTGATGGGTATCGCCAACCTGGCAATGGCCACCGGTAACATTGGCCGTGAAGGTGTGGGGGTGAACCCGCTGCGGGGACAAAACAACGTTCAGGGCTCCTGCGACATGGGCTCCTTCCCTCACGAACTGCCCGGCTACCAGCATGTGGGCGACCCGGCGGTACGGACCAAGTTCCAGGACGCCTGGAATGTGGTCATAGACAACGAGCCGGGCCTGCGAATTCCTAACATGTTTGATGCTGCCATTGCCGGCAGTTTCAAGGCCATGTATGTGCAGGGCGAGGACATTGCCCAGTCCGATCCCAACACCCAGCATGTGGAGGCGGCACTCAGTTCGCTGGATTGTCTGATTGTGCAGGATATCTTCCTGAACGAAACCGCCAAGTACGCTCATGTGTTGCTGCCGGGCTCCACTTTCCTCGAAAAGAACGGCACCTTCACCAACGCCGAGCGACGGATTAACCGGGTGCGCAAGGTGATGGCGCCAGTGGCCGGGATGGAAGACTGGGAAGTCACCATGGCGTTGTCCAATGCGTTGGGATATCCGATGCATTACAACCATCCGTCCGAGATTATGGACGAGATTGCTCGGCTGACGCCGACCTTCACAGGAGTCAGTTACGACAGGCTGGACGATCTTGGTAGTATCCAGTGGCCTTGTAACGACGAGCACCCTGATGGAACCCCTACCATGCACATCCTCGACTTCCCGATCGGCAAGGGCAAATTTGCGGTCACCGAGTATGTTGCTACCGAGGAAAAAACTAATCGTAAGTTCCCGCTGTTGCTTACGACCGGACGTATCCTGAGTCAGTACAACGTGGGCGCACAAACCCGGCGGACTGAAAATAGCCAGTGGCACAGCGAGGACGTTCTGGAAATCCACCCCAGTGACGCCGAACTGCGCGGTGTTCGAGAAGGCGACTGGCTAGGCGTTTCAAGTCGCGTAGGACAGACGGTTTTGCGGGCGCGAATAAGTGACCGCATGCTGCCCGGGGTAGTCTGGACCACCTTCCATCATCCGGGCAGCGGTGCCAATGTTATTACCACTGATAGTTCGGACTGGGCCACCAATTGCCCTGAGTACAAGGTCACGGCGGTGCAGGTAGAGAAGGTTAGTCAGCCATCCGCCTGGCAGCGGCACTTTGCGCAGTTCGACGAGCGCCAGCATCAGTTATTGGATTCAAAGGCAGGCGAAGAGGAGCGCTCCGATGTCGCTTCCTTTGAGTAAGGTTGAGGATGCGGTGATGGCGCCTGGGACACAGGAGCAAGCTCTTCCTTCGACCGTATTCGAAACGACGGTCGATGTTTGCGGCGGGATTGAGGGCACTCCGCATAGTGATCAGGTTGCAGAAGAGGTTCCGGTAGCTATGGTCTACAATGGCATCTCTCATGCTGTAATGATGGCTTCGCCCTCCGACCTGGAAGATTTTGGTCTTGGGTTCAGCTTAAGCGAGGGGATTATTGATTGCCCGGAGCAACTCTTCCAGCTTGACGTGGGGGTTGGTAAACAGGGCATCACCTTGGAGATGCATGTCGCAGGCGAGTGTTTTGCACGATTGAAGGAGCAGCGCCGAAACATGGCCGGCCGAACAGGCTGCGGGCTGTGTGGCACCGAGAGTCTCTCTCAAGCGGTTCGTCCTATTCAAGAGGTGCCCAATCATACTTCTCCCCACAATCGATCTGTTCAGGTTGCCCTTCATGGACTACGGCAGCATCAACCCCTGCAGTCTGAAACCGGGGCTACCCATGGGGCTGCCTGGTGTGACAGCGAGGGCATGATTCAGACGATCCGGGAAGATATCGGTCGGCATAATGCTCTGGACAAGCTCATTGGTGCGCGGATTGCTCGGTATGGCCCCAACGCTTTCAACGACGGCTTCGCGCTCATCTCAAGTCGGGCCAGTTTCGAAATGGTCCAGAAAAGCGCGAGCGTAGGCATTCGCTGTCTGGTTGCTGTTTCGGCAGCCACGGCACTGGCAATTCGCCGGGCCGAAGAAGCCGGAATGACTCTGATCGGCTTTGCAAGACCGGGAAGGCACGTTATTTATACGCGCAAGCATTGAGTAGAATTTGGCAATTTATTGGGGTAAATAAATGTGAGCAGTGATCAAACGACACATTTAGTTAAGATGGTTAATCAAATCAGCATTAATGCGCCAACGCAGTGTCGTGAAGAGGCGATTCAATTTGTTGCGCAACATCTTACTAAGTTCTGGGCCAGGGAAATGAAGCGCCAGATAAAGGAATACGCTATCTCTGACGGAGAGGCCTTGTCACCAATTTCTTTGCAAGCGGTTAAGATGCTCTGATTCTCTAGGATCGCTTGATTGAATCAAAATGGACACACAGTAGGAAGTCAGGGAGGCTTATGGAGCCTCCTTTGAAAAGGGTAATTACAAGCTATATCTCACGGTTTGGTGTCGCCTACATATTCGGATAATTCGGGCCACCGCCCCCTTCCGGAGTAACCCAGTTAATGTTCTGGGCAGGATCCTTGATATCACAGGTCTTGCAGTGAACACAGTTCTGAGCGTTGATTTGGAAGCGCTTACCGCTGCCATCATCTTTCTCGACAACTTCGTACACACCGGCCGGGCAGTAACGCTGCGCAGGCTCGTCG
>ERZ1699656.113-NODE-113-length-12735-cov-23.802787_pt1 | contig 12735 bp, 16 predicted proteins | sample MGYA00581514_ERZ1699656 | MGnify/ENA primary metagenome ERZ1699656 (study PRJEB42348, sample SAMEA6618691) | metagenome | isolation source: Polyester-degrading enrichment culture growing on monomer 1,4-butanediol, B | collected 2019-04-14 ...
AAAAGACAAGTCAATTTGTCATTTATGATGTGTAAAAATGGATTTTTATGGCCATTATAACTTCAGGTATCAGATTTTTTGTTATGTCAGGAAATGCTTGTAAAGCAGTCGCGATACACGTTTAACGCGAATGCGCAATGCTACTGTTTAAATGGCATGATCGTACTGTACGACATTAGCCTGCCTCTGATACTTCGCTTGATCTTGTAGACGGTGCAAAACCGTACATAGGTCGTAAGTGCATAAAGCCGTTCGACCCTGTTGGTTCGTTGTATAATTCTGTTTGGAAAACTTGCTGTTTTGGGTGAGCTCCGCGTTGGCAGGCCCAATGCTATATGCTACAAGGCGCTCAATTTTAGTATTCTGCTTTTGGATGAAGGCAAGCCTATGACTGTCAAGACCCTTGCTATTGCTGCCGATCATGGTGGTGTCGAGCTTAAATCGGCTATCATTGATACCTTGAAAAAGCGCGGAGTAGAAGTGCTTGACCTTGGCACGGATGGCTCCGCATCGGTGGATTATCCGGACTTTGCGCAGGCCGTTGCCAAAACGATTATCGATGGCAAGGCCGAGGCGGGCATTCTCGTCTGTGGTTCAGGCATCGGTATGAGCATGGCCGCAAACCGATACCCTCAAATTCGTGCAGCTCTGGTGCATGACCGGCTTTCTGCGGAATTGTGCCGCCAACATAACAACGCAAACGTTTTGTGCCTTGGGGCACGCCTGTTGGGTGATGCTACGGCACTCGATTGTGTGGATGCATTTATGTCGACCGAGTTTGAAGGCGGTCGTCACGAAGGTCGCGTCGCAAAAATGTCTTGCTCTGTCTGATTTTACCGCCATCTGGCATCAACCGGAACGGGCAGGCGGTCTGTTTGGATCGTTGACCCGTCACATCGTATTGAAAGAGGCCCCTGTATGTCGTTCAAAGGCTTTTTCACCACCAGCTTGTCCGAAGCTGATCCGGCACTGTTCAAATCGGTTACTGACGAACTTGATCGTCAGCAGAACCAGATCGAAATGATTGCTTCGGAGAATATCGTCTCCAAAGCGGTTATTGATGCACAGGGTACCGTTCTGACCAACAAATATGCCGAAGGCTATCCTTCGCGCCGCTATTACGGTGGTTGTGAATTCGTTGATGTTGCCGAGGCACTGGCAATTGAACGCGCCAAGGAAATCTTTGGCTGCGAATTCGTCAACGTGCAGCCGCATTCCGGCGCACAGGCAAACGGTGCTGTCATGCTGGCCCTTTGCAAGCCGGGCGACACCATTTTGGGCATGTCGCTTGATGCCGGTGGTCACCTGACTCATGGCGCACGCCCTGCTTTGTCGGGCAAGTGGTTCAATGCCGTTCAGTACGGGGTTCGTGAAGACGACCTGACCCTTGATTACGATCAGGTCGAAGCCCTTGCGGTCGAGCACAAACCGGCCCTGATTATTGCCGGCGGTTCTGCGATCCCGCGTCAGATCGATTTCAAGCGTTTCCGCGAAATCGCCGATAAAGTTGGTGCATTGCTGATGGTGGATATGGCGCACTTTGCCGGCCTCGTTGCCGGTGGCGTTCATCCGAGCCCGCTTCCTTATGCAGATGTTGTCACGACCACGACACACAAAACCCTTCGTGGCCCGCGTGGCGGCATGATCCTGTCGAACAACCTCGACATTGGTAAAAAGATCAACTCTGCCGTCTTCCCGGGTCTGCAGGGTGGTCCGTTGATGCATGTGATTGCAGCCAAGGCTGTTGCCTTTGGCGAAGCGCTGCGCCCGGAATTCAAAGACTATGCGCAGCAGGTTGTCGATAATGCCAAAGCCCTGGCCGAAGTTCTGGTCAAACGCGGCTTTGATATTGTTACCGGTGGCACCGATACGCACCTGATGCTTGTTGACCTGCGCCCGAAGGGCCTTAAGGGCAACACCGCAGAAGTCGCGCTTGAACGTGCTGGGATTACCTGCAACAAAAACGGCATTCCGTTCGATACCGAGAAACCGACCGTGACCTCGGGTGTGCGTCTTGGCACCCCGGCCGGTACTACGCGCGGTTTTGGTGTTGCTGAATTCCAGCAGATTGGCGAACTGATCGGTGACGTTCTTGACGCCATGGTCGATAGCCCGGAAGGCAATGCCGAAGTCGAAGCCGCTGTGCGTGCAAAGGTCGAAGACCTGTGCAAACGCTTCCCGATCTATTCCTGATCGAACTGAGCTGAGTAAAACATAATGCGTTGCCCGTTTTGCGGACATACCGATACCCAGGTTAAGGACTCCCGTCCGACCGAAGAGCATCATGCCATTCGCCGTCGCCGGTTCTGTCCTGCCTGCGGATCGCGCTTTACGACATTTGAACGTGTTCAATTGCGTGAACTGATGGTTGTCAAGACAGACGGGCAACGCGAATTGTTCGACCGAGACAAACTGGCGCGGTCGATCTTCCTTGCCTGCCGTAAACGCCCGATCGAAGACGAGCGGGTTGAAAAGGCGCTCAATGGCATTCAACGCCGTCTTGAAAGCAGCGGTGAAAGCGATATTTCCACCGATACCATTGGTGAAATGGTGATGGAGGCGCTTAATGCCCTCGATCAGGTGGCCTATGTGCGCTACGCTTCGGTCTATAAGAACTTCCGCGAAGCGCGGGACTTCGAACAATTCGTCGAAAAAATGCATGATGGGGAAGAAGAGGCGGACGCAGAGTAATGACAGCCCCCGCGTTTAGCGAAGACGACCGGCATTTCATGCGGGTCGCATTGAGCCTGTCAAAACGCGGTTTGGGAAACGTCTGGCCGAACCCGGCCGTTGGCTGTGTCCTTGTGTCTTCTGACGGAAGCATCGTCGGGCGTGGTCATACCCAACCCGGCGGGCGTCCTCATGCCGAACGTGTTGCTCTTGATATCGCAGGTGATCTTGCACGTGGGACAACGGCCTACGTCACCCTTGAACCTTGCAGTCATTTTGGCAAAACACCGCCCTGTGCGGTCGGCCTGATTGAAGCGGGGGTAACGCGGGTGGTCTGTGCGCTGGTCGATCCTGATCCGCGTGTGTCGGGCAGGGGGCATGAGATGCTCCGCAAGGCGGGTATTCAGGCTGATGTTGGTTTGTTTGCCGATGACGCACTCCGGATCAACGAAGGTTTTCTGTCAAAAGTTGAACGTGGCCGTCCTTTCGTGACGCTTAAGCTTGCCTCGACAATCGATGCGCGTTCAGCGACGTCTTCGGGTGAAAGCCAGTGGATCACGGGACAACAAGCGCGCGACGAAGGCCATCTGATGCGGGCCACACATGATGCCATCTTGGTCGGTGCCCAAACTGTCCTTGCTGATGACCCAACCCTCACCTGCCGTTTGGCGGGGCGTTCAGATCAATCACCTGTCCGTGTTATCCTTGATCGTTCTGGCACGGTGCCGGTTACGGCAAAACTTGCACAAACGGCGCCTGATGTGCCGACCTGGCTTGTCACTGCCGAGAAGAATTTCCCCAAACTACTGGAGAAATTTGAAAAAACTTCGGTAAAAGTGATTGCTGCCCGATGCGCTGCCGGGCATTTGGACCTACATGACGTTCTAGGAAAGCTGGCGGGTGAAGGTCTGACCCGCGTTCTTGTCGAAAGCGGCGGTAGTTTGGCTGCCGGTTTGATCAAGAGTGGGGTGGTCGACCGGATTGTTCATTTCGTCGCGCCGTCGATGATTGGTGCAGATGGCAAGGCAATGATTGCCGATCTTGGTGTTGAGAAGCTTGAAAATGCACCGCAATTCAAACGCTCATCTGTTCGTTCAGTTGGTCAAGACTTTGCGATAATATACGAAAATAAAACGGATTAATTGATGTTCACTGGTATTATCACCGATATTGCAACTGTCCGTGCGATTGAAAAAACCGGCGACACCCGGTTTGAATTCACGACTGCTTTCGACACGTCAAAAATTGTTTTGGGTGCCTCCATTGCGTGCAATGGTGCCTGCATGACGGTGGTTGAAACCGGTAGTGACTGGTTTGCGATAGATGCGTCGGCCGAAAGCCTGTCGCGCACGACATTGGGTGATCTGAAGGTTGGCTCGAAGGTCAATCTGGAGCAGGCGACCCGTGTTGGCGATGAACTTGGTGGCCATATCGTTTCGGGCCATGTGGATGGTGTCGCCATCCTGACAAAACGCGTCCCCGAGGGGGATTCTTTACGCCTGACCTTTGAAGTGCCCGAAAGTTTTGCAAAATACATTGCATCCAAGGGGTCTGTGACCCTTGAAGGTGTGTCCTTGACCGTGAACGAGGTTGACGGAAACACTTTCGGTATCAATCTGATACCCCATACTCAGACAGAGACCACGCTGGGCTCAAAACAGCCGGGTGACCGGATCAATTTCGAAATCGACATGCTTGCACGCTATGTTGCGCGCATGCTTGGCAAGGACTGATTGATAATGCCCAACAACTATCTTTCGCCGATTGAAGACGTCATCGAAGAAGCCCGCAATGGCCGAATGTTTATTCTTGTCGATGACGAAGATCGTGAAAACGAAGGCGATTTGGTCATTCCGGCCCAGATGGCAACACCTGATGCCATCAACTTCATGGCGACCCATGGACGCGGCCTGATTTGCCTGACCCTTGAGTCGGAACGGTGTGACGAACTTGGGCTGACCATGATGAGTGCCCATAACGGCACCCGCCATGAAACAGCATTCACCGTCTCGATCGAAGCCAAAACCGGGGTTACTACCGGCATCTCGGCTCCGGATCGGGCGCGCACAGTCGCCGTTGCAATCGACCCGAATGCCGGACGCCACGATATCGTCACGCCGGGGCATGTGTTCCCGTTGCGTGCCCGTCCGGGTGGGGTTTTGGTGCGTGCAGGTCATACCGAAGCATCGGTGGATATCGCGCGCCTTGCCGGATTGAACCCGTCTGGTGTGATCTGCGAAATCATGAGTGATTCCGGGGAAATGGCGCGGCTTCCGGAACTTGTTGAATTTGCCAAGAAACATGACCTCAAAATCGCGCAGATTGCCGATCTGATCCGCTATCGCCGCAAGCACGAAAAAGTGGTTCAGCGCAAGGCAACCACCAAGATCCAAAGCGTCAATGGCGGCGAGTTTGACATGCATCTGTATGTTAATAACGTTACCTACGCTGAACATATTGCGCTGGTGAAAGGTGACATCAGTGATGATGCACCTGTTCTGACACGCGTGCATGCACTTAACGTGATCGAAGATGTGCTTGGCGATACCCAGAACGGGCATGAGGGCCAACTGGCGGCAGCCATGCGCCAAATCGGAGAAGAAGGCCGTGGTGTCGTGGTCTTGATCCGTGAACCACGTCCGAACACCTTGTCATCGTCTGTTGCCAAACTTATCGAGATCAATGGCGGTGATGGCGATGCCTTGCGTCAGGAACTTGCCGAACAAAGCGGTGATGCCGACTTGCGCGACTACGGTGTTGGTGCGCAAATCTTGCATGATCTTGGTATTCGCGACATGATTCTGCTTTCAAATACAAAACGCCACATTGTAGGACTTGACGGCTTCGGTCTAAATCTGGTTGATCAGCGTCCGCTTGTCGTCTCGGAGGAATAAAACCATGAGCAACGCCCCCCACATTCTCATTGTGGATGCGCCGTATTACACGCATATCGTCGAAGACCTTGTCAAAGGGGCTGCTTCGACTCTGGAAGCTGGTGGCGCAACGTGGGACCGTATTTCGGTGTCAGGTGCGTTCGAGGTGCCGATCACCATTCGATATGCGGTGCAGTCAATGAAAGAATTGGCCACTGGACCACGCTATGATGGCTATCTCGCGCTTGGGTGTGTTATCCGTGGCGAAACCACGCACTATGATCACATCTGCGAAGAAGCCAACCGTGCGTTGATGCAGCTATGCCTTGAATACAAACTTGCCATCGGCAACGGCATTTTGACTGTCGAAAATGAGGCACAGGCGCTTGCACGGGCAAAGGCTGACGAAAAGAACAAGGGTGGCGAAGCTGCCAAGGCTGTTTTGCGTCAGATCGAAGTTCAAAACCATTTTGGAATACATCACAAGTAATGACCGAAAAATCAAAGGCATCAGCCGCACAGCGGCGCAGTGCGGCGCGTTTTGCCGCCATTCAGGCGCTCTATCAGGCAGAACTGTCACAGCTTTCTGCCAGTGATATCGTGCGCGAATACTCCGACTTCCGCCTTGATGGTGAAGGCGGTCGCGACCTTGATATCCCCAACGAGGATTTGATCGACCCGGATCGCGGTTTCTTTGCTGATCTGGTCCAGGGTGTCGCTGCGCGCATGGTCGATATCGACGGTATGATCAATGGCGCCCTTGAAAAGGGCTGGACCACCCAGCGTTTGGAAACGGTTCTGCGGAGCATCCTGCGTGCAGGAACCTATGAATTGATCGCGCGCGAAGATGTCCCAATGCGGGTTGTCATTACCGAATATGTTGATGCAGCCCATTCGTTCTTTGACGAGAACGAACCCAAGCTTGTAAATGCCGTTCTTGACCGCATTGGGAAAACGCTGCGTCCCGGTGAAAACGGACAAAATTGATATGGCTGCGCGATCTGGTGAGTTTGAACTGATCGCGCGCCATTTCGCGCCCATTGCCGGGCGTGATCCGGCTGCATTGTCGCTTCGGGATGATGCGGCTGTGTTTTCTTCTCCTGCCGGGTGCGAGGTCGTGGTGACCACCGACGCGCTGGTGGCAGATGTGCATTTCCGGGGCATTGATGCGCCGGAAAAGGTTGCCAAAAAAGTTCTGCGTGTGAACCTGTCAGACCTTGCCGCGATGGGGGCCAGGGCAGGTGGTGTGGTTTTGACCACCGGGTATAATCGTGATCTTTCCGAAGAATGGATCGAACGATTTGCCAAAGGGTTTGGCGAAGACTGCGCAGCGCACGACGTTGCCCTGCTGGGGGGGGATACCGTCAGTACTTCTGGTCCAAGTTTCTTTAGCCTGACCGCCTTTGGATATGTTCCAACGGGCAGGGCACTTCGCCGCGATCTGGCCCGTCCGGGGGATCTTCTGGCCGTAACAGGAACGCTTGGCGATTCTGCGCTTGGATTAGAAGTGTTGAACGGCAATCTCTCCGTTCTTGATGCCGATGATGCAGATTTTCTGAAGAACCGTTATTGGTTGCCGCAGCCCCGCATAACGGCGGGTTTGGCCTGTGTGGACCTAAATGCCCGTATCGCGGCGATGGATATCTCAGACGGACTATCTGGTGATTGCCGCAAAATCTGCATTGCTTCGGGCGTTGGCATGGAAATCACCCGTGACGCCATCCCGCTGTCACCTGCGGCGAAGGCGGTTGTTCATCTTGAGCCGGGGAAGTGGGAACGTATTTTGGCCGGTGGGGACGATTACGAGCTTCTGATTGCAGGACAAGCTCAAGATATCAAGGCCTTGGGCGAGACAGTTACCGTGATCGGCAAGGTAACAGATGAAGTTGGAACTGTGTCGTTACTTGGACCAGATGGAAAAATGGCCGAACTCGCAGAAGGCGGGTTCGACCATTTTCGATAAAGTGTTTAGCATTCGGTCAATTGCGAATTAGATCTTATTGACCTTCGCTGAACCGGCCAAGGTTGCCAAAAAGCTGTTGCAGGATCGTCAATTCACGTCCGGCTGTTGGTGTTACACGGTTCGTCGGGATGACGGGTTTGCCGTCTTCCAGATCATATTCGCTCAGAATTTCGACGCGATTGGCGGAATCGAAGCTGATCAGAACGACTTTCTGTTCCACCGTTTCCGGTTCAAAGAAGGCAACTGTTTCGGTGACTCTGGAAATATACAGCCAGACGTTTTCGTCAAAGGCAGCGATGGTGGAAGGTGAGCCCAAAATATCGGTCACATCACCTTTGGTCGATTCTCCAACCGATATCTGTTCAAGCTGTTCTGGTTCCGGTGCGTTGCCACGTGAGGCAATTGTCGGGCTACATGCAGAGACAAAGGCAATAGCCAGTCCTGCCAGCATGATCAGGGGAATGCGGGTAGTTTTATTATGCATGAAGCTCACCTGAGCGACCCTCTTGTTGAAGCCAAACCGGAATTGCCTTGAGTTTCTGCGCTAGGCGCATGATATTGCCGGGCAATGTCTGGGGCAGGGTTGCCCCAATGGAATTTACGGCATTCTGCGTGCCATGGCAGGAATGTCAACGAAGGAGTGTTACTGTTGTTTGGATGGCTGAAGAAAAAAGACCGCAAGCAAACCGCAGCGTTCGAGCTTTACACGGCAATGGTAACCCAGGCGCGTCAACCGGACTTCTATGCGAAGGTCGGTGTGCCCGATACAATGGAAGGTCGTTTTGACCTTATTCTGGTGCATGCGTTCATCCTGTTTCGCCGCCTTAAGGCAGATGACGGAGACCGTGATCTCGCGCAATATATTTTTGACGTGATGTTTGCCGACCTTGACCAGAATATGCGTGAAATGGGGATTGGTGACGTTGGGATCCTGAAACGGATCCGCAAAATGTCAGAATCCTATCACGGGCGTATTGTGGCCTATGAAGAAGGTGTTCAGTCAGGCGCAGCCGAGCTTGCAGCCGCATTGGACCGGAATCTTTTTGCTGATTGCGAGATCAGCAACGAACAACTGATGGCGATGGTCGGATATGTGCATGACGCATTGGCCGCGCTTGAAAATCAAACCATTTTGCAAATGCAGAACGGTGCCGTGCATTTTCCCGATGTACCACGTGTCGCCGTCTCTGACCCGCAATAGAAAGAATGAACTGATGTCTGATAAATTTACTCCTGAGTTTTCCCGCATCGTCAAAACTGACGAGCAGGTAAAAACCAAAGAAAAACTTGTTATCGAAGCGAACGAAGCAGAACGCGCAGGATTGGCCAAACGTTTTGAGCTTGTTGCCATCGATAGCTTGAAAGCCGAACTTGAAATTAAAACGGCATCGAATGGCGAAGTTACCGTGCGCGGGCCAATGAACGCGCAAATCGTTCAGCGCTGTGTGGCAACGCTTGAGCCGGTTCCCGAGGTTATCGAAGATACGGTCGAGGTTCTCTTCTCGCCGCATGTGTCAGAAGCAGACATGCCGTCAAACCCCGACGATCTTGAAGATCTGTCTGAAGAAGAGTTGATGGCGTTGCTTGATCAGCCAGAACCGCTGGTGGATGGCATGATTGATGTCGGCGAGGTTGTCGCGCAGTTTCTTGCTGTTGCGATGGACCCATATCCGCGCAAAGATGATGCGGAACTGCCGGACTCGATCCAGTCCGAAGAAGATGCCCAAGAAGATAAACCCAACCCGTTCGCACAGCTTGCAGGCCTTAAAGAGCAGCTTGAAAAGAAAAAATAGTAGCTGTAATCGTCGCAAGAGCGGATGATTAGGCACTATGAATATGCCGGTGTTAACCAGCATTGCACTTTTATAAGTCATAGTATCGGTGGTTTGGCTGCTGTGCGATTGGTCATCAGTTTCGGCTTTGCCTTGTATCTGGTTGAGAATTCCGGTAATTACGGGCGTTCCGGCCAGTTGATGATGGACGAGACCTTTTGGTCAGTCTGCCGGGTATCCGGTTCAGAGATTTTAGAACAACCATAAGAGAAGACTTTGCCTGAACAGGTTTGCATATCACTTGACGCGATGGGAGGAGACCACGCGCCAGACATGGTCGTGGCGGGTGCTGAAATTGCACTCAAACGACTTCCCCATCTCAAGTTTCTGATGTTTGGTGATGAAGCGCAGTTAAAGCCGCTGCTTGCCAAATATCCTACCTTGGAAGCTGTGAGTGAAATTCGCCACGCGACGCAGGAAGTCTCGATGGAAGACAAGCCTTCCGTTGCCCTGCGTCAGCGCCGTGATTCCAGCATGCGTCTTGCGATCAACGCCGTCAAAGAGGGCGATGCGCAAGGTGTTGTATCTGCTGGTAATACTGGTGCCCTTATGGCAATGGCGAAGTTTGTTCTGAAAACGGTGCGCGGAATCGATCGCCCGGCCATTGCGACCTATATGCCCACACAGCGTGGCGAGACTGTCATGCTTGATTTAGGGGCAAACATCGAGTGCGACGAACATAATCTGGTTCAATTTGCACTGATGGGTGAAGTCTTTGCACGCATCCTGTTCGGACTTGAAAAACCGTCGGTCGGTTTGCTCAATGTCGGGATTGAGGAGCTCAAGGGCAATGAGTCGGTCAAGAAGGCCTCGGCAATCTTGCGCGATATTGATCTGCCAATCCGTTTCGAAGGTTTTGTTGAGGGGGATGACCTTGCCAAAGGGACCGTCGATGTCATTGTGACGGATGGCTTTACTGGTAACGTTGCCCTGAAAACCGCAGAGGGGACAGCCCGTCTTTTGGTGCATTTCCTGCGCGAAACCTTCAAAAGCTCTTTCTTTGCAAAAATCGGTTACCTTCTTGCGCGTCGTTCGCTGCAGCGTTTCCGGGATCGCATGGATCCGCGCCGTTATAACGGCGCGATGTTGCTTGGTCTCAATGGTATTGCTGTTAAAAGCCATGGCGGCACAGACGCACTTGGGTTTTCCAACGCCATCGGGGTTTGCCACGACTTGATCGTCAATAACCTCAATGACACAATCAAAAGTGAACTTGCCATTTTTGAGCAGTCCATGAGCGGCTTGGAAAAAGCTCAGGAAGAAGTTGCCGTTCCTGTTGGTCAAGCCAACTGATCAACCCATCAACACAATAGAAAGCTGGCGGTCCCCAAGTCATGACAATTCGTTCTCGCATTATTGGTTGCGGTTCATATCTACCTGCAAACGTCGTAACCAATGATGATTTGTCCAAGCGCGTCGATACATCCGATGAATGGATCGTTGCGCGGACAGGCATTCGCCAGCGCCATATCGCGGCCGAGGATGAAACGACCAGTGATCTTGCCTGTGCCGCGGCAAACAAGGCGATGGAACATGCAGGTGTTACTGCTGATGATATCGACCTGATTATCGTTGCAACGGCAACACCTGATAATACGTTCCCGGCAACGGCTACCAAGGTGCAGAACCGTCTTGGTGTGAAAGGTTTCGCATTTGATGTGCAGGCGGTGTGTTCGGGCTTTATTTACGCCCTGACGACAGCAGACATGTACATCCGAAACGGGCAGGCCAAAACAGCACTGGTTATTGGTGCGGAAACATTTTCGCGTATCCTTGACTGGGAAGACCGTCGAACCTGTGTGTTGTTTGGTGATGGGGCAGGCGCAGTCGTTGTTCAGGCGACAGAGGGCAACGGTTCAACTGACGACCACGGTATTCTTGCAAGTCGCCTGCATTCGGACGGCAGCAAATACGAGCTTCTTTATGTCGATGGCGGGCCATCGGCAACCCAAACGGTTGGGCATTTGCGCATGGAAGGTCAGGAAGTCTTCCGCCATGCGGTGACCAACCTTGCCAGCGTTATTCGCGAAGTTCTTGGCGATACCGGGCTTGACCCGGATGATATCGACTGGCTTGTGCCCCATCAGGCCAACCAGCGTATCCTTGATAGCACTGCGCGCAAGTTTGGCATTTCCAAAGACAAGGTTGTTGTGACCGTTGATCGTCACGCCAATACGTCGGCAGCGTCTATACCATTGGCGTTGGCCGAAGCGGTCCATGACGGGCGCGTTCAACGCGGCGATATTGTGGTTCTCGAAGCGATGGGCGGCGGATTTACCTGGGGCGCTTCACTTGTTCGTTGGTAACAGCGGCTTGGAAAGTGGCAGAAGTCCTCAAAAACACGTGAAAATCTTAAAAATCGCAACATTCCGCCTTAAAGCAGTGTATCCTGTTGATATTGACTGATTTCGCTACCAGATATAACCTTGTGTATAATGTCCCGAAATAAGGAGGCGGCCTGTCATGTCGGAAACAACGATTACCCGTGCGGATCTCGCTGAAGCCGTTTACCAGGAAGTAGGTCTGTCGCGGAACGAGTCCGCCCAGCTGCTTGAAACTGTGCTTGATGAAATTTCGACTGCGTTGATCAAGGATGAGGTCGTAAAGATTTCTTCCTTTGGAAGTTTTTCTGTTCGTCAGAAAGGCCAACGCATCGGACGCAACCCGAAAACGGGGGAAGAAGTGCCAATTCTTCCGCGTAAGGTGCTTGTCTTCCGGCCGTCACAGGTCCTGAAAGCCCGAATTAACGCTTAAGAAAAAGAACTCATGAAAACGAACTTGGGGGCTGCGGCGGGACCTTCCCGCCGGACAGCAAAGTCTGACTCTGCTTTTCGAACAATTAGCGAGGCTGCAAAGGAGCTTGGTCTTCCGCAGCACGTTCTAAGGTTCTGGGAATCGAAGTTTCCCCAGATTCAACCGATGAAACGGGCCGGTGGGCGGCGTTACTACCGCCCCGAAGACATCGAATTCCTCGGCAAAATCCGCGCTCTTTTGCACGACCAGGGTTTTACGATCAAAGGGGTTCAAAAGCTTCTTGATCAGAACAAGGGCAAGCTGCCCTCGGAAATTTCCGTGTCTGCGCAGGATGTAGACCAGGCCAAACCCGCATCGGTTCAGATTGCGGCTGTTTCAGAGCCAGATCGTTCAGCGAGCATGGATAAAACAGCGCTTCGAACCGTTTTAAGCGAACTTGAAGACCTTCAATCCATCCTGCGGTCGAGCCTGCAGAATATCAAAAAAAATCCGTAAAAATCATTTGCGTCTTTGGCGCGGCACCGCTATTTATCGAGCCGCGCCAAACGGCGCATCTACGGTCGGAGCGTGGCGCAGCCTGGTAGCGCACCTGCATGGGGTGCAGGGGGTCGGAGGTTCGAATCCTCTCGCTCCGACCAATTAT
>ERZ1699656.117-NODE-117-length-12267-cov-17.592120_pt1 | contig 12267 bp, 11 predicted proteins | sample MGYA00581514_ERZ1699656 | MGnify/ENA primary metagenome ERZ1699656 (study PRJEB42348, sample SAMEA6618691) | metagenome | isolation source: Polyester-degrading enrichment culture growing on monomer 1,4-butanediol, B | collected 2019-04-14 ...
AAATGATCGTGTATCGAAATAACAGAGCAGGCAGACCGATGAAAATTGCCAACACAAACGGCAATACCGGCCAGAAAGCCAACCTGATTATCCGAAAACCCAAGGCAACGGACGGCGCGGCTGTGAACAGCCTGATCGCCGACTGCAAGCCATTGGACGAGAATTCGATGTATTGCAATTTGCTGCAGTGTTCACACTTTTCAGACACATGCGCGATTGCCGAACTGAACGGCGAAGCTGTTGGCTTTGTTTCCGGTTACATCGTACCAAGCACCCCAGACCAACTTTTCATCTGGCAAGTCGCGGTTTCACCAAAGGCCCGTGGCCTGCGTCTGGCAAAGCGCCTCATTCTTGATATTCTGGATCGCCCGTCGTGCCATGACGTTTCGCAACTGAACACGACGATCACGTCGACCAACGCTCCGTCTCAGGGTGTATTCCGCTCTGTCGCCCGCGAACTGGGTGCGGATGTGAAGCGTAAAGTTCAATTCGAACGTGAAACCCACTTCGAAGGCGCTGCTGCCAGCGAGATTCTTTGGCAGATCGGCCCGTTTGAACGTGAAGACGTCGAACGCGTTGCCGCCTGATCCGGCTGCCTGAATTTTCACCACCTTGATTGTAACAAGCGGCCTTGGTCGCGGTGGAACATCCGGCCCGCCGGAACGTTTGTCATGACAGGTGGACTTTGATTTTTTCCCAATCTGAAAGAGGGAACCATGACTGTATTTGATCGCCTTGAATCGGAAGTTCAGAGCTATGCACGCTCCTTCCCCGTTACTTTTGACAATGCCGAGGGCGCCTGGCTTACGGACCTTGACGGTAACCGCTATCTTGACTTCCTTGCTGGTGCCGGCAGCCTGAACTATGGCCATAACCACCCGGTCCTTCAGGAAAAACTGATTGATTATATCAAATCAAATGGCATCACCCATGGCCTGGACATGCACACCAAAGCCAAGGAAGCATTCTTGACCGCGCTTGAAAGCAAAATTCTCAAGCCGCGTGACATGGAATACAAAGTGCAGTTTACCGGTCCGACCGGCACCAATGCAGTCGAAGCTGCCTTGAAGCTCGCCCGTCGTGTCAAAGGTCGCGAAACTGTTATTTCGTTTACCAACGGCTTCCATGGCTGCACGCTGGGTTCGCTCGCCATAACGGGTAACGAACATCACCGTGGCGCTGCTGGCGTATCGCTTGATAACGCTGTTGCGGTTCCGTTTGACGGTTACATGGGCGACGGCGCTGATACTACCGAATATCTGGATCGCGTTCTGTCGGACAACTCAAGTGGCGTGGCCCTGCCCGCTGCCGTGATTGTCGAAACCCTTCAGGGTGAAGGCGGTCTGAATGCTGCTGACTTTGGCTGGCTCAAGAACCTTGAGAAAGTCTGCCGTAAACACGACATCCTCCTGATTGTTGATGACATTCAGGCTGGTTGTGGTCGTACGGGGACGTTCTTTAGCTTCGAGCCTGCTGGTATCAAGCCGGACATGATCACCCTGTCGAAGTCGCTTTCGGCATATGGTCTTCCGCTTGCTGTGGTCCTGATGAAACCGGAATTTGATGTCTGGCACCCGGGTGAACATAACGGCACCTTCCGTGGTAACAACCACGCGTTTGTGACTGCCGCTGCCGCCCTGGACCATTTCTGGTCGGATGACAAATTCGCAGCCGATGTGCGTGACAAGGCCGAATTCCTTGGCAACCGCCTCGAAGAGATTGCCGAACGTTATGGCGACGGCAAACTTTATCGCAAAGGCCGCGGCCTGATGCAGGGCATCTGCTTTGAAAGCGGTGAACTGGCCTCGAAAGTCACCAAGGAATGCTTCAAGCACAATCTGGTCATCGAAACCAGTGGTCCCGAAGATGAAGTGGTTAAATGCCTTGTGCCTTTGATCATCTCAAAGCAGGATTTGGCACATGGTCTGGAAATCCTTGAACTGGCAACCGCCAAAGCCATGGGCAAGGAAGTTATCCCGACCAAAGCTGCTGCTGAGTAATAGTTTGGGCGGCGCCACGGGTGCCGCCCTGCCCCACAACTTAATGATATCAAAGAGTTAATAATGATTGTTCGTACTCTGAAAGAATGTGAAGCATCCGGTCGTCGCGTGGTTTCGGATAACTGGGAAAGCACCCGCCTGTCGCTTGCCGAAGACGGCATGGGGTTCTCGTTCCACATCACGACCATCTATGCCGGCACTGAAACCGAGATCTGCTACGCGAACCATTTCGAGACGGTTTATTGCATCTCGGGTAATGGTGAAGTCGAAACGCTTGCGGATGGCAAAAAATACAAGATCGAGCCGGGTACGGTTTACATCCTCGACAAACATGACCGTCACTACCTGCGTGGTGGCACCGAAGACATGGTTGTCGCATGTGCCTTTAACCCGCCGCTCAATGGTCGCGAAGTACATGACGAGAACGGGGTATACCCGCTCGATGGTGATGCACTCGCCAGCTAAGTAAGACTCTTGCGTTCGGGGCGGCGGAACTCGACCGCCCCGAACGCGCACGAGCATATATTTTCAAGGATACGCCCCCAAAGGAGGCAACATGCTTTCAGCCCAGAATAAAACGGACGCTGGGCATAGCGTTCACAAGATCGGTGGTACGTCGATGACCCAGGTTGATGCGGTCATGGACAACATTCTGGTCGGCAACCGCAGCGAAAAAGAACTGTACAACCGGGTCTTTGTCGTTTCAGCATACGGTGGGTTCACCGACCTTTTGCTGGAAAACAAAAAGACCGGCGAGGCAGGTGTTTATCAGCTTTATGCCGGTTCCGAGACCGACTGGGCTTGGGGCGATGCCCTGACCAAGGTTTCCGAGAAAATGTGTGCGATCAACGAAGAAATCTTTGGCGATGCACCTGAATTGAAATTGGCGAATGTCTTTGTACAGGAACGTATCGAAGGCACACGTAGTTGCCTGATGGACCTCCATCGTCTGTGCAGCTTCGGCCATTTCAAACTCGAAAAACATCTTCTGACCGTTCGTGAAATGCTTTCGGCGATTGGTGAAGCCCATAGTGCGCACAACACCATGTTGCTGCTTCGGGCCAAGGGCGTGAACGCCGTGTTTGCAGATCTATCAGGCTGGCGTGAGCCAGAGGCCTCCAGCCTTGATGGTCGCATCAACAAGGTGTTTGAAGATATTGATCTGCCCAACCAGCTTGCGATTGCAACGGGCTATGCCCAATGCAGCGAAGGTTTGATGAGCATCTATGGTCGTGGCTACAGTGAAGTGACCTTCTCGCGTATTGCGTGCCTGACTCAGGCGCGCGAGGCGATCATTCACAAGGAATTCCATCTGTCGAGTGCCGACCCGCGCATCGTTGGTGAAGATGCTGTGCGTCCGATTGGCCGCACCAGCTACGACGTGGCTGACCAGTTGTCGAACATGGGCATGGAAGCCATCCACCCGCGTGCAGCCAAAGGTCTGCGTCAGCACGACATTCCGCTTCGGATCGCCAATACCTTTGAGCCGGAACATCCCGGTACGGTTATTGATGATCACTGGGAGCCGGAAAACAGCCGTGTTGAAATCGTGACCGGCGTCCCGACCGCGTTCGAGATTGAAGTATTCAATCAGGATATGGTTGGTGTTCCTGGTGGCGAAGAAGCGATCCTGAGCGTCCTTAAACGTTACAAGGTTCCGACCGTTACCAAGAACCTCAATGCCAACACAATCACGCACTATGTGGCTGCACCGCTCAAGCAGATCCGCCGTTGCGTTGACGAGATCGAGGAAAACCAGCCCGAAGCAACCGTTCAGACCCGCAAGGTCGCAATTGTCTCGGTGATTGGTGCAAACATCGAACAGCCTGGCCTGTTTGCCCGTGCTGTATCGATCCTTGATGATGCAGGCGTCGAGCTGGTGGCATCGCACTATCCGAGCCGCCGTGTCGATCTGCAGTTTGTTGTTGCCGAAAGCGACTTCAACAACGCGATCGTCGCCCTGCACCGTGGTCTCGTCGAAGGCAAAAAAGAAGAAAGCGCATCATCAAATAAAAACAACAATGATAGCGCTTCGAAACAGGAAAAGCTCAAGGCTGCATAAGCCATAAGGGCATCCGAACATCACATCGAAACCCGCAAGTGCCATTTTGGTCTTGCGGGTTTTGTTTTGCAAAAATCATATCCTTGTCAGTGGTGGTGCAGCGCGATAGGACTTGTTTCAGGGCAACCAAAAAAACGGGATCGACCACATGACGACCAATAACAGCAAAGCCATCAATGAACTTCTTGAAGTCATGGCAAAACTTCGTGATCCCGATGGTGGCTGCCCGTGGGATTTGGAGCAGGATTTCTCAACCATTGCCCCCTACACGATCGAAGAAGCCTACGAAGTAGCCGATGCCATTGCCGACAATGACATGCCCGAACTTTGCAATGAACTTGGCGATCTGCTCCTACAGGTGGTTTTCCACGCGCAAATGGCAAAGGAAGCAGGACATTTCGAATTTGAAGACGTCGCCAACAGCATCGTTTCAAAAATGATCAACCGCCATCCGCACGTATTTGGTGACGGGGATGCTACGACGACCGATGGCGTCAATCAGACTTGGGAAAAGATCAAGGCCGCCGAACGCGCCCGGAAGGCCGAGGACAAAGGCCACGAACGCCACAGCGCCCTTGATGGTGTGGCAAGCGCACTTCCGGCATTGATGCGCGCAGAAAAGCTTACCAAACGTGCCGCCCGTGTTGGCTTTGACTGGCCGAGCACAGACGAAGTCTTTGACAAACTGCATGAAGAGATAGACGAACTTAAAGCCGAAATGACGGAAAACCCGGACCCTGCACGCTTGCAGGACGAACTTGGCGATATGCTGTTTGTGATGGCAAATCTGGCGCGCAAAATCGGCGTTGATCCTGAAGTCGCCCTTCGCGGTGCTAATCACAAATTCACCAGACGGTTTCATTTCATCGAGGACGCGCTGGCCCGTGATGGCAAAACAGCTAAGGATTCAAACCTTGCAGAAATGGATGATCTTTGGAATCTGGCAAAAAAGACAGAGCGCGGCCAGGTTTGAGCCGTCTTAGCTAAATAACGGCATCAGGATTTCATTGATCTCTGCCCAGAGCTCCTCGGAACTGGCGCACAGTAACCCCGGTGCCATCGCATTGGCATTATATTCGTTATCGCGATCAGATGTGATGTAGCGGGCATATCCACCCGCTTCACGCACCAGCAAGGTTCCCGGCGCATGATCCCAAGGTTTGAGCGTACGGTAGGCACAAAAATCATATGCACCGCGCGCCACTTCTTCGTATTCCGCCCCGCAACACGAATAATGCGCAACATCGGCAAAGAAATCGAGATGCCCGTAATGATTGCGGATACGGTCGCGGGCAAAAGAGATCAGAAACCCCTTCGCATCCGCTGGCTTCATGATATTTGAACGCACCGAAACAGGCTCGCCCTCATAGCGCGTGCCTGCCCCCTTCTCTGCCACAGTCGCCGCACCCTCGATCGGATCAATGATCCATGCAGCGACGGTTTCACCGCCAGCATAAAGACCAACCATGCATCGAAACGGCTGCCGATGATTGGCAAAGTTTTTCGTGCCATCCACCGGATCAATGATCCAAAAGGGCTCATCACCAGAAAACACACGGTCTTGAAGTTTCGGGTCCGCATGAGCGGCTTCTTCGCCCAACGCTCGACTGCCCGGCAGAAGATCCGTCAGGCGGCGTGTCAGAACGCGCTCTGCTTCGGTATCGGCAATGGTGACAAGATCAAGCGCATGGGTTTTGGTATCGATATCGGCATCGTCCAACTGACCAAAACGCGGTGCGATTTCGGCAGCCGACACTTCCCGGATGATCTCCGTTACCTTATCCATATCGACTTTAATCGTCACACGCTCTCTCCTTGTTGGTTCTAGACCAAGTGTATTTCCAGCCCGGACTTCGCACACCAATCCTCGAAGCGCCCGACACGGGTGGTATCCACACGTACTTGAACGGCAATGCCATCAGCACCTTCGTTGCGCTTAAGGACTTCACCCTGCTCGTAAAGCTTTGCAAGCGACTTTCCGTCTGCATATGGCACGCAAAGCTCAAAGATCGGCATGTCTTCGGTGAGCCTGTCTTCGATCAGATCAAGCAACGCATTGCAGTTCGTGCCCTTAACCGCAGAAATCGCAATGGTGTTGTCATGACGAGCGGCATATTCGGACACAGCCTGCAGATCATCGCCTTCGAGTTGGTCAATTTTGTTAAGGGCCTCGACCAATTCTTCACCGTCGATCGCCTTTTGCAGTCCCAGTTCTTTCAGAACTTCAAGAACATCCAGCTTTTGCTCTTCGGTTTCGGGCGAAGATGCGTCGCGGACATGAACAATCAAATCTGCTTCAAGCACTTCTTCAAGTGTCGCACGGAAGGCCGCGACAAGATCGTGCGGCAGGTCGGACACAAATCCAACCGTGTCTGACAAGATAACCTTGCGGCCGCTGGGCAGAACAAGCCCGCGCATTGTCGGATCAAGCGTCGCAAACAGCATGTCCTCGGCAAAGACTTCCGACAACGTCAGCTGATTAAACAACGTTGATTTTCCGGCGTTGGTATATCCCACCAAAGCAACAATCGGATAAGGTACCCGGCGGCGGGCTTCACGATGAAGTTCGCGCGTCCGTTTGACTTCTTCAAGTTCACGACGAAGTTTGGCGAGCTTGTCACCAATCAAACGACGGTCAATCTCGATCTGTCTTTCACCCGGTCCGGCAAGGAACCCGCGACCACCACGCTGACGTTCAAGGTGCGTCCAGGTCCGAACAAGACGCGAGCGCTGATAACTCAGCAACGCCAACTGGACCTGCAAACGACCTTCACGAGTACGCGCACGGTCGGCAAAGATTTCAAGAATCAAACCGGTACGGTCAATGACCTTGCATTTCCACTCCCGTTCCAGATTACGCTGCTGGATCGGTGTCAGAATGCCATTGATCATGACAATGTCAGCTTCTTCCGCCTTGATTTGTAGGCCAAGCCGTTCAGTAACGCCCTTGCCAAACAAGGTCGAAGGACGCAACTTTGCAATGGGCACAATATCTGCGCCCACCACTTCAAAATCCAATGCACCCGTCAAACTGATCGCTTCTTCCAGACGTGACGAAGCGTCGCGCCAGCTCCCGGTTGGGTCTGCGCGTTTTAGTTCCGGATGGAAAACCAGGACCCGGGGGGAATAAGGCGCATCGCCGCCCCCCGAAGTCAGAGACTCGTCAGCTATTTTCTTCTTCCGTCGCAGGCTGGCTCGGATCAAACAACTTGATCGGGGTTGTTGGCATTACCGTCGAAATCGCGTGTTTGTACACGAGCTGAGTATGAGCATCGCGCCGCAGCAAAACAGAGAAATTGTCAAACCAGGTGATGATGCCCTGCAATTTGACTCCGTTGACCAGAAACACGGTAACCGGCGTTTTGTTTTTACGGCAATAATTCAGGAATACGTCCTGAACATTTTGTGATTTTTCCGCCATTGGTTAGACCTAGCCTTCTTTTATGAGCGTTTTTTTGGTTTCGGGCGGCCAAGGAAAATGTGGAACCGTCGACGTACAGGTCTGTCACGATTCCGGCCCCATTTTTAATGACCTGTACGAACTATAAGACTTTCGAGAAGCTTTTTACAACCCTTACAAGCGCCTCGCAATCAGCGAAATGCCAATCAGGGCTGAGAGTCGCGGAATTCTGCGTGTCACTGTCACCGGTTATTTCGTCCCCGATCAGGATTGCCGTGGCTCCGACATTGCGTGCACATTGAATATCGACCACGCTATCACCAACAAACCACAGATTCTCATATTGCGACGCCGAAGAGTCGCCCATCGCCAGATGGACCGGATCGGGTGCCGGTTTGTCGTTGGCAGCATCTGTTGCACCAACAATTTTGCCAAAAAACGGGGTCCATTCAAGGTGATCGGCTTCCTTGCGCAAGAAGTCGCCATTTTTGTTACTGACAATCCCGATATAGGTTCCGTTATCACGCAGTGCACACAACAAATCATGCGCACCGGCAAGTGGCGTCAGCGTTTGAAGATGGATGGACTGGAAATGTCCATAAAAGCTGTCTTTGGCAGCCAACCATTTATCTTCCCCAAACAGGATCGGAAAACTATCACGCATTGATCGCGCAACCCGCTGTTTGGTTTCCTCAAGTGACCAGGGTTCCTTGCCAAATTCCTCAAGCGTCATATTCAAAGCTGCCTGAATGGTGCCCCAGCTATCGACAAGGGTGTTATCCCAGTCAAAAATGACGGCATTTGGCGGTTGGGGCAATTTGTCAGACATTTGAATTTCCGGTGGCTTGGTGGGCATTTATTTGTGTGAGGATAAAAAACGCCTGCCCGATCAGAAATATTCCAGCCGGACAGCAAACATCTTCTCAACCTTTTTGATCTGTTCCGATCCGGCAAATACGACGATACGGTCATTGGCCTCAATCACGGTGGCGGCACGCGGCATGACAACCTCACCATTACGCAGGATCGCACCAAACACCACACCGGCCGGCATCGAGATATCCTTGATCGCCTTGCCAACGATTGGCGCTGTCTCAAGGGCTTCGGCCTCAAGCACCTCGCCAAATCCTTCAGACAGGCTGTGAACGGCGCGGATACGCCCGCGGCGAACGTGATGAAGGATCGTCGAAACCGTTGTCATGCGTGGACTGATCACAACATCGACGCCCAGCTCAGACACCAGCGAGTTATAGGTGCTTTTGTTGATTAGCGTCAGAGCACGCGGGCAGCCATAGCGTTTCGCCAGAAGAGACGCCAGAATGTTGGTTTCATCGTCATTGGTCAGCGCCACAACGGCTTCGGCATTCCCGACATTGGCTTCTTCAAGAAGTTCCGGATCAAGTACGTCCCCACGAAGCACCACGCTTTTCTTGGGCAGTTTCTGCGCGACAAAGCGTGCCCTTTCCGGGTCTTCCTCGACCAGGCGGGTTGTCACCCCCGGGAAGTTCCGATTGATTTCCTCGGCAAGGAACAAGGCGATGTTGCCGCCACCGAAAATCACGATGCGACGCGCTTCGGGGTCTTCGTGACCAAAGGCCGACATCGCCCGATCAACCTGATCGCTGGACACCGCAAGATACACAAGATCCCCGGCCAACATCTGATCATCCCCTTTGGGATAGACCGCCTTGTCGCCACGGATCATCCCAAGGATCGAGATATTCAGATCCGGGAACAGTTGGTGCAATTGGCGCAGGGGCGTGTTGATCACCGGGCAGTCGTCGCTGCATCGAATGCCAAGGATTTTAACCTTGTCATCGGCAAACGGGATCATGTCAAACGCGCCGGGTGCCTGAAGGCGACGTGCAACCGCACGTGCAACTTCCATCTCAGGTGAAATCACAACATCAATCGGCAGTTTTTCACGGCCAAACAAGCTGGCCCATTCAGGCTGCAAGTACGTCTGACTGCGGATACGGGCAATTTTGGTTGGCACATTAAACAGCGAATGCGCCACCTGACAGGCCGTCATGTTGACTTCATCGGCAAAGGTCACGGCAATGAGCATGTCCGCTTCTTCCGCGCCTGCCTGCTGCAACACGTCAGGATGCGAACCAAACCCGATGATACCTTTGACTTCCAGTGTATCGGAAATCTTGCGCACCAGTTCTTCGGACTGGTCGATCACGGTTACATCATTGTTTTCCGCAGCCAGGTATTTGGCAATGTGGAAACCCACCTGCCCGGCGCCGCAAATGATGACCTTCATGTTGTATTCTCCCGTTCACAACAGCCCAAGGTAATGGTGGGCCTATTGGCCGCTAACACCAAGGCTTTTCAGCTTGCGGTGCAATGCTGAACGTTCCATTCCGACAAAACTGGCCGTTTTAGAGATATTGCCACCAAATCGGTCAATCTGCGTCTGGAGATACTCTTTTTCAAACATCTCTCGTGCTTCGCGCAGCGGCAATGCCATGATTTCACTGGTTTTGTCAAAACTAAGTGACGTTGGCATATCAGAAAACAGCTCTGATGGCAGCATCTTGCCGCTGATCAGATCGACCTTGTCTTCATCGTCTGGCGCCATGATCATCAATCTTTCGATCACATTGCGCAACTGACGTACATTTCCGGGCCAGTCATAGGCATGCAGTGTTGCCATGGCTTCGGGCGAGAGTTTTCGTTTAGGAAGACCGGTTGCATCGGCATAGCGGTCTAGAAATGTCTCCGCCAGCGTCGGAATATCATCTCGTCGCTGCTGTAAGGACGGCACTTCAAGCGGCACCACATTCAGGCGGTAATACAGATCCTGCCTGAACAGCTGTTCGGATATGCGCTGTTCAAGGTCACGCGCCGTTGTCGCGATGACGCGTACATCGACGTTAACCGGGACCGATCCCCCGACACGCTCAAACGTCTGGTCTTGAAGAACGCGCACGATCTTGCCTTGCGTTTCCAGCGGCATATCAGCCACTTCATCAAGCAAAAGCGTACCGCCATGGGCTAGTTCGAGAACACCAGTACGCGCTTCGCGCTCTGCCGTCGCGACCGCACCAAACAGGTTTTCTTCCATGGTATCCGGCGAGATGTTCGCACAATTCAGAACCACAAATGGTGCTTCAGCGCGGGCAGATTTTTGATGAATAAGGCGCGCGACAACTTCCTTGCCCGACCCGGCCGGTCCATGGATCAGGACACGACTGCCGGTTCTGGCAACCCGCTCGGCCGATTGACGAAGATTGTTAATCATCGAAGAATTGCCAACCAATTCGGTATCGCCGCCGGCGCGCAGGGTCAGCTCACGATTTTCACGCCGCAGACGCGCATCATCAATGGCACGTTCCACAACCATCAATAGGCGATCCGTATTGAACGGTTTTTCTATGAAGTCGTAGGCCCCGATACGCGACGCCTCAAGCGCGGTTTCAATATTGCCGTGCCCCGAAATCATAACAACGGGGACTTCGCTGTGTTCGCGCTTGATCAGTTTGAGCGTCTCAATGCCATCATGATCACTTTGATCCATCCAGATATCGAGAACAACAAGGCTTGGCCGACGTGCCGCCACTTCGGACAAAGCCCCCTGACTTGATCCAGCCTGACGTGTTGTGTAGCCCTCGTCTTCGAGAATACCCGATATCAAAGCCCGAATATCTTCTTCATCGTCGACAATAAGAATGTCGTGCGCCATTTTATGACCAAATCAATCTTTGTTTTGTTGCGATTTTGACAATCAATCAATTGTCTGAGGAATGTGTATCCCGCGCCACACTAGCTGTTTCGGCTTCGATGACTTTGGGGAAGGATAGCGTAATCGTTGCACCACTTTCAACGCCGTCGGAGAGTATAAGCTCTCCGCCATGGTCTTCCATGATTTTCTTTACGATCGCCAATCCCAGTCCGGTTCCCTTTGATCGGGTCGTGACATAGGGTTCAGTCAGACGTTCACGATGTTCCGCCGGAAGCCCCTTGCCGTTATCAGAAACGGCAACAAACACACGCTGATTGTCCGGGGATTCTGCAACGGAAATTTCGATCTTGCCCGGTGGCAATTCCCCGTCTGATGGTTTTTCGCGGCCTTCAATGGCTTCGGCCGCATTCTTTAACGTGTTGATCAGGCACTGGTTTACTTGGTGCGCGTCACACGAAATCTGCAGGTTTGCAACACCTTCACGATCGAAATCATAGGCGATATCGGTGTGCGCCTGTTTTTGCAGGAATACCGCACTTTTTACCAACTCACCGATATTTTCCGACCGCATGGTCGGCGATGGCATACGGGCGAAGCTTGAAAATTCGTCAACCATGCGTCCGATATCGGAAACCTGACGGATAATCGTATCCGTGCAGGTCTTGAACACTTCCTGATCATCATCAATTTGCTTGAGGTAGCGGCGCTTCAAACGTTCTGCCGAAAGCTGGATCGGGGTAAGCGGGTTTTTGATTTCGTGCGCAATCCGTCGCGCAACATCCGCCCATGCTGCCATCCGCTGTGCGGTTTGAAGTTCTGTTACGTCATCAAATGTCACGACGTAACCAAACACCGTACCATCATCGGCCCATTCGGCGGTCACACGCGCCAGAAGTGTCAGATTAACACCATCGCGGCGGATTTCGATCTGGCGCGGTTTACTGCGATCACCATCCCGGCCAAAATCATCAAACAACGGCTGAAATTCCGGAATTACTTCCGTCAATTCTTGTGCAATATGCCCATCAAGGTCCAGACCAAGCAGGTTCGAAGCACTACTGTTTGGAAGATCGATTTTGCGCTCCGGGTCCAGACCAATCACGCCTGCAGTCAC
>ERZ1699656.122-NODE-122-length-11840-cov-8.102820_pt1 | contig 11840 bp, 10 predicted proteins | sample MGYA00581514_ERZ1699656 | MGnify/ENA primary metagenome ERZ1699656 (study PRJEB42348, sample SAMEA6618691) | metagenome | isolation source: Polyester-degrading enrichment culture growing on monomer 1,4-butanediol, B | collected 2019-04-14 ...
CTCGACGTCTATCCACGAACCAGCCGCCCACCCTCACCTACACCGTCATCTGCGAAGAGCCACCTTGGTCCCAGGTCAGGCTGCCTCGCAATGCGGAAGGCAGATCCCGGACGGTCGCGATGAGCGAGTCACGGACGGCTTCCGCGGTTCGGTCTCGGCCGAGATGTCCCAGCATCACGAAGGGCGGATTCAACTGGTCGTCGCAACACCGCCTGTTTGCAGCAAGCGTAGGTGCTCGTCGAGCACCTACGCGGGGCGAGTCAGACCGTCTATCGCTTGATTCGCTGGACCGCCCGTGCAATTCGACTTGATCTTCGATCCTGCGCAAGTGCAAGCACTGGAACCAGCCCCCACTTGTCTCGGAAGCGCTCTTCGTCTACTGATCGCCGCTGGGTTGCGCGCTTGGACTGCCCCTGATATGCGCGAGGTTGATGGACGAAGACGGCGTCGTACGCCACGCCGACTCTCACCGACGCAAGCTTGCAGGACCTGAAGAAGTCGACCAACTCGAAGTAGAAGTCGTAACGATCGTCAAAATTGACGCGGTCAAAGACTGACCGCGAACACAGCATTGTGGCGAGCACTTCGTCGGCCATGATGACTGAACCTGCCAACGACTTAACTGGGCGGATCGGAGCCTTGATCAAGACGCGACTTCCGTCGACCCATCCCTCCGCGTGATTGAAGCACAGAGCGCGGTCCTGCGTCCGATCGATCCACCTTCCGGCAACGATATCGAGACTTGCCGTGGCCATTGCCTCCTCGAGTGCCGCGAGCGCTCCTGGTTGTATCTCATGGTCATCGTCCATAAACAACAAGTGGGAGGTAGTGCATTGCTCGGCCAGTATCCTCCGGGCTCTGCCCGGAGAGACCGATTCGTCGAAAGAAAGCACCTTCACGTACGGATGGTCTGAGAAGACGCGCCGATAAGCCGAGTGGACGGCCTCACCTGCATGCGAGGGTGTGCTGTTAAGCACTACGACCTGACATCCGTCGCGGCCGTTGGATCCCCATGCCTCTAGGGCCTTCCGAAGCGACGCCGGTCTACTGTTTGTTGGCACCAAGACCGATAGTTCGCATGGTCTGGTCGTAGGGGGTGCTGACTCGTCGCGAGATCGCGGCGCGTGCCGTGCATCATTCACTATTGGTTGCTCCTTGTTCGACCGGGATCACTTAGTACACCAACTGTTGCTACCAGCCAACTCACCTACACGGGAAGCAAAGGTATCGAGCGTGTGGGTCCATCTCATGTCATCTACTGCATTCCGAACCTCGTCGTGATCGGGCGGCTCCGCGATGTAGTGAAGGATCGCAAGGGCAAATTCGCCGGGATCGTCCGTAATATGCAAGCCCATACCTTCACGACTTTCCAACCCCATCGCCCCGAGAGACGTTGCCACTACGGGTACACCGAACGACAGTGCCTCGACAATCTTGAGTCGAGTTCCGCCCGCCGACAGTAGAGGCGCAGTAGCGACAGCACTCTTCGACAAGTAGGGCCCCACGCTCTCGACATCAGCGAAAACCTCGATACCACTCTCGGAGCTCAGACGGCGGACTTCGTGGCTGGGTGACCGACCGATGATCCATAGGGATGCTGCTGGTAGCGCCCGACGTACGAGCGGCCAAACGGAGCTCGCAAGCCATTTTGCCGCGTCGATGTTGGGACGCCAGTCAAGTGCCGCAACGAATGAGACGATAGGTTCGTCAACTGAACGAGGAGTCGTGAAACCAACGGCAGACGTCCCATTCGCGGCCAGCACGACGCGCGTGAGTGGCGCACCGAGCGCCACCGCCAGCTGTTGATCGTGCTCGCTAACGACGCCGACCAACGCGGCATTTCGCACGGCGCGGCGTTCAAGAAAACGCACCCTAGATGCTTCGTATCGGGCGGCGTATCTATATGGGCCGGTCGCCGACGAGGCATAGTTCGAGAGGAGCTCATGCTCGATGTTGTGCATGTCAAGAACCACCGGACCCCTAAACAATGCGCTGTAAGGGTACATCTGAGAGTGCTCAATCAATAGCGCTGATGGTTGGTCGCGTTCAATCGCCGCCAGTACCGAGCAGATCGCACTGAATCGCAACCAACGCACACAGGAAACCGACCCAACGCGAATATAGGCGATGAGTACACGGACATATCCAACCATCGCACGCCAATAGAACCATCGTGTGTGCATCGATGTTGCGCCAGCCGAGCCCGCAGCGATTCCGACGACATTGATGCCGCGAGCATGTAACTCCTCGGCGATGTTCTTGACGCGGATTGCACCGCCGCTAGCTGCGTGGGTGAAGTCCTGCTTTGTGACCAGAACGATCGTTGCAATCATGTGATCCTCCATGTCGGCGTGGAGCGTGGATTTCGGGAGCGCGTCACCGGGCAATCTTCTTCCATCCTCCTGATCGATGCCCGAGCCGCCGAATAGCCCGAATCGCACCGAAGATCGGCACCGCTTGCATTCCAATGACGGTCGTAAATGGGGTTATCGGGCCCGCGACGCGAAGGCGGCCTGAGTATGTCAGCACCGAAGCGGTGACCATAGCCGGGATGAGCAAGCAACTTAGCGGACGGACTAGCAGGGTAGAGCCAAGAACGACGAGCCAGAAGCCGGCGGCCCCAACTGTGAGTCGATAGAGTTTATGGACCGCAAACGAGCGACCAGACGCTGTCCGGAGCAGTTCGCGGAGCCGAGGTAGGGCCTCACCATAGACACCTGCCGCGATCCGAACCCGTCGCTCCCACTGCTCCCGCGGCAAAGCGGCGCGCTCGGAAGTCACGATCGACGAGCTGATAGTGACATCCAGGCCCCTCTTTGCGAAGTCCATCGCAATCTGTAGGTCGTCAACGAGTACCTGCTCATCAATGGCACGATAGTCTGCTCGCCGAAACCCCATGAATTCACCGACCACCGCAAGAGTGGCGCGCAGGCCCCCTTTGTGCCGCTTATGAACTCGCTCGATTGCCCAGAAGATGCCCTCGCGGCCGCCCGATTCCGTCTTCTGGCCGCTGACTAGTTGGGCCGAGTCGAGTTCCTCCAGTAGCCGCTCCACCCAGTTGGAGGGGCTGAGGGTGCAGTTCGCATCGGTGAGGACAATGATGTCAGCCATGGAGCTCTCGACTCCAATGTTTACAGCTGACGCTTTCCCATTAGGCGCGGTACTCACGACTCTGTCTGCGTGAGGAGCCGCGGCCTCCGCAGTGTCGCGGTCCGATGCGACAACGCAGATGCTGAAATTGATCGCCGCGTGTCGTTCGAGTTGTGCGCGGATTGTTGCCGTCGACTCGGCAATCGTGGTCCTCTCGAGATAAGCGGGAATGATTACTTCGAGTGAACGCGGTGCCATCCTCTCGGCGTTGTGGCTTTCCGATATGACTGGTCGGTAGGCGAAAGGAAGTAGGATCCCGGGCAAGAACATGGCGGAGCCCACGATCGGGAGAACGGCGGCGAACTTCATGAGCATTCCTTAGGCAAGGGATTTTGCGTGCGGGTGGGCCAGAAGCGGCAGCCAAGCGCAAGCATCGTGACGAGGGTTACGTTGAGCAAGTTGTCCGCGGGGAGTAGATAGGCGGCAAGTATGGCGACCGTGACTGGGAGAGGTGCGAGGGGAGCGCGTAGAGCAAGCGCGAGCATCAACGCGAGAAGAAGAGTCCCAAACACGCCATACTCGAGCAAAGCCTTTAGTAGAGCGGGAGCCTGCAGGCTGCCATAGCCGGTTAGGTCCGTAAAGAATGTCGCAGTTCCGGGTCCCCATCCCAGCCAAGCCTCTTCCTCCCAGTATTGAGGAAGCAGTTCGTACGGCAATGTTAGGCGCTGTGCGGTGCTGGAATTCCCCTCTGTCCCTTCTGCGAGCTTAACCGCGACTCCTCGAAACAGGCCTGAGTGAGCGGCCGCGGCGACGAGAATGCCACCGACTAGAAGCTGCCAAAGCCTTAGTCGTCGTTCGGCGAGCAACACGAGCCCCCCGATCGCTGCGACGAGGACACCGCTCGTGCTCAATGACACGGCGAGGCCCCCGGTCAATACTCCGAGCAAGACCCACGTAGTGACCGGTCGCTTGAACTGAAAGGCGCGATCATTCAATCCCGAGAGCAGAATGATGATTCCTATCCCTGCAAATAGAGAGAGGTTTGAGGGTTCGAGAAATATCATTCCATTCGGTTTGAATCCGTCCGAACGATATCCTTCTACGTAGTCGAGTGTGTAGTAGGTGTTATACCCTTGCAGGCGAAATTCCGGAGAGATTCCTCCAACGAAGTCGATGTATCCAAGACCAGCTGTTTGTGCGCCCCATTGCGCTATCCCGAGGCTTGCACCTACGGACACGCCGAGCAGAACTCCGCGAAGTAATGCTGGACCAAGGTACGCGCCCGACGGTGTAGGAACAACGACGAACCAAAGATAGACGAGAATTAGAAACGCTAGGCTCAACGGGGAAGCCGCGGGTGTGATTTCGGAAGAGTTCTCGGCGCGCGCAAGTGAGATCCCGCCCGCAACCGTGACCGCAAGGAGCAAACATAGGCGAACTGGGGATAGTAACGCAGCGGCTCCCGCGATTGCTGCGAACAACAGCGCGAGGCTAAGTAGCAGTGGTACTGGGATCTGCGCGGAGCCTAGCGGTAGTCCGATGCGCTGGGTGAGAATTAGGCTGAACCCGGCAACTATTGCGAGTTTCCGCTGTACTCCAGCGTCCGATTTTCTGCGTAAGCGAAGGGGCGCCAGCGCCGTCATGGTAGGTGGCGCCAGGTCGTCACAGTGTCGAGGTCGTCGAGACTGTATCCATACTCAGAGAAACGTGAGCCGTACTGAGCTCGAATGCGCCTCAAGTTTCCCGGCCCGAACCGTGGGGCAAGATGGCGTTCAAGGAAACGCGGGACAGCGCTCCTGCCCGATGCTCTCGGATTCAAGAGCATGCTCGAATCGATGGGCTTACCGTCGCTAACTCGTGTCCAGTACTTGGTGTATTTGGCCGACTCGTCGCGAAAGTGCTCCGCACGGACCTCCTGTGGCGGAAGTCCGAAGAAAACTTGTATGCCACGCAGGACCGTCGCGGGCTCGCGAATGAGATTCTCGTACGCGACAACGCGGAGATTGGAGATCTTACTAGCGTCTTCGCGGGCGATATCCATCGCAGTAAACCAGTGGTCAATGATCGGTGAAAGGTCAAGCCCAATCTGCGCGCTCCGGGGGGACCACTTGCGGATTGCCAGCGCTTGTATGATGGGGTGTCTCGTGATTAGGACAAATCCTGCATCAGGAAACGCTTCCTGTAGAAAGCGAAAACGTGTCATATTGCTTGGAGACTTCTCAACCAGATATGGCGCGGTTGGATCAGTGACGTACGGTGACCATGCCGCAGTGAGCCTCGTCGCTGCATCAGGCGTTCGGTGCGCGTCTTGCTCCGTGAGATGGGCCTCTGGATGATATGCCCATCGTGCAACGCGACCCTGGGTCCGATTCCCGCGATGGCCCATTATATGGTCGTCTAGGTATACATCCTGGACGAATTGACCCTCATCTTCGTCGGTACCAGTTTGGTGAAGTCCCGCGACGAGTGGGTGCTCGGCCAAGCTGCGACCGAGTAGCGTCGTGCCACTTCTTTGTAGGCCGCCGATGAACAACATGCGTCGTGGATTTGGAATTCTCTTCACGACTTGCCTTCCCTGCTGAAGTAGCTCCCAAGGTGCTCGTAATCGCGACGAAATCGACTCCTGAGATATTTGGAATCCCGATGCGAAATCTCGGTAAGTATCGACGGATCACTTTCATTCGTGCGTGGCAGCGTAATTTCGCCCAATCCGAGCTCTTGGCCAAGTGCGGCAAAATCACGCCGCAGGGATCGAAACGGAAGAATGCGATCTACGATTACCACGCTTCTGGAGTCGCTCAGCGAATCGATCTGTTCGCGCATGGCTGGTGCGGCCTCGAGCGCTGGATGCCGTATAAAGTCGGAGAAGCTGTGACTCTCTGTGTATGCAATCATTCCCGCCCATGTGCGAGGATCCACCGAACGGCCGAGAGGCGAGCGGTACCAGAGTCTACGTAATCGTGATTGGTCAACGGTTGCCGCAATGCGGGACAAGTATCTGTAGAGCGACATGGTACGTTCGATGGGATCTCTCACCACGGCGAAGCTCGTCATGGACCCCCAGGCTGAAGTCCCGACAACCTGTCGAATGGTGCTTGCGGTCGCATGCTTTGTCAATGGCGTGGACCTATATGCCGGCAGCAGCAGTTTCCGGAATTCGTCGCGTGTACTTCTTGAGAGAATTAGGTCTCCGCGGGACGTAAAGGGCTCAAGTGCTGCTGTCACTGCCTCGCCAGCGGTCTTGTGCAAGTGAACAAATATAAATGACCGACTAGTTGAGATGATCAAGCTGCCTTTTCCTCCCCATCGTCTCTTCGTCGCAACCCGACTCGCACCAGCGCGCGTATCTGTGCCACATCCCGGCGGGTGGTTGGTAGAAGTAGTGCAAGAGTGCCGGCCAAAATACCCCCCAATGTCCCGAAAGTGAGCTGCAGAAGCGGGCTACCGGTGATCTGGTGAGTCACTATGTGACTCGCCACGCCTATCGGTACAACGAAGAGAGCCAATGCTCTAAAAGGAGCTGCGAGCAGCGCGGCTGCCGACCAGCTCATTGCGCGAGCTACAACTATCACACACGCGATCCAGTATATGAACCACGCAACTGAGTTCACCCAGGCTCCGAATACGATGCTCACGGGGGCCGCTACGAGTGTAAGGACGACGATAATAGGTTGACCGATGCTTGTGAAAATGAGACCCTGACGTGAGAGGCCACCTCCAACAAACATCCATTGAGTGGACTGCGAGAGTGCGCGGAAGAAGGCGCCGACTGCGAGGGCGGCGAAGATCTGCCCGGCGAAGGCCCACTCTTCGCCGAGTAGCACGACGAAGAGTGAGCCTCCGACGCCGAACAAGCAAGCGAACATTGCTCCAGCAACGTATGTAATCGCGAGTTGCGACTCCTGCAGAAGGCGTAGTGCCCTGCTTGCTTGTGTCCGGAGCTTGGCGAGTATGGGGATCGCGACACGCTGGAGCTGGTCAACGAAGAGCGTGACGGGGACGACCGAGAGCTGCTGCGCTCGGTCGAAAGAGCCTAGGGCCGCTGGCGACGCAAATAGTCCAAGCATCGGGATGAGGGCTGTTCGAGAGAGGTTGCGCGCGGCGTTCATTCCGAAAATGTTCACCCCAACGCGAAGAACGTCGCGGACTTCAGTCGTCCAGAGCCCTGGCTTTCCTGGGCGCCACTTTGCCTGCACGACCAGCATCATGAGAAGCGCGAGACTGTACGTGATCGGCTGAGCTGCGAGGGCTGCATAGGGCATGTCAGCGAGCGCCAGTATGATCGCGGCGGCTAGGGCGACGACCTGAGCAAGTACTTCCGAGATTGCAAGCGGTGAGAAGCGCAAGCGTACGATCATCTCCACCCGGAACTGTGTCTGTAGCCCGGTGGCAAGTGGCACCACCGCCATGGCTAGCAGGACCGGTAGGAGCGGGGGGATCCCATAGAGATCTGAGGCGGGTCTCGCGATAATGAGTATGAACGCGCTACCAACAACTCCTAAAGCAAGATTCAATAGCAGCAATGATGATTTTGCGGGCTGTGACAGTCCGGAGTGTTGTGATGCGGCCATTGTTAGGCCCATGCCGACAACGTTCGAGACAAGTAGAGCCACCGAAGTCGCGATCGCGACAGCGCCGAACGCTGCCGGCTCCACTAGACGCGCTAGGAGGATGAGTCCGGCGACACGAACAAGCATTGCGATCGCTTGCGAGCCGGATGTGACCAGGGCGCCTCGCGCGCCCGCCGCGCCTAGGTCACCTACCATGTCGACGGGACCATCCGTGCATCTGGCTCGCTCACTGCGAAGGCTCTTCGAGGGGCTGCTCGAGATCGTCGAGGCAGTAGCCGAGGCTGGCGACAGTACTCGAGTACTTCCTCAATCTCCGACGATGAAGCGGTCGTAGCATAGCGCTGGACGCCTCAGCCAACGATCGTGCAAGGTCGCTTCTCTGCCTGCCATAGCTTCGAGCTGCTGTAGTTAGACGGGCAATCTGGGATGTCACGCTCGGGGGCTTGTTCCACATCTCCGCATATGCGGAGAGACGCGCCGGCTGTGCCGCAACCTCGTTGGCGAGAGTGAGCTTCGTTTCAAAGAACTCTTCGAGGCGGTCTATCTCGCGTTGCGGATCCATAATTAACCGCTCGTACCTAATCACGATCTTTCGTCTGAGATGAGCCGAGTCGTCGCTATAGACAGTATGTGCGTGGACCCAGTGATTGACCAGCCGAGGAAAACCAACTCCAAGCTTCCCGAGTAGAGTTGGCGACCACTTCTGCACGGCCATAGCTTGTGTAACGGGGTGACGGGTGATTATCACAAAACGAGCTTCCGGGAAAAGTTCCTGGAGAAAGCGTGTCTTGGTGAGGTTGAGTGGCGTCTTCTCCACCAGGTAGGTGGCGTCCAAGTCCCAGTACGGGGTCCAGGAACTCAAGAGACTTTGTGCGTGCCCCTCTCTAGCGTCTGATTCCGTCAAATGCGATCGTGAATTGAATGCCCACTTTGTAACTCCGCCCATGTCCTCGCCGCGAGGGTAGACTCCTTGGAGGAACTGTCCTTCATCCATGCGAACGCCCGTTCCGCTGAGAGCCGAAAATCCGGCTGAATCTCCGAGCAGTTGCGCTAGCAGCGTTGTGCCGCTGCGATGCATCCCGCAAACAAAGACGAGTCTCGACGAGTCGATTGAATTGACGTTACGCGGGGCCTGGGGTGCCGAATCGCCAGCACTGGCAGGCGGCGTCGGTGTAGTCATGTACTTCCGATCACTGTTCCCGCCCCGACGGTCCGGTTCGTGGACTCATCTATCAGTACGAAGGCGCCGGTTGTGCGGTTGCGTGAATACTCGTCTGCTACTAGCGGTGTCGTCGTTCGCAGGCTGATGCGCCCAACGGCATTGAGCCCGAGCTCATTCGTCAACTCGTCTCGATGCAGAGTATTCACATTGAGCTCGTAGGTGACCTTCCTTATGACTGCGCGAGCGGACCGTGTCGTGTGCAAGACCGACAACTTCTGACCGACGCGCAACGGCGCATCGTCCATCCAACAGACCATCGCTTCGATGTCTTGACTGATGTCAGGGTGGTTGCCCTTGCGGCAGATCACGTCGCCACGGGAGATATCGAGCTCGTCGGCGAGGCGGAGCGTGACAGACATCGGCGGGAACGCCTCATCCAGTGGCCCGTCGGCGGTGTCGATTCCCACGACCTTCGAACTGAGGCCGCTGGGAAGGACGAGGACTTCGTCTCCGACCTTGATCACGCCGCTGGCAACCTGGCCGGCGTAGCCGCGGTAGTCCCGACGCGCGTTCTGCTGGGGGCGAATGACGTACTGCACCGGGAAACGGACGTCCTGCAGGTTGCGGTCGCTCGCGATGTATACGTTCTCGAGGTGGTGAAGGAGAGAGGTGCCCTCGTACCAGGGCATGTTCTCCGACCTGTTCACGACGTTGTCCCCGGCGAGGGCGGACAGCGGGATTGCGGTCATGTCGGTGATGTTCAGCTTCGACGCGAACGCAAAGAACTCCTCGCGGATCGACTCAAAGACCTCTTGTGACCAATCGACGAGGTCCATCTTGTTCACGGCGAGCACGATGTGCGGCACGCGGAGGAGTGATGCAATCGTGGCGTGTCGGCGACTCTGCTCAAGGACACCCTTGCGGGCGTCGACGAGAACGATCGCGAGGTCGGCAGTGGAGGCACCGGTGACCATGTTGCGGGTGTACTGGGCGTGGCCGGGGGTGTCGGCGATGATGAACTTGCGCTTCGGTGTCGCGAAGTACCGGTATGCAACATCGATCGTGATGCCCTGTTCGCGTTCGGCACGGAGCCCATCGGTCAGGAGCGACAGGTCGGTGTACTCGTCACCGCGTCCCTTACTGGTGGCCTCGACGCTTTCGAGCTGGTCCTCGAAGATCGACTTCGAGTCATAAAGAAGACGGCCGATGAGCGTGCTCTTGCCGTCGTCGACCGAACCCGCGGTCGCGAATCGCAACATGTCCATATTCAGAAGTACCCCTGCTTCTTCCGGTCTTCCATTGCCGCCTCACTCACGCGGTCATCCCCACGCGTCGCACCACGCTCCGTGACACGTGTGGCCGCGACCTCCTCGATCACAAGCTCCACCGTGTCGGCGTCGGAGGCGACGGCGGCCGTGAGGGTGGCGTCGCCGACGGTGCGGTAACGCACCTTGCGGGTCTCGACGACCTCGCCCTCCTTCGGTCGGCAGAACTCGTTCGCCGCGAACAGCATGCCGTTGCGCTCGAACACGTCGCGATCGTGGGCGTAGTAGATCGAGGGGATCTCCACGTCGTACTCCGCGATGTACTGCCAAATGTCCAGTTCGGTCCAGTTCGACAGGGGGAACACACGAATGCTCTCCCCGGGGTGGACGCGGCCGTTGTACAGATTCCAGAGCTCGGGGCGCTGGTTCTTCGGGTCCCACTGACCGAACTCGTCGCGGAAGGAGAACACGCGTTCCTTCGCGCGCGCCTTCTCCTCGTCGCGTCGGGCACCGCCCATGCACGCGTCGAACCCGTTCTTCTCAATGGTGTCGAGCAAGACCGGCGTCTGGATGCGGTTGCGTGACCCATTGGGCTCCTCACGCACCTCGCCGCGGTCGATCGCCTCCTGCACGGAACCCACGACAAGCTGAAGACCGTGCTTCTCGACGATCGAGTCGCGATACTCCAACACCTCGGGGAAGTTGTGTCCCGTGTCGACGTGAACGATCGGGAACGGAACCCGAGCCGGGTAGAACGCCTTCATCGCCAGGTGCAACAGGACGATCGAGTCCTTGCCGCCGGAGAACAGCAGCGCCGGCTTCTCCATCTGCGCGACAACTTCGCGGATGATGTGGATCGACTCGGCTTCAAGCAGCTGCAGCTGAGTCAGTTGATACTGCGTTGGTGACGTCACCTCAGGCCTCTCATTCGGAAGGCATCGCGTCGGCGATGGCGGCGAGGACGCGCGGTGCGAGCTCCGGCGCACACACGACGAGATCGGGAAGATACGGATCGGGCTGGTTGTACAGCATCGGGCTGCCGTCGAGCCGCGACGTGTGGAAACCCGCTGCACGTGCCACGGCGATCGGTGCGGCCGAGTCCCACTCGAACTGGCCGCCCCCGTGCACGTAGAGGTCGACATCGCCTCGCACGGTGGCGCAGACCTTCACGCCCGCCGAGCCCATCGGAACAAGGTCGGCGTCGAGGGCCGCGGCGACGGCGGTGACGAGCTCGGGTGCGCGCGAGCGGCTCACCGCGATGCGGAGCTTCGGTGCGGGCTCAATGGTGGCGAGGCCGTCGGCACTGGTGAGCACCGTGTCCGGTCCGCCGAGCGCGACGGCTCCGACGGTGAGTTCGCCGTTCTCCCAGAGCGCCACGTGCACGGCCCAGTCGTCGCGGCCCTCGGAGTACTCCCGGGTGCCATCCAGAGGGTCGATGATCCACACGCGGTCTGCCGACAGCCGCGCGGGGGAGTCCTTCGCCTCTTCGCTGAGCACGGCATCGTCGGGGCGGTGCTCGATCAACAGGTCCGCGATGTGCGCCTGTGCTCCCGCATCGCCGGCATCCTTCAGCGCCTTGTCATCGTCGGTCCCGCGGGCTTCGCGAATGGTGACAAGCTCACGGGCAGCGGACTCTACGATATACCGGGCAAGCTTCACGTCGGAGCTGAAGACGGGTGGTGATGTCACGGTGCGGGTTGCCAATCTGGGGAAGTCAAGATCCGACGATAGCGCAGCCGCCGTGGATGCCGG
>ERZ1699656.123-NODE-123-length-11828-cov-8.605850_pt1 | contig 11828 bp, 8 predicted proteins | sample MGYA00581514_ERZ1699656 | MGnify/ENA primary metagenome ERZ1699656 (study PRJEB42348, sample SAMEA6618691) | metagenome | isolation source: Polyester-degrading enrichment culture growing on monomer 1,4-butanediol, B | collected 2019-04-14 ...
GTAATTTTTGCCAGCCTGACCGGAATATCTGTTGTTAAGCTTTTTCTGGCCGGGGTGGTGCCGGGCCTATTGATGGCTGGTGCCTTAATGGTTGCAGTTTACGTGGTGGCGGTTATCCGAAAATTCCCGCGTGAAATGCGTGCGAGCTACCGTGAACTCTGGATGTCACTCAAGGGGGCCCTGCTGCCACTTGGTACACCGTTTATAATCATTGCAGGTATTCTGACCGGAGTGTTCACACCAACGGAGGCCGGCGTTACCGCAAGCTTCTATGCCGCGTTTTTAGGTCTGGTTGTTTATCGTGAAATCACCCTGTCATCCCTGCCCGCAATCCTCTGGGACACGCTTCTTCACACCATTCGTGTGCTGTTTGTCATTGCGGCTGCCGGGTTCTTTGGCTGGCTTCTTATTCATCAGCGTGTCCCCAACAGCGTGATCACCGGCCTTTTGTCGATTTCCGATAACCCTGCCGTCATCATGTCGCTGATCGTTTTGATCCTGCTGGTTCTGGGCATGTTCCTGGAGGGTATTGCGGTAATCGTTATTACCGTTCCAATCTTTATGCCTGTGATGTCCGCAATTGGCATCGATCCGGTTCAGTTTGGCGTCATCATGATCATGTGTTCAATGGTCGGTCTTTTGACCCCGCCAGTAGGCATGGTGCTGTTTGCGATTTCAAGCGTCACCAAAGTTCCGGTCGGGCCCTTGATCCGTGAATTGTGGCCTTATCTGATTGGCATTTTGGTCGTTCTGGTGCTTGTCATTTGCATTCCTCAGATTTCGACCTGGTTGCCCGATCTGGTGATGGGAGGAGGCCGATAATGCAAACCATTTTCCGTCTTGATCAGATCACCGGCTGGGTTTTGCGTTTTATCGCAATTTCGTGCCTGATGGTTCTGATGTTTATTTTGGGCGCGAATGTTCTCTCGCGCGTGACCGGCCTGTTTTCAATGGGCTGGTACGACGAAATCATCGAGCTGTGCTTTGCCTGGATGGTGTTCTTTGGCGCGGCTGAGTTATGGCGCGAAAACCAACATTTCCGCATTGATTGGTTATACTATGCACTGCCAAAGGCGAAACGGCGCATCCATACGATATTGATCACACTGATCAATATCTTTTTCCTCGGATTTTTGTTGGTCGAAGGCTGGAATCTGACCGAAAAAAGCAGCGCCCTAACCCCAATCATCGGTTTCCCGGTTGCGATACTTTACATCTGCATTCCAGCCAGCGCAGCGATCATGCTCCTTTATGCGCTCACCGACCTTTTCAGACATTCACCCCGGCACGCCGCCGAAGTTGAAACCATCGACGATATCTAGTCCTTAACCATAACAGGGAACTTGAACATGATTTATGACCACCGCACTTATACCTGTCGCCCCGGCACCATCGGCAAGCACCTCAAGCTGTATGAAGCAGAAGGCTGGCAGATTCAGAAGAAACATCTGGGCGACCCGGCTGTTTACGCTGCGACCGAAACCGGTGATGTAAACTCCTACGTTCACATCTGGCAGTATGAAAGTGCTGCGGATCGTGCGGAAAAACGCGCCAACCTGAAAGCCGACCCCGCATGGCAGGAATACCTCAAGAAATCAGCAGAGGCAGGCTACCTGATTAGTCAGGTAAACAAAATCCTTGTTCCGACCGGATTTTTCTCTGCCCTGAAAAAAGACTAAACCAACATTGGTCAAGATCCATGCGCGTGGCATTCGTATGAATGCCACGCGCATAAATGTTTCTGGAACGACAAAAAGTCGCAGTCTCATCTTTAGGCATAAATTCCAAATATAATGCCATTGTCGTTCACGACCGATGGAACATGTCCCGTATTTGGTCGCACAATTCTTCGATCTCATATGGTTTTGATAGTACGCCAATCGCACCCAAATCCATGTAAGATTGCACATCCTTGCCCCTGACTCTGGCGGTTGCAAAAATAACCGGTATGTCCGCGTAGGCAGGGTCGGCCTTTAGCTTTGTAATAATGGTCGGACCGTCATCATCGGGAAGCATCACATCCAGAAGAATCAAATCAGGCTGGCTGTTTTGCAATATATCGAACAAGGTCTTGCCATCCGGGCAGATGACAACCTCGAACCCGCCAAATTCGACCAATGCCATTTCAATGATGAACTGTATATCGACATCATCCTCAACGACAAAAATTTTGTTCAGTTCCTTATTTTCGCTCATTGCTCATACTCAACCAGTGAAGGTCATATTTTAACGACCTATCATTTATATTTTTCAGTATCTCTTCCAACCGGACAGCCATACCATCCCGATCCTCGTCAGCAGGAACAGTTTGAAGTTCCCTGACAAAAGCGCCGCTTTCAAGATAAAGCACCGCCTGTGCCCGATGAGACATTTCGATCAGTTCGATTTTCTCAAGGCTTCCCGATTTCTCTTTCAAGGCGGTTTGTATCAATTCGTTGCCACTCGGGCCAACAGCAACCACCGCATTTTCAGGTTCGTGCCGAAGATCGGCCGTTTTCTGAATTGGCAGATCAATGTAAAAAATTGACCCGACACCCGCACGAGAGCGGTAACCAATCCGGCCTCCGTTCCCTTCCATCAAAGATTTGGTAATCGCCAGGCCCAAGCCTGTACCACTTGCTTTTTTGGTATTTGAACCATCAGCTTGCCAGAACCGGCTAAACATGTGTGCACGTAAAGACGGTGGAATTCCCGGCCCCTGGTCAATAACAGACACCCTGACATCACTTCCGATTGCCGCAATGACGACATCAATTGTCGTGTTATCACCACTGTATTTGGCTGCGTTGGACAACAGGTTATTCATCACCTGCATTAAGCGTCCTTCGTCTCCAAGAACCTTAAAAGACTGCGTTGGCGGTAGGGCCCTAACTTTCTTGCCATGCTTTCGTACATAAGGCGCAAATGCATCGATTGACCTTTGGACAAGTTCCCCAAGGTCAAGGTCTTCAAGGGTGAAGCTGATCTTCCCGTTTTCGAGTTTTTCCAAATCAAGAATGTCATTCACCAAGTCTCCGAGCCTTTTGGAATTATCCAAAGCGACATCAAGAAGCTTCTGAAGCCGATCAGACTGAGGCACAACGGAATCGCGTTTCGCAAGGGACAAGGCGCCTGTGATTGAGGTCAAAGGCGTTCTCAATTCATGGCTAACCGAAGAAATAAATTCTTCTTTGAGCTTTTCTACCTCTTTGCGTTTTGTGATGTTTCTGATCAGCAGTGTCATCAGCCGTTTATCTTCAATTTCCATGTACTCGCCAACGGCATACTCAATCGGTACATCCGCGCCATAGACTGGATAAAGAACGGCTTCTTTCATGATCCGCTGCTGATCATGATTAAAACGATCCGATGTCGGAACCAGAAATACTTCAAGGTCCCGAATATCGATAAAGTCGACAATATTTTTGCCAACCAACTGTTCCACCGGGCAATTAAACAGCTCCCGGCCAGCATTATTGCATGCCTGTATTCGACCGTAGATATCCACCGTAATAATCGTATCAACCACGTTATCAAGGATGGATTGAAGCTGATTTGCGCTATCTCGCAAGCGCATCCGGGCTTCATCAAGCTCTCTTGTGCGCGACGTTACACGGGCCTCAAGGACGCTATAGGAAACATTGATATGTCCCAGCATTTCACGAAAACTGCTTGAAAGGCGCCCGACCTCATCATTCCCCAAGTCGGGTAACTCAACATCAAAATACCCTTCAGTGGCAATCCGTGACGCAGTCCTTTCAAGCATACGCAACGGACTGCTAAGTTTTCGCCCGACAAAAACCGCCAACAATGCCGTAATCAAAATAAAGACAATCGCAAACCCTACAATGTTTGTGACCAGTCTTTGAACCGGCGCAAGGGCTTCGGTCGCGAGACGACCAACAAAAAACGTCAACCCGAGTTGGTCTAATGGCGGTCTTAAATCCACGGCAGAACTTCGGATCAGGAGTTCCACATCCGTCGGCCATTGCCATTCCCCAAGGATTTGTCCTGTTGCATTAGACAGCTTGAAAAAAAGTGGAGTTTCCTCGTTTGGTGCCAAAACATCCGACAAATTGCCAAGGTGGATACGCCCTCGCAGCACACCTTTGATGTCCTGGCCTGCTTCATCAAACACTGGATAGCTAATTGCCAGGTACGATTTCCAATTGTCGGCGGCTTCATGATAGACCGCACGTACGTCACCGGAAACTGCGTCAACAAAGTCGGGTTCGCCGGAGACACTTGATTGTGGATCAATATTGGATTGCGCAATAACGTGACCATTCAAGTCAAAAAGGCCAACGTCCGTATATAAGCTGTCCGAAGCCCGGAAACTTTGCAGGAACGGGACCAGATGATTGCTTCTTTCATCAGGGTCCAAAAGACCATTCAGAACCAGACTGGACGCCGCAAGATTGTTTAGGTTGTAATGAACCGTCTCCAGATACAAAGCCATGCGGTGTGCGCCCGCCTGGGAATCCCGATCCAACTCTTGCTCTACTTCCCGCAAAATCTGGTTGTGAACAAATAGCGTTACACTGACACCAGCAATGACTGTAAGGCATATCGTCATCACGACGCTGCCCAGTGCAAATTTTCGGGACAACGCAAGGTTTGACCAATATTTCTGGAGCAACTTCAATCCCCTGGTTAATGACTTATACGGCAGCCCCTGAGCACTATCAGGCCTTTTTCAGAAAGGGTTCCACAAGGTCACCTAATACGTGGGTATCGCATTCACCGCCCCGTTTATATTGGCTCGATCATCTAAACCGATATCTAAACCGCTTTACTGAGGAAACACCATTCCCGACACACATCTTAAGTGGTGTCGACATAGAGAAATGCAATATTCCAAGCGTACCGGCGCTTCTCGTTCAATAGCCGATCATCGCTCTCTGAATGCGCTATCAAAGCTTTTGATAACAGGAGACATAATTGCTTCAAGCAACATTTTCTCGCCAGTCAGAATATCTGCAATAACGGTCATACCCGGCGCAACCGCAAGATCGACATTCTCCCCCACATAAGGGTTTTCGAGGATAATATCGGCTTTGTAGAACGGCACCCCTTCTTCATCCATGAAAGTCGTTGGCGAGATTTGCGATATTTCACCCAAAATGGTGCCAAAGCGGGAATAATCATAAGTTAGGACTTTGATATTTGCCGCCTGCCCGACATGTACGTGCCCGATGTCCTGCGTCGAAATGCGCGCCTCAACCTTGAGCTGGGTGTTATCGGGAACAATCTCCATCATGGTGGCACCAGGATCAAGCACCCCTCCAACGGTCTTTACTTCCAAGCCTTTTACGCGTCCCGAAACCGGTGCACGGACCCGTAACCTGTCGACACGGTCCTGGGCGCGGACAATCGCCACGCGTGTTTCTGCGGCTTCAGATGCCAACTGACTTAACTCGGTTGCGATTTCGGATTGATAGCGCGCCCGAGTTTCAATAATTCTTTGCTCTCCAATACGCTCCCCAACGCGCGTGGCTTCAAGCACAAGCGCAGAACGGTTATCAACCAAACCGGCCAATTCCCTTTCGTCTTCGATCAAATCCATGCGCGGGAACAGGCCCTTCTCAACCAGAATCCTACGGCCTTTGACCTGTTCATTTTTTAATCTGATTTGTTCGGTGACGCCTGCGGCCTGACTCTTGAGCGTTGCCAGTTCAGCTTCACGTTCTTTTTCTTGCTGCCTGAGAACCTCAATTTGCGACGCAACTGTTTCGCGCTTGGTTGCCAGTTCGTACTGAGCCGCCCGAGCGATGTCAGCATAATCTTCATCGAACTCGTCCACTTCGGGAATATTGTCTCCTCGTGCGGCCGTCAGATACCGTATACGAAATTGCAACCCGACCAATCGCGTTTCCAACTGATCTAGTTCAGATTGCGCAATGTGAGGGGATAGCTCAACAAGAAGATCTCCCTCATTCACATACTGTCCTTCGCGCACCTCGATTGCTGAAACAATACCACCCTCAAGGTGTTGAACATTTTGCAATGACCCAGATGGAACGACTTCGCCCGAACTGGCCGAAATCTCTGTAACCGGCATGAAAGCAGACCACGCAATCACCCCCACCATCACAGCAAAGAGCGAAAACGTCGTAAACAAAGACAGTTTGCTCGATGTTTTACGGTCGAATAGCTGGCTGGCTGTAATGGCATTATTACTCCAGGAGCCTTTGCCCTGGGCACTGGTAACCTTTGTACGTCCGGCTTGATCAGTCATGCCTTAATAGCCTCTCTTTGACGAACGATATCCTTGGGCGTGCAATCGCGCACAATCGTTCCCTGATTCATCACCAATATTCGGTCTGCAACGGAGATGTAATCTGGTTCATGGGTAACAATGATAATGGTTGTGTCATCGCGAATCTGGCGAATTGTCGACAAAAACGCGGCCCTTACTTCCGCAGATGAAGCATCCGGTTCATCAATAAGGATCAAACTCGATTGCGTCATTAAAACCCGGGCAAGCCCGATGCGGCGTAGCAGTGAACTGTCCTGTGCCATATCGCATATACGGGTTTCATAGCCATCTGGCAGTTGCGAAATATCTTCATCAATAGCCTGCTGTTTACAGGCTTCAACGATTTCCACCTTCGAGAACTTTTCCCGCCCCATGGCAAGAAATTCACGAATAGTTACGGGCAGAATATTACTGTCTCGCGACAGATACCCTACGGACTGCAACAGAACAGACTGGGGAACCTGCGCCGGGAAAACGCCATCAATAGTGACTGTACCGAGCTGCGGTGAATGCAGCCCTGCAATCAAATCAAGTACCGTCGACTTCCCGGCACCACTCGTCCCGGTAATCACAACCAATTCACGCGGTTTGACCTCAAAACTAAGGTTCCGCAAAGCAGGGGCCTGGCCGCTTTTGTAGTTGAACAGCACCGACGAGAAACTTACGCGCCCGTCAATCCCCGGTCCCTGCCCACCCAAAGCATGACTACGCGCTTCCTCTGGACTGTCATTGGCAGTGTAGGTCGCATTATCGATCAGGTTGGTAATTTCTTCACGCCGCAAAACGGCTTCCAGAACGGATGGAACCGGCGCCATCATGCGCCAGACTACTGCGACAACTGCAATCAATTCACCTGGTCCGATTACTTCATTCATTGCCATCACGGCACCGAATGCCAAAGAGATAGTTACAATTAATGATGTAAGAGCGTTGGTCGCAATTCTTGCATAGGAGAAGGTTTTCTGACGCTGCATCTCGGCTTCTGCCAAACGCGCCGATGCGTTGGTAAAACGCCGGTGCCAGACAGCCCCGCTTCCTTCACGTTTCATCACAAATAGTCTGCGCGATAGCTCATCGCAGATGACACCATACTCTTCGGCCCTGCGCAGAGCCGATTTCGTGCGTTCATTGGCATAAGACAACAATCGCAAGATCAGAATACAGCCAACAGCCAGAAGTATGACCGGGATCAGGGCAAGCCATCCCCCCAACAGCGCCAGAACCGCAAGATACACGACGAAAATCGGCAGTTCGAGAATTGCTGTACCGATCGGACCCGTGACGATATTACTGAGCCGCTCATGGTCCTTGATAATCGCCGAGGCATCACGGCTGTTGAACCGTCTGGCCAAAGCAACAGACATTCTCATCAGCCTGGAGTTTCTCGACACACTGACTTTAAGGTCAAGAAGAGCCGCAGCATTCGCAAGAATTCGGCTGCGCAACATCCGCAAAGAAAACTCCGCACAGGTCGCAACCACAAGCCCGACGCTTAGGTACAACAATGCGTCAACACTTTGAGTAGGCAAGACCTGAGAGTAAACCGCAAGCGTGAACATCGGCATGGCGAGAGCAAGAATACTTGCCACAAAGGTGATGATCGCCAACTGAAAAACAGAATTCTTTGATCCTGACAACGCCGTTTTCAGCCAATTAAACTTGGTCTGGGAAACTTTCGGGTCTGCCCGTCCCGGATCATTGCTTTCCTGCAGGATAATGGCCCGCCCGCGTGTCGCCAAATCGGGCATTGCCTGTTCAAGTCCGGTTTCTGGCGAAAGGCACTGAATTTCACCATCAGCGCCAGGAATAAAGATATGAAGTTCCTCGCCTGCCGTCTCAAACGCAAACAGATTTTCGTGCAGCAATAAGTTTTCAAGTCGATCACGTTTAATCTGTGGTGCAATCGACAACGTCAGCGAAATCTCGGAAATCTCTTCAAATTGAAATTTCCCGCTAGCTTCACGAAGGTTCGACATATCGACCGGTGAAATACTTGCCCCGGCAAGATAGAACAGCTTGCGCACACCGTCATATCGTACAGTGTTCAGCAGGTTTCCCAAGCTATCAACACTTGGCGTCAGCCCCGGTGGCATCATTTGAGTAGCCATGTTACGCCTCCTTCTGCGCAGGCGCTTCTGCAAGTTGACCATTCTCAAGAAGCAGTTGGCGATCACAAATGGACGTCAGGGACTGGCGGTCACTCAAAACAATGATCGTCGCTGTTTTCCGCAACATCTTGAGTATTTTGGCAAATTTCAACTCTGTGCTTGCGTCAAGCGACAGGGACGCATCATCAACAATAATCACTTTGTTATTTGCTGCCAGACCACGCACAATCGCAACTTGCTGCAACAGCCCGTTAGGTAACTTTGTCGGGTCATCGCCAAGCAAGGTATTATAGCCATCCGGCAAACTCTTAACCGGGACATCAAGTCCGATCAGGTGACACAAATACCTGACATCGGCATAGCGCTCCTCCTGCCCCCAACTCAGAACATCCATCATGGTCCCGCGCGGCAGTTGCGGGATACGTCCCAAAACAGTTATTTCGTTTCGGATTGCTTCTGCGTTGCTTGAATTTAGTGGCATATTGTTAAATTTCACGGTCCCCGTGTAATCAACAAGACCAAGCAAGCTATAGGAAAGAACTGATTTTCCATCACTTCCTGCGCTTGTAATGGCAACGGCTTCTCCCGAAGCAACAAGCAGGTCGAGATTAAGAACCACACCGGCACTTTCACTCTTAACAGTGCATCTGGCTGAGATTTCCGGGGGTGATTTAAACAAGCGTTTTTCGGCACTGCCGGACAAAACATCAAATTGGTCCGCTTTTGGAAGCCCGTTGCGTTTTGACTTTTCAACGGGCTGCCCGCCGCCAACCACCAGTTCATAGACACTGCGCATTGGCTCCAATGCACGTCCCGCCAAAAGGGTAAAGGCCGCCAACCCACCGTGGGATAAATTGCCTTCCAGAACGGCAAAGCTTCCCGCAACGACAACGCCGCCAATCATTAGTTGGGAAAACAGGCTGTAGATGTTGCCGATGGTCATTGAATACTGTTTCTGCTTCCGAAAACGGAAGGCCTGTCTTTCATATAACCGGGACAATCTATGCAAAACCGGGATTTCAGCGCCCAGTGATTTTATTTGCGCCAGACTATCAAAAGTTCTGTCGACAAAATCTGGCTTGTCTGTATGCGTCGACCGCAATTTGGCTGAAGCACGACGATGACTTACGGCAAGAATGTATGACCAGGCGCCAAATATCAGGCAGACACCGACTGGTAAAAGCACCAATTCACCGGTGATCAGACCAATGACACACAGGAATGCAAACGCAAACGGGATATCGGCAACACATTTGATCCGCAAAAGCTTCCTTTCTCTTCCCGGCAAGCTTTGCGCCAGTTTTCCCAGCAAATCATTCAGTGACATATTGGTTCGCGTCGGATGACGTTGCGCCAAAAGCGCCTCTACGTGCTTGATACGCGCCAAATGATCCAAACGAGCTGTGACGCGCGCTTCAAGAGACAACCGCACCAAACGCAAAATAAGGTCGATGCCAACAATGACCGAAATACCAAAGATCAAGACCGCCAGAGTTGGCAAAGATTGATTGGGAATGATCCGGTCATAGATCATCAACACACCCAACGGCACGGCCAGAGCAAGCAAGTTGATCATCACAGTGGATGTGACGATTGCACTGGCCTCTGCAAACCGTACTTTGGTCCTTACGTTGTCGAGCCGCAGCTTGGAAGCAGACGGCGGAGCAACATCGGACAAAGAATTGGACATATTGTACCCCCGTTTGATGTGCTTTCTCAGCACAAACCCTGCGTCACTGAAACTGTATATTGGTTTGAATGCCCGGAACACACAGTAGGTTGTGTGTTAAAATCTTGTTGTGCATTTGTAATACCCGGTCAGCTATCGGTCGTTCTGACATCATTCTGCGTATTTTGTTTGCCGTTACCATTTTTTGGCGATTGGAAAACATATCCGATCCCCCTTACAGTCTGGATGAATCTGGGGCTCGCGGGATCCGGCTCCACAATCTTACGTAACCGGACAATCATGATATCAATGGTCCGATCCATATATTCCCATTCGCGTCCCGATATCGCGAGCATAAGATCATTTCGCGTCTGAACCTGGCCTTCGTTCTGAACAAGATGCCTCAATAACGCTGTTTCATTGGCTGATAATATGTGCAGTGTGCCATCATCATGCATGAGCCTGTGGGTAACAGTATCGAGCTCCCATTCCCCTATCTTTATCTCCTTGGTTTCAACACCTCCTGATTTCGTCGCCTCATCAACCCCAAGACCTCCGCCGCTTATTTTATAGCGTCTAAGAACACTTTTGATCCGCGCCAAAAGCGCACGTGGCTCCAAGGGCTTGGTCACATAGTCATCGGCGCCAAGTTCAAGCCCCACAATCTGATCGACATCAGTATTTTTCCGTGAAATCAGAATAATAGCAGTATCGGATGCTTCACGAAGTCGGCGTGTAATGTCAAAACCGTCCCCATCGGGGAGCAATATATCAAGCAGTATCAGGTCAAAAGAACGATTGGCCAGATGATGGTCCATCTCCTGTGCAGTAAACGCGACCTCAACGTCAAACCCCTCATCAAGAAGATATATTTCCAAGAGTTTCGTGATATCGGGATCATCATCTACAATTAGAATTCGACGCGTCTGCTGCAACCGTTCCTCCGACAAAAAAAGCCCCCGCCAACAAAACGATAACATTTCGCAACCAATTGGGCATATGTTTTATCCACCCACTACGCAATGATCATTTAGCTTCCTATATTGAGGAGCAGAGTTGCCGATTTTTGATCAGAACAGGGATTTCTCGTCATGGCCTACACCCCCGAACAGGTACAGTTTCTGGTTCCCAAACTTTCAACCGGAAATAGTCCTTTTTCCCTTGCTCTGATGCGTCAACAATCTGCTCTGGCCAGTGTTCATACCGGTGACCGTGATCCGTACGATCCATTCAATCCGAACATCGAACAAACCGGTACCAACCAACCTTTCTCTGATATTGAGCTCGCATCAGGTAACTTCCAGGGGCCACAGGCATCTGGGAACTCTCAGCTCGACGCTTATGCCGGAGACACAGCTCCCAATTCGTTCATCTCCCCGGCTGATGACGACAATCGCGCACTTTCTGAATCAACAACTTCATCAGAAGGCAATGCAGCTCCGGTAGCAGAGCAACGTATCCCAAACGAAACAACTCCTCCGCCTGAAAACAATTTTTTAAACCCCTCTACAAATTCTTCTGCCGCCAATCCGTCGTTTGGCGGAGGAGGAGCCTCAGGCAGCCCAGAGATTTCTTCAATTTCTGCAACCCAAGCTGACACCCCGACCCTGGATATCACAGCGACCACATCGGGCACCGAAGACAGCCCGATTGCACTCGACATCGATGCGGGCCTCACTGATAGCGGTGAAGGCCTCTCCGTCACCATTTCCAACATCCCCGATGGTGCAACTCTGTCGGCTGGTACCGTCAACCCGGACGGCACCGTGACCCTGACAGATGATGAACTCGATGATCTGACCATCACCCCTCC
>ERZ1699656.126-NODE-126-length-11544-cov-110.693684_pt1 | contig 11544 bp, 12 predicted proteins | sample MGYA00581514_ERZ1699656 | MGnify/ENA primary metagenome ERZ1699656 (study PRJEB42348, sample SAMEA6618691) | metagenome | isolation source: Polyester-degrading enrichment culture growing on monomer 1,4-butanediol, B | collected 2019-04-14 ...
AGCAGGGCGCTTTTTTACGTTCGGGAATCGACTTAGCTCAGCTTCGGGCCGGCCTCGACGATGGAATCCGCCACGTCGAACTTCTTGAAGTTTTCGACGAACTGCGCGATCAGTTCCTGGGCCTTGCCATCGTAGTAGTCCGGGCTCACCCAGGTGTTGCGCGGGTTCAGCAGCTCGGTATCGACGCCTGGCACATGCTTGGGTACATCCAGGTTCAGGGTTGGCAGGTGCTCGGTTTCGACATCGTCCAGGTCACCGTTCTGGATCGCGGCGATGATGGCGCGGGTGGTCGGAATGCTGAAACGCTGTCCTTCGCCGTAAGGACCACCGGTCCAGCCAGTGTTCACCAAAAAGACCTTGCTGCCAAACTCGTCCATGCGCTTCATCAGAAGCTCGGCGTAAACGCCGGCCGGGCGCGGGAAAAAGGGCGCACCAAAGCAGGTGGAGAAGGTGGACTTCAGCTTCGAGGAAGACCCCATCTCGGTGGAGCCAACCAGTGCGGTGTAGCCACTCAGGAAGTGATAAGCGGCACCTTCGCGGCTGAGGATGGACACCGGTGGCAGCACGCCAGTCATGTCGCAGGTCAGGAATACGATGTGAGAGGGCTCTCCGGCACGGTTCTCGAGCACGCGCTTTTCAACGTGGTCCAGCGGGTAGGCGCAACGGGAGTTTTCGGTCAGCGATACATCGGTGTAATCTGGCTCGCGGGTTTCCGGGTCGATCACCACGTTTTCGACAATGGCGCCAAAACGGATGGCATCCCATATGATCGGCTCGTTCTTGCGGGACAGGTCGATGCACTTGGCGTAGCAACCGCCCTCGACGTTGAACACGGTGCCCGGGCCCCAGCCGTGCTCGTCATCGCCGATCAGGTAGCGGTGCGGATCGGCAGAGAGAGTGGTCTTGCCAGTGCCGGAAAGACCGAAGAACAGGCAGGTCTCGCCGTCTTCACCCACGTTCGCGGAACAGTGCATGGGCAGCACGTCCTTCTCTGGCAGCAGGAAGTTCTGCACCGAGAACATGGCCTTCTTCATTTCACCGGCGTAGTGCATGCCGGCCAGCAGAACCTTGCGCTTGGCAAAGTTGATCATCACGCAGCCATTGCTGTTGGTGCCGTCGCGCTCGGGCACGCACTCGAAGTTGGCGGCGTTCAGGATCTGCCACTCCTGCTTGTCGGCCGGGTTATAGCTTTCAGGTCGGATAAACAGGTTGCGGCCGAACAGGTTCTGCCACGCGGTCTCGGTGGTCATTTTGACCGGCAGGTAGTGCTCGGGGTCGGAGCCGACATGAACGTGAGACACGAACTGGTCTTTTTCGGCGATGTAGGCTTCAACACGGTCCCAGAGGGCGTCGAACTTTTCGGCGTCGAAAGGACGGTTGATCGGACCCCAGTGGATATCGTCCGAGGTGCTAGGCTCCTCGACAATATAGCGGTCCATGGGAGACCGGCCTGTACGGTCACCGGTCTTTACAACCAGGGAACCGTTGGATGCCAGCTGGCCTTCTTCACGTGCCAGTGCAACCTCAACCAGTCGTGCTGTACTCAGATCATTATAAGTGCTGCTCACTTCGACCTCGCCCTCGGGATGTCTTAGTGATTGCTCAGGCCGCCCCCCAAAATTGACGGAAATCTGAGCAATCGGGTCAATTCAGGCGCGCTATTATGCCAGAGACGCCGGTAAAAAACGACTGCCCTGAACCCCTTGCTATCAGCGGTTTCCCGGCCAATCGAACGTGCTTCTAGTGTAGCGTATGACCGGTGAAAAGATGATCAATATCATTTCTATCGAAGCGATAGTGAGCGTGGCAAAACTGGCAGTCCATCTCGATGGATCCCTGTTCTTCCAGAATGCTGTAGCATTCTTCGCGGCCAATGGCCTCCAGGGCGCCAAGGGTGCGCTCCCTTGAGCAACTGCAGCGGAAGGCAACCGGTTCGGCGTCGAACAATCGAACGGTTTCCTCGTGGAACAGTCGATGGAGCAGGGTTTCACTATCCAGCTCCAGCAACTCGGCGGCTTCCACGGTCCGCGCCAGGTGGTTAACCCGATCCCAGAGATCTTCGTCTTCCTCGGAGGCGCCCGGCAGGCGCTGGAGCATCAGGCCAGCGGCGCCGTTTTCATCGGCAAAAAGGAACAGGCTGGTGGGAATCTGTTCCGAGCGTTCGAAGTATTCCTCAAGGCAGCCGCCAAGTGTCTCTTGATCCCGGGGCACGACGCCCTGGTAGCGATTACCCCGGTTCGGCGTAATGGTAATGGCCATCCGGCCTTCACCGAGCAGATTATGAAAACTGTCTTCGCTGACCGCGTGCTCGTCAAAACGGGCCAGACCACGGATGTGCCGGTCGTGGCTGCATTCTGCCATCAGAGTGCGTAACGGGCCTTCTCCCTGCGCCTGAACGGACAGCGTGCCCTCAAATTTCAGGGTGCTGCTCATCAGGATGCTCGCCACCAGGGCTTCGCCGAGGAGCTCGCGGACCGTGTCCGGATAGGGCGCCTGGCTGCCGATTTCCTGGTAGCTGTCGGCCAGCCGCACCCAGGCTCCCCGCACCTGGCTGTGTTCAAAAATAAAGCGCTGGAACTGGTCGCGGGATGCCATGTTGTCTCTCCTGAATGCTGAATGCCGGTCGTTGCAAGTTGACTGAGGGCGGGGGTGTTAAAAAGTGTTCAGAGGCCGTTCTGTTCGCGGAAGCGCTGGATATCTCTTCGGTCTTTCTTTGAAGGGCGTCTGGCCGGAGGGAGTTGCGCTGCCTGCATAGTTTTTCGTTGCCAGGCCATTTCTTCGCGTTTCTTGGCGCTCTCTTCCGTCTCGTGGTAGAGCTTCTGGGCTTCGGGCGCGCCACGGCGGCGGTCGCTGATGTCATCGACAATGACAACCTTCTCCTGCCAACCCAGACGCAGCGTGAGTTTCGCGCCGGCTTCCACCAGCTTGCCGGGTTTGCAGCGCTGGCTGTTGTAGTGGACCTTGCCTCCTTCGATCGCTTCCTTGGCCAGGGAGCGGGTTTTGTAGAAGCGGGCGGCCCAGAGCCATTTATCCAGTCTTACCCTTTGGTCGTCAGCAGTTGATGCCGTCATGTCTCCTCACCTGATGGGCTTATACGCCAATTATAACCCTGTCATCGGCCGGATGGCAGGGGTGACCGCTGGCGAAGGGCCGGGAGAACTTCGTCGAAGTGATGGATGCAGGGGATTTCCGGGTGCCGTTGGCGGGCCTCCTGCTGACTGTCCGGCGCCAGTACCGCAAGGCACTGGGCAATGCCGGCTGCCAGGGCACTTTCCAATACCGGGAAACTGTCGTCGACCATCAGGGTGCTGTCGGCCTCATAGGGCGTTACCTTCTGGAGATCCTGCCAGAATGATGGGTCTTCCTTGGGCTTGCCTAGCTGATGGCTGGAGACTATGGCATCCACCCGTGTGTCCAGGCCGGTTCGTTTCAGCTTCAGGGCCAGAGGGTCGGGGTGACAGTTGGTGACAATCACCGAGTGAAGCCCGGATTGCCTCAGGGCATCGAGAAAATCCGTTACGTGAGGACGGTATCCGATCCGGTCGCCCACCTCTGCTTTCAGCCCGGTAATGTCCAGGGACAGGCGCTCGCTCCAGTAATCGGTGCAATACCAGTTCAGTGAGCCGCGCTCGGCCATGATCATCGGGATCAGTCGGTCTTTCGCTTCCTGGGGATGAAGGTCATAGTGCTCGGCGTACCGAGCTGGCAGATGCTCGAGCCAGAAGTGGTTATCGAAATGCAGATCCAGAAGTGTCCCGTCCATATCCAGGAACACGGTGTTAAGCGAGGACCAGTCAACCATAAACAAAAACAGCCTGAAGAATTTGCTTCAGGCTGCCGCAGTTCTCTCGTCGGGGCAAGCCGTGATAGTACGGAGGCGCGCCCGATGGAGCCGGATCAGTTGCTGGTCTGGACCGTCTCGGGTTTCTTGCCGGTACGGGTGCAGCCCAGGCAGCGCACGAAGGTCGCCTTGGCCGGGCCCATTACCAGAACTTCCCCTGCTTCATCAGCGTTGCCGCCCAGCAGGGAGAAGGGCAGGGAGACCAGGTAGACAGCGCTGCCCACGATGGTGGTAGCCAGCAAGGCCGGGCGAACAAAAATCGCATCACCGGTCATTGCCAGTGCCGACGGGGTTTCGTCCACGGCCTGGGCGTGCCCGAGGGATGAGAATGCCAACAGGCAGGCCGCCACAGTGGCTACCAGGGTGCGGGAAATCTTGCGGGTCATCTTACTGTCTCCTGAGCTTTAGTGGCCCTGAAAGGGTACTGCTTTAAAGAAAAGCAAACCCGGATCGTATCAACCGGATACCATCCTATTGTAAACCGTGGGCGTTAATCCTCTGTTAACTATGAATCATATTTGCGCATTTTCAAACGATTTTTCGTTGCAGAATGTGCGATCTGGTAAGCGTTCAGCGCTGGCAACGGGGACAGTAAACCGTTGAGCGATTGTTCATCCGGATTTCCTTCAGTGGCGCCCCGCATTCCTTGCAGGGCTGGCCGCCCCGGCCGTACACCAGCAGGGACTGGGCAAAATAGCCGGGCTTGCCATCGCTGTTCACGAAGTCCCGGAGGGTGGTTCCTCCCATCAGAATGGCGGCGCTGAGCGTTTCTCGGATGGCTTCGGCCAGCCTGTGATAGCGGTCGAGGCTGATTCTTCCTGCTTTTCTGCGGGGATGGATGCCGGATTTGAACAGGGCTTCATTGGCGTAGATGTTGCCTGCGCCAACCACGACCTGATTATCCATGATGAACGACTTGACTGGCGTGTTCTTGCCGCGGGAGAGGCGGAACAGGTGCGCACCATTGAATTCGGGAGCCAGGGGTTCGGGGCCGAGATGGCTTATCAGCGGGTGCTCTTCGGCAGAGTCGGCCCAGAGCCAGCAGCCAAACCTTCGGGGATCATTGAATCGCAGGATTACCCCGGATTGTAACGCCAGATCGATATGATCATGGGTCAGCGGTGGTGTGTTGTCGGTGATGATGCGCAGGCTGCCCGACATGCCGAGGTGAACAATGACCGTGCCCTGCATCATATTAAGGAACAAATATTTGGCACGCCGATCAACATTCTCTATGCGCTGGCCTTCCAGGCGTTCTGCCAGATCGGCAGGAACAGGCCAGCGCAGGCTGCCATTGCGCACGGTAACCCGGGTGATGGTCTCGCCCTCGCAATAGGGTGCAATGCCGCGACGGGTGGTTTCTACTTCTGGTAATTCTGGCACGGACGGGAATCTCCGGTGGAAAACGCATAAGTGTAATCAGTAACAATTTTGCATCCAAATGCTGTTGTTGTGGCTTACAGCTGTAAGCTAAAGTGGCTGAGTTGGCCATGGGCCAAAGATAATGATTTTGAGGATTAGCTATGTGGTTTAATGGTCTTCTTGACCTGTCGGTGATGCAGCTCATTCTGGTCACCCTCGGAATGACACACGTCACGATTGTCAGTGTAACGCTCTATCTGCATCGCCATTCGGCGCATAACTCGCTGGACCTGCACCCGGTATTGAAGCACTTCTTCCGGTTCTGGCTGTGGTTGACCACCGCCCAGAACACCAAGGAGTGGACGGCTATCCACCGCAAACACCACGCCAAATGCGAAACCGAAGAAGATCCCCATAGCCCGGTGGTGTTGGGTATTCGGAAGGTTCTGTTCCAGGGCGCCGAGCTCTACGCCGAATCCGCGACCCCGGAAACGCTCGAACGCTACGGCCAGCGCACCCCGGAAGACTGGGTGGAGCGGAACGTATACAGCCGCCATAAAATGCTGGGCATCGCTTTGATGGCAGTCATCAACCTTGCCCTGTTCGGTGTTCACGGTATCTGGATCTGGGCGGTGCAGATGATGTGGATTCCAGTCTGGGCTGCCGGAGTGGTCAACGGTATCGGCCACTGGATGGGTTACCGGAACTACGAATGTGCCGATAACGCCCGCAATATCAGCCCACTGGGTTTTCTGATTGGCGGTGAAGAGTTGCACAACAACCACCATACCTATCCCAACTCCTCCAAGCTGTCTCGCCGCTGGTTCGAGGTGGATATCGGCTGGGGCTACATCCGCCTGTTCCAGTTGTTCGGACTGGCCAAGCCCAAGGGCTATCGTCCCATTGCTCATCATGTGCCGGGTAAACTCGAGGTTGACGTAGAAACCGTTCAGGCGATTGCCAACAACCGGTTCGACATCATGCGCCAGTACCGCAAGCGCGTCATGGAGCCGGTGTTGCGTCAGCAGAAGTCTCTGATGGACGACGAGATTCGGCCGCGGTATCGGAAGCTCAAGCAGTTGCTTTCTCGTGAGATTACGCTGATCCACCCCAAGGAAAAAGAAACCCTTGAATCGGTACTGGAGCGCAACGCGGTGCTGCGCCAGATCTACGAGAAGAGCCATGAACTGCAGGCGCTCTGGCGTCAGCGTGGGCTCAAGCCCCAGGACAAGCTCAACGCGTTGATGGAGTGGTGCCGGGAGGCGGAAGCCAGCGGTATCCGGTATCTTGAGGAGTTCGCCGAGCACCTTCGGGCCTACTCGCTGCGCCCTGCTGTCTGAGACAGTCAGGTCGCTGAACAAGGGGTTGGGTGAGCGCGTTCACCTGGCCCTTTTTTCTTTCAGGCCCCTTGCTATTCCGGGTCTATGGCTTTTCGGAAAAGGCAGTAGGTGACCTGCCCCGCGCTTTTTTGCCGATGCAGATGCCATGACCCAGGCACTGCCGGTGTTGGCAATTCGCTCTCGTGTTCCACGTAAACCCAGCCGCCGGATTTAATCCAGCCCTGCTCATCCAGTAATGGAAACAGTTTCTCCAGCCAGCCCTGTCGGAACGGTGGGTCCATGAAAACGATGTCGAACGGCGGCCGGTTTTTCTGACGCAGGTAGCTCTCGACATCTGCGCACACCACGTCTCCGGTGTCAGACTTCAATAACCTGAGGTTGTCCCTGAGTGCCTTGGCCAGGGCAGGCGTATGATCCACTAGTGTCGCGCCTGCGGCACCTCTGGACAGTGCTTCCAGGCCAAGCGCGCCGGAGCCGGCGAATAGGTCGAGACAATCACTGCCTGCCAGGTGAAAGTTAAGCCAGTTGAACAGGGTTTCCCGGGTGCGGGCGGGGGTTGGTCGCACACCACCGGCATCCGGAAAACGCAGTTTCCGGCTGCGCCAGTCACCGCCGATAATGCGCAGTTCGCCGGTGCTGTTATTAGCGGGTGCGGCCCCGGTACCGCGACCGGTCGGGTTTCTTTTCGAAATGCTGTGGCTGGTGGATTTTCGGCGCGCCATCGTCGCAGCTCCGGGACTGTGCGGGGTTCTGGGTATCTGCGCGCATCTTACCGGAAACCGGGCCTCGCGCGATAATCCGGGTGGCCCTCACTTCATCGGGACAGTCTGCTAGAATGTCGGCTTTCTTTGTCCCGCCCATTCAGACTGATGGATTGACTTTTATGACGGCAGAGTGGATTTCAATCGGCCTTCTGGCCCTTCTTGTGCTTGTATTTGTTCTGGATATCGCCGGAAACCGCAGCCGGGCACCGCGCCCGAAGCCGGTGCCGCAGCGCAAGCCAGAGGTTGCCAGAGGGGCGGCACCGGAGCCGGAAAAAGCCGAGAGCGAAACGCCTGCCACTCCCGAGCCGCAACCAGAGTCGGTGGCTGAACCAGAGCCGGCCCTGGAGCCTCAGCCCGCAGAAGAGCCCCAGAAAGCACCGGAACCCGAGCCTCAGGTCAGCGTTTTCGAACGCATCAAAAAGGGATTGGGTAAGACCCGGGCGAGCCTGACCGGTGGTCTGTCAGACCTGTTCTCCCTGAGCAAGAAAATTGATGAGGACCTGCTCGAGGAAATCGAAACCACGCTGTTAATGGCGGATGTTGGCGTTACCGCCACTTCTGAGATCATTGAATCGCTCACCGACAAACTTGAGCGCAATCAGCTCAAGAACGGTGAGGCCCTGCGACAGGCGTTACGGGATGAATTGCACGGGCTGCTGAAGGATGTGACCAGGCCCCTGGAAATCGACTCCGGCAAGACCCCCTACGTCATCCTCATGGTGGGCGTGAACGGCGTGGGCAAGACCACCACCATCGGCAAGCTTACCAAGAAATTCCAGAACGAAGGCAAATCGGTCATGCTGGCCGCCGGCGATACCTTCCGTGCTGCGGCGGTCGAGCAGTTGCAGGTCTGGGGTGAGCGCAACAATGTGCCGGTGGTGGCACAACACACCGGTGCTGACAGCGCCTCGGTGATTTTCGATGCCATCCAGTCAGCCAAATCCCGTGGCGTAGATGTCGTGATCGCCGATACAGCCGGTCGTCTGCAGAACAAGGATAACCTGATGCAGGAGCTGGAGAAGGTGGTCCGTGTGATGAAGAAACTGGACGAATCTGCGCCCCACGAAGTCATGCTGGTGCTGGATGCGGGCACCGGCCAGAACGCCCTGAGCCAGGCGCAGGTGTTCCAGCAGGCTGTGGGCGTGAGTGGCATTACATTGACGAAACTGGACGGCACGGCCAAAGGCGGTATTGTGTTTGCCATTGCCCGTCAGTTGCAGTTGCCGATCCGGTTTATCGGTGTTGGTGAGCAGGTGGATGATCTGCGCAGCTTCGATGCCGAAACCTTTGTGGATGCCCTGTTTGACGAATAGCCCGGAATCCAGCCGCGCGGAAACCGCCCATGATTGAGTTTCGCCAGGTCACCAAGCGTTATGACAGTGATCATACCGCCCTGCGTCAGGTCAACTTTGGCCTGGAGCGCGGCGAGCTGGCGTTTCTGACCGGCCATTCCGGTGCGGGTAAGAGTACCCTGCTGAAACTGATCATGGTGATGGAGCGCCCCAGCGCCGGTGAGGTGGTGGTAGGTGGACAGGTTCTGAACCGCTTGCCCCGTCGCCAGATCCCCTACATTCGCCGCCACATTGGTGTGGTCTTCCAAAACCACCAGCTGCTCTTTGACCGTACCGTGTTCGACAACGTTGCCATGCCGTTGGAAGTCATGGGTGCCTCGCCGAGAGACACGGGCCGGCGTGTACGTGCTGCCCTGGACAAGGTGGGGCTTCTCCAGAAGGAAAAAATGAACCCGATGCAGCTCTCCGGCGGTGAGCAGCAGCGCGTCGGTATTGCCCGGGCGGTGGTCAACAAACCCCCGGTACTGCTGGCGGATGAGCCGACAGGTAACCTGGACCCGGCGCTGTCCGCCGACATCATGAATTTGTTTGGGCAGTTCAGCCAGGTGGGCGTTACCGTGTTGATCGCAACCCACGATATTGCCCTGATCAATGAGATGGGGCGGCGAACATTGAAGCTGGATCATGGTCGCCTGGTTGCTGGCGGCACCTCGGTTATTGGCGGAGGTGTCAGTGGCCGCTGATCCGCGTAAAAAGCCGCAACCTGCACGAGGCGCCAACAAGGCCCGGTCGCCCTGGCGTGAGCAGGCTGAGAGCTATTTCACCCATCATCGCAAGGTTGCCGAGGATAGTGCCCGGCGTCTCTGGCGCAATCCGGTGGCCAGTTTGATGACCTGGACCGTGATGGGCGTTGCCCTGGCCTTGCCGGTGGCGCTGCTGTTGCTGCTCACCAGTCTCCAGGGCGTAAGTGCGGGCTGGGAAAGCAGTGCCCGGGTGACCGCTTACATTGAGCTGACTGTGCCGCTTGAGCGGGCACGGGTGTTGAGCAGTGACATTGCCAGCGACGGCCGGGTGGCCGGTGTCGAGCTGGTTGATCGGGACCAGGCCCTGGAAGAATTTCGGGCCTCATCGGGCCTGGAAGATGCCCTGGATTATCTCGAAGACAACCCTCTGCCACATACCCTGCTGATTACCCCTGAGGAAGGCGCCCGTTCCACCGAGGGGGTGGAAGGCCTTGTTCGGTTTATTGAAGGCATGGAAGGCGTCGAGCGGGTTCAGGTGGACCTCGGCTGGTTGCAGCGTCTGAACGCCATGACGGATCTTCTGGCCCGTGCGGTCTGGGCACTGGCGATTCTGCTGGCTGCTGCGGTTGTGCTGGTGATCGGCAACACGGTCCGTCTTTCGATTGAGAGTCGCCGGGACGAAATTCTGGTTGCGAAACTGGTGGGCGGAACGGACAGCTTTGTCCGCAGGCCCTTTCTGTACACCGGCGCATGGTTTGGGCTCGGTGGCGGGATTGTGGCGCTGATTCTGTTGCAGTTGTCTCTGTGGTGGCTCAGCGGGCCCATAGAGCGGCTGGCAGGGCTGTATCGGAGTGATTTTTCCCTCGACGGTTTGCAGTTTGATGGGGCACTGGCGTTGATAATTGTTGCGATGCTGCTAGGCTGGCTGGGCGCCTGGGTCGCTGTGAAACGTCATCTGGATGACATGGAGCCGGGTGATATTGCCGGAGGCGGATGATCCGGATAGCGGGAAAACCGTATTGAAGAAACAGCTTCTGCTGGCGTAATTTCGAAGCCAGCAAAGCCAAGGTGAAATTTTCAGGTAGTTGATTTAGAACGTTTTACTGGAGATTTCGGGAACTTTCAGAGTTCTTGGCGGTCCAAAAAGTAGTTGGTATATTTAAGGGCCGTCGGGTTCGGAGGTTAGAGCATGGGTACGAGTTTACAACTGGTTGACAGACTGGTTCCGGGTCAGAATCTCGAGTCTTACATTCAGGCTGCGAGCCGCATCCCGGTGCTCACAGTGGACGAAGAACGGGAGCTGGCTGAAAGGCTCCATTATGAGGGCGACGTAGAGGCCGCCCGTCAGCTGGTTATGTCTCACCTGCGCTTTGTGATTCACATTGCCCGGAGCTATTCGGGTTATGGTCTGGCTCAGGCGGATCTGATTCAGGAAGGTAACGTTGGCCTGATGAAGGCGGTCAAACGGTTCAATCCGGAATACGGTGTGCGCCTGGTGTCCTTTGCCGTTCACTGGATCAAGGCAGAGATTCACGAGTTTATTCTGCGCAACTGGCGGATTGTGAAAGTGGCCACTACAAAGGCCCAGCGCAAGTTGTTCTTCAATCTGCGCAGCCAGAAGAAGAAGCTTGCCTGGCTCAGCCATGATGAGCTGAACGCGGTTGCAGAAGATCTGGGTGTTGAGCCACGGGTGGTCCGTGAAATGGAAGGCCGACTGGCTTCCCAGGATACGGCGTTCGATGGTCCGCAGGACGACGATGACGATAACGCTTATCAGGCACCGGCGTATTATCTGGAAGATGCTCGCAGCAATCCGGCCACTCAACTGGAGAACGCCGATTGGTCCGACGATTCCAACGGCAGGCTGATGCAGGCTCTGGAGCAGCTGGATGAGCGCAGCCAGGATATTCTTCGGGAGCGCTGGTTGTCCGAAAGCAAGTCGACGTTGCATGAGTTGGCGGACAAATACGGCGTGTCGGCGGAGCGCATCCGGCAGCTTGAGAAAAATGCGATGAAGAAGATTCGCATGCAGATGGTTGAGGCGGCCTGACCAGGCGGCCCAATCCCGCGACTGAGTCGTTAAAACGCCACCACCGGTTCCGGTTGGTGGCGTTTTTGTTTGTATAATCTTTTATCTGACTTCCGTGGAAGACGCGCTTGGGTAGCCCCTCCCAAAACACGCTCCTTGCGGCACATCCATGT